>Ga0187894_10000441_pt1 | contig 55899 bp, 51 predicted proteins | sample GBC1701081metaG_FD_136650 | JGI IMG/M metagenome (GOLD analysis project Ga0187894, IMG submission 136650) | White microbial mat communities from a lava cave in the Kipuka Kanohina Cave System on the Island of Hawaii, USA - GBC170108-1 metaG ...
AGTCCGGAGTCCGGGGTCCGGAGTCACAAAAAGAAAAGCAAAAGGCAAAGGGCAAGGAGCGGAAAAAGTCGGCAGTTGTCAGTTCTCAGTGGTCAGTCCCCAACACCCAGCACCTAACACCCAACACCCAAGAAGCCGAAGCGTGTTTTCGCAAAGCGATCGACATTGCTCGTCATCAACAAGCGAAATCGCTGGAGCTGCGAGCGGTGATGAGTTTGAGCCGGCTGTGGCAACAGCAGGGCAAGCAGAAAGACGCTCACCAGATGTTAGCTGAGATCTACAGCTGGTTCACTGAGGGGTTTGACACCAAGGATCTGCAAGAGGCAAAGGCGTTGCTGGAGGAGCTGCGATAAGTCCGAGTGTCAAGAAGGTTTCAGATTCAAGGTGAAGCTACGCATGCTCAGATGCACGCTCCAGCCTTTCAGAGGCTAATCGCTCAGTAATCCACATCGCGGCAAGATGAGTGGGGCCTACTTGCTTTTGACGAGCCAAACGTTTCAGTAAATTCAGGGTCTTCTCGTCTAAGGTCACGGTCAATGTTTTCGGTGGAGGTCGTCGTAACCGCACCTTTATCGGTTGTCCTTCAGTAAAGAGGCGAGCAAAGTCTTCGTCAGAGAGCCGATCCCAGCCTTCTGCTTCTTCCCTCAATATCTGTCTTTGTCGTGGCGTTAGTTTCCGCGCCATCGTCGATATCTCCGTTGTAATTGCGGCCCCATGTCAAGCGCCGTCACGGTGCGCCATACTCCCCGACGCGGATACGGAGCGATTACCGCGATGAGGTATCTCCCCGCACACGTCTGTCCAAATACCGTCCATCGAGTTTCTTTGATGTTACGACGCCGACCGCGGACGATCCAAGCCGGATGGCAGTCTTCATAGACAATTTCTTCAACTTCCTCAGGATATACGCCATGTCGTGCGATGTGCTCAATATTATCCTCGTCCCATTCCGCGTCCAGCTCCTGAAACCGCACGGTTGCAAGATAGCATAGGAGGTTTTTAGGAGAAAGTTCTTTATTCGCCTCCTTGTCATACTGACTGAAACTGAACCACGCTCCGTTCTTTAGCTGCCTTTTGCAGCTTTATATGGTAAGGATGAAGGCCGGAAATGGTTGCTTCGCACAGGCTAACAATAGGAACTTACGTGTATGAGCAAAGACTATGTTACTCAAGTCGATGGGGCCTATCGGATTACTGGCACGCGAGTATCGCTCGATTCCGTGGTCTACGCTTTTCTCAATGGTCAGACGCCGGAAAGCATCGTAGACAGTTTTCCCCTCCTCACCCTGGAGCAGGTATACGGAGCGATTGCCCACTATCTTGCGCATCAGACCGAAATCGATGAATACCTTCGGCAAGGAGAAGCTGAATTTGAGATCCTTCGCCAACGACTCCGAGACCAAAATCTTCCTCTCCATCGGAAGCTGATGGCTTTTCGACGACAGCAACAAGCCGCGAAGAATAAACAAGAGTCGGCCCAGTCATGAAAGTCCGCTTTCAGGCAGATGCGGACTTTAATCAAGACATTGTCCAAGCCGTGCGCCGCCGGATGCCGACAGTGGACTTCCAGACCGCACATGAAGCAGGGTTAGCAGGTCTTGATGATGACATAGTGCTGGAGAAGGCAGCACGGGAAGGCCGAGTTGTAGTCTCTCACGATCGCCGTACCATGCCGCTCCATTTTGCCGCTTTCATAACGACCAGAACGTGTGCAGGGATCATTCTGGTTCCCAAAAATCTCCCTATTCGACAAGCAGCTGAAGATCTTCCCCTCATTTGGGAGGCATCGGAAGCAGAGGAGTGGATCAATCAAATTGATTCCATTCCACTCTAAATCAAACCACGAGACATTCGTACATTTTATCATGTGGCCACTCGGTTGTGTCATTCTGAGCGGAGCGAAGAATCTCTCTGAGAGACCCTTCGTTGCACTCAGGGTGACACTCCTGATAGTCTCGTCTACTCCTATCCAGTAGGAAGGCATCATTACTATGCCGTCCGAGGAAAAATTAGTGAGAGTGAGTGGCTTGTTATCTTCGATGTTCAGGGTGTCTTAGAGACGGCATTTCCACCAACAGATATGGCTAAGTATCTGGACAGCCATGGCTTCGAGTATGTAGGAACTGTAGAAGAGGTTCTGTCATGACCCAAGATCCTCACTTTCTTCTCAAACAATACGTTGAAGATGTCCGCCACCCACAAGTAAGCGGCTTTGAGTTGCTCGATCTTCTTTCTACTCGAAGCGCCCTCGTAGAAGGTGAAGTACATCTGTCTTCTACCGAACGACGCCGTTTAGAAAAAGCCGATGCCTGCCTGTTAGCTGCTGCTTCTATAATCCTTGCTCAACTTAGTGAGATTGCCCCGTTGCCGGAACTTCGGCGACGGGCGAACGTCCCGCCCTCACATTGGTGGTGGTATTTAGAGAAACTGGTGCGAGCAGAGCGCGCCGCTCTGTGAAGCGCTAAGTGTTTGATTCCTTGCTGCCAACAATGGTAATGCCACCAGCATAGAAACGAGAGTGCCACGAGCAACTCGCTGCCTATGGCGAGGGTTACACTGGCGCTTTCTTCTTGCCTTGTATTAGGAAAGAGCATAGAGAGGGTTAACGGCAAGGGGCTATCGGCAAGCTGAAGATTCGCAGCAGAGGCAAAGCCTTGTGGTAGACAAGTACGAGATTCGCTTCGGACCGTTTCGGCTCGATTCGGCGACTGCGCAATTGTGGCAAGGAGAACAGACAGTAGCACTGCAACCGAAGCCACTAGCGGTGCTACTGTATTTAGCGCAGCGCCCTGGACAAATCGTCACCAAACAGGAACTCCTCAAAGAAGTATGGACGGGGACGGTGGTGACCAAAGCGGTGGTGAAGGAATGCCTGCGAGCTATTCGTGCTGCCCTGGGAGAAGACGCAGTTACTCCGCAACACGTCGAGACCGTTGGACGAGAAGGCTATCGATTTATCGAGACAGTCCAGAGTCCGGGGTCCGCAGTCCGGGGTCAAAACTCTCAATCAACCCCTAATCCCCAACACCCAGCCCCTATCATCGTGGGCCGGGACCCGCCCCTAGAGCAGCTCCAGACTGGACTCTTGCGCGCTCTTCGTGGAGAGCGACAGCTTGTGTTTGTGACGGGTGAGCCGGGGATTGGCAAGACCGCGCTGGTGGATCTCTTTCAGGAGCGGACCTGTGCGCACCAGCACGTCTGGGTGGGCCGCGGACAATGTGTGGAACACTACGGGGAAGGAGAAGCCTATCTGCCCGTCTTGGAAGCCTTGGAACATCTTACCGAGGGGCCTGGAGGAGTGCGCCTGCGCGAGGTCTTGCAGCAGTACGCGCCGACGTGGCTCGCACAGTTGCCTGCGTTAGTATCGGATACTGAACGCAAAGAATTGCAGGAAATAGTACGTGGAGCAACCCGCGAGCGCATGTTGCGAGAGATCACCGAGGCGCTGGAGCGGTTGAGCAGCGTCCACCCTGTCGTTCTCCTCCTCGAAGACTTGCACTGGAGCGACCATTCGACGATCGAATTGCTGTCCCATCTGGCTCAGCGCCGACAGTTAGCGCGTCTCTTGGTGCTAGGAACCTATCGACCGACAGATCTGGTTCTGGGAAAGCACACCTTGAAAGGGGTCAAGCAGGAATTGCAAGCGCACGGACGATGTGAGGAGGAACGGTTGGAGCTGTTGTCGGCGCACGATGTCACAGACTACCTCGCCCGTCGCTTTCCACAGCACCAGTTCCCGTCCGAGCTAGCGGCAGGGATCCATCAGCGGACGGAAGGAAATGCACTGTTCGTGGTGAACGTCGTTGAAGAGCTAGTGGACCAAGCCAAGGTCGTGCAGGACGCGGGCGTCTGGAAGCTGAAAGAAACCCTTGCCATCCTTAACGTGCCGGGTAACGTGCGGCAATTGATCGAGCGCCAGCTGGAACGACTTAGCGAGGAAGAACAGCGGGTGTTAGAGGCGGCGAGTGTGGCCGGGACCGAGTTTACCGTGGCAGCAATCGCGGCAGCACTGAAGCAAGAGATTGATAGCGTCGAGGACATTTGTGAGGGGCTGGCATGGCAAGGGCTTTTTCTCATCGAGCGAGGGATTGCCGAGTGGCCGGATGGGGTGGTGAGTGGGCGCTATAGCTTTCGCCATGCGCTCTATCAGAACGTACTGTACGAACGCATCGCCGAAGCCCGGCGGGTGCGCCTGCATCGGCTGATCGGGGAGCGGCTAGAGATAGGGCATGGAACACAGGTGCAAGAGATTGCGGCGGAGTTGGCCGTGCATTTCGAGCGCGGGCACGAGTACCACCGAGCGGTGCGGTATTGTGAGCAAGCCGGAAGAAATGCCATTCAACGTAGTGCCCATGTCGAGGCGGTTAGTCTTCTCACTAAAGGGTTAGGGTTGCTCAAGACCCTGCCTGATACTCCCGAGCGTGCCCAGCAAGAACTCACGCTGCAAAATATCCTCGGCGTGTCGCTGAGGGCCATTAAGGGCTACGCGGACCCCGAAGTAGAGCGAACCTATAAGCGGGCATTAGAACTGTGCCAGCGGATGGGAGAGACTCCACAACTCTTCCCGGTGCTGCAGGGGCTGTTTGCGTTCTATATCGTGCGGGCAGAGCATCAGGCGGCGCACGAACTGGCTGAGCAGCTCCTCGGCATGGCCCAACGCCAGCAAGACCCGGCGCTCCTCCTCGAAGCCCACCGGGCACTGGGACAAGCCATGTTCCATCGTGGAGAGTTTGTCCGCGCCCGCGAGCACTTTGAGCAGGGGATTGCCCTTTACGATCCCCAGCAGCACCGCTCCCACGCCTTCGCTTATGCAGGTAACCCCAAGGTAGTCTGCCTGGACAACGCGTCGATTTCCTTGTGGTATCTTGGCTATTCGGACCAAGCTGTAAAGAGAAGCCACGAAGCAATCACTCTGGCCCAGCAGGTAGCTCATCCTTTTAGCCTAGCTCACGCCCTATGGTTTGCGGCTCTGCTCCATCACTACCGACGGGATGCGCAAGCAGTCCAAGAGCAAGCAGAAGCTTTGATTACGCTTTGTAAAGAGCAGGGGTTTGCGTTCTGGTTGGTGGGAGGAACTATCTTCCAGGGGTGGGCGCTGGCCGAGCAGGGGCAAGGAGAAAAGGGAATTGCCCAGATACGCCAAGGCATAGTCGCTTGGCAGGCCACAGGGGCAGGGCGGTTCAGGCCTTATTTTCTTGCCCTGTTAGCTGAAGTGTGTGGGCAAACAGACAGAGCAGAAGAGGGGCTTGCGCTGCTGGCTGAAGCGGTGGCTGTTGCGCAAAAAGACGGAGACCACTTATATGAGCCGGAGCTGTATCGGCTGAAAGGAACGCTTACGCTTCAGTCCAAGGCAAGTCCAGGACAAGTCCAAGGCAAGTCCAGGACAAGTCAAAAAAAGTCTGTGGCCACCGACCCCCAATCCCTAACCCCTAATCCCCAGTTAGAAGCCGAAGCGTGTTTCCTCACGGCGATCGAAGTTGCCCGGCGGCAGCAAGCGAAGTCGCTGGAACTACGCGCGACAATAAGCCTGGCGCGGTTGTGGCAACGGCAAGGCAAGAAGAAAGAAGCTCACCACATGTTAGCCGAGATCTACAGCTGGTTTACTGAGGGGTTTGACACCAAAGATTTACAGGAAGCGAAAGCGTTGCTCGATTCTATCGGAGAACACAACTGAATAGGGCTCGTGCTCTGCCCCGGCAAATTCCTCTCGCCTTACATGATTGCTACTACGGGCGGGGCACGCCAATTTGTTCACAGATAGTGCGAGCTGTGGTCTCCTTGATCTCCCGATGGCGAGGGATGGCTACGGCCCGCCCGTTTTGAGGATTCCGATAGATTGAGTGCCGCCCACCTTCCCGATCCAGATAACATCCGTGCTGCTCTAGATGGCGAAGGAGGTCGCGCCGCTTCATGGCGCGGGAATCTCAACCGTCAGCGTCTCCCAAATCGCATTGCTTGGCGCATCCTTGACAGCATGCGCACGGGAACTCTCCAACAACAACTCCACCGCCTCCTTAATCATAGTCCGCGCCTCTTGCATGGTCTTGCCCTGGGTCACCGCGCCGGGTAATTCCGGCACCGTTGCCATAATCCACCCGTCTTCAATTGTCTGATACACGACTGTGTACTCCCGTTTCATGAAAGGTTGCTCCTGTAGTTGAAAGCATGTACCTTGCGCTCTTCAATGCTCCTTCCGGTATGGAATAACGCGTCAGGCACGCGCTACATGACTGGATCTCCTCGCATGAGGCACCCTACGGCCAGAACATTTTCTTTGCTTGCTTCTTCAATTCCGGCTGGAAATCTGGATGGGCAATGCTGATAAGCGCCTCGGCGCGTTGACGTTGGGTTTTTCCTTGTAAGTTCACGATACCGAACTCAGTAACCACGAAGTCCAGGTATTGCCGTGGCGTCGTAATCGTACTACCGGGTTCGAGCATGGGTACGATACGCGATATCTGACCGCGTTTTGCCGTCGAAGGAAGCACCATAATTGAGCGCCCCCCCTTCGAGTACATCGCCCCCATCATGAAGGTCATTTGCCCGCCAATACCAGAGTACATCTGCGAGCCGAGACCTTCAGCTGCCGCTTGTCCCGTCAGATCGATAGCCAGCGTACTATTGACAGCGACCTGCGAGTGCTGAGCCGCAATGGTGAGTAACGAATTAGTGTACAGCACGCTATATAACTCGAACACCGGGTTATTGTTGACGAATGCCAAGTCTGCGGACCCGACAATCATCGCGGCGACAGCTTTTCCTTGATGCATGGATTTATACCTGCCGTTGGCGACACCGCGCTTGACCAGCTCAACATGCGTTACCGTCATGATCTCCGAATGAATTCCCAGATCGTTCTTGTCCATGAGGAAATAACCGATTGACTCAGAAATTCCGCCAATGCCCATCTGCACGGTATCGCCATCGCGAATGAGTGAAGACGCGAATTCACCAATCACTTCTAGTGTTCCTCTCTCTTCTTCAGGCGGCGGTGGCGTAGCGAGATTAAAGGGCTGGGTTTCTTCGACGAGATAGTCAATGTCTGAGACGTGGATCCAGTTGTCACCGTGGGTGCGGACGAAGGTTGGATCAACCTCAGCGACAAAGAGCTTGGCGGTTTTGGCGACATCTTTGTTGTACCAAAGGGCATTGCCAAAGCTACAATATCCCTTTTCGTCCGGTGGCGAGACCACCCCGAAGAAGATATCCGGCTCCCAAGTATTGGTGCGGCCGTCTTCGAGCTGCTTAGCGTATTGGGGATAGTCGAGGGTGATAAAGTCGACAAAGTGTTTTTGCATCCCTTGCCGACAGCCGGCACCGACGTAGTCGACCACTCGATTGAAGGAGTGCTCGTATTCAGGTTCATTCCAGAATGGATGATTGTGGAGCGGATAGCACTGGATCACCGTGACATTCTCTAATTCACCATTGCGCTTTGCCAGGGCATCGAGGATTGGAATCGGCGGGCGGCCAATATGAAAGCGCACGAGATTGCCGGAGTTGACCAGCTTGGCTGCGACCGCGGCAGAAATGATTTTATCCTTGTGTTTGTGTTGCCAGGGTTCCATAGGTCCTCTCGATAGCCACCCTTCGACAGGCTCAGGGTGACCGGGTTAAAGTACAGAACTCACCCGCAACCGCTCGTGCTGAGCTTGTCGAAGCACGGACAGTTTTTGCAGTCGTTTATCCTACCAAGCTATGCCCGCCATCAACGAACAGGGTTGAGCCGGTCATGAACGAATTCGCGTCCGAGGCCAAGAAAAGGATCGCGGGTTTGATTTCTTTGGAATCACCGACGCGCTGCATGGGGATTTTTTCCATGACACTCATACCGCCTTTGGTCTGCCAAAACTCATGGTTCATTGGCGTATCAAAGTACCCCGGGCAGAGTGCGTTGACCCGGATGTTGTAGCGCGCCCATTCGAGCGCCAGTGTTCGTGTAAACGACACCAGCGCGCTTTTCGTCGCCGCATACGCCCCCATATACCGTGCCACGATCTTGGCGAACAACGATGAGACGTTAATGATATTGCCTTGCTTGCGCTTCATCATCTCTGCGCCAACATGCTTAGAGCACAGCACCGGTCCTTTCAAATTCAAGTTCGTGAAGCGGTCCCACTCTTCTTCCTTGAGGTCGTGAATCGGAGTCGTGCCGCCAATCCCGGCGTTATTAATGAGAATGTCGATTTTACCAAACGCGGCCATCACTTTTTGTACCATCACTGCGATGTCCGCCTCTTTAGTCACATCAGCGGCGACACCGATGACCTTCCGACCAGTGGCCGTATGAATCTCAGCGGCGACTTTATCGAGTTCAACTTGAGTGCGACTAATGAGCGCCAGATTGGCCCCAGCTTCCGCTAGCGCATAGGCCATTTGCTCGCCGAGACCTTTACTGCCGCCGGTGATGACGGCGATTTTTCCGGTAAGATCGAAGTACGATGCTGTCATGCGAAACCTTTCAATAGGGGTTGGGGGTTAGAGGCTGGGGGCTAGTAAGGAAAGGAACGGGAAACTAACCCCCAATCCCTAATCCCTAGCCCCGGTTCTCAGCAGCCGAGCTGCCGGGCAATAACCACCCGTTGCACCTCACTGGTTCCTTCACCAATAGTGAGTACCTTAGAGTCGAGATAGAAACGAGACACTGGGAACTCTCGGGTGTAGCCGTAACCACCGTGAATTTGCACGGCTTCCTCAGCCGCTTTCACCGCGATTTCCGAGGCCGCCAATTTTGCCATCGCCGCTTCAGTCGCAAAAGGGCGACCTTGGTCACGCAGCCAGGCCGCACGATACACCATCAGTTTCGCCATCTCGGCCTGGGTTGCCATATCCGCCAGCTTGAACTGGATCGCTTGATGGGCAGCCAGGGGCTTGCCAAAAGTTTTCCGCTCCAGCGCATACTTGACCGACATTTCGAGACAGGCCTCGGCCAGCGATAACCCGAGAGTTGCGACCGAAATCCGCCCGCACTCCAGCGTCTTTAAGAAGGCACGGAATCCCCCGCCTTCCTGGCCTAGCAGATTTTCTCGTGGAACCCGAACATTGTCAAAAACTTGCTCGCGCGTATCGACCGTATGCCAGCCAATCTTTTTGTACGGTTTTCCGATCGTATATCCAGGCGTTCCTTTGGGGATGATGATCGCGCTATAGCGCTTTTTCCCGTCATCAGTTTTTCCGCTGGTCGTCAAGGCAACCAACCCATAACTCAGCGGGGTACCAGCATTAGTAATAAAGCATTTGGTGCCGTTTACTACCCAGTAGTTTCCATCCAAATGTGCCGTGGTCTGAATATTGGACGCGTCTGAGCCCGCCTGTGGTTCGGTCAGACCGAACGCGCCCAGGCGTTCACCGCGGGCGAGCGGCGCAAGCCATTTGTGTTTCTGCTCTTCCGTGCCGAAGTGGAGAAATGGCAGAGACCCAATGGTCAAATGGGCTTGCAAGGTCGTCGCGATCGACTGGTCTACTTTGCCCAGCTCTTCCAGAGCAGCGACCATGGCCATGGTGCCAGCATTAGTACCGCCGTACTCTTCAGGAATCAGCAGACCCATGAGTCGCAACTCGGCCAGTTTGTGAAAAATCTCGACCGGAAAGTACTCGGCATCGAACCATTCGTCCGCATAGGGAGCAATCTCTTTGCGGGCAAAGTCGCGGCAGAGGTCTTTGAGCATCTGTTGTTCGGTAGTTAACTCGAAGTCCATGACGATGGCATATAGCACATAGGTTATGGCTTATGGTAGGAGCCATACACGATAGGCCAATACCGCAGAAGGAGGATGACAATGCCACGCCCCATTCAATTTGCCCTTTTCCAACCCCAGGTCGGACTGACTTTTTCCGCCATCAAGGAACGCGCCCTCGCGGCTGAAGAATGTGGGTTCCACTCGATTTGGTTTCCCGACCATATGTGGGTCAAAGGGATTCCGCAGATGGATTATCTGGAATGCTGGACGTTGATGACTGCCATAGCAGGAGCAACCACCCGATTACGGATCGGTAGTCTGGTGATGTGTAATTCGTTTCGTAATCCGGCGTTTCTCGCCAAGATGGCCGCGACGCTCGATAACATCAGCAACGGCCGGTTAGAGCTAGGGTTAGGCGCAGGATGGATGGAGGATGAGTACAAAGGCTACGGGTATCCCTTTCCGTCCGGTGGAATTCGGGCGAACCAGCTCAAGGAGGGAGTAGAAATCATCAAGAAACTCTTCACTGAGGAAAAAGCCACTTATGCCGGCAAGTACTATACGGTTACCGACGCGTATAATAATCCCAAGCCCGTGCAAAAACCGCACCCGCCCATCACCATCGGTGCTGCGGCCGAGCAAAAAATGTTACGTTTAGTTGCCCAGCACGCCGACCGGTGGAACTGTCCGGCAGCGGTCGCACCCCGTGTCGAGCAAAAATGGCAAGTGATTACTGCCCACTGTCAGGCTGTCAGTCGTAATCCCGAAGAAATCGAGGTATCAGAACAGGTGGTCACCGTACTCGGCAGAGACGAGCACGATTTCCAGAATAAGTGGCCCGTCGCCAAGCAAACTCTCGGACGTCTTGCTGATCTTGAAAAGACGGCGCTCCGTGGCGACCCGGCCGGGGTCATAGCTGGCATCAAAGAAAAGAACCGCAAAGGAGTCACACTTTTTGCCATGGTGCTGAGCGATATCGCTCAGGATGACTTTTTGGCCACCCTGCAACTCTTTGCCAAGGAAGTTATGCCGGCTTTTCGCTAAGTAAACTCTCTCCCATTGCTGCTTTCTTCCTCTTCACCTGATTAGCGCCCTACGATGCTGGGGCGCACCGCTTATAGCGCGCCTCATTCGCCCGCCACCAGGAACGCCTTCGTAGAGACGCGACATGTCGCGTCTCTACACTGACAGACAAGGCCATGCCCGACTGAGAACCACCGTAATTTCCTTCAAGAAATTCGCCGGGACGCCGATAGGCTACCCGAGGGGTTAGTCCACTCGGCTCATAATTGTGAGGAGATGTACGCCATGCCATCCATGCAAGCGGAGAGGAAGGCCAAGACCGACGAGTTCCTCCTTCAGGGGCAGACAGATGAAAAAGGCAAGCAAGCCCAGACTGCGAAAAGAATAAAAATCGGGGAACTCTTTGTACAAGAAGGCTTACTGACGCTCGAACAGGTCGAGCGCGTACTTGCGACCCAAAACAGCCGGTATCCGGCGCCACCTTTCGGCGAGCTCTGTGTTGAGCTGGGATTTGTCTCTCCCGCAACCTTGGGGAAAATACTCAGCAAACATCACGAACGTATACCTCTCGGAGAATTACTTATTCACTTAGGCTTAGTAACCCCGGAACAAATTCAAACAGCGCTCGAAAGGCAGAAAAAGACCAAGAAGAAAATCGGCGCGATTCTCATCGAGCAGGGACATCTGACCACGAATGCGCTGGTCGGGGCGCTCTACCAACAGGCCCAATTCGCCAAGCAACATCTCGGCAAAGATGCGAGTCTAGCGATTTTGCCGCGGATCAGCCCTCAAGAATTGACAGCCGCAGTCGCCGCAGCTCGTGAGCAGCATCAGCCACTCTCCGCCGTTCTGATGGAGCAATTCCGGCTTACCAAAGAAGAAACTGGGCGGGCACTGAGTGCATACTATAAATGTTCCTTTGTCGAATACAGTGACACGGTAACCATTTCTCGGTCCCTCTTGCGTGGGATTAATCGCAACTACTTGAAAACGAATTACTGGATTCCGTTGCGAGCCGGCAACAATTGGGTTGAAGTGCTGATTGATGACCCACAGTCTTTTGCCAAAACCCAAGATATAAAGCGGCTGTTTCCTGGCAAGGAAATCCGCTTTGCCGTTGGACTCCGCGAGGACATCGCAAAATATGTGGCCAGGTGTGTGACCATCCACACGGGCACAAAGTCCGCAGCGGCCACACACGGAGAATCATCGCTCACGCTCTCGCCGGATCCTCACCTCGCCCCTCCGAGCTTTTGGGAAGGAAAGGTTCGCGAAGAACTTCCTCCCCTACCAGTAGAGGAAGAAAGGGAAGAAGAAGCCTTGGACGCAAACGACAGCGATGTCGTTCGCCTGGTCAATCAAATTATTACCGACGCCGCGAAGCAAGGCGTCTCCGACGTTCACCTCGAACCGTATGGGAGAAAAAAAGAAACGATCGTCCGTTTCCGCGTTGATGGTGTCTGCCACGAGCATATGCGAGTGCCGACCGAGTATCACCGACCAATAGTCTCGCGGCTGAAGGTTATGGCCAAATTAGATATTGCCGAGCGCCGCAAACCGCAAGACGGCAAACTGAGGCTGCGGCTCCCCGAACGAGAGGTCGAGTTGCGCATGGCGACGATTCCCACTGCCATAGGGGATGAAGATGTAGTCTTGCGTATTCTCTCCTCAAGTGAACCTTTACCCCTCGGCAAACTCAACCTGACCCAGCGGAATTCCCAGGAGTTCGTCAAACTCTTGGAGAAACCACACGGCATGATTCTTTGCGTAGGACCAACTGGCTCAGGAAAGACGACGACGTTGCATGCTGCACTCGGCCATATTAATACCCCGGGCAGAAAAATCTGGACAGCGGAAGATCCGGTCGAAATTACGCAAGTCGGGCTGCGCCAGGTACAGGTGTATCCGAAGATCGGGCTGACTTTTGCCGCAGCCATGCGTTCATTCTTGCGGGCTGACCCTGACGTCATCATGGTCGGCGAAATTCGTGATCAGGAAACGGCAGAAGTCGCGACCGAGGCTTCGCTGACTGGCCATTTGGTTTTGAGCACGCTGCATACTAACAGTGCGGCTGAGACTATTACGCGCTTACTTGATATGGGACTTGACCCCTTTAGTTTCGCTGATGCTCTGCAAGGAGTTATCGCTCAACGCTTGGCCAGAACTGTCTGTCAGCAGTGCAAAGAGCGCTATCGTCCATCAAAGGATGAGTATGATGCTCTCGCGTATAGTTATGGGGAAGAGTCCTTTGCGCAGCTCAATATTCTCTACGACGACCGACTCTTTCTCTATCGCGGCAAAGGTTGCGAAACCTGTCGCTACACTGGCTACAAAGGCCGCCTCGGGCTCCACGAACTATTGGTGGTTACCGACGAGATCAGGTCTCTCATCCATTCTCACGCCACGGTGGTAGAGATCAAGAAAGTGTCACAGGCACAGGGGATGACAACCCTGATACAGGATGGGATCTTCAAAATACTGCAAGGATGGACGGATTACACCCAAGTCAAAGCCGTAGCTATGCGGTAAGCAGTGGAAGGGCGTGTCGTTCACGTCCTTCATTTCTTGCTCACTTCAGCTTCCGGATAATCTCTTTCGAGAACGATTCGATCGTTTCGACCGGGTCGGTCACGGCCTGGATCGCCACTTGCTGGATACCCGCTTTCTTCATATTGCGGATCGTTTCCATGACTTCCTCCGGCGTGCCGGTCAGAGTGGTCGCGCGAATCATTTTCTCCGTCACTAACGGTTCATGCTCTTTCTTGAACCCTTGGAGATAATCGCTATACATCGTGAGATGACGCGTCTCGATCGGCTCGTCTGGAACCCGATACGCAGTCTTGAAAGCCATAAGGTCGCCCCGCAGATCAGCCGGAAGGTCTTCAGGGCTAGGAGACGAAAAGGCGTAGATATTACTCGACGAGGTCACGAATGGACCGACTGCCTTTCGTACCCGTGGGGTTTCGAGCTGCGCCCCCGGCTTAGTCAGGTGGAATGCCGTCATGGAAAGGATGTAGATTTTTTTAGGATCTCGTCCCGCACGCTCAGCACCAACCCGTACGTGTTGCAGACAAAAATCGATGAGGCTCGGACTAACGGCGCCAAACAAAATCACCCCATCACCAACCTCACCAGCAAACTCTAAACTCTTAGGGCCGCTCGCGGCAATATAGATGGGAACTTTTTTCTTGATATTGATGGCACCACTCTTAGGATTCAGAAATCTGATCATCCGCCGCCGTTCTCCCTCCTGATAGGGGGTGATTTTACCCGCCAGCAGATCACGACAGACGCGGATATGTTCGCGCAGTTCCGAAACCCGTGCCGCTGGCATCCCTAACGTGCGCCGGGCCGTGTTGCCGGTGCCGATGCCGAGAATCGTCCGTCCCGGAGCCAATGCGTTGATCGACGCAATCGAACAAGCGGTAAGTGGCGCAATCCGTGAGGCAGGATTGGTCACCCCTGGGCCCAGAAAGATCTTTTTGGTCTTGACCGCACACAATGCCAACGCGGCGTAGACATCGCTGGCGAGCATCTGCGAGTCATAGAGCCAGGCATGGGTAAATCCACGCTTCTCAGCCAGGGCAACATTTGGGTAGACGTTGACGTTACCGAAGAATACGAACCCGTAATCCATACCTTCTCCTCCTGCCACTCAGACACACCCCGTGTGCCTTACAGTAAAAGTGTGAACTGTTGCAGATTACGTTCCTTCTCTAGTTTTTGTACCGCCGCACGCACAGCGTCACGTTTGTCTTGCGGCCAGAGCGCGCTCACAAGCGTCTGATATTTCCCCACCAGTTCTTCCCAGGTCAAGGGATTTTCTGGATCGCCCTTGGGAAAGCGAACGTGCGCAAAAACCTCGGGGCCATTTTTACGTACTATGCGTGCCCAGGCCGGCCATTCGCGTGGATAGTTCTTCTCTAACTCTGGATCGTGAACATAACTCACTTTCGGCATCAATTCACACACAACCCGATCCTGTAACAGTGGCAGGGTAAACTCCTCAAGCCCAGCCCGTCGCTTCACCACGGCTACCGCTACGCCGAAGGGCAGACTAAACTGCGCATCGACTATACTCGTCGGGTGGTACTTACGCTGCGCCGGTTCGCAAATGACTGGGATTCCCGTTTCGAGCATACCAATGGTGACACGCTCAATATCTTGCGGCTGAAGATCGTGCTCTTCCACTAAGGTCAGCACGGCATCGATCGGGGCTTGAGTGTAGCGGCAACAGGCGTGAGGTTTCACCGCGGTGTGGAGAATTTGGTAATCCGCCCCCAAACCCTCAGTAATTTTGTGAGGATCTGCGTGCAACGAGTAGGCTTTGAGGAACCCGTCGCGCCCTTCGAGGATTGTGGCTGGGCCAACAAATCCCTCGCGGGCTAAGGCGGCGGCATGGATGCCAGCGAATGCCGCCCAACCAGGATGCAGCCGCTTCGTCCACGCTCCCTCGGTGAGAAACTCCATTGATCCTGCCGCTTGGCTGCCGGCAATCCCTAGCGCTGAGAGGAGTTGAGGCTCGGGCAGACCAAGCAATTTTGCAGCGCTGACGGCGGCGCCGAACGTGCCGCAGGTCGCCGTCGGATGAAACCCGCGACTGTAGTGCTCCTTCGGTCGCACCGCCATAGCGAGACGCGCAGCCACCTCAAAGCCGGCGATTGCTGCAGTAATGAACGCTTTTCCGCTCGCACCGACCTGCTCAGCCACAGCCAAGGCCGCCGAGAATACCGAGACTCCAAGATGAATCGAACCGCCCTGATGGGTATCATCCAATTCCAGACTATGGGCCGAGGTGCCATTCGCCAAGGCGGCATAGGGAAAAGCGGCTTTCTCTCGCCGCCCGAGCACCGTAGCAGTGCCTGTAGCCCCGAGAGCTGAGGTTAACTGGTAGAGAGGTTGGCTTGAGTCACTCAGCGATCCTCGTACTGCCACCCCCAGATAATCGAGAAAAAAATACTTTGCTCGGTCGATGACTGCTGGGGGAAGATCTTCGTAGCGCAGCGTGTGACAGAAGGTCGCGAGTTGTCGAGTCAACGGGATTTCCATAATTTTGCCTCGGCAGTAGGGGCGACCGGCCGGTCGCCCCTACACCGGATAAAGCAGGCCCCTACAGCCTCGGAATCACTTTCTCGCCAAACCGGCGAATCGCTTCTACGGTCTTTTGATGTGAAGGGCCACCCGGCTGACGGAACCGAATAATGAGATAGTCAGGACAGATCTCTTCCTGCCACTTCTGTAACTGGGCGAGACAATCATCAGGCGAACCAACGATGAGCCGGTCCTTGGCGGCTTTAGCAAAGGAGAGATCCTCTGGCCGTTTGACATCCTTCAGGTAGTCGTCCGGCACATACGCGCCATATTGGAAATAGAAGCGGTGTGTATACATGGTTGGGTCACTCTCCGCTTCGGCGGCTTTCATACTGTCAGCGATGACCGCATCACGCATGAGGCAGATGTACGGCTTGCGGCCGGCTTTCTGTGCCGCGGTCCGGTAACGGTTGGCGTAGTCTTTAATCACCGGCAGCGATTGCACCGGATCGGCAATCCAGCCATCAGCCATTTTCGCCGCCCGACGTAATCCCGGCGGCGTCCATGAGGCCATCCACACTGGCGGTCCAGGATTTTGCCACGGCTTCGGAGTAATAAGGGTATCCTGATAATGGAAATACTTTCCCTGGTAGGAGAAGCGTTTTCCCATCCAACACTGCCGCATAATGGCCAAGGCTTCCTCGGTGCGTGTCGCTCGTTCGGCAACGGGGATCTCAAACGCGGCGAAATCGTGCGGTTGATAGCCGACCCCGACACTGAGAATGAGCCGCCCCTTAGTCGCGAGATCAATCACCGCACAGTCCTCCGCCACATGCACGGGATGATGTAGCGGCAACAAGAGCACGCAGGTGCCGACCTTCATGCGCTGCGTCTTCATGCCGACGAGGCCAGCGACGAGCAATGGATTCGGTAGATAGCCGTCTTCTTGTTGATGATGTTCGGTGATGAAGCAACCGTCCCAACCACTCGCTTCGGCCGCCTGTGCCTCGGCAACAATCTCGTCAAGGACACGGGTCATATTCGCCCCTGAGGGGGGATCTTGCGTACAGGGCAGATAACCAACTGGTAACATATCACTAACCTCCTTTTATCACCCTTCGACGCGCTCAGGGTGAACGGAATAAGAGTTAAATGCGTATCCGAAGCCGTCCGTGCTGAGCATGTCGAAGCACGAACCGTTTTCGCTATTGTCTACTGGGGCCAGTAAACGGCGACTTCACTTCCGTCAGCGTAAGGATCTTCCAGCTTCCCTCCTCCTTGCGCAGCGTGTAACAATAGCGCCCTTGCTCTAATACTGCATTCTCCTTTTTATAGCGGGTGATATCCGCGACCAGCATCGCCATCGCGTCCGCCAAGGGCCATATGTCTAGATGGTCAATCCCTGAACGGTCCCATCCCCGTTTTTGCAAAGATGACATGATTTCTTGATAGAAGCGTTGCTGGTCCGACTCTTTAGCGTGAACCAGCAGTCCTTGTTCGCCACTTAAGAGCGCGTTGGGATAGCAAAATGAGCGCAGATACATGTCGGTATCTTCACGATTAAAGCCATCAATGAACACTCGGTAGAAAGCCTCAACTTCACGAACAATCGTTTCAGCAGTAGTCATGCCCAGCGAGCCTCACGTCATCATTGAGATGTGAGCTTGCCTGTATAACAAAATGCACCAGCGAGCAATCAGGCCGGTTGAGGGAATAGGTCTCGGGTGCGGCGTTGAATTTTAGTTCTGAGTCCACCGTCAGATCTTAGTGAGGCGGAGGCGTTTCTTCCCGTGAGAACGAAAGCTGAGAGTCCCACGCAGAAAGATAAGCGATGCCACTATCCTTGGCATGTCAGCTCAGTTATCTATCTTGGGCTCGTTGTTCACGTGGCGGTTTCGCTGCTCTTTATTTCTTCGCCTTTTTCGCTTTCTGATGCAGCGCTCACCACATTTACTCAAACAGATACAGATGCCGGTGACGGATGGTATGATGCCGTCGATTCTCCCTCAGAAGAGTTCCGTCTCCAATGTGTGCAGGAGAGCAGGGCTGCCCCGGTATTACTGACAAAAGCTTCCTCGTTTCCTCCTGCCTGGCAACGGCAAGACCAAACCCGAGCACTGCTAATCACGCGGGCCACGCCAACGACGTTTTTCCTCCCTCGTAAACTTCCCTCTCGCCCTCCCGCAGACGACCCCTTCCTCGCCTGATTCCTCTTTCTGTCGTTTTCTAGGAAAGAGCAGTCAAGCCGTACGCTTATGCCGACGGTGGCAGCCTTGTCCAATGTAGAAGGTGGCTGTGCACCGTCCGCGTTTCAACTGTGTTCTCTGAATCAATGATGGTGAGGAGGATTACACCATGGCAGAGTCTTTGACGAAAAAGATCACTGGAGGATTTTTGCTGGCCCTGTGCCTCTTGGTAGTTACTGGCCTTGTTTCCTCCTGGAGTACGAAAAAACTGATCAAAGCGATGACCTGGGTCGCACACACTCATCAGGTCTTAGCTGAACTTGATGACATTCTCCTTCAGCTAGAACGAGCCCAAAGCGCTCATCACGAATACGTACTCACTGGTGATGAGCAATATCTAGACGCCTATCACTCCGTGGAAGCGTCGATGAAAAAAGAAATTGCCGATGTCCGTGAGTTAGTGCCAGATAACTTCCTCCAACAACAACGACTCACCGTTCTTGAGACGTTGCTTATGGAACGCTTCACACAGCTTCGGCAGTCGATCGACTTACGACAACGTGAAGGATTTAACGTCGCGCTCAAAGGCATGTTCACAGAGAATGGCAATCATATCTTGGCGACAATCCGCAAGGAGGTCCAAGAGATGGAATATGAAGAGTGGCAACATCTCACCGACCGATCTGCGGCGGCGAACGTGAGCGCGACTCAGGCCATGGCGTTCGTCATTGGGGGGACTTTGCTCGGGGTTTTGTTCCTCGTCTCGGCCTATCTCATTCTTGCCCGTAATCTTACGAAACATCAGGAAACAATAGAAGCATTACAAGAAAGTGAAAGGCGCTATCGCAACCTTTATGAGAGCATCAGAGATGGTATCGTTGTGGTGGCGGCAAATGGGGTCATTACCAGCGTGAATAAAGAATTTGCCAGCCTGTCAGGCTGGACTGAGCCCGAGTTAGTTGGCTCTCACTGCCGCAAGATTTTCACCGAAGCTACAGCTCTCCAAGAAGAGGAGCGCCGCAGCCGGGCACTCGCCATCGAACGATTGCCCTCGTCTCACGAGGCAGAGTTGCTGCGTAAAGATGGCACAGTGCTGCCAGTTGAGGTGTACGCCAGCTTTCTCCGCGACGAGGGAGGGCAGATTATTGCCATTCAGGAAATGTACCGCAGTACGTCTTTGCACAGAGCGCTCACCCAGCACCGGCTCCCGACCATACACAGGCCGCCGACAATCCCAAAAGTATTCTCGCCCACGCTGCATTCAATTCCAACAGTGGCACGGTCTTCGTGACGCTCTCACGAGGAGGCCGTATCCTACTTGTGGAGCGCCTCAAACACCCCCGCCCACTCTTCCGGCGGAGGCATCTTCTGGTAGACCTGGCAACGTTCTGCCATGATTCGAGAAGGGCCGTCCTCTCGCCAGAGTGCGAGGGATTGCTGGAAAAGTCCCAACGCATCGTCCCAGCGTCGTTCGCGGTACGCTTCTAATCCAGCAGTATAGCAACTGAACGCCTTTTCCTGCTCTGGCGGGAGTGACGTGCCAGCTTTTGCGAGTAGTTCATAGATACGTACAGCCTGTGCTCTTCCTACCACTTGCACCATATCGATCTCGCGCAACAAAAAGGACTGCCTGACCATCTGGGCAGTGTTCTCCCCGATAAGGATCTTCGTTCCGTACGCCTTATTGAGTCCCTCCAGTCGGGAACCAAGGTTCACGTGGTCACCCAAGACGCCATAGGCAAAGCGATACTTGGATCCCAGGTTCCCCACCAGCATGAGGCCCGAGTTAATCCCGGTGCGAGCGATCAGGGGCGGACGACCACTCTTCACCCACTCTGCACTCAGCGCTTCACGATGTTCGCGCATTGCCAAGGCCGCGGTACATGCTCTTTCCGCGTGATCAATCTGTTCAATGGGCGCGCCAAAAATAGCCATCAATTCGTCGCCTACATACTCCTTGAGCATGCCCTGACACGCGAAGATCTGCTCGGTCATGCGATTATAGTACTCACTAAGCAGCTCAATCATCTCGTGAGGGGCATACCGCTCCGAAGCGGACGTAAATCCTTGCAAGTCGCTAAAGAGAACCGTCAAGACTTTTTCCTCGCCTCCCAACTTCAACCGCCCAGGGTCTTTGAGCATTTCTTCAATCACCACTGGGGAGACGTAATGTTTAAAAGCGCCCTTGATTTTTTGCCGCTCTCGCTCTTCGGTGACATAGTAATAGGCGGTGAGAGCCGTATAATTGGTCACAAGCGCCAGCAGAGGATAGACGATATTGAGCCATATCCCGGAATGGACAAAAAGCCAGCGGGCGAGAACGATATACAGTGCGAACAGCCCCAGGGCGAACGCGAAGCTTTTGAGCGCGCTCATCCGTGGGAGAGCGATGCCAATGAGAACTGCCAGTGAAATAATGGCGAGGAGGTCGTAGATCTTCGCCCATTTGGGTTTGGCGATGAAGTTTTGCGTTACGATATTATCAATGACCGTGGCATGAATCTCTACACCAGGATACACGGGACTTACCGGCGTGCTCCGTAGGTCGTGGGCTCCCATCGCCGTCGCCCCAACCAGGACAATGCGGTCCTTAAACGTACCGCTCGGAAGTTTGCCGCCGAGAATATCGCTGATAGAAAAATGCGGAAAGGTTTTCACCGGGCCAAGGTAGTTAATCAGCAGTTGACCCTTTTCATCAGTGGGAATAAAGCGGCTTCCCATCTGAATTCCTTCCACTTCGTCACGTGCAACCTTCACCAGCAATTGCGGCCTGCCCAAGTAATGCCACGCACATAATACCGCCAGTGGAGGAAAAATCTCCTCGCCGCCCTGGATGATGAGCGGCATCCAACGCACGGCCCCATCTCCATCAGTACGCAGGCTGAAGTAGCCCGAAGCAGCAGCGGCTTCGGTAAACACCGCGAGATTACTTTCCGGCGCGTAAGCGTGAAAAAACTGCGCGCCGTTCACACTCTGTGCTCTGTACCTGATGAGCGGATATTTCGACCCACTAATATCCTTAAGTCGTTGGTCTATATCTTTTCGTTCGAGCCGGTAATCGAGTGCCTCTTCGCTCATGTGAAAGAAATAGCCGAGCACGATTGCGGCAGACGAATTTTTTATGGCAGTGGCCAGGGCGAGATCATTGTCGGCATGTTTTTTCCTCTCTTGGATGAAATCGGCCAGGGTCGGGTTTTGAATGCCGAGAGTCTCGACTTTCTGACTGAATTGATTGATCAGCGCCAACTGCGAGTTCTCGTCCGGTTCCGAGAATCCGATATCGAACCCAATTACACGAGCTCCGTCGCGCGACAGGGTATCGACCAGAGCCGCAAGCTTCACTCGAGGCCAGGGCCAGCGCCCTTCAGTATCGAGGCTTTTCTCGTCGATGACTGCTATCACGACCGACGGTGAAGGTGGCACCTGGCCGCGCGAGAGGAAACGGAGGTCGTAGGTTTTCAACTCGATCAGGTCAAAGATGGAAATAGACGATACATAGAGAACGACAATAGCGAGACTAGTAGTAACGGTCAGCGATACCGGATTGATCGAGCAAAGAGATTTAAAAGCAGATCGCATTAGTGACCTAACCCCGGAGGACAGCAGCCAATCCGGATTGCCTCGCTCTCAACGACTCTCTTCCCCTTCTTGTATCTAGTAGGCCGCGCTTGACACTCTCACTCTGCGGGCAATGCTAAGCTGGCTCAGCCCAATTTATCACAGTGAGTCGATTGGCGTCTGCTAAGCGGCGGTCAACAAGAGACCCTTCGGCCCTCACCGAAGGGTCTCAATTTACTTGCCGACACAGGTCATGCTACCCGTAGCGCTCGGCCAACAATATCGAGAGGAAGTCCCGATCGTAACTTGTGTTTCAGGATCAGTAAAAGTAGGAACCACACCGTCAACCGTCAGGGTTGCCGTGGTGATAGGGCAGTCGATCGGATCGCCTGACAGGAGCGTTATCGCAATCGTTCTGCCTCTTGCGTCTACCGTTCGCAGAACACGGCAAATCCCAGCTTGTGACTCCACCTGGTTCGATATCGCTTGCTGCTGCTCACCTATGGGGACGCCCGCCCCTGCCAGCGCGCAGAACTTTTGAGATTGTCCAGAATCACCCGTGTTTGTCGTTGCCAGACTTTGCTCGTTTCTGCTTTTAAACGTCGCGCCCGCGGTTGCGAGATGGGATTCGATACCGAGCTTGGTGAAATAGCTTACATTCACTGTGGACGTGCTCACACGGTACCTCACGAAGCGCACCTCAAACACATTCTGCCCTGTCTTGGTCGCAGTATCACCCACCCCAGGTTGTGAAACTACGACGGGAGATGGTGTGGCCCCAAGAATTCCGATGCTTGATTCTACCGAGACCAGAGCGTTGATGGGATTGACCCCAAAAAAACTAAATCGATAGTCCCAGGCGAGACACTCCCCCTGGATCCCGAGTGATGAGCAATCACCTATAACTCGGGGAAAGGGCACTTGGCTCGGACTGACCCCAGGCGGGACGGGGCCAGCTTCGATTTTGACTTGACCCAAATTGCACGTACGCGGTAGGTCAGTAACGGGCGGGACTGGAAATGTGGTCGGAGCTTGCGCTCTCACCTGGCTGGCTGCACCCAGCACCACAAGGGCAGCCGCTATCGCGCACCCTGACACGAATTTTCTTGTCGGCATAATATACCTCTCTCTTACTTGATTTACAGGTTGCAAGAAATCCTCTTCAGCCGTGATCATTCTCTCTGTGTTTCTTCATTGATAGCAGACAGTTTCACTATCAGTCCTTCTGATACTTAATTAAAAGCCAAGGTAAATCCACCAAAGAAAGCTCTGCTGGGTTGGACAATCGGGCGACGCAGGTCGGTTTCCTGATAGCGGAAACGTTGGTCAAAGAGATTGGTCGCCCCGAACGTGATGAACCCGTACCGCTTCGGTAGGCGGTAACGGATCACCGCATCGGCGACCCAGAAGTCATCTTGCCCGGACTCAAAGAACTCGCCCCCGCGCCGGATAAAGTCACCATCTTGATGAAAATAGGTCGCCCTCAGCGAAGCGCTTAATCCCGAGGGATGAAAAACTCTGAATTCGAGCGGCACACGCTGGGTCGTTACATCCTTAAATGAAAAAGCGACCGCTTTATCGTTTTTAAAGCGTTCATATTGATACTCAGCGCCAAGGGCGAGCCAGGGATGAGGGGTCCAGAAGAGATAGGTACGACCGAGATATTCGTCAGTGTCGCCGCGGCGCACCCGGTCGGTCGTGGGCGTGACCTCGCGAAAAGGAACACTCAGATCTCTAGCAGAGAATTCCACTCCGCCAAAGATCGCTGGCGAGAATTTCTGATCGACCGCAGCGCCATAGCGCCACGACTCCGTTGAATTGAAGTCGTCAAAGAATTGATTAAAGCCCGCGACCTGGGTCGGTTCGAGAGTTTGATTAGTGATCAGCGTCCTCTTCAAGACTCTGAATGCCGCCGCACGAACCGTGGTGGCAGGAAACGGATTCCAGGTAAGCCCAAATTTCGGGTTGAATTGATTCCTCGACTCTGACTCTGAACTCTTGGTTTCGAAGAAGTCGCCACTGGCGCCAAGCGTGAAGGTCACGTTTTTCAGCAGGTTGATGTAGGAATAGAGATAAAGATTAGTGTGTTTGACATCTTCATTGGTGGTCGTTTGGATAGTGGTGGGTCCGGGCCCATCAGGGGGAGGGGGCAGGTCGAGGTCAACGGTAAGATCTTGTTTCTTATCAATATCGAAGTATCCTACGCCGCCGACAAGGTTCACATATGGCGAACGGAAGAGGTGCTGAACCTCATTGCTAATGGCGTGTTGATCGGGAAATTTTTGCTTGATTGAGGTCACGAACGAATCGACCGGCTTATCCCGCAAGCTATTATCCCCCTGTTGATACATAAAGGAGCCGAGGAGGGTAGAATTTGGCGAAAAGGAATGCCGCAAGCCAAGGCGATAAGAATTGGTCTCTTCTTTTTCTCTCGAGTTCAGCCTGAAGTCGTCGCGGAAGAAATTGAGGATCAGATCCCCATGTTTAAGATCTCTGTGGCGGTATTCGCCTTGGATACTGGTTTTGGGAGAGAGTTCCAGTTGCCCGAAGGCGTCAACGATGCCATCCCTTTGGTCATTATTGTTACGAAACCCGTCTGTCTCAAAATGTGAGTACCCGAGGCTGAAGGACGCTTTCTTATAGATGCCCGAGATGATATTCTCTCCGCCAAAGGTATTATTTTCACCGAACAGACCGCTGCTCTGGAGTGCCACCCCATCGCGGTTGAACAGAGGATTGAACTCATTGAAAGAAGCGGTCGTGGGGCCCTCGGCGCTGATGAGCAATAAGTTGCTTTCCGCGAGCCTGGGTTGAATGGGTGTGATGTTGATGGGCTGAAGCAACTGAGACTGGAGTAGTTCGCTGACCCTGGCGATCTCATGACGGGGTAAAACCGAATACGAATCGGCGAGAAAGCGGTGGGCGGAAAAATTGCTCGGATCGGTATTCACCGAATTCCAGCCTTCTACCAAGGCAAGTTCTTGAAAGCCCAAATCACTGTAGATACGCGCAAGGCTGGCGCTGCGTGCGGCCAGATCGGAATCGAGTAAGAGACGGGAGCGGTAGACCGCCCGGTTGTTATTTAATTCAATAGCTTCTTGCAAGTCATTCAAGGCCTCAACCGGCCGGTTTGTAGTCTGCTTGGCGATGGCATCGTAGAACCACGAGGTGGGGTCTTGGGGATCCAGATCCTTAGCAGTGGCGTACTCGCGCACATCCAATTTCGTGCGTTTTTCTTCATAATAAGATTTGCCGAGATAACTGCGGATAAGCGCGTTATTGGGGTCCAGACTAGCGGCGACCTCGATGTCTCTACTTCCTTCGGGCACATCGCCATCACGGATTTTGGCTAGACCAAGACCTAATCTCGGGAGGGGATCAGCCTGGTCTAACGCAATCGCTTTTGTAAAAGCTTCCTTGGCCTGTGTTATCTGGACTCGGGTCAGGTAGGCGAAACCCAGCACCGTCTGGGTGCGTGAGAGATCTGGATCCAGAGCGACCGCCTTCTCTGCCGCATTGAGCGCGTTATCCAGATAACCGAATGACGACCACAATTCCGCCAATCTTGCCCACGCCAGGGCATTTTCAGGCGCCAGGGTTACCGCCTTTTCGAGACTGGCGCGTGCGCCTTCTAAGTCAAACTCGGCTTGTTGAGCATAGGATAAGGCGATTAAGGCTGTGGCAGAATTAGGATCTGCCGCGACGGCCTTCTGGGCAATCTCGAGCGCACGCTCTTGTTCGTTCTGCACTACAGCGATAATCGTCTGCAAGGCGAGAGCACTATTGTCGTTCGGACTCAGATTCAGGGCCCGCTCGATATCTGCATTTGCCTCGTCTACACGGCCAACTGCGAGCAGAAGGGAAGCGCGATAGACAAAAAAACGCGGGTCGGCGATATTAGCTGGCACGTTGGCGATACTCTGGAACGCCTGCTGGAGATCTCCCTTCAGATAAAATTCGACAGACTGTCGCACCCCTTGCCAGTCTGGCCCGGGTGGCAACTCGTCTGGTCGCAGATACAGGACGGGCGGGTAGTACAAGGCCCATTGCACGGCATCGCGGGGGCGCGCCACGATACGTAGCACCGGCGCTTTTCCCGCCTCGACTATGGCCGACTGCCCACCGGTGAGCGTGAGACTTCCGGCTGAGTTCTCCGCCACTACCGTTCCCTCAAATGTCGTCAGCAAAGCTTTGTCCGCTTCAACGCTGACGAAAAATTCGGTCCCCCGAACACCGGCGACGGCAAAGGGAGTTTGCACTTCCAGACTGCGGGGACCACGGCTGAAGAAATGCGCCGCTCCTTTCAGTAGATCGACGACTCCGGTTCGCTCTTCCTTCACGGCTTCGAGGGTGAGCGTCGTGTTGGCATTGAGACGAAGAACCGACTGATCGAGCAGCGTCAGATCCGCGCGGCTTCTTTCTTGCACCCGCAGGGTATCTCCAGGACAGTAGGTGTCGTCTAGTTTCACCGGCTGCCATAGGGGATCTCCCACTCTTTGCGCCTCGACGGTCCCCTGTACGGACGCTATTTTGGCAACCCATTTCTCACAGGTCTGCGCGGAAGAAACAGAGGGATGCAGCACTACTGCCAAGAGACTCATACCGATAAGGCGAAAGAAAAGAGACGAGCAGCTTCTCTGCATTACTCATTCCCTGTCTTCTCTTGCACTAATGATGAGGAAGAGAAACGGAAAGCTCTCGTGAGCTGTCTGGATCTGGACGTCACTGACTGGGGTCGTTGTCTTAAATAGGAGAACCCTATTTGACGTTCTGGCAAGAGATAGTGTGCAGGGACACACCAGATAGAAAAGGACGGAGAGGAATACAGTTTGTCGCATGTTCCGCACCTTTGTGGCCTTGGTCAGTTTCATCGGTAAAGGTCCACACCGGCAAAAAAGCGTCTCGAACACGAAGCGACCTGCACCCCACCCTTTTCATTTGTGTATCCAGCTTTCAATTCTACATGCACTAAATATCTTTTAGGTCACCTTTTACAGTGCGCGAGGACAAGGCGTACTTAAAACAGATCCCTTCACAAAAGTAAAGCAGAGGACCATAGCTCACAAAATGGTGAATAGCGGCGCAACAGCTATACCAACCGACGAAAGATACCGAAATGGCAAGTGAAACTATGAGAAAGGGTACGACAAAAGGCGAATTTTATTCGAGGTTCTTCACTAGGGGTCGTTTTTCTTGGCTACTTTCTCCGACTCCAGTCAGGCGAGAAATCAGAGCACGGTGCTTACGAGAAAAGCATTGTGGTGACGCTGATGCCCGATTTGCAGGCACCCAGCCACTTATAGCTAGGCCATAGCTGGGGATAAGGAGATGCTCTACGATCTGCCGGGCGGAGAAGGACGCTATGTCCAGCGGGCGCGAAGTATTCACTACAATGATCTGGAAACGAGGCGGGGGATACCGATATGGAGATAAGGAAGGGCACGAGAACGTAAATAACACGCTAAGTGCGCGTCTGCAAACTCAACCTCCCGAGTCATTGCGAACGAAGTGAAGCAATCTTTGCTTGAAAAAGAGATTGCTTCCTCGCTTATAGCTCCTCGCAATGACATGTACCTTCGGTTTGCAGACATGCTTTTAGCACACCCTACATTCTATTTTTTATAGTTTATTGCGCTCGGCAAATCAGCGAGGACTTGAGCCCGTACACGCTGGTCTGGCCGCACAGCGCCAGGCTGGTGGACAATTCTTCCCGCAGTAACTGCAAGGTACGATTGACCCCAGCCGCTCCGCCAACGGTCAATCCCCATAACATCGTGCGACCCATGGCAACGACCTTCGCCCCCAGCGCTACCGCTTTGACGATATCAGTGCCGCGTGAGAACCCACCGTCGATCATGATCTCCGCTCTTCCGTCAACCGCCGCAACGATCTCCGGCAGGACCTCGATCGTCGCTTGGGTATGATCTAACTGACGTCCGCCGTGGTTCGAGACCCACACGATCTGTGCACCGGCTTCGACCGCCAGCCGGGCATCTTCGGCGGTAAGAATGCCTTTAATTCCTAATGGCAGCGAGAGAATACTGCGCAGCCAGGCAACGTCATCCCAGGTTAGCCGCGCCTGGTAATCCATATCCGGCGGGCCAGGGTTGGGAGCCGTGGCCCGAGCCACCCGTGGATCAAAGCGCTGCACCAGGTCGCGCTCACGCCGGCCGTAGACCTGCAGATCTACCGTGAGGCAAACTGCTCGGTAGGCGCAAGCCTCTACCCGCCCCATCAGTTCTTTCACCCACGAACGTGGGCCACCGAAGTACAACTGAAACAGTAACGGACCGCTCGCCGCACGCGCAACTTCCTCGACTGGCCAGCCGGTGACACCGCTGACCACGGCGAGCGCGCCACTCGGCCCGGCCCCACGTGCCATCTCCACATCACCTTGTGGATGGAAAATGACTAGGCCACCCATCGGCGCGATCGCTACCGGCATTGGTAACTCGATGCCGAGAAATGTCGTAGTCAGATCGACATCGCGTACATCAACCAACACTCGCTGACGGATCGCCAGACGTTGCAAGGCCTGGCGGTTGCGCCGCAAAGTTGTCTCTGTCTCCGCCCCGCCAGCACCGTATCCCCAAACACCGGGCGAGAGCTGCCGTTTGGCAGCGCGGCGGATTTCCGGCAATGTTGAGAAGTGCTCCGGCATGCAATATTCCCCTTTCGTGCCCTTCGTCTCTACTCTCTCGAGACGGTTCATGCTAGAGCACGCATGTCACAGAGAAAAGCAACACCAAGAAAGGAGGGCGCTCCATGGGCAATGAGTGGACTGAGAAGCTTGCGATCCAGGAGCTGTTTGCCCGCTATGCCCACGCGATTGACGATCTCAACGTCGAGGCCTGGGTGCAGTGCTTCATACCAGACGGCGTGTTTCAGGTTGGCACCCGCGCTATGCGTGGTCAAGCCGCACTGCGCGGCTACGCGGAAGTGCATGTCAAAGACATTCGGTGCCGTCATCTAATGGCAAATTTTCTCTACGAGATCAACGGCAACGAAGCGGCTGGACAGTGTAGTATGCTGGCGACACTGGCAACCCCCGGAGGCTATAAGATCTTTGCTCAGGGCAGATATGTTGATCGGCTCGTCAAACAGAACGGCCAATGGCGGATCGCGCACCGGCGCGTCGAACCCGATCGGCTCGCTACCGATCCAAAGGTCATCACTAGTATCGCTGATCCTGACGTTGCCGCTCTCGTCCGGCCCTTAGTCGATGCCGCCATCCGGTTAGGAGAAAAAGTAGCAAAGTAAAGTTTTGGGTAGCGGTGCAGTAGGGGCGGCCCTGCGTGGCCGCCCTTGAGAGGAGCATCCGTATAAGGATGCTCCTTCCCCCATAGGGGTGCCCCTACAAAGAAGGACGAAATTGCACCACTACCAAGTTTTGCCACGAGTTGATTCATCCAAGAGAAATTGGTAGAGGCTGGAATGATTTCATTGGTTGGCAACGGATCGATCTAAGAAGACCACACTGAAAGTTACCAGAGGAGGGTTTATGAAACTCGGCATTACCATGTTTGCAACCGACTACGCTATTCGTCCGGACGACCTCGCTCGTGCGTGTGAAGAGCGTGGATTCGAATCCATTTGGTTTCCCGAACACACGCATATTCCCACCAGTCGCAAGAGTCCCTGGCCGGGCGGGCCAGATCTCCCCAAGGACTATTGGCACACGCACGATCTGTTTGTCTCCCTGATGGCGGCCGCGGCAGTGACCAAAACCATCAAGCTCGGGAGCGGAATTTGTTTAGTTATTGAACGCGATCCTATTACCCTCGCCAAGGAAGTCGCCTCGGTCGATCAGCTCTCCAGCGGTCGTCTGATTTTCGGGATCGGCGGTGGGTGGAACGCCGAGGAAATGGAAAATCATGGCACCCCGTTCAAGCAGCGCTGGAAAGTCTTGCGCGAGAGAATCGAGGCAATGAAGGAAATCTGGTCTAAGGACGCGGCCGAATATCACGGTGAGTTTGTCAATTTCGATCCTATCTGGTCCTACCCGAAACCTGCCCAGAAACCCCACCCACCGATCTTCCTCGGGACCGCCTCCTCGCAGGGAATGAACCGAGTGGTGCGGTACTGCGACGGCTGGATTCCGATCGGAGTGAGAGTGAAGGATCTGTCGGCAACGATTCGTGACCTCCATAATCGCGCCCAGCAAGCGGGCCGCAAACCCAGCGAGGTGCCGGTGTCGATCTTTGGGGCGCCGGACAAGGAAGAGACGTTACACAAGTACCGCGAGAGTGGCATCGAACGCGCGGTCTTCTTTGTCCCTTCGGAAGGCCGAGACAAGGTATTGCCTTTGTTAGACCGCTATGCCACGCTCATTCCTAAGTTCGCGTAGCCTCGGTGCCGGGGCACGGCATGCCGTGCCCTCCCCGATCTCTGTACGAAAGGAGTACAGCCATGGCAGATATTCCTTCCTGGTGGATGCGCGGCGATTGGTTCGATGTCTGTAGCTGCGACATCGCCTGCCCGTGCGAATTTGCTCAACCCCCAACCAACAATCACTGTGAAGGTGTGCTCGCCTACCATGTGCGTGAGGGAATGTACGGCAACGTGCGGCTTGATGGCCTCAATGTCATTGGCGTCTCGGAATTCGAGGGCAACATTTGGGCCGGCGAAGCACAGGTTTCGATGGGCTTTTTCATCGACGAACGCGCCGATGAACAGCAGCGCCACGCCTTGCAAATGGTCTTTTCTGGTCAAGCCGGTGGCTTCATGGCAAACTTCGCCCGCTTACTAAACGATGTGCGCGGAGTTGAATTTGCCCCCATCTCTTTTGAACTGGCCGATGATCTCGCCTATTGGCGGGCGCAGATTCCTGGCAAAGTAGACGCGTGGGCGCAAGCGCTGACCGGCCCGATGACGCCTCCGGGCAAACGCGTGCAAACCCTCAACCCGCCAGGTTCCGAGGTTGGACCAGGCCAAACCGCAACCTGGGGGAAGACGACGACCAATCTGGTTAATGCCTATGGCTTCCATTGGGATTGGGCGGGGAAGTCGAGCAAACATATCCCGTTTGATTGGAAAGGGCCGGCTTGAGTTCTGTTTCCAGAGAGCAGGTTTCGGTTAATAACAAGTCGCAGTTATCTTCGGTCTGGTGCATGGGCTGCTTTCTTGTAGGGCAGGCTGCGCCTGTCCTACCCTGTCGCCCTCCACTTACGCTCCATGTTATGAGTCTGTCGTAAGGTTAGCAGCTACAGATTTTCGATCGGCACTGGTTCGACCGGGTCCGCCAGCGCAAAACCAAAGACTCGGGAGTAAAAATATAGTTCTGCATCTAATGCGCGTTTGATGTTTTCCGCCCGCCGGAAGCCGTGCTGCTCGCCGGCAAATGGCACGTACGCGACCGGAAGCTTTTTCGCCCGCAGCGCCGCTACCATCATTTCTGCTTGATTCGGCGGGACAACCTTATCTTCCAACCCTTGCAGAAAGATGACTGGACACGAGAGCCGCTCGGTAAAGTGAATCGGCGATCGCGCCTGATAGAGATCTCGTCGTTCCGGATATGGACCAACCAAGCTCTCTTCATAGCGGGACTCGAACTTGTGGGTATCACGCGCCAAGGCTTCGAGGTCACAGATACCATAGTGACTCGCACCGGCTTTAAAGAATTCACGAAAAGTGAGAGCACAGAGCGTAGTATAGCCGCCAGCGCTTCCACCCGTGATGGCGAGGCGATTGCCGTCAACCGTACCTCGTTCGACCAAGAAACGCGCGCCGTTCGCACAATCGTCAACATCGACGACGCCCCAGTATCCTTTGAGCCGTTCACGGTACGCCCGTCCATAGCCACTGCTGCCGCCGTAGTTGACATCAAGCACGGCGATTCCGCGGCTAGTCCAATACTGAATCCCTAAGTTGAGCGTCGTCGAGGCGGCCGAGGTGGGCCCACCGTGGCTTTTGACCAGGAGCGGCGGTCGTTCATCGGTGGCCGCGGTAAAGTCTCGGTTCCGTGGCGCATAGAACAGGGCGTGAGCAGTCAGTCCATTCTCAGTCGGAAATTCAATCGCTCGCGGGACAGAGAGATTTTCGGCGGCAACCGTGAGCGTACTCGAACGACGGAGCACGGTAAGCTGACGAGTGGTGAGATCAAGGCGCACCACGGACGCGGGTTCGATTGGCGAACCCCCACCGAACACGACCTGCTGTGCGTTGGCACGAATATCCCAGAGTTCAGTGTACGGTGTAGCAACTGCCTTGAGTTCGCGGGTCTCGGTATCAAGTGTAGCGAAGTTCCAGGTTCCGTGCGCTGCATAAGCACAGATGATGAGTCGAGAAGAAACCACCGCATACGTGGACATACCAAACACCCACTGCGGGCGGCCGAATTCTACTTCCATGGGACAAAGGGGTTCGACCTGCCCCTCGCGCCACCGGTAGAGATTCCACCAGCTGGTGCGGTCTGAGACAAAATACAAGTTTCCATCCGGCGACCATTGCGGGTGAAAGATTGCCTCCGCCTTGCCTCCAACGATACGCTCCGCCCGTCCCAACGATCCATCTGCTCTTAGCTCACCAACCCACAGTTCCGTCCCATCCCACGGCATGTTGGGATGCCGCCAAGTAAGCCAGGCAAGCCGCGAGTTATCAGGACTAAGACGCGGAGAAGAGTAGAAATCATTGCCGGCAACGAGGAGTTCGCCCTCTCCTCCCTGCTCTAAGTCAATACTGACTAAGGTATTTTCGGCTTCCTGATTGGCACGTCGATGATCTTCGCGTATGCAAATCAGGCGGTTACGTTGGCGATCCACTACCCCGTCAGCGTAGCGAAGCTTTGCCGCAGGGGTTAACGGTTGCGGAAGAGCGCCCTCGCGGTGATGATAGAGACGCTGATCGGCAAAGTGAGAGAAATAGATCGTTTCGTCACTGACAGTGAAAGCGCCCCCACCATATTCATGGACGCGGGTGCGGACGTTGAAGGGCGCAGGCGTGACGTCGACCGTGCGTCCGTCCGGTGAGTAACGCACGATGACGTTACGTCCTCCTTCAGCCGGGCGTTGTTCGACCCAATAGACAGTCTCGCCATCTATGGCGATCTGTCCTAACCCAATTGTGGTAGCAACAAGTACGTCAGAGGTGATCGGCGATTTCCATGAACCGTAGGGCGCGACGTGGGGATCGCTCATGAACTCTCTCCATCCTGTTTATCGCCACAATCGAAGTGGCGCACACCACTTCGCCTATGCAGGCGAGGAATGTTCCCCTCTCACATCTGACTCACCGTCTGTATCGTATAGCGTTTCACATTGATTGGTCCGGCCAGCAACCCTGGGAGATGTTTTTGGAACTCTGCCATGTGGGGCGTTTGGAAATGCCGATTCAGCGCCTCATCATTCTCCCATTCCTCGAAAAGAAAAAAAGTCGCAGGATCAGTAAGGTCGGCATAGAATTGGTACGTGAGGCACCCGGACTCGGCTCGGGTAGCCGTCGCCATACGCAAGGCGAGTTGTTGCGCCTCTTCACGACGCTCGGGTTTGATCTTCACTGTTCCGGCTACAACGACCATAATAGTACCTCCGATAAAAAGTGGAGAAAGGGCGGCTTTCCTCACCCAGTCTCACTCATGTTTAATTGGTTCTTTGTCCTTTTTCTACTCCTGCTTCAGCGAGAGGGAAGTTTGGTAATGACTTCCTCCGGTCGTTGCGGATCATAGTATGAGAAGGTGAAGAATTTGACCGGGACCTTTTCTTTCAGTCTGGTCTCATACTTGCGCCGTTCCAGTTTTTTACGCGCATTCAGCCGGTATTGCTCGGGAATTGCTTCTGGCGTCACGTTAGCACCTTCGGGACTCGGAGCGATAATTTTGGCAATTCGTGTAGTAGCAAGTTTCCCTTTCTTATCAACCGTCACTTCCCAGATCACGATATAGAGGCCAAGCCGGGCTCTGGCTTTCGCTTGGGCACTCATCTGCTTTTGGCCGCCAGCTTCTCCCGCCGCGAGAAAAAAGCAGAGCGTAAGGAGAATAAAGAGAATGGTTTGAGGAATCGGCTTCAGCATCAGACATCTCAGGAAGCGTACTCATCGCGTTCACAGGTGCCAACAGTGATCATCAATCGCTCAGGAGCAGCCTTACAAAAGTCATATTCTCATCCCCGTTGCAAGTTCGTTCCTCTCTAGTCTTTTCCCTTAGTTGAGAACGCTACTTTTCAGCGATGACATCCGTCTTTTCTTGGGTGAATCACCACGCGACCACCTCGCCAATCCCACGGCCAGCGAGGGTGGTGGGGGCAATTCGTGAATTGCCCCCACGCTGAGAACGCATCTCTGTGCAAACTGCTCTAAAGATCAAGGGGAGAATGAATGAGAGAAAGGATAGCCGTCCGGCTTCCCTACGCGACAATTCTCGGCACGGGCTTATTATCTTTTGTGACAGCTGGTGAGGGGAGCGTTTCATCTGCTATGAATGGGTGATTATCCGCGACCATTTCTAATGGCACTTTCGCCATAGTCATAATCTTGAAGTTCTGCGCTACTATCTCTGGTGGGTCTTGGTCGGGATTCTCTCTGGAATAGAGAATCATGCCGTTGGCGCGCTTCACTCGCGCGAGCTCCCTTCGCAAGCCATCACGATCGGTCCAATACTCGTCTTTCGTGTCTCCGCGTACAACAAATACGCGTCCGGAGAGACTTAAATGCAAATAGGTTGCTGCCGGGGTCGCTTGTTCGTAAAGAGCATCCTTCTCTTCATCAAAAGGAGCGGGGTCGTCGAAAGACGCTAAGAGAGGAGCATGTTCGGTCAGGCGTAGCAGCTTCTTTCGCCAAAGGAAGATTGCGGTCGCCAAGAACGCGACGAGTACAACACCAGTGCTTGTGAAATTAAAATCGGACATGCTTCCCGCTCCCTCAATTGGCAGTATCGGCAAGAGCAACAGGCGCTAAAGTGAGGAGGTTTGCGGTCGCTCACCATTTGCTTTGCCGGTGCCTGTCCCAGGCAAAACTACCGTAAAGATTACAGAGGGAAGGACGTGAGGTTTGTCGAGAAATGAGACCGACGAACGATCAGAACAGCTTTTTTTTCTCCGTTCAAATACCTTTCCCGGCCGCAAAGCCGCCATCGATGGGAAACGTTGCGCCAGTAATAAAATCGGCTTCAGATGACGCCAGGAAGAGAATGAGGTGGGCGATCTCTTGTGGTTGCGCCCACCGGCCAGCCGGGTGAGCTTTTTTGAGCGATGAGACAACTTCCGGTTTATCGAAATATGAGGCGGTCATCGCAGTTTCGACTACCCCAGGGGCAACCGCGTTGACCTGAATCTGCTTGTCTGCCAGTTCTATAGCCATTTCCTTGGTGAGCCCAATCACTGCATGTTTGGAAGCGACATAGGCAGCGCGATTTGGCACCGCCATGATCCCGGCCACAGAGGCAAGGTTAATAATTTTCCCCCCTCTGTTCTGCTGCACCAGATATTGAGCAACCGCTTGACTACACAGGAAAGTACCAGTCAGATTAATGGCAATCACTCGTTGCCACTCGGAAACGGGCAGGTGCAGGAAGGGAACAATTTCCCGTACACCGGCACTGTTGACCAGCACATCGATCCGTCCCAGCTCAGATACGGTCTGGCTCACCATTGTTTGCACCGAAGTTGGGTCAGTAACATCGACTTTGACAGGGATACCCCTCCTGCCCTCTTTCCTGACATCTTGAGCGGCCGCCTCCGCTCCCTCCATATTGACATCGGCTATTCCCACATCGGCTCCCTCGCGTGCAAATGCCAGACACACTGCCCGGCCGATACCACTGCCACCACCAGTTACTAAGACCGCTTTACCAGCAAATCGCATAGGGTCCTCCTTTAGTAGGGGCGAGGCATTGGCCTCGCGGTAATGTCAATGAACAGGTCCTATGTGTGTGAATGCTTCGCCCCTACGCCAGCTATTCTTTTCCCCGCTTGTCTTCCACGAGGATGCCTCGGTCTCGTAATGCTTGAATCTTTTCTCTCGAATATCCGCACAGGTCATGCAGCAAGGCTTCATTGTGTTCGCCGAGGCGCGCGGCTGGGCCGGGAATAGTCGGTGGGGTTCGGGAAAACTTATGCGGCGATTTCAGTAACATCAATTCGCCATAATCTGCATTCGCTGTTTTCTCAATCATCCGGGCACTGAGGTGCGGATTTTGGGCAAACTGGCCGACAGAAAGGATGGGAGCTACCGGCAAGCGCAATTCATCGGCCATAATACGAATCGCCTCTTCATCGCTTGGCAGAGTTTGCAGCCATTCTTCAATAATGACCTTGAGGGCATCTGCGTTCTGGATGCGCCAACGGTTGGTCCTGAATTCAGGTGAGGCCAGTAGCTCCTCGCGGCCCATCCGCTTCACCAACACTTCCCAGTGAGTATCGGTAATCAAGCCAATAGCGATATAGCCGTCTTTCGATTTGAACGCACCGTAGGGGAACGCGCCGGTGCGTTGGGTGCCACCTCGCTGCGGGTCGACCTCTCCAGTAGTGACACTATAGGCGGCCAGCGCCCAATCGTGGGCATTGTAGGCGCAATCAACCAGCGCCAGATCGATGTACTGTCCTTCGCCGGTGCGCTCGCGATGGAAGAGCGCAGCGCAGATAGCACCGAACGCATTCAGCGCGCCCATATGATCGCCAATAGCTGACGCCGGGTACGCCGGGTAGCCATCTGGGTCACCCATCATGTGCAATATGCCCCCTGCGGCTAAAGCGACAAGGTCGTTGCCGATGCGTCGAGAGTATGGTCCGGTCTGTCCATAAGTCGAGACCGAACACATAATAATGCGGGGGTTGATTTGTGCGACGACATCGTAAGTGAGTCCGTAGTGAGCCATGACCCCCGGCGTAAAATTCTCGAACAAGACATCTGACACTCTGATCAGGTCTTTGATCACCGCCTGCCCTTCCGGCGTCTTCACGTCTACACACAGACTCTTCTTGCCCCGGTTATGCATGATGAAATAGCTCGGCACCGCGCCGTCTTTCCCGTCTTTCGGAACAATGCGAATGTTGCGACTGTGTTCCCCTTTTGGCGGCAGCTCGACTTTAATCACCTCGGCGCCGAGGTCGACCATGAGGCGCGTCGCTTGAGGACCAGCCAGCCATTGAGTGAAATCAAGGATGCGAACACCTTCGAGGATGCGGGTCGGGGTTGCCACTATCTCTCTCCTTACGGTAGGTCAGCGAGAAATGGGGCGTACGGCATGCGCCCCACCTATCTTTTGCGCTCCTCGCTCTATGCTTTACGAAAAGCAGGCAGAACTTCCTTGGCAAGCAGTTCGAGTGAGCGTGTCCCTTTCTGGGGATTCAGACCGGGAAGCTGGGTAATCGCAATAAAATGGGTACAGACAAATTCTTTGCAGAACTGCTCTAGCTTGCGCGCCACCTGATCCGGTGTCCCGACCATAGCGGCGCGACCAAACTCAGAGTGACGAATCTCACTGGGATTCTTGAACGGCCAGGCGTCTTTGTCTCCTGGGGCGTCGTTAGCCTCAGCGAGAATCTTGCCATAGAACTCCATCATGCTGTGAAGATGGGGAGCCACGTCTTCCCAGGCTTGATTTTCATTCTCCGCCAAATAGACGAGACGGAGTTGGGCGATATTAAAGTCTTTAGGATCACGGCCGCTCTGTTTCAACGCGTCCATGTACCAGGGTGCAGGGTCGGGTCCAATCGTCGCCATAAGGTGACACCCCATGCGGCCGACTCGGCGTGTCGCTTTCTCGGCCCGCGCGCCAATCCACAGCGGCATAGACCGTTGCACCGGTTTCGGAGAAAGGGTCAGCTCTTTCACCCGGGTGAACTTTCCGTCGAAAGTGACATTCTCCTCATTCCACAGTCGCTGGATGAGCCGAACACCTTCGGCCAAGCGGGCGGAGCGCTCTTCCCGCGGTATACAAAGAGCTTGGAATTCTTTGGCTGCATAGCCTTGCCCCACACCGAGATCGAACCGCCCATGAGAAATGATATCGACACAGGTTGCGTCCTCCGCCACCCGCACTGGATGTTGAAAGGGCAAAAGTAAGACGAAGGTACCGATACGAATACGGCTGGTCCGCGCGGCCACAGCGGCGGCAGTAGGAAGGAGCGACGGATTGTAACCGTCTTCAGTAAAGTGGTGCTCCGTCAACCATACGTTGTCGTAACCGAGTTCTTCGGCTCGGACGATTTGATCAAGAATTGCCCGATACAGTTCCGGAAATGGGCGCCGCCACTGTGGTGGATTACGAAAATCTTCCATGAAGCCGAATTTCATTGTACGTTCCTTTCGATTTGTAGCTCATTGCAGTCCGGCAGCGGCCAATCCGGCCTGCGCACACTCGACATCCTGATCTGGCGTGCCGCCACTTGCCCCAACGGCGCCAATAATTTCTCCGGTTTGCCGGATCGGCAGTCCCCCTCCGCCAGCAATTAGTGGGACCGCACCGATATTAGCAATACTGGCAAAGAACTGTGGCCTCGTCTCAGCCAGCTTTCCCATTTCCGCAGACGTGCGGCGAAAGACGGCCGCGGTATACGCTTTACTTTGGGCGATACTCGGAGTCAGCAGTCCAGCCCCGTCCATACGCGTGAGGGCAACGAGATATCCCGCAGCATCGACAACCGCAAACGTCATCGGAACCTTCATTTCGTTCGCCTTGGCTCGAGCCCCGGCAATAATTTGTTCCGCGATGGCAATACTCAGCGCCATATTTCTTCCTCCTTATAGCCAGCGTTCAACTACGACTTTCTTCTCAGTATAGAACTCAACCGCATCACGGCCTTGCCCGTGTAGATCGCCGAAGAAGCTGTCTTTCCAGCCACAGAAGGGAAAGAACGCCATCGGCGCGGCGACTCCCACGTTGATACCAATGTTACCCACCTGCGCCTCATGACGGAATTTTCGTGCTGCGGCTCCGCTCTGCGTGAACAGACAGGCCATGTTGCCATAACGATGACGGTTCACCAAGGCAATCGCCTCATCAATGTCCCGGACGTGAAGTAACCCCAGCACCGGACCAAAGATTTCTGTCTGAGCAATCTGACCATCAGGAGGTATATTGTCGAAGACCGTAGGCTTAAGAAAGTAGCCGTTCTCGTGGCTTGGCAGACGCACCTGGCGGCCATCGATTATAAGCGTGGCGCCTTCTTCCACTCCCTTGTGGATCAACTGTTCGATCCGCGCTTTACTCTCCCCTCTGATGACTGGCCCCATCTCGACTCCCGCGTCGAGTCCATAGCCGACCTTGCGTGAAGCAGCGGCTTCCGCGATTGCCGAAGTAAACGACGATCGAGCATCACCTACAGTGATAGCCAAGGAAGAGGCCAAGCACCGTTGCCCGGCACAGCCAAAGGCGGACTCTGCCGCCAGGCGAGTCGCGTTCTCTAGATCGGCATCGGGCAGGACAATGAGAGGATTCTTCGCTCCTCCCTGACATTGCGCGCGTTTACCATGAGCCGCGGCTCGGGCATAGACATACTTGGCTACTGGCGTAGAGCCGACAAAGCTGATGGCGCGCACTTCCGGATGCTCCAGAAGTGCGTCGACCGCCCCTTTAGTACCATTGACGAGATTGACTACTCCTTTTGGCAAACCGGTTTGCGCAATCAGCGCAAAGAGCTTCTGCGCCGTGAGGGGAGTCTTATCAGAAGGCTTAAGGATAAAAGTGTTGCCACAGGCAATTGCGTAGGGCAAAAACCAGAGCGGGATCATCCCAGGAAAATTGAAAGGAGTGATAGCCGCGACAACACCGACCGGCTGGCGAATGAGGATTTCATCAATGCCGCGGGCGATATCTTCGCTATAGGCCCCCTGCAACAAAGAAGGGATACCACACGCTACCTCTGCATTCTCGATGCCGCGGCGCAGCTCGCCGGTAGATTCACCGTAGGTTTTTCCGCACTCGTTGGTGACCGTGCGTGCCAGATCGTCAAGGTGTGTTTCGAGCAGGCTCTTGAACTTAAACAGATATTGTACGCGCTCGACCGCGGGCGTCTGTCGCCACTCTACAAACGCATTGGCAGCCGCTTGTACGGCAGCATCCACTTCAGTGGCCGGAGACAGAGGAAGTGTAGCGATCACTTCGGCCGTTGCGGGGTTGACGATGTTGAGGGACTCGCCGGCGCCGGAGCGGCGCCATTCGCCGTCGATATAATTCAGGAGCTGTGTGGCCATGAGCACCTCCTCTGTCCGAGCGGACACAATGCCAATCCCGAATCCCTAACCCCAACCCCTTTTTAATACGTCCCCAGTGGTAACTTACTGTGATCCCAACTGGCAATTTTCTCGGGGATGATCTTGAGGACGGAGCGTTTTTGTGCACGAGCCTGGATAACCGCATCGGCCGGTGCGGCAGCCCCGCCTTCTTGGAAGGCGCGAATCTCACGCATGATTTTCCACACCTCGTCGGGATCGTCTATCACTTCGCAGCGCCCGCGAATCATCAGGCCCTTCAATTCGTCGTACTTGTTGCCGGACTCGATCATCACCGCCACTTTCGGGTTGCGGCGAACGTTCACAACCTTTTGCGCTTTACGAAAAGAGGTCATGTAAATGCAGCCATCCGTGGCCATGAAGGCCATGGCCACGGCGTGGGGATAGCCGTCTTTATCGATGGTACACAAGGTCATGGTCCTGGCCCGCTTGAGATAGGCGGCCTGCTCTTCCGGTGTCATGCGGATCTGGTTTTGTCGGTTCATGTTTCGTCCTCTCTCATTTTTTCTCGATCACCCAATTGCAGTGCGTTCTGCTCATTGCCCTCCTGGCCTCTCGGTGGTGGCAGTATGTCATAGGCACAGAACGACTGAAAGCGGTAGCGCTCGGGATTCGGGTGAGCATGATACTGGGGGGATATTCACGTGCCGCTGAACACGCTAAGAGCGTGTTTGCGAATCAGCAAGTTCCTGTCATTGCGAGGAGCCGGAGGCGACGAAGCAATCTCTTTCTCGGACAAAGATTGCTTCGCTCCGCTCGCAATGACGTAAAAGGAAGTCACTATGATGTTGCGCACCACAAAAAGGATGCGGTGGCTGATACTAACGCTGAGCGCCTTGGTTCTGTTGACCTCTGGGTCTCCGGGTCTTGCTCAGGCGGGGTGGTCGATTGCTGCCACCACGACGACCACGGCTTCAGTCCCCGCCCCTATTAGCTCCCCTTCACTGATGACGGTCGTCTCTAACAACCGGATCAAATATGCAACGCGGGCATGGGCCCAGGTGGTCAATCTTGCTACCCAACGAATCCTTATCATCAATCATATTTCCCAAACGTACTGGGAAGGACCGCTTGACGAATATTTGCCTGTCGTTACCGAGCAAACAAAAAACATGCGCACGGCTCTACTGAAACAGCTGTCCCCCGAACAGCGCGTCCAGATCGAGACACGCAGTGGCCCGTTTGATAGCCTTGCCCCTACCCTCGCGATTACTTTCGAGCGCTCTGCTGAAGAGGACACGATCGCTGGATTCAAAGCTCATAAGTACATGGTTCTACGCAATGGTGAGGCTTACGAAGAAACGTGGATTGCTCAAGAGATTAATTTCGAAACGGAAGTCGACCCGCAGAAATTCAAGGCGCTCGTCAAACGACAGCAAGAGGCACGCACAACACCGCCAGGAGTGGTGTTGGCGGAACTGACGGAGTTGCTAGAGAAAGGCTATCCCGTCAAAACCGTGAACGCCCTTTCCGGTGTTACCAAAACAGTCGTGCAGGTCGAGAAGAAAACTATTCCGGAGAGTGAGTTTCTCGCACCTGCACACTATACGGCAAAGTCGTTACAGGAAGTGACAGCGCCTCAAGCAGGGTTTAGAAGACCGGGGCCATAAAGGCACCTTGGTATCTCCTCGCTCTGGCTTCCAGGCATCCTGGGATCTCACTTTTTTCTCCCTTAGACAAGGAACCCAGGAACGAATATCTTACCGCCAAAATATCACCAGCTTGCTCTTGCAAATCGCTCTGCATGAGAGCCATGCTGAGGTGGCAGTTCGCGGACCTCGAAAAGGAAGGAGAGTTCTCATGGCTGCACCTCACATTGGTCAGATGCACATACCTCCAACGACCGGTCCTGAGTTGGTCGTGCGTGCTCGCGCACTCACTCCCCTCCTCGCCTCTCAGGCCGCAGAGGCTGAGCGTATCCGCAAGCCTGTCGATGCCGTGATTCGCGCACTAGAGGAGGCCGAGATTTTCAAGCTTATGGTGCCTCGTTGCTACGGCGGACTGGAGCTTGATCTGGATACCTTCTTTGAGGTTGGCGTCGCCCTCGGCGAGGGCGATACGTCGATGGCGTGGGTGGCCAATTTCTACGTTGAGCATAACTGGATTCTCTGTCAGTTTCCCGCCGCGTTTCAGCAAGAACTGTTCGCGACGCGCTCGTATGTGCTGGCGCCGGCTATGCTCGCCCCTGGTGGTCGGGCTACTCGTGAGCGCGACGGCTATCGGCTGAAGGGACGGTGGCAATGGGGATCGGGGATTATGCATGGCGACTGGGTAATCCCTGCAGCGCTGGAGCAAACGCCTGAGGGCAAACCCGACCCCCGATGGTTTGCCCTTCCCGTCTCCCAGGTGAAAGTTGAGGATACGTGGTATGTCGACGGCATGGTAGGAACGGGCAGCAATGATGTGGTGATTGAAGACGTGTTCATTCCGGCGGAGCGGAGTGTGTCGATCATCGAGATGGGCAGTGGCCATGCCCCAGGCTCGCAGCTCCATGACGGTCCTCTCTATCACACGCCGATGCTGCCCATTCTGACCCTCGCGGCGGCCATGCCCGCCCTGGGGCAAGCAAAGAGTGCGGTTCGGTTGTTCCGAGAATATCTCACGCAGCGGATTCTGCTAGCTTCGGGAACCAAGCAAGCCGAAAAACCTGCCGCCCAGATGCGCCTGGCTCGGGCGGAGGTAGAAGTGCGTGAGGCAGAGTTGTTGATGCGCCACACTGTAGAAGACGTGTGCGCGCGACGGAACACCGCGACCATGGCAGATCGAGCACGCTGGGCAGCGCAACAGGCGGTTGCGGTCAATCGTTGTCGGCAGGTGATTCAGACCGTGTGCGAAGCGAGCGGGGCGCACGCACATTTCCAGAGCAGCCCTTTGCAACGCGCCTGGCGTGATGTCAACACGCTATCGTGTCACACCGTGTTCGATCTCGATGGGAGGCTGGAGGCATTCGGGCGGATGCTGCTGGGCCTCGACCCCGGGCCGGTGCTGCTGTGAGACGCGACATCGTATAAAGAAATACTTATTGCCATCGCGGCCAAGTATGGTGCGAGGTTCAAGGACGAGTGACGTTGCTGCCAAGTCGGCGGGCATGCAGAAGCAACGACAGGGAGGTTTGTATGAGCCAACATGATTCTGTAGCTATTCGTAAGCCACGAACCGATGACCGCGCCTTGAACTGGGCATGGGCATGTGGGCGTATCCCGCCGTGCTGGTCCTCCCCGACTGGCCGTTGTATAGCCCCTCACTGTGTTCGCTTTATGGCAGATGGCTTGAGGTCTGGTGCTGTGTCCGCTGTCGAGTGGGCTTTGTGAGGATGGAGGGTGATTTCATGCTTCGCATAAGGAGATGTTGCGCCAACTGCGTAACGGTGTTGATGGCCTCTGAAAGCTGTTCCGGCGTGTGCTCTTCCCAATCTTCCAATTGCATGCCCCAATCAATTAACTCTACACAGTCCTTTAACCGTCGCTTCTCGAGTTGCCGGACAACATCCAGATTAAACAATACCTGTTCGGCATACCGCACGGTGATACATCTCCGCCGGAGTAAATCCGCCAGCGAGAGGGCGTACCACCCAACAAGGTGCCGAATCTCCCTATCCGGTAGCGCTGAGCTACTCAGGAGGTCAACAAAGGTGGGGTGCAAAGGTTGTGACATAAAGTTATTTCACTTTGACGTCCCAGACCTTTCCTGTGCGTCTGTGCTCGAAATAATGAATTTCTGTTCCATCCGTGCCGCGTTGATAGACCTTTCGCCACTCTCCTGGATAGTGTTCGCGAAGTGCGTTGAGGATAGCGAGATTTTTGATCTTCACTTTACGAGTTCCCTGGCGTGCACGTTTCCAGCCATAAGGGATTTTGCCGGATTTCTGTAACGAGTCGAAAAGCTCATTTGTCGTAATCTTCATCAACGCAGGACAGAACTGTAGCCGCCGGTTCTGGAGAAATCAAGTTTAGACCCCACCGATCGTTTTTCAAAGGAGGATTATATGAGTCAACATGATTCTGTAGCTATTCGGAAGCCACGGACCGATGACCGGCCCCTATGGAATGTGGTCCTCGGACTCTATGGCTACCCGGCAGTACTGGTCGCCCATAAACTTAAACTCTTTCCCCTTCTGGCTGAAAAACCGCATACGCTACAGGAGGTCTGCGACGTATTACACATTGCCCGCCGTCCAGCTGAAGCGCTTTTATCGGTGTGTGCCTCTCTTGAGCTGGCGACGGACATTGAGGTGAAGCCGACTTGGAGCTATTGGAGCATCGTCACCGGGCGGAAGCCGTGAAAGGACTGACCATGAAATTCTACGAAGTCGTGGAACAAGTGCTCGCGTTGCTCCGGCACGAGGGACGCGTCTCTTATCGCGCGCTGAAACGGGAGTTCGGCGTCGATGACGACTATCTTGAAGACCTCAAGGAAGAACTCATCGGCGCCAAGCGGCTCGCAGTCGATGAAGACGGCCGATTTCTGGTGTGGGTCGGGGCTTCGTCAGTTTCAAGTTCCAAGCCTGTCCTGAGCCTCGTCGAAGGGTTCCAAGTCAAGACTCCGAACTTCAAACTCCGAACCCTGAACTTCCCCCTGTAAGCTATACTCCGCACCATCTCGCGCCAAGGCCGTAATGCACGATGCTCAGACACTGGCCCACAAGCTGTCTCACCCTTTTAGTCTGGCTTTTACTCTGTATATGACTGCCGAACTGAATCAACGCTGTGGAGAGGCGCAGGCCGCCCAAGAGCAAGCCGAGGACAAGTCTGAAATTACCGCCCCCCTACCCCCGATCCTTGATCCCCACACCGAAGCCGAAGGGTATTTTCTCAAGGCCATCGACATCGCTCGTCAACAGCAAGCCAAATCCCTCGAACTCCGCGCGGTGATGAGCTTGGTACGACTACGACAACAGCAGACGACGCAGCCGGAACTACGCACCACGCACCACGAAGCACGTGAGAAGCTCGACGAAGCGCACACGATGTTAGCTGACATCTACAATTGGTTTACCGAAGGGTTTGACACTAAAGATTTGCAAGAAGCAAAATTGCTGCTTGACACGTGCGCGAAATAGGAAAGGACATCAGCGATGGACAGGACAACCTGGCTCAAAGAACAACGGCGGCGGGCCGAAGCGCAAGACGATACGATCTACGCGCCCATCTATGATGAGAAATGGGGAGCCATTGATCCGACCCATCAGCAGGTCCTCCATCACTTCTTGGGTCTATGTCCACCCCAGGGTCACATCCTGGATGCCGCGTGTGGCACCGGCAAGTATTGGCTCCTGATTCTCGCCAGCGGTCGCACGGTCTTCGGCATCGACCAATCCCAGGGCATGCTGGCCCGCGCCCGCGCGAAGTTTCCCGATGTGCCTACTGGGAAAGTCGGCTTGCAAGAGATGGACTATCGAGAAGCCTTCGATGGTGCATTTTGTATTGATGCGCTGGAGATGGTCTGTCCAGAGGACTGGCCCCTCGTCCTGAGGAATCTCTTTCGTGCCCTCAAGTCGACAGGCTATGTCTATTTCACCGTGGAGATTGCCGCCGAGGAAGACATTGTGAAGGCTTTTGTGGATGGTCGGCACGCAGGATTACCCGTCGTCTATGGTGAATGGGCACAGGACGGTGGTTACCATGCCGACTGGGCGCAGGACGGGTTTTACCATTACTACCCTACGATTGCGCAAGTCAAAGCGTGGATGCAGCAGGCAGGCTTTCACCTGATTGCTGAAACGGTCGGCGAGGAATACCACCATTTTCTGGCACAGAAGTATGAGGCGTGAGATGTCACTCACTATTAATGCGTAGGTACATACTTACGTTAGGCCCTGCGGAGGACAGTCTATGGTACTGGGAGAGCAAAAAGGCGGCAAGATCTTCTACGGCTGGTGGGTGGTCCTAGCGGCAGGAGTCGGCCTAGCCGTGCACATCGGCCCGATCATTGTCCCCACCTTTGGATTGTTCCTCAAGCCACTCAGCCAAGAGTTTGGCTGGAGCCGAGCCCAGGTCTCGCTCGCGTTTTCTCTCTCTACCCTAGCAATGACTGTGGTAGTGCCGCTCATCGGCCGCCTGGTGGATCGCTTGGGCGCACGGAGGGTGATTGTCCTCTCGGTACTGATCTTTGGTCTGGGCATGATATCTTTCTATTTTCTCTCGGCCCGTCTCTGGCACTTCTACGCTATCTACCTGGTCATGGGGGTCGCGGGCAGCGGAACCACGCCGGTGCCTTACTCTCAGGTGATCTCCCGCTGGTTTGACAAGAAACGTGGCCTGGCTTTGGGGCTGGCAATGGCCGGAATCCAATTGGGTGCCGTCGTCACCCCTCCTCTGGCGCAAGCTCTCATCATCGGAGTGGGCTGGCGCCACGCCTACGTGCTCCTTGGCCTCCTGGTCATAGGAGTCACTATCCCTGTAGTCGGGCTGGCCCTTAAGGAGACACCACAGATGATGGGGTTGTTGCCTGACGGTGAGACGGTCGCGCAGGCGGGAGCGACACAGCGGAGTGGCCAAGAGTTAGGAATGGACGGTAGCGCGGCCTGGCACACTGGTGCCTTCTGGCTCATGGTCGGCGCATTTTTCCTTCTGTCGGTGAGTTTCCACGGCGTTGTGATTCACTTCGTTCCTATGCTGACTGACCGAGGGATCTCGGCCCAGAGTGCAGCCTTAGCCGTGTCAATGAGCGCCGTGGGGGCACTGCTGGGAGGAGTGGGAGCCGGGTATCTGCTCGACCGCTTCTTTGCTCCGTACGTGGCGGTCTACTTCTTTTGCGGGGCTGCGCTGGGGACTTTCCTGCTGTGGAGTGGGGCAGTCGGAGGCTTGGCGGTCGTTGCCATAGTCCTATGGGGTCTGGCTCTGGGCGCGTTATTTGACATCATGGCCTACATGGTGAGTCGCTATTTCGGCCTGCGCGCTTTTGGGGAGATCTACAGCTATGCCTTTGCCGCGTTTACCCTGGGTGGGGTGATAGGCCCGCTGCTGATGGGAGTGGGGTTTGACTCGACAGGCTCGTACAGTCCGGTGTTGGGAGGGTTCGTGGTAGCCACTCTGCTGGCTGCAGGGTTGATGACTCAGCTGGGGCCGTATCGGACCTGGGAGCCGGCGTGGTAGCGGTAGCCCTGACTTCACAGTGAGCGACTGCTTCGTGCCTGAGGAACGAACGTTTAGTTATCAGGAGCTGAAGTTTTACCGATCGGGTTCGCTCTATCGCTTCTCACTCAATATCTTCCTCAAATTTGGCGGCGTGCCACTTGGTGTCGCACGAGCGGCGCTCGATGCACTGATCGAGGCCGGGCAACGGCTCGCACGGCTGACGACGATCGGAGGGCAGGCAACACCATCCCGGACACTACGCGAGGAGGCATTCGTGCAGGATGCGGCGGGAGGAGCAGCCGCGATGTTGGGCGCGGCTCGAGCATATCTCTTCTCCACTATTGGCAACCTACGGGAGACGCTAGAGGCGGGCAAAGAGGTCTCGCTGTACCAGCGTGCTGAGGTCCAAATGGTCCATACGCAGGTGTTTGCTATGTGTACAGAGGCGGTGGAGTTGATCTATAAGGCACGGGGCGGATCGGCAGTGTACGCAGGCAACGTGCTGGACCGCTGTCTGCGCGACATCGTGACGATGAACCAGCATGTGGGGGATTCGTTGCACGCCTACGCGATGGGGGGGCGTCTCCTGCTCGGTCTGCCAGTCACGGAATTGCTGCTCTAGAGAGGAGGACCTATGAAGCTCTATCGCGACTTTACCTCACAAGAAGAGATCGACCGCCAGTACAATGTGGAAGCCCTGGAGCCGGACATGCGGCCGTACATAGAGTTGTTTGTCGGCGGCAGCGAAAAAGCCCGACGCGAGTTGCAGTGTGTGTTAGATGTGCACGTTGGCCCCACGGTGGACGAAACCGTCGATGTATTTCCCGCTCAAAAGCCTGGAGCCCCAATCCTGGTGTTTATCCACGGGGGTTATTGGCGCATCCTGAGCAGCAAGGAGTTCAGTTTGGTCGCCCGCGGGCCCAGCGCCCATGGCGTCACCGTGGTAGTAACCAACTACTCCCTCTGCCCCAAAGTTACTATCGCCGAGATCACCCGGCAAAGCCGAGCCGTCATTGCCTGGCTGTCCCGTGAGGCGCGTGCGTTTAGTGGCGATCCCGAGCGCATCTTCGTCTGCGGGCACTCAGCGGGCGGCCAACAGGTTGGTATGTTAGTGGCCACCGATTGGCCCGGCGAGTACAGTCTCCCACAGAATATCATCAAAGGAGGAATCCCGATCAGCGGGCTCTTCGACTTGTCACCGTTCCGCTACTCCTGGTTACAACCCAAGTTGCTGCTCACGCACGAACTCATTCAACAGCAAAGCCCCCTCTTCCATATTCCTCCAGCCGGACCTCCGTTGCTGGTCTCTGTCGGGGAAAAGGAACCCGCAGAGTTTCACCGGCAAGCGGCGGACTACCTGGCGGCCTGGCGGGCGCAGGGATTGCCTGGCGAGCTGCTGACACAGTCCGGCAAGAACCATTTCACGGCTATCGAAGGGCTGGCCGAGGCGAACAGCCCATTCTGCCAAGCCCTAATCAATTTCATGACGCAATGCGAGAAGAGATGAACTGCTTTTGGGATGAAAAGAGCAGACAAGAAGCGACAGAAGGACTATGAAAAGAAAAAGGGGAACTGAGAAAAGAAACCGACCGAGCAGTAAAGGAGGAAAACGCCATGGCTCTCACACCGGCTGAGCTGACACATACCTTGAAGGGAATGTTGGAGCAACGCAAGGCCTACCGGGATCATGCCTGGATTCAGCGCTACCTCAAGGGAGAGTTGTCTCGCGCCCAAATCCGTACCTGGATCGAGCAGCATTACTGCACCGTAGGAGACGTGCATGACATCTTCGGGCCGATCTATGCCGGCTGCCCCGATCCGCAAGTGCGAGTTCGCATGCTGGAGAACCTGTGGGAAGAAGAAACGGGCAAAATCACCGAGTCAGCGCCTCACCGAGAGTTAATGTGTCGTTTGATCGAAGCGCTGGGAGGCACGCGTGAAGCAGTCGCCCGGCTCAAACCTTTGCCGGAAACGGTTGCGCGGCGGAGTTTTCTGCGGCTGATGGCGCGCACCCGACCTTTCTATGAAGCAGTCGCTGCCATTAGTGTGGCTGGGGAAGCACAGTTTGGCGACATGGCAGAGACCTACGCCCGGACCGGAGAGACGCGCTACGGTCTGAGCCCAGAGGCAACGGCTTTCTGGTGGGTACACGCCAAGGCAGACAAAGAGCACGGAGGCACGGCTTTTGAGATCGTCTCACAGTGGGCCAAGACAGAGGGAGAGCAGCAACAAGTGATCGAATCGGTCAGGCAGTCTCTGGAACTGGCCTGGTGTTGGTTTGATGGTTTTGTGCGCGCAACCGCGTGAGCGGAACAGAGCCACTTGAGACTCTGTTCCGCCTTATCTGGCAATGACCGATCAGCGGCTGAGCACGCCCGCTGCCTTGGCGGTATGCGTGGCAATGGCGTCCATGAGCGGCGGAGACAGGCAATCATAGGGCTCCAGGCCAAGCTCCTTCAGCCTCGCCCTGACCGCGCTCATGTTCTCGGGATTGGCTCCGGACTCAATGATAGAAGAGACAAAGGCCGCGAATTCCGGCGGCGCCCAGCCTTTCTCCGGCGAGAGTTCCGTATGGATGAAATCCAACCCGAAGAACGGGTGCTTTTCATTGTCGATGCGTCCGTACATGTGCACCCCGCACTCCTTGCAAGCATAGCGTTTGATAACCGCGCTCGGGTCGACGACCTTCAATTTGTCCTCATTGGCCGTCACCTTGAGGTTAGCGCGCGGCACGACCGCTACCTGTGAGAACAGCGCGCCCGCCGGCTTCCAGCATTTGGTGCACCCACACACATGGTTATGGGCACACTGGCCGGTGATCGCCACCGTCACCTTCTTGTTTGGGCAGTGACAGACCAACGCCCCACCCGCGAAGTTTGCCGCGGCAGGTTTCGCACCTTGGTCAACCGCCGGATGGATGGATATTGCTTTCGCCATAGTACGTTCCCTCCTGTTACGGAATTTTTATCCAACTGGCTACAAGGTCCCATACCACCGATGACAAGGATAACCCCGAAGCGGCTATCGGTCACCTCCCCAGTGTTGCTCACGAAGAAAGCCGCGACCATCCAGGACTTCATCCTGCCAGCTCCTCCAACAGCGCCTTGGCCTCTTGCAAGTCTTTGGTGTCAAATCCCTCAGTGAATCAGCGGTAGATCTCGGGTAACATCTGGTGATCTTCTTGGGGCGGTCAGCAACCCTTGAAGCACTGCTACCACAGGGTTGGTACCGGGTATTGCTGGATCTGTGGATCAGGACTCACAATCGCCAAACCATGTGTGAGTGCTTGACAGACTAATATCCGGTCAAACGGGTCTCGATGCAGCACGGGCAGACGATCTAGAGCTAACACGGCGGTTTCTTCGATCGGGAGCGCCGCGAGCGCGAGGAGGGTGCGCTGTGAGGGAACAAACTGCCTCGGCGGTTCTGGCAACGGGAGTTTGCCAAGCGCGTGCTTGACCGCGATTTCCCATACTGAAGCAGCGCTCAGGTATACCTCATTGTCCGGGTCTGTGACGATAGTGCGTGCTTGCCTGGAGAGCTCAGGGGCATCGTCGGCCATCCACAGGAACGTGCAAGTATCCACCAGCACCTTCATGATCCCTGTCCCGCAAAAGCCCGGAGAATTTCTTCGGGCAGTGGTTCAAAGAACTCTGGCGGTACCTTGATTTTGCCCTTGGCCGTCCCGAGAGGGCGAGGCGTGTTACGCTGCCGGGGCAGAGGACGAATCTCGGCAATAGGGACATTATGCTTGCAAAGCAGAATGGTTTCGCCAGCTTCCAGACGCTTGAGATAGCGCGAAAGATGCGTCTTTGCTTCATGAATATTAAGTTTAATCATAGAGTTAAAAATAACCTAAAAATTGAACTAATACAAACATCCTACTGTCTCTCGGCCAGTTCCTGTAACAGCGCCTTCGCCTCCTGCAAGTCTTTGGTATCAAACCCCTCAGTAAACCAGCCGTAGATTTCCGATAACATTTGGTGAGCTTCGGCCATCTTGTCCTGGCTCTGCCACAACCGTGCCAGGCTCATCACCGCGCGTAACTCCAGGGACTTGGCTTGTTGCTTACGGGCAATCTCAATGGCTTTCAGAAAACACGCTTCGGCTTCCGCCTTCGCTTGGGGATTGGGGGTTAGGGATTGAGGATTGGGGTTTTCGGACTCTGGACTCTGGACGTGTTTTGGCTTGCCTTGACTGGCCTCGACTTGCCTTGACTTGTTTTGACTCTGGACTCTGGACTGTAAGACTAGTTGACCCCTGAGCCGATATAGCTCTGCTTCGCAAGTACGCTCCTCAGTCTTGTCTACAACCTCTAGGGCCTCCGTCAGCACGGTGAGTCCTTCTTGCACTTGTCCCACCGCTGCATACGCCGTAGCCAGCCGGGCAAGCCAATCAGGGTCTGGCTCTATTCCGGGAGCTTGAAGGATTGCCAGACCTTGGCATATTTGGGCAATTCCTTCCTCTCCTTGCTTCTGTGTGACTAACACTTGCCCCCGATACATCATTCCTTGCGCTAAGAGGAATGGAAATCCCTGTTCGCTACAGAGCTTAATCACTACCTCGGCTTTCTCTTTCATGAGATGCTCCTCTCGACGAAACTGATGGAGCCAAGCAGCCCAAGTCAAGACAAAAGCCAAGGTGAAGGGGTGAGACAGCTGTTGGGCTCTGGTCAGCGCTTCGTGAATTCTCGTGAGGGCTTGGTCCGGATAACCAAGAGACCATAGAGCCAAGGCTGCTCGTGACCGGCAAGCCACCCCTAGGTCTACTGGGGTATGGGGAGTCTGGGAGTCATGCTGCTGGGAATCGTATAGAGTAATCCCCCGCTCTAAATGTTCCAAGGCGGAGGCAAACTCACCAACCATGTGCAAATTTGCCCCTAGTGCTCGGTGGGCCTCTAGAAGAAGTATTGGATCTTGTGCAGTCTGGGCGAGGTTGAGGAGTTGCTCTCCCAACTCATGGGCTGTTTGTAATTCCGCTCGCACATTATGGAAGGTCCATAGCCCGTACAGCGCTGGGAAGAGAAGAGAGACCTCTTCTACCTGCTGGCAGAGTTCTCGTGCCCGGGCATAGACTTTTTCCACTTCCGGAGCCGCATAGCCCTTAGTAGCTACCAAAGCCGGACCGAGAATGATTCGCAGCATAAGTTCTTGCCGGGTGCGCTCAAGGGTGCCTGGGAACGTCTTGAGCAACTCCAGGGCCTTAGTAAGGTGTTCAATCGCCTCCTGATATGCACTCCGCCGAGAAGCAAGACCTCCAGCTTGGTGGAGATACTGCAGCGCCCGATGATAATCGCGCCCTTGTTCAAAATGCACCGCCAGTTCGGTGGCAATCTCACTTGCGCGGTCGCCATACGCCATCTCCTTGCACTGTCCAATTCGCAGGTGCCAGCGTTGCAACTGGTTCACACCCACCTGCTCATGCCACAATTGTTGATAGAGGGAATGAAGGAACCCATAACGCGCCGCCATCGTGCCATCGGGCCACTCGCTGATCCCCGCTCGTCGTAAAAACTGCTGGCGCTCCACCAGGGCGGCGCACTGTTCCTCTACCGCGACAACGTCGCACGCTAACGCTGCCGCCACCGCAGCGGCGGAAAACTCCATCCCAGCCACACTCGCTGCTTTCAGCACATATTGTGCTGACCGAGACAGACGCTCGCTCTGCTTGGCCACAAGCTGGCGGATATTCTCCGGTACTCTTTCTACTAGGGTCTCCACCCCATCCTGCAACGTCCAGTCACTATCCCCCTGGACGAACGCACCTCGAGCGACCAAATCGTCCACCACGTTGACAAGGAAGAAGGGATTGCCTTCGGTCCGACGCTGGAGGGTCTGCGGTAGCTGGGTAGGAAAACGACTATGGAGAAAGCGCGTCTGCAGATACATGGCGACATTCGCCGTCGTCAACAGCGGCAAGGTCAGTTCCGCACACAAATTATGGCTCAGCAGTTCCTGGGTAACCCGGCGCAAGGGATGGCCAGTGCTCAAGACTTCTACAGGTCGATACGTCCCCACTATTATCAGCCGTGCCGCCTCCTGCCGCCGCGCCAACGACGCTAACAACTCTAGGGTGGAGACATCACTCCAATGCAGGTCCTCTAGCACCAACACCAAGGGACGCTCGGCCGTCAGTGCTTCGAGCGCTTCGGCCAACTCTCGGAGCATGCGTTCGCGTGTCGCGCCTCGCACCCCCCGTTGCAGTTGTTCCCGCTCCGCCGCCGTTAGCAGCGCGGGCATCTGAGCCAGCCAGGTCGGGGCGTATTGGTGAAGAAGGGCAACAAGACGCTGCCCACACGGTTCTCGACACAGCCGGCCCAGTGCTTCTAAAACTGGCAGATATGCCTCGCCTGCTCCGTAGTGTTCGATGCACTGCCCGCAGCCGACCCACAGGGGGGCCGTTGGGTGTTGGGTGTTAGGTGCTAGGGATTGGGGTTCGGAGTCAGGAATTTTTGCCTTTTGATTTTTGCCCCTTCGACTAGGCTCAGGACAGGCCTTTGCTTTTTGCCTTTCTTCTCCATTTCGGACGCTAGATGCTAGACTTTGCAGGAAGGCGTCTATTAGCGTAGTCTTGCCAATCCCCGGTTCGCCCGTGATAAAGACGATTTGGCGATCGCCGCCTAAGGCTTTGCCTAACCAGTGGTGAAGTTGTGAGAGTTCTGCGTCTCGACCCACCAGGGGAGTCGTCGGTTGCCAGTTCCCAGTTGCCAGTTGAGACCGAAGAGGCGGCATGGGGGACGGACTGACCACTGACGACTGACCACTGACGACTTTTCCGATAAACCGATACCCGCGCCCGTGCACCGTCTCGATGAATCGTGGCGATCGGGCATCATCACCCAATACCTTGCGCACCTCACGTATGTCTACCGTCAACACCCCCTCACTCACTTGTACGCCAGGCCATACAGCGTCCAGCAGGTCTTCTTTCGTGACGAGTTCTCCAGAGTGATCAGCCAGGTAACGCAGCATCGCCAGAGGCTTGCGGCGTAAAGGGAGTTGCTGCGCCCCATTCCATAGTTGCTCACCACGGCGATCGAGGCAAAAGGAGGAAAAGTAGAGGTAGCGCGCAGATTTCACAGCCCCTGTTCTTAGCAGAGATTTAGGAAAAATTTAAGAGAAATTTCAGGACTATTAACCCTCACTGGTGCTAAGTACAGTCATAGGGAAAGTTGACCAATGGTAGGGCGCGCTCTGCGCGCCGACCAATGGCGCGTGAAACACGCCCTACCATTACTTAAGGAGGGCCATCATGAAAGATGTACGAGCTGCCACGATGACAAGTGGAGAGACCGTGATTAAGGGAACGGCGGTCGATGCCCTCAAAGCCAGCCTGCGCGGGGACCTGCTCCATCCCGGCGACGACGGCTACGACACAAGCCGCAAGATCTGGAACAGGATGATCGACAAGCGCCCCTCCTTGATTGTCCGGTGCGCTGGCACTGGCGATGTCGTCCACAGCGTACAGTTTGCTCGCGAGCATGAGCTGGTCGTAGCCGTGCGCGGAGGCGGTCACAATATTGCTGGGAATTGCGTCTGCGAGGGTGGGTTAATGATTGACCTCTCACCGATGAAAGGCATGCGCGTAGATCCGCTGCGCCGCACGGTGCATGCACAAGCGGGCTTGAAGCTAGGCGAATTCGATCGCGAAACTCAAGCGTTCGGGCTGGCAACCACGATGGGCATCGCCACTGACACCGGCATCGCCGGACTTACGTTGGGCGGGGGCTACGGGTGGCTCGCAGGTAAGTATGGTCTCGCTTGTGACAACCTGCTCTCAGTTGATATGGTGACTGCTGACGGACGCTCGGTGACGGCAAGCGAAAGCGAGAATGTCGATCTCTTTTGGGGAGTGCGCGGCGGCAGTGGCAACTTTGGTGTTGTGACCTCCTTCGAGTACAAGCTGTATCCGGTTGGGCCGGTGTTTGGCGGCATGGTGCTGTATCCCCTGAGCAAGGCAGCGCTGCGCTTCTTCGACGAATTCTCGCGCACGAGCCCGGATGAGGTCAGTACGATAGGTGTGGTGTTGACTGCACCGGACGGGACACCGGCAGTTGCTATCGTTGCCTGCCACTGTGGCTCGCTGGACGAGGGAGAAAGAGTCTTCAAGCCGCTCCGCACCTTCGGTTCACCTCTCGCCGACATGATTCAACCCAGACCATACGTGGAGATGCAAAGTATCACCGACGAGAGTTGGCCCCCCGGCCGGTTCTATTACTGGAAATCTAGCTTGATGCGTCAGCTCAGTGAAAACGTAATCGAGAGACTGGTGGACTATGGTCAGAGAAAGCCCACCCCTCTGTCATTGATTTATCTCCAGCAGTTACATGGAGCCGCAAGTCGTGTAGGCACCGCAGATACGGCCTTCCCCCACCGCTTCGACCATTACAACTGCGGTGCGATGCTCGAAACTGAGGAACGCGCCGACACCGAAAGGGGGATTCAATGGAGTCGAGAGTGTTGGGAGGCACTGCAACCTTTCGTAGAGCGCAGCAGTTATGTCAACGATCTGGGCGAGGAGGGCGAACAGCGCGTGCGAGAAGCCTACGGGTCGAGCTATGAGCGGCTGCTAGCGGTGAAGAACAAATACGACCCGACGAACTTCTTCCGCCTGAACCAGAACATCAAGCCGACAGTGCAGTAGTATCGTGTCTGCGCTAAAGTCGGCATAGTAGTAAGCGGGTGCTATGGGGAAGACTTTCCTCGGCTGACAACTTGCTATATTGTGTGAATCATGGACAGCAACATTCACCTGCACGATGTGGTGGCTTTGCTGGAAGACCTACCAGCCAAGCATTTCGCGACGGACCAACCGCTCCTACTGCGCCGCGGCCAAATCGGCACGGTGGTAATGACCTACGATGGCGCCGCCTTCGAGGTGGGATTCGCCGGACCGGACGGGCGTGCTTATGCCCTTCTGCCAATCGTTGCAGGTAAACTGATGGTTCTACGGGACACGCCCGAGTATGCTGTAGCGTAGCCGGCGCGTAAATCTTTGGTCCGAAGCTATCCCCGGGGCAATATCCGGAGGGGTTGGTCACTCACTTATAATAACTCTGGGCTTTGTTGCATAAATCAGCAATGAACGCAGAATTCTCCCTTAGAGGGGACAGTTTACACTGGGTAGCTGTCCGGTCTGCCCAACTGGGTCAGGCGATTCAAGGCCGCGCAGCGCACCAAC
>Ga0187894_10000442_pt1 | contig 55852 bp, 44 predicted proteins | sample GBC1701081metaG_FD_136650 | JGI IMG/M metagenome (GOLD analysis project Ga0187894, IMG submission 136650) | White microbial mat communities from a lava cave in the Kipuka Kanohina Cave System on the Island of Hawaii, USA - GBC170108-1 metaG ...
GCGCTATCCGCATCCGGTGATCGGCGCGATCAACGGCTTCGCGATCACCGGCGGCTTCGAGCTCGCGCTCGCGTGCGACGTGCTGGTCGGCTGCCCGGACACGCGCTTCGCCGATACGCACGCGCGCGTCGGCATCCTGCCCGGCTGGGGGCTCTCGCAGAAGCTGCCGCGCCTGCTCGGGCCGTGGCGCGCAAAGCTCGTCTCGTTCACCGGCAACTTCATCTCTGCCGAGGAAGCGGAACGCTGGGGGCTGCTCGCGCGCGTCGTGCCCGCCGATCAGCTCCTGCCGACCTGCCGTCAGATCGCGAGCGACATGCTCTCGTGCGTGCCGGGCGCAGTCGAGGGCTACAAGCGAATGATCGACGCCGGCTACGCGATCGATTACGGCGCCGCGCGCGAGCTCGAGGTGAAGCTCTCGAACGAGCACATCCGCTCCGTCTCCGCTCGAGACATTGCCGAGCGCCGCGCTGGCGTCGTCGCTCGCGGCCGCGCGCAGACTCACTGAGCTGGGCGCCGCGGGCCCACTTCAGATTCCTCCGCGCTTCGGCCCCTAAGAGCTGGAGCTGAGCAGCGCGGCGACCGTGACGCCCTCTTCCGCGAGCACCGCGAGCGCTTCGCGCGCGCGCGGGGAGAGGCCGGTCCCGTCGATCGCGACCTTCAAGACGAGCGGTCGGCCCGAAGCACGCGTCGCGGCCGCAGCCGCCGGCGCCACCCGCGACGCCTTGGCCTGCCGCTGCTCGGTCGGCTCCTTCTCTTCGGCGTCGTCGAGCGAATCCACGTTCAGAAGGTCTGCGACCGGGAGGGCTGGCTCGGGCTCCGCGCTCGACTGCGCGGTCGGGCCGTCCGGAATCGGGTCGGCGTCGAGCGGCAGGATCTCGAAGCCGTCGGTGTTGTCCTCGAACGGCGCGGCGCTCGGAGTCGCGTCGGGCCCCTCGCTCGGGTCGCCCGCGAGCGGCGCGAGCTCGAGCTCCTCGGCGTTCTCGAGCGCGGGCGCTTCGAGCGAAAACTGCGTCGCGCGACCGCGCTCCTGCACGGCCGCCGCGGGCGGCGTCGGGCCGCTGACCTCGGCGCCGACCGGCTGGTGATCGAGCACGAACGTGAGCTCGAACGACTCGATGCGGATCACGTCGCCGACCGCGAGCACGTGCCGCTTCGTGCGCTGGCCGTTTGCGTAGATCCCGTTCACCGAATCGAGATCGCGCACCTCGTAGCTGCCGGATGCGCGCGAGAACAGCGCGTGGCGTCGCGAGACGCCGGCGTCGGCGAGCACGATCTCGCACTCGGGCGCGCGGCCGGCGCACAGCTCGCCGCCGTCCCACGGGCGCAGCTGATGGAGCTTCCCGTCGCGCTGCACGATCAAGCCCGCGTGCATCTCTTCCGCGTGCGCGTCTGGCTTCGCGGCAGGCGCTTCGGGTGGCGGCAGCTCGGCTGCCGGAGCGGGGTTCGGCGCCGCGGAGAGCACCGGCGCGCCGAAATCGAACAGCGACGTGTGCTCAGGCGACGGCGCGGCGTGCGCCGGGTCGCTGTGCGCCGCCGGCTCCGCCGCGGCCGCGAGGTCGTCGTCGCCGAACGCGAACACGCCGTCGGGGTCGGGCGCGGCGCTCGCGCTCGGGGTCTCCGTCACGAGGTCCGCGCTCGCGGCATTCGGCGTGGGCTGCCCCGCACCCTCGGGCGGGGCCTGAAAGAACGTCTGCGACGAGTCCCACGCGTCGTTCGACTTCTTCGCAGGCGGACCCGCGATCTGCATCCCCGGCTTCGCGTCGATGCGCAGCTCGTACTTCCCGAGCTGAATCACGTCGCCCGGAGCGATCGGCACCGTCCCGCTGATGCGCTTCCCGTTCACCTGCGTGCCGTTCTCGCTGCCGAGATCCTCGAGCACGAAGCCGGCGCCATCGCGGCGCAGCGTCGCGTGGAAGCGGCTCACCGCGAGGTTGTTCACGACGACGTCGTTTTCGCGCATACGGCCGATGCGCAGCTGCGGCCCCGCGAAGGCGACCTCGCTCAGCAAGCGACCCTTGAGCGACAGCTGAACTCGGGGCGAACCGGCCATGCGAACCCTCGCGTGCGAGATGCGGCTCTTGCACGCGACTCTTCGCCGCTTTCCCGCACAGACTTGAACGGGTACGAGGGGTTACGGCTTCCGTAGCGGCAGCAGCGGGCGCAGGCGCTCGAGCGTGCCGGGCGCGATCTCAGTCAGCTGCACGCGATCGAAGCCGAGGCCTTCGAGATCGCAGAGCGCCTGCGCGACGCTCGCCGGCTCGCCGAGGAAGCGCGCGAGGAAGCCGCTTCCGAACGGCGCGCGCAGCGCCGCAGCCTGAGCTGCCGGCACCGCGCCGGCGAGGATGAACGTCCCGATCGGGATGTCGTCGCGGACGCGCCGCACGCGCGCGACCGCGTCGCGCACGTCCGCCTCTGCGACGGCGCCGTACTTCGCGAGATCGAGCGCGCCGCCGCGCGTCGCCGGCGCATTCGGCTTCACCTCGATGCGGTCGACGAGCGGCGTGATCTCGCGCAGCGTGCGCGGCCCACCGGCCGAGCCGACGAGCAGCGGCGGCTGCGACGAGAGATCGGCAAGCCCGGGCGCGCCGATCTCGACGCGATAGTGCTTGCCGGCGAACGAGCAGCGGCCGGTGTGCAGCAGCTCGCGCACGAGCTGCATCGCCTCGATGTAGCGGCCCGCGCGCTCCGGCCCGGGCGGAAAGCGCCAGCCGAGCCGCACGATCTCGTCCTCGACCCAGCCTGCGCCGACGCCCGCCTCGAAGCGTCCGCCGGACGCGCGCTGCAACGAGAGGCTCGCCTGCGCGAACTCGACCGGCGAGCGGAGCAAGTTGTTCGCGAACGAGGACGTGATCGGGATGCGCTCCGTCGCGCACGCCATCTCGGTGAGGACGACCCACAAGTGCGGATACGCGAGGCCGAGCGTGACCAGATGATCGCTCGCGGCGAGGCCGTGCCAGCCCTCCGCTTCGCGCGCGCGCGCCCAATCGCGCGGGCGCTCCGTGCGCGCAGCGTTGTAGTTCGCGAAGAACTGCATGGCGGCGCTCCCTTCGCTCAGCTCTCGTAACGAATCGCGGCGATCGCGAGCGTCGCCTCACCGCGCGGGCGCCGCACGCTGACCTCGTCGCCTTCGCTCCGGCCGAGCAGCGCGCGGCCGAGCGGCGACTCGATCGAGAGCAGGCCCTGCGCGGGATCCGATTCGTCCGGGCCGACGAGCCGGTACTCCGCGCGGTCACCGTTCTGCTCCGCAACCGTCACGAATGCCCCGAAATAGATGCGATCGGTGCGCGGCGGCGCGCCGCTCACGACCGTGAGCGAGTCGAGCCTTTGCCGAAGGAAGCGCAGCCGTCCATCGATCTCGCGCAGCCGCTTCTTGCCGTAGATGTACTCCGCGTTCTCGGAGCGATCGCCGAGCGCCGCGGCGTCGGCGACTTGTTGGGTCACGCGCGGGCGCTCGACGCGCCACAGCCGATCCGCCTCCTCCTGCAGGCGGCGGAACCCTGCCGGCGTGATGTAGCTGCCCAAGTTCGTTCGACTCCGCTCGGCTTCGCGTCGCTGCGCGCCGTCTGCGCCGCTTCGCGGCGCTGGACGGCTTGCGGGAACGTCGCTGCGCTCTGGGGAACGGGCGCTGAGGTTCCGGGGCGATCGCTGAGGCTTCGTACCGCATGCGCTCTCCAAGCGACAACTCGCGGGCCCGACGCGCTGCGAAGCTCGGGCGAGCGCCTATAAAGCGCCCGTGCAGTCGTTCTTCGAGAAAGTGCGCGGCGCCGCGGAGCGCAGCGCGTGGTCGACGGGCGTCGAGCTCGCGCGCGCGAATGCGGTGACGCAAGAGCGCGCGAGCCGCGGCGAGGCGGTGCTGCGCGTGCGGCCGACCAGCGGGCTGATCCATCCGACCGTGCTGCTCTACCTCGACGACGAGGAATGGGAGTGCGACTGCGGGAGCGACGATGACCCGTGCGCGCACGTCGCGGCCGCGGTGATCGCGCTGCGACGCGCGGCGCAGGAGGGCCGCGGGCTGCCGGCGGCCGCGCAGTCCAGTGCGGGCGCGCTCGGCTACCGCCTCCGCACACAGCCGACCGGGCTCACGCTCACGCGCGTCGTCGTGCGCGACGGCCAGGAGGAGCCGCTGCCGGCTTCGCTCGCGGCGCTGCGGTCCGGGCGCGTCGCGGGCCCGGCCGTGAGCCCGTCCCAGAGCGACGTCGCGATCGAGGTCGCGCTCGGCGCGACGAACACCGGCGTGCTGCCGCACGGCGTCGTGCGCGCGCTGCTCGCCCCGCTCGAAGCGTGCGACGACGTGACGCTCGACGGCGCGAAGATCCGCGCGAGCCGCGAGCCGGTCGGCTGGCGCGCACGCGTCGTCGACGACGGCGGCGGATTTCGGCTGCGCGTCGATCCCCAGCCGCCCGTGACGCGCGCGCTGCCCGACGGCTTCGTGCTCTGTGGAGACGAGCTGCGCGAGCTCTCCGCGTCGCGCCTCACCGGCCGCGAGCGCGAAGAGCTGCCGCCGCCGGGCCGCTACTTCAGCCCGGACGACGCGGCCGCGCTGGTCGCCGACGTGATCCCCGATCTCGAGCAGCGCGTGCCGGTGACGATCGAGACGACGCGGCTCGCGCGCGGCCGGCGCGAGCCGCCGCGGCTGCGCGTCGAGACCGAGCGCCGCGGCGACGCGCTCGCGGTGCTCGCGACGATCGTCTACGGCGATCCGCCGATCGCGCGCGTCGACGCGGGCAAGCTGGTCGCGCTCGGCGGCGCGATTCCGGTGCGCGACGAGGCGGCTGAGCGCGAGCTCGCGCGGCGGCTCGCGCTCCAGCTCGACCTCGCGCCCGGGCACCGCGCGCTGCTCTCCGCGGGCGACGCGATCGCGCTGCGCGAGCGGCTCGAGCGCACGAACGTCGAGGTCGTTGGCGCGGCGCACCGGCAGTTCTTCCTGGCGGGCTCGCTGATGCCCGAGCTCGAGACGAGCGGCGAGCGCTTCGGCGTGCGCTTCCGCGCTGGCAATCGCGAGGCCAGCGCGAACGCGGTGCTCGCGGCTTGGCGCGCCGGCGACGGGCTCGTGCCGCTGCTGAGCGGCGGCTTCGCGCCGCTGCCGGCGGATTGGCTCGCGAAGCTCGGGCCGCTCGTCGCCGACCTGCTCGCTGCGCGCAGGCCCGACGGCACGCTGCCCGCGAGCGCGCTGCCCGATCTCGCGAAGCTGTGCGACGCGCTCGAGCACCCGCGGCCGCCAGCATTCGAGCGTCTCGCCGCGCTGCTCGGTGACTTCACGCGGCTGCCGGAGACGCCGCTCGCGCCCGAGCTCGCGCGCCAGCTGCGCGGTTATCAGGGCGTCGGCGTGCGCTGGCTGCATTTCCTCGGCCGCGCCGGCCTCGGCGCGCTGCTGGCCGACGACATGGGGCTCGGCAAGACGCTGCAGGCGCTCGCGGTGTTCGGCCGGCGCACGCTCGTCGTCGCGCCGACCAGCCTGCTCGCGAACTGGCGAGACGAGCTCGCGCGCTTCCGGCCCGAGCTCGAGGTCCACACCTATCACGGCGCCGATCGCGAGCTCGAGGACGCCGCGCCGGTGACGCTGACGACCTATGCGCTGCTGCGCCGCGACGCGGACCAGCTCGCCGCCGTCGCGTGGGATCTCGTGGTGCTCGACGAAGCGCAGGCGATCAAGAATCCCGACAGCCAGACGGCGCGCGCCGCGTTCGCGCTGCGCGCCGGCCAGCGCATCGCGCTCACCGGTACGCCGGTCGAGAACCGGCTCGAAGAGCTCTGGAGCGAGATGCACTTCCTGAATCCCGGCTTGTTGGGCGGGCGTGGCGATTTCGACGAGCGCTATGCGCGGCCGATCGCGGGCGGCGATGCCGACGCCGCGGCGCGTTTGCGCGAGCGGCTGCGCCCGTTCGTGCTGCGCAGGCGGAAGGCCGAGGTGGCGCCGGAGCTGCCGCCGCGCACCGACGTCGTGCTGCACTGCGTGCTCTCGGACGCCGAGCGCGCGCTCTACGACGCGGTGCGTGCGGCCACGGCGCCCGCGGTGCTCGAGCGGCTCGCAGCGGGCGGCAGCGTGATGGAGGCGCTCGAGGCGCTGCTGCGCATGCGCCAGGCGTGCTGCCATCCGCGCCTCGTGCCGGGCCAGATGCTCGACGTCTCGGCGAAGCTCGAGCTGCTGGTCGACCGTCTCGAGACGGTTGCGGCCGACGGACACAAGGCGCTCGTCTTCTCGCAATGGACGTCGCTGCTCGACCTCGTCGAGCCGCAGCTGCGCGGCGCGCAGCTCGAGTTCGCACGGCTCGACGGCGCGACGCGCGACCGCGGCGAGGTGGTCGCACGCTTCCAGTCCGACGCCGGGCCGCCGGTGTTCCTGATCTCGCTGCGCGCCGGTGGTGTCGGCCTCAATCTGACGGCCGCCGACCACGTGTTCTTGCTCGACCCCTGGTGGAACCCGGCGGTCGAGGACCAAGCAGCCGACCGCGCACACCGGATCGGCCAAGACCGGCCCGTCCTCGTGCACCGGCTCGTTGCGCAGGACACGGTCGAGGAGCGCATCCTCGCGCTGCAAGAGAGCAAGCGAGCGCTCGCGGCCGCCGCGCTCGAGGGCGGCGCCGCCGCCGAGCTCACGCGCGAGGACCTGATCGCCCTGCTCGCCTGAGCGCAACCCCGCATCGCCGCACGCGCGGGCATGCCAAACAAGTCACCAAACCGGGGACGTTCATACTTGCCGGTGACATGAGGGCCACCCTTGCCGCCAAGGGTGGCACGCAAGTCACCGTTTCGTATGAACGTCCCCGTGGTGACTTATGGCTACCGTGCGGCGCTGTGCAGGAATCTGCCGACATCGACGCGCGTGTGCGCGCGGACATCGCTCGCTTCGGCTGGCACCTCGTGCTGATTCCACCCGATCACGGCGCGCCCGGTTGGGTGCACACGATCGGCCTCGAGGAGCGCTTCGCACATCCGGAGCTGATCGTGTTCGGGAACGACCTCAGCGTGGTCGCGCCGCTGCTGAACGCGCTCGGCGAGCGCGTGCGCGCTGGCGGGGCGCTCGCGCCCGACACGGAGGCGCACAGCGTCCTCGAGGGGCTCCCGGTCGCGTTCCGCAGCGTGGCGTCGAAGTGGATCGAGCCATTCCTCGGCAACGCCGCGTGGCACTACCAGCGCGAACGGGTTCCGGCGCTCCAGTGCTTCTGGCCCGACCCGAGCGGCGCGTTCCCATGGCAGCCGAGCTTCGATCCGACCCTGCGCGAGGATCAGCCGCTCCTGTTCGAGCGCGAGACGCACAAGGCGCTCTCGGAACGAATGATTGCGGCGCTGCGCGCGGACGGCGCGCTGTGACTTTGCAGGTCGCGGTCGCGGGGGGCGGCATCGCGGGGCTCGGCGCCGCGCTCGCGCTCGCGCGCGGCGGCCTGCGCGTGACGCTGCTCGAGCGCGACGCGACGCCGCTGCCGGCGAGCCCGGTCGAGGCGTTCGAGCGCTGGCCCCGCCGCGGCGCGCCGCAGGTCAAGCACTCGCACGCGTTCCTGGCGCGGCTGCGGAACTTGTTACGGGACCGCGCGCCCGACGTGCTCGCGGCGCTGCTCGCCGCCGGCGCAGAGGAGCTGCCGCTCGCGAATCTGCTGCGCCCCGGCATCGACGACCCTTCGCCGAAGCCGGGCGACGAGGATCTCACGCTGCTCGCGTGCCGGCGCATCACGTTCGAGTGGGTGCTGCACCGGCTCGTCGAGCGCGAGCCGAACGTGACGTTTCGCGACGGCTGCGAGGTGCGCGGGCTGCTCCGCGGCGAGGACGCCGACGGGCGGCCGCGCGTCGCGGGCCTGCGCGTGCGCGCTGCGGGCGTCGACGAAGAGCTGCGCGCCGATCTCGTGGTGGATGCGTGCGGCCGGCGCTCTTCGCTGCCGAGCTGGCTCGCCGCCGCGGGCATGCCGCCGCTCGACGAAGCGAGCGAGCCGTGCGGGGTCTATTACTGCTCGCGCTTCTACCACCTGCTTCCAGGCGTGACGCCGCCCGAGCGCGAGACCACGATCGGCGCCGATCTCGGGTACCTGAAGTACGCGATCTTTCACGGCGACGGCCGCATCTTCTCGATCACGTTCGCAGCGGCGCCCGAGGACAAGCCGATCCGCGCGCTGCTGCGCGAGGCGCCGTTCGAGGCCGCCGCGCGCCAGTTTCCGGTGATTGCGCGCTGGATCGATCCCGCCGTCAGTGAGCCGATCACGCCGGTGTACGGGATGGACAACCTGCGCAACACGCGGCGCAGCCTCGCGACCGGCGGCGAGCCGCGTGTCGCCGGCCTCGTGCTATTGGGCGACGCGGCGATCCACACGAACCCACTCTACGGCCGGGGCTGCACGTTCGCGCTGCTGCACGCGTTCCTGCTGGCCGACGCGCTCGCCGCGCATCCGGGCGACGTGCTCGCGGCCGCGCGCGCGCTCGAAGCCGCGAGCGAGCGCGAGATCGCGCCCTGGTATCAGGCCGCGCTCGCCCAGGATCGCGACGCCGCCGCGTGGGCGGCGCAGCTGCGCGGCGAGGCGCCCCCGTCTGCAACGGGCGCAGGCGGCGCCGTCGACCCGCGCGCGTACTTCCGCGACCTGCTGCGCCGCGGCCTGGTTCCCGCGCTGCGCCTCGACGCGACCGTGCTGCGCGCGTTCTCGCGCGGCTTCAACCTGCTCGACCCGCCGGGCGACCTGCTGCGCCGTCCCGACGTGATGCAGCGCGTGCTGAAGATCTATCAGGGCCGCGACCAGCGCGAAGAGCCGTACCTCGGCCCGGACCGCGACGCGATGATTCGCGTGCTGGAAGCGGCCTGAGAGCAAGCCGCGCCTGCGCGGCGCGTAGCGAGGCGGAGTCTCCGAAGCCGAGCGGAGTTGAACAGTGGACACGGCGGCCGTCGACGCTGGGATCCGTGCAATCTTCACGGCCTGACAGCTCTCAACGAGGAGAACGCCATGCGCCTCACCCGCCCCCGCGTCGAGCCCCTCGATCCGACGAGCGCGCCGCCCGAAGCGCGCGAGCAGCTCGCGAGGCTCGCGAGCAGCGACGTGGCGGGCGGCCGCGTGCTCAACATCTTCGCGACGCTCGCGCATCATCCCGAGCTGATGCGGCGCTGGCTGGTATTCGGGAACCACGTGTTAGGGAAGTCCACGTTGCCGGCGCGCGAGCGCGAGCTCGCGATCCTGCGGGTCGGGTACCTGTGCAAGAGCGAGTACGAGTGGGGCCAGCACGTGCTGATCGCGCGGCGCTGCGGAATCTCGGACGAGGAGATCGCGCGCATCGCGGCGGGGCCGGACGCGCGGGGCTGGAGCACGGCAGACGCAGCGATCCTGCGCGCCGCAGACGAGCTGCACGCGGACCAGATGATCAGCGATGCCACCTGGTCCGAGCTCGGCAAGAAGTGGAACGTGCAGCAGCAGATGGATCTCGTGTTCGCGATCGGGCAGTACCACCTCGTCGCGATGGCGCTCAACACGTTCGGCGTGCAGCGAGACCCCGGAGTGCCCGGCCTGCCCTGACGATCGGCGCGCCGCCCGGCTTCGCTCAGCTCTCGTCCGCGTAGAGCGCGACGAATGGCTGCGCTCCCTCCGAGCTCCAGCCGCGGACCATCCCCGGAGTGGCGAACACGGCCACGGGGTCTCCGGTCGCGGCGAGCGCGATGCAGCCGCCGGAGCCGCCGAGCGCGGCCACGCGTGCGAGCGCAGCTTCGCAGGCGGCGCGCAGCGGCAGCGCGGCGAGGCGCATCGCGGCGTCCACCTCGTGTGCGAACGCCGCGCGCAGGAAGCTCTCGCCGTGCCCGGTCGCCGAGACCGCGCACGACGCGTCGTCGGCCCACGTGCCGGCGCCGAGAATCGGTGAATCGCCGATGCGCCCGGGCAGCTGATTCGTCATTCCGCCCGTCGAGGTCGCAGCCGCGAGATGCCCGCGCCGATCGCGCGCGACCGCGCCGACGGTGCCGAGCGCGCCCGGCTCGTCGCGATCGAGGCTCACGCGTCCTCCGGCGCGCGCGCTCGCGAGCTCGCGTTCGCGCTCGCTCGTGACGAGCCAGGCGCGCGGCGCGAGCGCGATCCCGCGTTCGCGTGCGAAGCGCTCGGCGCCCTCGCCCGCGAGCAGCACGTGCCGGCCGTCGTCGAGCAGCGCGCGCGCGAGCGCGATCGGGTTGCGCACGCCGCGCACACACGCGACTGCGCCGGCGGCCCGCGTGCGTCCGTCCATCAGCGCGGCGTCCATCTCGACGTCACCGGCGGAAGTGAGCGCAGAGCCTCGCCCGGCGTTGAACTGCGGATCGTCCTCGAGCCGCGCGACCGCGAGCTGCGCTGCATCGAGCGCAGAGCCGCCTGCCTCGAGGCGCGCGAGGCCTTCGCGCAGGATCTCCGCGACCACGTCGCGGAGCGCGCGATCGCGCGAGCTGCCGACGCGCTCGCGCACGATCCGGCCGGCGCCGCCGTGGATCGCGAGCGCCACGCCCGCCGCCGAGTGCTCGGATCGCGTCATCGCGGCGCATCTTCGCCTGCGCACGCCGCGCGTGGAAGCCGTACTACCGTTCGCGCCTTCGAAACGAGGAGGCGCCATGACGGAACCCGCGGCTTCACGAGTGAGATACGAGGAGCCGGCCGAGGGCGTCGCGCGTGTGGTGATGGCGCGGGCCGACGCGCGCAACGCGCAGGACAAGCGGATGACCTACGAGCTCAACGATGCGTTCGACCGCGCGTGCGCCGACGACCGCGTCAACTGCATCATCCTCGCCGGCGACGGCCCGCACTTCTCCGCCGGCCACGACCTGCGCGATCGCGGGACGCTCGCGGACTTCAAGCCGGTCACGCCGTGGGGCGGCGCGAGCGGCCGCCCGGCCGCCGAGGGCTACATGGCCGTCGAGCAAGAGATCTACCTCGGCATGTGCTGGCGCTGGCGCAACCTGCCGAAGCCAGTGATCGCCGAGGTGCAAGGCAAGGTGATCGCCGGCGGCCTGATGCTGATCTGGATCGCCGACCTGATCATCGCCTCCGACGACGCGACCTTTCAGGACCCGGTCGTCGCGTTCGGCGTGAACGGCGTCGAGTATTTCGGCCATCCCTGGGAGCTCGGCGTGCGCAAGGCGAAGGAGCTGCTCTTCACCGGCGACGTACTCACCGCGCAGGAGGCCAAGAGCCTCGGCATGGTGAACCAAGTGGTGCCGCGCGCGGAGCTCACGGCGCACACACTCGACCTCGCCGCGCGCATCGCCAAGAAGCCCGCGATGGGTCTCAAGCTCGCGAAGATGTCAGTGAATCAAGCCCAGGACGCGATGGGCTTCTGGAATGCGCTCCAGATGGCGATGTCGCTCCAGCAACTGGGCCATGCGAACAACCAGGAGCGCTTCGGGATGCGGGTGGACCCGAGTGGCATGCCGGTGGCTGTGGCGAAGAAGACTTGAAGGCTCAGCGCACACGCGCAACGCGGATCGTGCGGCCCCTCTTGTTGCGCTGCAGGTAGTACGAACCCAAGGCGCCGGCCTTGATGTCGATCACATCGCCGGGGCGTACCGGAAAGCTGCCGTAATCCTCTTGGCGCCAGACCTGACCGTTCTCGAGCGTCAGTTCGAGTAGCCGCTGTGGCGTTCGACGCACTTCGCCCGCTCTGGAGCTGATCTGCCCGGGCGCTTCGGCTCCGTACGTCTTCCGGAGAGCCTTGGCGCTCTCGACGGCTGAGCGTCCGAAGAGCTGTTCTCGGAGCGTCGCGTCGGGATCGGCGGAGGGGGCCTCAGACGCAGCGGCCCGAGGCGCCGCTGCCGGCGCCTCGGGCGTGATTGTCTCGCGGGTCCGATCGACGACGCGGTCGTAGCAGGCAACCCGTTCGTTTGCGGCGTCGATCTTGCGACAGTAGAGAAGCGTCTCGTCGTCAGCTGCGTGAGCGGCCGCCGAGAGCGGAACGAGCAGCAACAGCCACCGTCCCGCCCTCGACGCCATCTTGGACTAGAACTTCTTGCTCGCCCGCACCGTCAGCGAGCGCCCGACCGAGTCGTACGTGCCGGGGAAGGTGTTATTGCTGTTCTGGTCTGTCGGGCCGGCTTCCTGACCCACAATCGGCGGATCCTCGTCGAACGCGTTCTCGAGGCCGACCTGGAAGGTGAAGCCTTCGAGCATTTCGACGCCTGTCGGGGTCCAACCCAGGACGAAGTCGAAGTAATGCGTGTCGTTGATCTTGCAGTAGTTCGAGCTGCCCGTGAAGCAGTTGGCCTGGTCCTCGAACTCCGTTCCATGGATGTAGCGCCAGCGGTAGCCGAGATTGAAGTCGCCGATGTACCAGGTTGAGCGTTGCACCCACTTGACGGACGGATTCGGCGAGTTGCAGACCGGTCCGTACTTGCCCTTGCACTTGTTCGTAGCAGCGCCAACGAACGGCGTGTCGTCGGTCTTGATGAGCTTGGTCGCCATCCAGCCGATGTCGATGTTCCCCGCGTTACCGAGATCGAGGGCGTAATCGAGCTGGAAGTCCACGCCTTGGGCCTTGATGTCAGAGATGTTCTGCTCCGTCTCGATCAAGCCGAAGTTCGGATTTCCGACGAGACCGCCCGTGAGCGTGTTGCGCAGCACGAACTGGCAGGCGAACGCGTTCTCGTCGCCCGTCGGGTTGTTCGCCGGCAGGTAGCAGAAGCTCAGGATGTTATCGGCGTCGATGTTGCTGATCGCATCCTTGATCTTCACGCGGAACCAGTCGATTTGCAGCGTGAGGCCCTCGAGGAAGCTGGGCTGCCACACACCGCCGATCGTCAAGGAGCGAGCTTCCTCCTCCTTCAGGCTCGGGTTGCCACCGCTGAACGCATTGATCTGGCCCGCGATGACATCCGGCACCGACGTCGTCCAGATACCGCTACCGGGAGCCGTCTCGGCAAACTGGCTCGGATCCACGCCGGTGTCGACACACAGATCGCGGGTGAACGTGTCCACCGTCGTATTGCCGGTGGCCTCGTTGAAGGCCGCGCACGGATCGCCGTTGGAGTTGTCGAGGCCCGGCGTGAACGGCTGGCCGAACTCGAAAATGTTCGGCGCTCGGACTGCGAGCGCGTAGGTCAATCGGAACTTGAAGTCCTCGATCGGGTTGTACTCGCCGCCGACCTTCCACGCCGAGGCGGTGCCGGAGTGCGAGTAGTCCGCCCACCGGTACGCGCCCTCGATCGCGAGGTTGTCGACGAAGCGGCGATCCTCGATGAGCGGCACATGCACTTCGGCGAAGAGCTCCTTCACATCGAACTCGTTACGAACCGAAGTCGTCGAGCCGAAGCCGAGACTGCAATCCGGCGTGCTGTAGCAGTCGTCCGGGAACGAGTCCGACTGGACCCGCCGCCACTCGAACCCGATCGACGTTCCGATCGGGCTCGCGCCCGGGATCTTGAACGTCTCTCCCAAGTCGCCGTTGGCGTTCATGTAGACGATGTCCTGGGTCGTGTAGATCTCTTCGTTGATCGAGAGGGCGATGAACGCGGCGGCGTCAGAGTTCAGGCTGCCATCGCCGAACAGGCTGCCGACGACGCAGCCGGCGGCCGCGCCCGCGTGGCAAGGACCACCGTCGAGCGCGCCCGGATTGATGGTCGGGCTGCTTGCATCCAGCACGTCCTGCACGCGAGCGCCCGCGAGGTCGTTCTCGAACACGCGCGACAGCTCGGTGCGTCCGCGCTGAGCCGAGATGTCGTAGTTCCATCCCTCGAGGAAAGGCACGTCGCCCTTGAAGCCGCCGACCAGCTGCCACGCCTGCGTGCGGTTGCGCGTGATGCGCGGGCCGACCTCGATCGTGCGCCGGCCGAAGGGATACAGCGCGACGTCTCCCGGCCCGACGCTCCCGTCTCCGTTGGTATCGAAGGCCGGGTCGAACGTGCCGGTACCCGCCGTGTCACCGAACAGCACGCTCTGGGCCTGGGACGTCAGGAAGATGCTGTCGAACGGAATCTCGAACTCGGAGAAGAAGGTCCCAGACGGAGCGATCTGCGTGTCGACCTGCGTCTGCGAGAAGGAGAAGTTCGCGTAGAACGACACCCACTCCGCGATGTCGTAGTGACCCAGCACCATCGCCTGATAGCGCTCTTCGGGCACCTGATTGAAGTTGAAGGGACCGAAGTTGAAGCGGCGACCACCGCGCGGGATCAAGTCGCCATTTGCAGACGAGAACCCGACGAATGTCTGCGGGCCGAAGGTCGGTCCGCCAGCCCCAGAGTAAGAGCAGCCGCCGCACAGCACGTTGCCGTTGGTGTCGGTCGACGAGCCGCCGAACGCGCCAGTAGCAGTCGTGATCGCGCGCTCCGAGAACCAGCGATCGCCGCCCTTCACCGCGTCGCGCTGGGTCCAGCCGCCGTACATCGTCAGGTTGCCGCGCTCGTCGGGCGCGTTCATGCCGAACGTCGCGCCGAACGTGTGGGTGTTCTCGCCGCCGCGTAGCGCGTTCAGGTAGTCGTAGTCGAACTGCGCGCCCTCGAAGTTGTCCTTCATGATGAAATTGATGACCCCGGCGATCGCGTCGGAGCCGTACACCGCCGATGCGCCGCCGGTCACGATATCGATGCGCTCGATCAGCGAGGTCGGGATGTTGTTGATATCGACGATGCCCTCGCTGTCGTACCCGACGAAGCGCTTGCCATCGACCAGCACGAGCGTGCGCTCGTCGTCGAGGCCCCGCAGGTTCACGGTTGCGACGCCGGGATTGCCGTTGTTGACGCCGGGCGAGATTCCGGGGATCGCCTGCGGGAGTTCGCGAATCACGTCCTCGGCGTTCACCGTGGCAGTCAGCGTGATCTCGTCCGCTCCGAGGATTGCGACCGGGCTGTTCGCCTGAAGGTCGTGGCGCCTGATGCGCGAGCCGGTCACCACGATTTCTTCGGCTGCGGCCGCCGGTGCAGCAGGAACCGGTTGGCCTTGAGCAGTGTCTTGAGCGGAGGCGACCACGCTTCCGCTCAGAACCAGCGCAGCGATGGTCATTCTGAATGTGCTTCGCATCACACGAATCCCCTGAGACGCGCAGCCGGCATGGCCGCGTTGGGGCGCACACTGCCATCGCCGATTTTCAAATTCCAGCTTTTTTTTAAGTCGCGCTGGGGGTTTGCGCACGACTTGGAGTCAGAGGTCAGCGCATCCGTGCGACATCATTCGCGCGCGAGTCGGATGGTGCACAACGCCGCAGAACTGCGGGGCGCTGGAGCGCGAGACGGGAATCGAACCCGCGACACTCGGCTTGGGAAGCCGATGCTCTACCAGCTGAGCTACTCGCGCGCGGAGGCGATTGTTAGCTCGCTCGGATCCGGGCGCAATATAAGTAGGGCCTACTCGTCGACGATGTCGGCGAACAAATCCTCGAGCTCGTTCGGATCGTCGAGCGAGAAGCCCCCGTCGGCATCGGGCTTGCCGTGGGACGGTGCCTCATCGAGCAGCGCGGTGGTCAGCGCGGCTCCTCGGCGCGCGCTCGTCCCCTCAGCGATGACCTCGCCGAGCTCGAGCTCCGCAGAATCTTCGAGGAGCGCGCGGGCTGGCTCGCGCCGGGCGGGAGACGGAGCGGCGAACGCGCGCTCGCTCGCGTGCGGTTCGGGCTCGCGCGCGGGCGCATGCGCACTCGCGCGCGCCGCAATCGGCGCTGCCACGGGCTCCGGCGGCGACGTGAGGCTCAAGTCCGTGGCCGCGCGCTCGACGTCCGCCGCGGTGGCGCTCACGCGCCCGGCCCGGTGCGCCTCGAACAGCGCGTTGTCGGCGAGCGCGTTGATGCGGCGCGGCACTCCGCCGCAGTGCTTCGTCAGGCAGGTCACCGCGGCCGATTCGAAGATCGCCGGGTTCCCACCCGCGACGCGAATGCGGTGGTGCAGGTAGCCGGCGACTTCCTTCGTTTGCAGCGGCGGCAGCGTGAGACGGAGATCCACGCGCTCCGCGAGCGACGGCTCCGCCACGGCGGCGTCCGCGAGCGACGGCGATCCCACGAGCACGAGCGTGACGAGCTTGCGCTCCTCGTACTCGAGGTTCAGCAGCCCGCGCAGCTCCGCGAGCATCCCGCGCTCGGCGAGCACCTGCGCCTCGTCGATGATCAGCACGCCGTTGCGCCCATCCTCGCGAACGATCGCGAGCTGCTCGTAGACCTGCGCGAGCGCCGATCCGAGCTCGCTCGAAGGGGTCTCGACGCCGAGCTGCTGCGCCCAGCGCGTCAGGATCCAGCGCAGATCCGTGATGCCCGGAACCGCGACCAGCATGCTCGCCTCGAACACCTCGTCCTCGAGCGCCTGCAGCAAGTGGCGCACGAGCATCGTCTTCCCGACGCCCCCGCGACCGGTGACGATGCAGAGCCCCTTGGCTTGCAGCGCAGCGCGATGCAGCCGCTGCGTCGCGTCGAGGAACGCGGCGCCCTCGTAGTACCAGGCGAGCTGCGCGTCGCCGCCGAACGGGTCGCGGTCGAGGCCGAAGGTCGAGAGGTGCTCCACGCGGAACTCCTAGACGAAAGAGATCTTCTTCTTGCGGCGGACCGCCCCGGCCGGCGCTCCCGCACCCGGTGCCTGCGATGGAGAATTGGGCTGCGCCGGGCGTGCGCGAGGCGGCGGCTCCGGCTCGCTCGCTTCCGGCTCGGGCGGCGGCGGCGCAGCTCGGCGCGCTGCGGGTCGTGGCGGTGGCTCCGGCTCAGGCTCCGGGTCGGCCTCCTCGAAGAGAGGCTCCTCCTCCTCCGCCGCTGCGACGTCACTCGTATCGCTGTGAAGATCGTCGAATGATTCGTACGCCGGAGCTGGAGTCTGCGCCGCCACCTGCCCTGCGGCGCCCTCCTCCATCAGATCGTCGAACGATTCCAGCGCCTCATCGGCTGCCGCCGAAGGCTCGTCGCCACTCGCACCATCGAGCTCGGCCAGCAGCTGGTCGACGTCGGCGACGCTCGCGTCGAGCGCGCGCGCCGCTTCGAATTCCGCTCGGGCGCGCGTCGGATCGCCGGAAGCTCGGTGCGCGCGCCCGAGGTCGACGCGCAGCGCGGCCTCCTGCTGCGGCGGCAGCGCGGCGCCGGAGAGCGCCTCCGACAAGTGCGCGATGGCGTCCGCAGCGCGCCCGAGATCGAGCGCGCACGTGCCCATCAGATGAAGACACGCGAGCTTGCGCCCCGGGCTGCCGAGCGCAGCGCTGAACTCGCCCAGCGCATCCTCGAGCAGTCCCATCTCCTTGTAGGCGATGCCGAGGTCGAAGTGCGCCTCGTGGTCGCCTTCACTCACCTCGCGCTTCACGCCGGCCTTGAAGGCGGCGAACACCTCGCGGAAGCCGTCGCCGGAAGAGTCGTCCCGCGCGGGCGCCGCGGATTCGCCGAAGGCTTCGGAGAGCTCGGCCGCGAGGTCGAAGTCGGCGGCGCCGACTGGCGCAAAAGCCGGCAGATCGCCGGGCGGCTCGGGCGCAAGCGCGGGCTTCGGCGCCGGTGGCGCAACGGGCTTCGGAGCGGCAACCGGTGCGGCGGCCAGCGCTGGCGGCGGCGGTTTGGGCTGAGCGACCGGCGCTGGCCGCACGGCCGGCGGCGCCGCCCGCTCCTTGGCGACGGCGGGCTCGCTCGGACTCTCCTCGGGCTCCTCGGCGACGTCGAGATCGAGATCGAACGATCCTCCCGCCGGCGCCGCGGCCGCTTCGACCGGCGGCGCAGACGAGGCCTTCGCGGGGCCGTCGAGCTCGCCGAGCCGCAGCATCGCGCGCGGGTGATTCGGGACCGCGTTGAGCACGCGCTCGTAGAGCGCGCGCGCCTCGTCCTTCAGGCCCTGCTCGCGATAGAACTCGGCTTCCTCGAAGTCGGCCTCGACGGAGCCCGAGCTCGAGGACGTGAGCTCCGGGTCGGCTCGCGACGCCTTCGCCTCGTTTGCCTGGTTGAACGCGAATGCGCTCGAGTCCTCGAGCGAATCCGCGTTCACGATCGATGCAGCGGCGTCCTTCTCGCTGACGAGCTCGCTGCCCGCCGCGAGGCCGGAGGTGTCGATCTCGATACCCGAGAAATCCGCGGCGCCGTCTGCGTTCTGCTCCGAACGTTCGCTGCGCGGCAACGGCGTGTCGTCGTCGAGACCCGGATCGATCTCGACGTCGAGCTCGGTGTCGGAAACGCCGGACGGCTCGGGCGCCGCGGCCGCCGCACTCTCCGGCAGCGCGAGCGCCTCGGCCGCCTTGCGATCGATCGGTGCAAGCAGCGCACGCACGCGCGCCACGCCGGCTGCGTCGCCCGCGTCGATGTAGGCCGCCCCAGCGCGCTGCAGCGCTGACGAAGCGTGCGGCTTGTTGCCGAGCGCGACGAGCGCTTCGCCGAGGCGCTCGAGCGCGAGCGGGTGTCCCGGCTCGACGCGCAGCGCCGCGCGCAAGGTCTCGATCGCGCGTTCGTGCTTTCCGTAGCGCGTGAAGACGCTCGCTTCCGCGAGCAGCTGGTCGAGATCGATCGGTGCGTCGCCGCTCGTCTCGGTGGTCTCGGCAGGTGCCTCGGTCGCCTCCTCGGTCAGCGGCAACGAGGCCTGCGTGGTCTCGAGCGCGTCGCCCGCGTTGTTCTCGAGCTCCAGCTCGCCGCTCGCGAGGCCGAGCGACGCGTCGAGCTCCGGATCGAGCTCGAGATCGGACGAGTCTCCCTCGAGCACGTCCGGTTCCGAGTCGCCGGCGTCGAACGCGGCCTCGGCGGCGCCGTAGCGCTGGATCAGCTCGCGCGCGCGATCCTCTTCGCCGCGCGCGCGGAACTTCTCGGCGAGGCTGCGGAACGCGTCGGCGGCCTCGGCGGAGCGCCCGGCGCCTTCGAGCGCGCGCCCGAGAAACTCGATCGCCTCGACGTCCTCGGGCGCCGCAGCGAGCAGCTTGCGGCTGGCCGCCTCGGCCTTCGCGAAACCGTTCGCCTCGAGCGCGGCGCGTGCCAGCGAGCGCAACGTGTTCGTGCGATCCGGCGCGAGCTCCAGCGCGCGCTCGAGCACCTTGATCTGCTCTTCGGTATTGCGCTGGCGCTCGAGCTCCTTGACGACCTCGTCGTACTCGGCGATTGCGTCCTCGGGCTTGCCCTCCGCCCGTAACAAGTCGGCGACCTTGAGCCGGTTCGCGGTGTTCGACGGCTCGAGCGCTGCCATGCGCCGCAACAAGCCGAGCGCTTGGCCCTTGTCGCCCGCGCGGTAGGCGCCATCGGAGGCGAACTGCATCGCGCGCATCGCCTCGGACGTGAGGCCCATGCGCTGGTAGAGATCGCCGAGCTGCGCGTGCACCTCGAAGCGCTTCTCGTCCAGCTTCGTGATCTGCTTGTAGAGCGCGACCGCCTTCGCGTCGAAGCCTTCGTTCGTGAATTGTTGGGCGACCCGCAGGTAGGCGTCGATCGCGTCCTGATTGCGGCCGAGCTTCAGGTGCAGGTCGCCGACCTTCAGGCGGATGTTCGAATCCTTCGGGTCCGCCTTCAGCAGCGTCTGGTAGTCCTCGAGAGCCTTGTCGAGAGCACCGCGCTGGAGGTGCTTCTGGGCAGACTCGAGGATCTTCCGCTTGTTCACCGCCAAACCAGCGCCCCTTCCCCGCCGAAGGCGGGCGCCCGCGCCGTGCGCGGACACTCCCCCTGCAAGCCCGGCACGTTCAGACGGCCGGTCTCGCCTGCCGTATCGGGCCGTCGGAGGGGGCTCTTGAGGCAGGGGCGATCGAAAGGCCGCGCGGCGCCGTGGGGTTCTGGCGGCACCTCGGCGACGTGCCGAGACCCCGCCGAGGAGCCGCGCTCGACTACTTCGCGAGGCGCTCCAGCAGGCCCTCGAGGCCGAGCCGATAGCTCGCGGCACCGAAGCCCGAGACGACCGCGACGCACGCCCCGGAGATCAGCGAGCGGTGCCGGAACTCCTCGCGCGCGAACACGTTGGAGAGGTGCACCTCGACCGCGGGCAGCGCGACCCCCGCGATCGCGTCGCGCAGCGCGACGCTCGTGTGCGTGAGTCCGCCCGCGTTCACGAGCAGCCCATGCGCCCAGCCGCGCGCCTCGTGGATCCGGTCGATCAGCGCGCCCTCGTGATTCGACTGGAAGCAGCGCACTTCGGCCCCCCGCTCCCGGCCCTGCGCGACGAGCGCGGCGTCGATCTCCGCGAGCGTCGTCTTGCCATAGACCTCGGGCTCCCGCGCTCCGAGCAGATTCAGGTTCGGGCCGTGCAGCACGAGAATGTTCTTCATCGGGCCGATTTCTCCCGAGCTCCGCTCCGCTCAGAGCTGCTCGCGCACGTCGATCAGGTGCCTGCGCAGCAAGTAGCGCGCTTTGCCGAGATTTCCGGTCGCGTCGAGCGCGAGCACGAAGAAGGTCTCGGCGTCGACGCTGCGCAGGACGACCTGCGTGCGTGCCATCGCGATCACGAGCTCGTCGAGCGCGCCGCCGTTCACCGCGGCCGCGACCTTGCGCGCCTCTTCGAGGACGCGCCCGAACTCGACGCCAAGCAGCGTGACCTCCTCGCTCTCGCCCGCGCCGGACACCTCCGCGATCGGGATGCCATCGACCCCCATCAACGCCGCGCCGAGCGCGCCGGGACACTGACTCACGATGCCTCGCAGGATCGCCTCGAAGCTCATGCCGTTCGCCTCCGCAGATTGTCGAGCCAGCGCGTGAGCGTCGCGACGACGCGCTCGCGGCGCCCCTCATCGAGCCGAACCTCGCGCAGCTGACCGCGCGCGCGGACCGCGTTGCGCACCTCGCCGGCGCGCGCGCCTCGCCCCTGCTTCTCGAGCAAGCTCGCGACCGTCTCGGTCGCGAACGGCGAGTCCGTCGAGGTGAGATCGACGCCTTCCGGCGTCCCGTCCTCGACGAGCTCGAGCGCAGCCGCGGCGACCTGATTCGCATCGTGCATCTCGTCCGGCTGCGACTCGGCGGCCTCGAACGCGGTCTCGAGCTCCTCGTCGGCGAGCGTGGCGAGCGCCGCCGGCGCTGCGCCGCGATCCCAGTTCTCGGCCGCGTGCTCGTCCGACTGCTCGATCAGCTCTCCGCCGAGCGCGAGGAACGCGCCCTCGAGCGCGCGGTGCGCGCCCACGAGGTCGCCGCTGTCGATCAGCGCGAGCACGTAGGCGGCGTGCGCCGACGGATGCGGCGTCGCGTGCGCGAGCGCCGCTTCCGCGAGAGAACGCGCGCGCTCGGGCCGGCCGGCGCGGCGCTCCGCTTCCGCTTGCGCGCTGAACACGGCGCTTGCGTTCGGGTCCGCGCTGTCGTCCCGCTCTCGCGTCATCGCTTCGCCCCGCCCCGCTCTAGCGCCGGGAGTATCTCGCTCGCGAGCAGCGGCACCGTCTCCGCACGCCCGATCGCGCGCAGCGCCACGAAGCGAATGCGCGCGTCCCGCTTCTTCTTATCGGCCGAAATACTCTCGAGATAAGCGCGCCGCGGGAAGCGCGGCAGCTCGGTCGGCAGCCCGGCGCGCGCGAGCAGCGCGACGAGCCGCACCGCGCTCCCGGGCGCAGCGAGCCCGAGCTCCTCGGAGCGGCGCGCGGCGTACGACATCCCGATCGCGACCGCCTCGCCGTGCAGCACGCCCTCGTACTTCGAGAGCGCCTCGACGGCGTGGCCGAGCGTGTGGCCGAAGTTGAGCAGCATGCGCTCGCCCGACTCGCGCTCGTCGCGGCTGACGACCTCCGCCTTGATCGCGCAGTTGCGCGCGAGGAACGGCAGCAGGATCTCCGGATCGAGGTCGAGCAGCCGCTCGAGCTCGCGCTCGAGCCACGCGAACAGCTTCGGGTCGCGGATCACCGCGTGCTTCACGCCCTCGGCGAGCCCGGCGAGCAGCTCGCGGCGCGGCAGCGTCTTCAACGTCGCGGCGTCGATCCAAACCAACTTCGGCTGGTGGAACGCGCCGACCAGGTTCTTGCCGCGCTTCACGTTCACGCCGGTCTTGCCGCCGACGCTCGAGTCGATCATCGCGAGCAGCGTCGTCGGCACTTGGACGAAGGCGACGCCGCGTAACAACGTGGCGGCCACGAAGCCGGCGAGATCGCCGACGACGCCGCCGCCGAGCGCGACGACGACGCTCGCGCGGTCCGCCTCCGCAGCGAGCAGCGCGGCGTAGAGCTTCTCGGCCTCGCGCAAGCTCTTGCTGCGCTCGCCGTCCGGAATCACGAAGCGGCGCGTCGCGATGCCCGCCCCGACGAGCGAGCGCTCGACGGTCGCCCCATAGCGCTTCGCGACCTGCGGCACGCTGATCACGAACGCGCGGCTCGCGCCCGTGCGCGCCTTCACCGCGGGGCCCAGCTGCGAAAGCGTGCCGTGCCCGATCACGATCGGATAGCTGCGCTCGCCGAGCTCGACCTTCAGCGTGTGCGCTTGCAGCGCGGGGGCGCTCATTGCGGCGCCCCAGCGATCAGCGCAGCGATCTCGCGCGCGAGCTGGCGCGGATTGCCGTGGTCCGCGTCGACGACGTGATGCGCGCGCAAGTAGGCTGGCTCGCGCTGCGCGAGCAGCTCGCGCAGCTTCGCGAGGCGCCCCATCTCATCGAGGCCCGCGAGCAGCGGCCGCGATTGACCCGTCCCCACGCGCCGCGCGAGCGTCTCCGCGCGCGCGCGCAGGTAGACGACGATTCCGCTCGCGCGCAGCCGCTCGGGCGCGCCTGGCTGCGCCATCGCACCTCCGCCCAGCGCGACCACGCCGCCGCGCGCGCCGAGCTTCTCGATCGCCGCGCGTTCGCGCGCGCGAAACCCGGCTTCGCCTTCGCGCGAGAAGATCTCCGGAATCGTCATGCCCGCTTCTTCTCGAATCACGGCGTCGGAGTCGAAGACGGGGCAGCCGAGCTTCTTGCCGAGCTCGCGAGCGACGCTCGACTTCCCGGCGCCCATCATCCCGACGAGGAAGACCGCCCGCTCCATCGCGCCGCATCTTAGGCGGAACGATTCGGATTCAAAGCGCGCCGATCACGGAGTCCAATCGACCGCGCCGAGGAGCTCGGCAAGGCCGCGCCTGAATGCGAGAAGGCCCGGCATCGCGAAGCGATGCCGGGCCCCTTGCGAACCTCCGCGTTGGGCTACGAACCCAACTCCGGATTCACGACGATGCGCGGCGTGACGAACACCAGCAGCTCCTGGCGGATGTCGCGCACTTCCTTGTTCTTGAAGGCGTTGCCGATCACCGGCACGCGGTGGAAGTACGGCACGCGGCTCTCGCGGTCGGCCGTGCGCACGACGTAGATGCCACCGATCACGAGCGTCTGACCGTCCCTCACGAGCGTCTCGGTCTTCGCCTGGTTCTTCGCGATCGCCGGCGAGCCCGTCGGCGTCGGCACGCTGTCGTCGGGCGCGTTCCGCTGCACTTCCACCTGCATGATGATGCTGCGGTCGGCGGTGATGTGCGGCGTCACGTCGAGCGCGAGCACCGCGTCGATGAACTCGAGCTTGGCGTCGCCGTCCTCGAAGGTCTGGAACGGGATCGACACGCCTTGCTCGATGCGCGCCTTGCGGTTGTCGAGCGTCACCACGCGCGGGCTCGAGATCACCTTGCCCTCGCCGTGGCTCTCGGCGCCGGCCAGCGTGAGGTCGACGTCGAAGCGCTCATCCAAGATGAACGCGCCGAGGTTGATCGCGCCGGTCGCGAGCTCGGTGATCGGGTTCGACACCGCGAAGCTGTTGCTGCCTGTGCCGGACACCGGATTCCCGAGACCGTCGACGTTGCGCAGCCGGAAGCCGTCGCTTCCGAGCGCCTTGCGGCCGGTCGTGCTGGTGAGCGGCCCGCTGTCCGGATCCCACGCGTCGGTGCGACCCTGCACGCCCACGCCCCAGGCCGAGCCGACTTCGCGAAGGAAGTCGAGGTTCGCCTCGACGATCTTCGCCTCGACCATCACCTGCGGCGTCTGGGTGTCGATCGCCTTGATCAGCGCAGTCGCCTCGTCGATCACCGACGCGATGTCCTTCAGGATCACCGTGTTGGTGCGCGCATCGATGTCGACCGTGCCGCGTGCGGACAGCAGCTTCTTCACCATCGTCGCGACGTCCTTCACCGTCGCGTAGTTCACCGGCTGCAGCTTCACGACGAGGTCTTCGAGCTTCTCCTTCGCGCGGCGCTCCTGCAGGCGCGCCTCCTCCTCGGTCTTCAGCACCTCCGTCGGCGCGATGCGCAGCACGTTGCCGACGCGTACGAAGCCGAGGCCCTTGGTCAACAGGATCACGTCGAGCGCCTGGTCCCAGGGCACGTCGACCAGCCGAATCGTCACCTGGCCGCTGACCTCGTCGCCGGCGATCACGTTGAGCTCCGAAACCTCGGCGATCAGGCGCAGCACGTCGTCGATCTCGACATCCTTGAAGTCGAGCGAGATGCGCCGGCCGCCGTAGACCTTGCCGGTCAAGAGGCCGCCCTCTTCGAGCTCGTCGATCGAGCCGTTGCCGTCGATCGACGCGGGAGCCTGCTGCTTCTTGGACGAGATCGTCTGCTCGACCGGGCCTGTTGGCACGGACGGCACGCTCGACGCCGAGGCTGCGGGCTGGCTCGCCGGCTCCTCGAGCGCAGCGGCCATCACCGGCACCGCAGCCGCCTTCGCGGTGTTCGCGAAGTCGATCACGAGCATCGCACCGTTCTGCGTGACGGACGGCTTCACGCCGGCCGCGCGCGTGATCACGACGCGAACCTCGGGGTCCTTCATCTCGGGCTGCGCGAACGCGGTCACGAGCGAGATCACACCGGGGTTCTCAGGGGCGATGCGCACCTGCGCGGAGGGATCGATCGTCGCGCCGCCGATGCGGACGACATAGGTCTCCGCATCCGGCTCCCATGCGCTGTAGCTCGCAGTGCCGTCGCTGACGATCACGACACGATCGCGCTCGCTCGAGCTGTCGAACTGAACGCCGAGCACGGTCTGCGACGCGGGCGTCGCCGCGACTTCCTCGGCGGGCGCTGCCGGCACAGGCTCGGTCGGCTCCTCGATCGGGGAGCTCTCCTCTTCCGAGCTCTCCTCCGCGATGACGGCCGGTTCGCTCGAGCTGCCCTCGCTGGACTCGGCGGCCACGCTGCTCGCCGGCATCTCGCCGCCGAGCGCGATCGCCAGGCCGCCCGCGAGCGCCTGGGAGGTCTGCGCCGGGAACGCGCTGACGCCGTCGGCTGCGTCGATCACGACGCGCACCTTGCTCTCGTGCTGCGCGACCCGTACGCGAGCGATCAGCGCGCCAGCGACATCGCTGCGCGCCGGGACGCCCTCGCTCTTCAGGCCGGGCAGATCGATCACGAGGCGCAGCGGATCTTCGACCGTGAACACCTCCGCGCCGTCGATGCGGCCGTCGGCCGCGAGCTCGACGAGCACGACGCCATCGGCCTCGCGCACGGACGCGCCGGTCAGCTTCGTCGCCGGCGCCGCCGCGGCGGCCGCGTCGGCCGCGATGCGCGCCGCGTCGGCGGCCGCGCTCTCCGCGTCGTTCGCCTGCGACCAGGGTTCCAGGCCCGAAGCGCTCGCCGCCTCGGACGCGCTCTCTTCGGACGCGAGCCCGATGTCCTCGGAGGCGCCTTCGTCCTCCGCGACCGGGGCCGAAGCGCAGCCCAGCGCCAGCGCGAGCAGGAGCGAGCCCGCTGCGCGGGTGAGGACCCCATCCTTCAGGTTGTTACGAAACATCGCACTCACCCTCCCGTGCTCTGCCGAATGCGCATCTCGATCTCTTTCTCGGTCTTGTCGCCGTGGAAGTCGACATACGACTCGAGCACCAGCAGCGACGAGTCGCCGATCTCGGTGACCACGCCGTCGTTCTTCCCGATCCGATCGCCGGTCTTCACGACGTAGGCCTGACCAGCGGGATCCAGCACCAGCGCGCGGCGCCGATCGGCCTGCCACACGACGCCCGAGACCGTCAGCTGTCCGAGCTCGAACTGCTCGAGCGGGCTCGCGATGTCGGCGACGTCCTCGCGCAGCTTGTCCTTGACGAACGAGCGGAACGGATCGCGCTTGCCCGTCGCGTCGTAGCGGTAGCCCGCCGAGCTGGCGCCATAACGCGTCTGCGCGTTGTTCGGTGCCTGCGCGACAGCCGCTGGGCCCCGCTGCGGCGTCTGCTGGGCCGCGGCAGCCGCGCCGCGTGCCTGCGCCTCGGCGCGGTTCTTCTCGAAGTCGGCGACGGTCGCAGTATCGCCCTGCTCCTCGCAGCCGAGCAGCGCGAGCGCGGCAGCGAGCACTGCGAATCGCGCGATGGTCTTCATTGCGCGCCCCCCTTGGCCGCGCCGGCGGCGTCCGTGGCCTGCGCACCCGGCATCGCCTTCGGGTCGGCCGCAGCCGGCGGCGACTCCTCGACGAAGCGGAAGGTCGTCGCCCTGCCTTTCACTTTGAGGAAGGTCTGCTCGGCGTTCTCACGGGCGATCGAGACCTGCATCTCGCCCATGTTCACGATGCGCGGCAGCCGCGAGATGTCGTCGAAGAAGCGCGCGATGTCGTGGTACCGGCCGGTGAACTCGAGATCGATCGGCACCTCGGCGTAGAACGCTTTCTTCACTTCGTTGTTGGGCTTGAACGACCGGAAGTCGAGGCCGGCGTTCTTGCCGAGGCTCGAGACGTCCGTCAGCAGCCCGGGCAGCTCCTTGTCATTCGGCAGCTGCCGCAGCGCTTCCTTGAGCCGGCGCTCGAGCGCGGCGATCTCCTCTTTCACCTGCGCCTCGTTGCCGGCGACCGCACGCACTTCGGCGAGCCTGCGCTGCAGCTGCAGCTGCTGCTCGCGCGCCGCGCTGCGCTCGGCGCGCGCCGGCATGAACAGCAGGTAGCCGTAGAGGCCGAACACGACGGCGCACAGCGCGGGCGCAACGGCGAGTCGCGCCCCTTTCGGCAGCTTGGCGAGCTTCTCCAGCTGCGCCTGATACTTGTCGAGCCCCAGCTCCATCGCTGCCTCCTACCGCGCCGCGAGCGCGGGCGCGCCAGCATCTGCGCTCGCCTGCTTCGTCGGGGTCGCGACCGGCGCCGGCTTTGCCTCTTGGCCGTTGCCGAGCGTTGCGGACATCTCGAACGCGTTGAGCTTGTACCCGTCGACTTCCTTCGCCTCGGTCTCGAGCAGCTCGACGTTTGCGAAGTACGGCGACGCGTTCAGCGCCGTCAGGAACAGCGCGACCAGCTCGTTGTCGAGGCTGACGCCCTGCACGGTCAGCTGCTGGCCCTTCACCTCGAGCGAGGTGAGCCACATGCGGTCCGGCAAGTGCGTCGCGATCTCGTCGAACAGGTGTACCGGGCCGCTACGCGCGAGCGAGAGCTCATCGATCACCTTGAGCTTCTTCTCGATGTCGGCCTTCGCGGCGCGGAACTTCTCGACCTGCGCCAGCTGCGGCGCGTAGCCGTCGATGTCCTGCTGGATTCGCGCGGCCGCCTGCTTGGCCGCGTCGACCTCGCCGCTGTACCACCAATGATGGGCGGCGGAGAGGCCGACCGAGGCGCCGGTCGCGGCGACGACGATCAGTAAGAACTGGCGCGCCCAGGCCTTGCGCCGCTCTTCGCGTACCGGGAGTAGGTTGATCGTGATCATCAGTCGTTCACCCTTCGCAGCGCGAGCCCCGTGGCGACCGCGAGGCCGGGACCGATTTCCTCGAGCATCCGCGCGTCGAGGCTGCCGGCGGCGACGATGCGCGCGAACGGATCGAGTCGTTCGACCGGCAGGTTCGTCTTGCCCTGGAACGCCGCCTCGAGGCCGGAGACCTGAGAGCCGCCGCCCGAGAGCAGCACGCGGCTGATGCGGCTCTCGGCCGCCGTCGCCGCGAAGAAGTCGAGCGAGCGACTGATCTCGCCGAGCACCGTGTCAGTGACCTGGCGGATCGAGTCCTCGACCTCTTGCGGAACGACCTCCTGACTCTCTTCGTGGCGCGAGCCACCGATCTTCATGCGCTCGGCTTCTTCCCAGCTCACCGAGAGCGCCTTCTGGATTTCTTCCGTGTAGGCGTTCCCGCCGGTCGAGATGTCGCGCGTGAAGGCCGGCGCGCCGCGCGAGACGATGTTGATGTTGACGACCTGAGAACCGATGTTGACCAGCGCGACGACCTCGTCGGACGAGCTCTCGTAGTTCGCGTGGAACGCGTTCTCGACTGCGAAGGCTGCGACGTCGATCACGGCGGGCTGTAGGCCGGCGTCCGTAATGACCTGCGTGTAGTCGTCGATCAGATCCTTCTTCGCGGCGACCAAGAGCACGTCCATCTGCCCTTCGGTCTCGCTGCCTTCGACGATCTGGAAGTCGAGGTTCACTTCGTTGATGTCGAACGGGATGTACTGCTCCGCTTCCCAGCGGATCGACTCGTCGAGCTCCTCACGCGACATCGCGGGCAGGCTGATCTTCTTCACGATCACCGAGTGGCCCGACACCGCGGTCGCGACCAGCTTCGACTTGATGCCCGCGCTCGCGATCGCTTCCTGGATCGCGCTCACGACCGCGCCCGAGTTCAGGAACGCGCCCTGCACGATCGCCTCGGGCGGCAGCTTCGCGACGCCCACCTTCACGAGCTCGATGCCCTTGCTCTTCACCGCGCACTCGACGGCCTTCACACAGCTCGAGCCGATGTCGAGGCCGACGATCGATTTGGATTTTCCGAACGAGAACAGCACGCGTTCCCTCCTCAGGACCGCTCGGCGCGGTCGCTCGGCGCGAGGAGGAGAGGTGCGAACGCGCCCTCGCCGGCCTCGAACACCTTGTCGCGATCGGAGACCTTCATCCCGAGCGCGAGCAGGACCTTGCGCTTCGTGTCGAGGCGGCACGGCCTTCCGGCCTCGATGCGATCGACGGTGAGCGTCGAGAGGCCCGCCTTCCGCGCGAGCTCGGCCTTGCTCATCATCAGCGCCTCGCGAAAGCGCTGTACGTTGTTCCTCGGCACGAAACCCCTCCGCCGCGAACTCACGGGCGATGCCCGTCGCAATCGAGGTCACCTTTCGGCCTTCGCTTCCGGGGACTTGAGGCGACCTGCGCATTCGCTTGGTGCGGCAGATCACATGGCATTTGCAGACCCCCGTCCGAGGCGCGACGGCCTGGCCGCTCCCCGTATTCCGCGCGACTGCCGCAAGGCATCCACTCGCTTGCCGATAGGAGGAGCGGAGGGAACGCCGCTTGCGGGTTCTCGTGATCGACGACGACGACGCGCTGCGCGAGAGCCTCGAGCTGTTCCTCGCGAGCGAGGGCTTCGAAGTGGCCGCCGCAGCGGACGGTGCGGCGGCGCTCGCGCAGCTCGAGCGCGCGCCGGTCGACGTCGCGCTCTGCGACCTGCGCATGCCGGGCATCGACGGCTTCGAGCTGCTGCCGCAGCTGCTGCGCGTCGCGCCGGGCCTCACGGTGATCCTGATGAGCGCCTATGGCGGGCGCGATCTCGCGATCGAGGCGCTCAAACGCGGGGCGTACGACTACCTCGCGAAGCCATTTCCTCCGTCGGAGGCGATGCTCGCGATCCGCAAGGCGCAGGAGCGCGAGAAGCTGCGCCGCACGAACGACTTGCTGCAGCGCGAGCTCGAACGCGCGGTCGGCGAGCGGCCGATCGTCGCGGCCTCACCCGCGATGATGGCGGTGCTCGAGCTGATCGAGCGCGCCGCCGAGTTCAAGACGACCGTGCTGCTGACCGGCGAGAGCGGCACCGGCAAAGAGGTGCTCGCGCGCGCGATCCACGCGCAGTCGGCGCGGCGCGGGCAGGCGTTCGTCGCGGTCAACTGCGGCGCGATCCCGGAAGCGCTGCTCGAGAGTGAGCTGTTCGGCCACGCGAAGGGCGCCTTCACCGGCGCCGACCGCGCGCGCCGCGGCCTGTTCAGCGAAGCCGACGGCGGCACGCTGTTCCTCGACGAGATCGGCGAGCTCCCGCTACCGCTCCAAGTGAAGCTGCTGCGCGTGCTGCAAGAGGAGGAGGTGCGCCCGGTCGGAGAATCGAAGCCGCGTACGGTCGACGTGCGCGTGCTCGCAGCCACCGCGCGCGAGCTCTCGCGCGAGGTCGCGGAGGGGCGCTTCCGCGAGGACCTGCTGTACCGCCTCGACGTCGTGCGCGTCACCGTGCCGCCGCTGCGCGAGCGACGCGAAGACGTGCCGCTGCTGGTGGATCACTTCCTCGCGCAGCTGCGCACGTCGCTCGGCAAGCCGGTGCGCGGCGTCGCGGACGACGCACTCGCGAAGCTGGTCGCCTATCCGTGGCCGGGCAACGTGCGCGAGCTCGAGAACGTGATCGAGCGCGCGATGATCCTCACCGACGGCGATCGCATCACGCTGCGCGAGCTGCCCGACACCGTGACGGGCCGGCCCGCCGCGGCCGGCGCGCCCACTCCCTCGAGCGGCGACCTCTCACTCGGGGCGGCGCGGCGGCGCTTCGAGGCCGAGTGGATTCGCGACGCACTCACTGCGGCGCGGGGCAACCGCACCCACGCGGCGCGCCTGCTCGGGATCAGCCACCGGGCGCTGCTCTACAAGCTGAAGGAGTACGGGCTCGGGCGAAGCTGAGGGGGCTATGCGTTCGAGCGCGGGGCGCGCTTGCGCGGCCGCGCGAACAACGCGAGGCCCGCGAGACCAGCGCCGAGCATCGCCGCGGTGGCCGGCTCCGCGACCGACGAGGTCAGCGAGAGCGTCTGCCCAGCCGCGAGCGTGATCGTGTACTGGAACGCCGCGGTCATGTCGCCCGGCGTTCCCGCGAGCGCGTTCGTGTCATTCAAGTTGCCCGCGCTCGTCCAGCCGTTCAGTGTGTTCTGGAGGCCCGGGTAAGCGCTCACTTGATAGTGCGCCGCGGTGCCGCCCTGCGTGCCCCAGCCGAACGACGGGCCGGTCGGATTCGTCGCGTCGACGACCTGGATGCCTTGGCCGCCCGCGAGCACCGTCGCCAGGTCGTTGCCAGCCGTTCCCAACAGATCGAGGTCGAGGTAGGAGTAGAACACGAAGCTCAGCGAGCCGGCCGTGTTGTTCGTGAATGACACCGTCCAGTCGAAAGTGTCTTTGTCCGCTGCACTTGTGTCGTCGCCGAGCGTGAAGTCGTAAGTCAGCGTGAGTGCGTTGCGCGCGAGGCGCGTCGCGCCGTTACCGACGTTCTGATTCAGGATGATTCTCGAGGAGGCCGTGTTCGCGCCGGTCGCTGCAATCGCGCTGCCGCACAGCGTCGACGCGGCGCCCGTGCCGCAGCCGGTGCGGAAGCTGCCGCTGTTCACCGCGGTCATGCCGCTCGCGGTGCCGATGTAGCCGTACATCTGATAGAGCTGGTCAGTGCCGGCGCTGCCGTTCCAGTCCGTCATCAGCTGGCCGTTGGTCGCGGTGAAGCCCCAGCTGTCGAGGTTGCGCACCGCGACATCGCCGTACGTGAGGTTCAGCGCCGCGGCGGAGCTCGCGGCCGCGAAGACGGCGGCGCTCGCGAGAGCGCGAAGCGCGTTCGAGATCTTCATGGGGGGCTCCTGGCTCGAGCACCCCTCTCGTGCTCGTGATCACCTTTTTCGGAGCCGACGCCCGAATTCTTGAGTGTTTTCCACCACATCGGAGCGCAGGCTCGAAGCAGAATGCGCAACGGCCCGGCAAGTCCGAAATCTTGCCGGGCCGTTCGGTTCCGAGCTCAGTGGCAGGTCAGTTCGACATCTCCCGCCAGTAGAGGGTCCCGTCCTTCGAGCCGCCGCCCGGGACGCAGTTGGGGTTGGCGGCGTCGCAGGCCGGCGGGCACGGCGGCGTCGTGCATTGCGGCCGGCTCGGGTCGATCAGGTCGCCGTTCTGGTTGTTGACGATGATCGAGCTCTGCCCGTTCGGATCGGTCGTGATCGTGATTTGCGGCGCGGTCGGCAACCCGGAGCCGATGTCGACGCTGCGGTCGTTGGCCGACGCCGCGGCGGACGGCCCGGTGAACAGGCCTTCGCCGCAGGTAATCCGGAAGCCGTAGATCCGCGCTGAGCCGCCCGAGGTGCAAGGCGTCGCCGCGCCGGTCGGGATATAGGACGCGGTCAACACGAAGTAGGAGAACGTCTCCGAAGGCGTGATGAACTTCTCGGCTTCGGCCGCGGTGAAGAAGAACCCGGACGAAGGCTCGACCACGGGGCAGCCGGTCGCCGACGTGAGGTCGAGCAGATCCGTCTCCTGCAGCGTCGCAGAGGCGCCGCCCGTCCAGAGCGGGTCCGTATCCAGGACCGAGTAGAAGCGGTTGTTGTCGGCCGTCGTCGCGGCATTGCCGATGAACCCGAGGTTCGCCCGCTCACCGCTGCCCACCGCCACCCACAGCTTCCCTCTGCGGAGCACCGCGGTCGGCGGGAAGAAGAAGCTCTTCCACCAGCGCTGGCCAGTCGCGGTGTTGAGATACGAGGGCGCCCGGAAGAACTTCCCGAACGTCCAGTAGCTGTTCTGGTCGTAGTCCGGGATGGCGCTGTTCACGGAGTCGTGACCGACGCCCTTGATCACCCACTTCCAGACGTTGCCGCCGAGGTCCACCGCGTAGATCACGTCGGCGTAGCCATCGGAATCGAGATCGTACACAGCCGGTGTTGCAGCAAACGCGTAGTGCATGCTGCGCTCGGGATTGGTGGTCAGATAGGCGATGCTCGACGGATCGGTCGTCGGTAGGGTCGTTCCGGTCGGATCGAACTGCTTCTTGGCGATCACCTTGCCGGTCTGCGCGTCGACGATCACGATCGCGCGCCCGGCGAGTGACAGCGCGTTGTAGCTCGCCTTGTCGTTCGGGTTGCTCGTCTTGTCGTAGCCGGTTCCGAAGATCGCGACCCAGCGATCGAAGCCCGCGCCACCGTTGTCATTGCCGTTCACCTTGAGCTTGATCTTCGTGATGATCGGCTCCGACCACGTCTCGCCCATGATCGCCTTGTCGGTGGCGAGCGCGTTCTCGCGCGGGAATTCCCAGAGGTAACAGGGGTAGCCCGTGTCGCTGGGGCTGCGCGAGTTGGGGCAGGCGGTGCTCGACGACCGAGCCGGGTCGGTCACGTCGAGAGCGAAGTACTGGTTGCCGCCCTGGCGCATGCCGGACACGAGGATCGTGCGCCACTCCGTTCCGTTCGTGAGCTGATTGTCGTTCGTCGCGCTCGAGTAGAACCAGACGTCCGACACGCGCGGCGAGCCGTCGACGGTGTAGAAATCGCGCACGCCCGAATCGCGCGGCAGCTCCTTCACCTTGGTACGCGCGGTGTACGGCATGAAGCCGAACACTTCGTCGCCCGTTCCGGTGCTGTACGTCTGCGTGCTCGTATTCCACAGGCCGGCGTCGAACGCGTGCAGGAAGCCGTCGTTCGAGCCCACCATGATGCGGCGAGCGCGGTCCGCGTAGGTGGCGCGGAACTGCTGGTTTCCGGCGCCATCGAGCGGCGACGGCGGAGCCGGCACCACGACGGGGTCCGAGTGGAACAGGTCGCCCAGCTTCCACGGACGGTCCACACAGCTCGCGAACTCGGTCCCTAGCTCGCAGCCCCGGATCACTGCCACGAGGTCGTCGCGAAGCTCCTGATCGTTCGAGGCCGGCGTGTACGGCCCGTAGTTGTAGGTCGGAATGTCGAGGGCAGTCACTGCCAAATCGGTGGGCTGTAGGTTCGGACGGAACCACTCGATCTTCTCACTCTCGAGCAGCACCGGGTCGACGAGCGACGTCCACAGCTTGCGGCCGGCCTCGCCAGCCAGGCGAAGCCGATTTCCGGCGTCCCAGAACGGAACTGCGCTCGACAGGAACGGACCCAACGAGCACTCCGTCGGCGACTCGGGGTCGTCGAGCGCGCAGTTGCCGCTGTTGTCGACGATGTGGCCGTTGAGGTCGATTCGCCACGCCTCGAGGTGGCCTTCCCAGAAACCGTCCTGCGACGACGGCACGAAGCGGCTCGTGAAGAACATGCCGCCGGACGACGTTCGCGCGGCCGGAACGGTGGCGGCCGTGAACGACTGCGACTTGCGCACGATGTCGCTCACCGCGTTCACGATGTCATTCGCGAGCTGATCGGGGTCGTTGCTCGTGTAGAACTGGCCGCCGCCGACTGCCGCGGTCTTCGCGAGGGCCGCGTTCGCCACTGCGCTGGTCGTGAAGCCGACGGTGTACACGTCGATCGTCTGTGGAATGCCGTTGGGATCCGGTAGGTCTGGACGAAAGTCCCTTTCGTGCATGAACTTCGCAATGTCGTCGAGATAGAGCGTTCCGCTACTCGGCTGCCCGATTTCAACCTCGCCGTCGGGGTTGTAGTTTCCGATCAGCGTGAGAAAGTTCGCGAAGCCCTGCGCAGTGTTCGTCGGCGTATTCGCCACGAAGTCGTCTTGCGTCGACTCGCCATCCGTGATGATGACGACGAAGTTCTTCTGGCAGTCCCACTGCACCGGGCTGCCGGGCACCGTTGGGGCGCCAGCAGTGCTGTACGTACCGCCGACCGTTCCGCCGCTGCTGAGCACGGTGGTGTATTCGTATTTCGGGAACGTCCCCGATACCGCCGGGGCCGGTCGCTGAGTGACGAGGCGCCCGTGGAAATACGTGTAGATCTGGAAGAGCGACTCAGCGAGCGGCGTCCAGGTTTCGCCCGTCAAATCGTTGATGACGAAGTCGAGATGCTGCCCGTGAGTACGCGACACGCCATTCAGCGTGTAGACGTTCGGTACACCCCCCACGAGGTAATCGCTGATCGGAACGGCAACGAAACCGCCGTTCGGATTGCTGCCCGCGCCCACGCGGCGGAATTGGGCGATGCCGAACCGCACCGCTCCGGCTGCGTTGACCTGACAGATCACCTCTCGCAGCACGGTCTTCGCCGCGCTCACGCGGGCGCGACGATATCGCGAGTACGTGCCGCCACCGAGACATGCCGAGTAGTTGCCGTTGCTCGTCGCGACGATGCTCGGAACGCTAGCCGCGTTCGCCGCACTGAAATACCAGTTCAAGTAGTGGCCGTCCCAGCGCGTGTAGTCGATCGAGTCGACGAGTGGGTCTGCGTAAATCTCACGCGCAGTGTTCACGCAACCGGCCGAGGCGATCGTGTAGCTCTGCGGGCGAAATCGCCGTGCACCGCCGCCGTCGTCGTCTAGCAGGACCGTGTCTTCGCCGGTGCGAACGTAGTAGACGGTCGTGTTGTTGAAGTAGTTGCACGTGTTTACCGCGCTCGGGTTGTAACCAGGCGCCCATACGACAGTGTTCATCGATCCCGAGTTGTCGACGAGCAGCATCACGTTCGGAGGCACCACCGCGCTGAACAGCGCGGTGTCGTTCACGGTCTGCGCGAGCGCGGGCGCCGCGAGCAGCAAAGCGGCAGCGGATCCGCACGCGAAGCGAGTGAGATTGCGAAGCATGGGTGGTGCCTCCTGGCGTCGGCCCTAGTGAGCAAGCCGCATGCCGCGAACGGATCCGCGCGCGGCGTGCGCTCCTTTCGTTTCGGCGGCACGCACTGCGAACTGGATTGCGGGGCGCGCAATCGCTTGCGCGCCGGCGCTTGCGGTGCGGCTACTCGCCGGCGGCCGCCGCGGGGGGCGCAGCGTTCACCGTCACCTCCCACTCGAACTGGGAGGCGTCGCCTTCGCTGTCACGGACGCCCACCTTGACGGTGTGCTTGCCGCTCTGCTCGGGATCCGGGCGCCACGTGAGCAGGCCTGAAATCGCGTCGATCTCCATCCCGTCAGGCGCATCCGCCAGGAAGAAGCGCAGGTTGCGGTCGCCCTCGGCGTCTTCGGCCTCGAACTGGTACGCGAGGGTGCTGCCCTGATGCTCGAGCTGCGGGAGCTTCGTGATCGTCGGCGCCGAGTTGACGAGCTCGATCGGCTCCAGCTTGCGCGCTTCGCTCTCCGAGTAGCCGTCGTTCGCGACCACCTCGAGCGTGATCACGTCGCCGCGCTTCAGCCCCTTCGTGTCGAATTGGCGCTCCTCACCGGCTTGGTCGCCGTTCACGGCCCAGCGGTAGGTGAACTCGATGTGATCGTTCTCGGCGTCGTTCGCTTCGGGCACGGCCGTGAGCACGTCGCCTCGCCGGATCTTCTTGTTCTGCGGGGTGATGTAGAGGAACGTGATCTGCGGCGAAAGGTTGTCGGTGCGCGCCGAGAGCGCGAACGGTGCGCTCGCGCTCTTGCCGTCGCTCGCGGTCACGACCAGGTCGATACGATCGCCGCGCTCCAGCTTCGGCAGGCGAAACGAAGCCTTGTCGGCGCCGGTTTGGACTTCCCCGTTGATCGACCATTGATAAGTCAGCTGCACGAGATTTCCGTCGGCGTCGCTGACGTCGACCAGCGCCTCGATGACGCTCTCGGAGATCGGCTGCGGCGGATTGAGGACGACGCCAGCGATCAGCGGCGGCGAGTTGCTGGCGGCGGCCCCGCCCTCCTCGGCGGCGCCGCTCGCGCGAGCGGCACCCGCCGCGAGCGAGTTCTTCGGATCGGGGTCGCTTTCGTCGGCGCTGCCGCACGAGATACAACCGAGGACGAGCGCGATCGCCGCCGCGTCAGCCCATCGAGAACGCATGCTGTCCCCCTCCACCGTTCCTTCACTGGCCGCGGTAGTCGGCGCCGCCGTGCGTGAGCTCCACGCGAACCACCTCGATTCGCGACGTCGACGCTCGCGTGTCGATCCCGCCGCCCGCCGCGTTCGGGCTGCGACCCTCGACGTTGATCTGCCAGCGAGCCATCGCCCAGCCGCCGCCCGCGTTGGGCGAGAAGCCCGCTGCCGCTCCGTCCGCGCCCGGCGCGCGCTTGATGCCACTCGCGTTCGCCGTCGTCGCGACGTCCGGGTCCGGGCGGTAGCTCGGCAGGTTTCCGCCTTCTCGGTCGTACACCGCGGTCGAGCTGAGAGTCTGTACCGGAAGGTTCGTGTTCTTCTCGCTGACCAGCTCGGCCGCGTGTGCGGCGCCGGCCTCCGCGGCAGCGAACGCGCTCGCCGAGCGGTTCTGGAAGCCCGCGATCCGGCGGTCCTCGCTGGCGGTGTCGAGCGCGACGAGTCCCAGCGCGCCCATCAGAACGAGCAGCATCACGGCGAGGAACATCGCCGCGCCTTGCTTTTGCTTACGAAGGGGTCGAGTCGTCATTCGCATCCTCGCGGGCTCTGTCCGGAAAACAGCGCGGAGTTGCGCGGAATGACCGTTCGCGAGAACACGCGGCGCCGGAAGCCGTCGAGCCCGAGCCGGGCGGGCGCGTTCTCCGTGCGAATGAAGGCGTTCTGCGCGAGGGCGGCGTTTTGCGCGACCACAGTGTCCTGGTCCGCCGTGCGCACGACGAGGTTGAAGCGCACCGCACGCAGAAGGCAGTTGTCCTTCGCGCTCGAGTCGTAAGCGTTGTAGCCCTGAAGGCCCGCCGTGGGGCAGTCTCCACCACTCCATTCATTCGCGTCGCACGTTCCGTTCGGAACGAGGCCGACGTCGTCGTGGAAGTAGGCGACCTGCAAATCCTCGACATCGTCAGCGAGCAGGAGCCCGTCGCGGATCAGTCGCGGCGCTCTGCCGACCACACCAGGCTGGATGAAGTAGATGTGCGCGGGAATTGCCAGCGGCCGCACGCCAACCGTGTTGATGGGCGTCTCGCCGCCGGGCGATACGAGATTTTGGCCGTTGAAGTTGATCTGCCAGTTGACTCGCACTTGGTTCCCGGCGACGTCGGTGATCAGCCCACACTGTGCGCCCTGCGCAGGATCGGGGTGGGTGATGATCAATCCGCCTGCCTGGCCACTGCCCGGCGAAAAGTAGAAGTCGGAGTCGAGCGAGCCGTTTGCTGGATTGCTGTTGTCGTAGGACGGTGCGCCATCCAGCGATGGAGAGGCGAGCGTGAGCGTATCGGTGTTGGAGCCCGTGTATCCGTTGATGACCTCGATCCCGAGGTCGGCATTGCTCTCGATCGTCGGGTTCTGGATCGCGCCCGGGTCGGTCACGCACAGCACGTCGGTCGCAAAGGATCCTGGTGTCGCCGCCGTCGCGTTGTCGACTCCCGCAATCACCCCACCGGCGGCGACCAGCATCCCGCTGGCGAGCACGTCGCGCTCCATCAAGTCGCCGATGGCTCGCTCGGCCTGCTGTGCCTCTGCGACGTCGTCGACCACTTCGTAGCCACGCGATTGCTGGAGAAGGGCCGATGTCATGTAGACCGTGATCAGGGCGAGGATGAACGCCGAGATCATCATCTCGATCAGCGTGAAACCCGCGTTGGCGGACTGATGGCGGCGCCTCACGTTCCCGCTCCGTTGTACTTGAAGCTCGACACGACGTAGCGTCGCTGTGGCATCGCCGGCGAGTCACCGGGCTCTCGCCAAGTGACGAGCACCTCGATCAGTCGCGCGTTCGTCAGCGTCGCGACCGTCTGTACGCGCCAGCTCACGCCGAAGGTCTGAGCCGTGACACCAACGGGTGTGGCGATCGACTCCGGGCCGGTGACATTGAGGACTGGCGTCCAGGTGGCCACCGGTGTCGCTGCCCACGTTTGGTACTTCAGCGTTTCGAGCTGATCGAGGCCGATGCGCATCGCGTCGGACACGTGGCGCCCGGTCGAGGTTCCACTCAGCGCCTGGACCTGCATCGACAGCATGCCGAGCATGCCGATCGCGAGGATCGTCATCGCGATCATCACTTCGAGCAGGCTGAGGCCTGCGCCCGAGCGCCGCCGAGCGAGGTGAGTCATTGAGTCCACGTCGCCCCCACCACGTTCCAGGTGAACACCTTCACGGTCCCGAGTGGCGTGAGGACGACTGCAAAGTCGCGGCGCTCTGCGGCGGAAAGTCCTGGCCTGCCGTTCGTGAAGTAGTAACCGCCGGAGCCGCTGCCGACGCCTCCCAGCGCGCACGCGGCCGAGACGGCTACGGGAATTCCGTCGCCGCGAAATGCGAAGACCGGCGAAGGCCCGCCCGCCGGCCGCGTGAACGTCGCGCCGTCCGTAATGGCTCCCGCGCCGCCGTCTTCGGGCACGCGCGCCACGGCGTTCGTGACGCCCCAGAATGCCGTCTGCTGCACACCGGGCTGATCCAGCTCCTCCGGGCTCCAGCTCGGCTCCGCGCCGTCGATGCAGCAATCGAGGTCGACGTCGTCGAGCACGAACAGCGGGCTCGGAATCGCCGCGCCACACGCGTCGACCTGGCCGGCCGCCGGCCCCGTCTGTGAGAACACGAGATGGCGGCGGCCGGTGCGCAGCGCTTGCTCGCGCGCGTACCCGAACGTGTCCTGCGCGGCGCGCGCGGCGCTGCGCAGCCGCAGATTGTCGTTCATGCGCTGCCAGCTCGGATAGCCGAGCGCGACCATGATCGCGGCGATCGCGACCACGATCATCATCTCGAACATGGTGAAGCCGCGTTTGGCTTGCGTGCGCAAACCCCACTCCTTCGCCCGTCGGCTTCGAGCAATCCGCGTGCCGCTGCGAACATCGGGTGGAATGCGCTCGCGCTTGAGCCACACGCTGCGCTGGAGCGCGGCGCTGCGAAGCCGGCTGCGCACCCCGCAACCGGCTTCGCACCCCAGGGCGAAGTCCCCTAACGAGTCCGCGCGTCGCTCGCGTTCTCCGCCGCCGGCAAGCGAAACGCAAACGCGGTCCGCCAGCCCGCAGGCGGCGCGACCAGCTCGAGCTCTCCGCCCAGCTCTTCCGCCATGCGCAGCGCGTTCGGGAGGCCGAGACCGGTTCCCTCGCCCGCCGCACGCGTGGTGAAGAACGGATCGAAGATCCGCTCGCGGTCTTCCTCGGCGACGCCGCTCCCGGTGTCGGCGATCAGGCATTCGATCGCGTCCGGGCGAGCGCGCGGCGGGGCGCCGCCCTCGGCGTCGCCGGCGCGCCGGCGCGCGGCGCACGGCTGCACGCGAACGAGGATGCGCCGCACGGGCGCGCCCTCCAGCGCCTCGGCCGCGTTCAGCAACAGATTGAGGAGCACTTGATTCGCCGCGCCCTCGTCGCCGAGCGCGGACGCCGTGCCGGACGCGGTCTCGAGCATCCAGTCGACCCTGGCGTAGCGGCGCTGCGCCGAGACCAGCGCGACGGCCTCCTCCGCGGCGCGCGCGAGATCGAGCGGGCGTCGCTCGGCGCGCACCGGTCGGGAGAGATCGAGCAGCTGGCGCAGAATCTTGCGCACGCGCTCGCCCTCGCGGAGCAGGCGATCGAGCTGCGCGCGCGAAGCCGGCGCGATGCCCGGATCGCGCTGCACGAGCTCGGCGAACGCGAGGATCGCCCCGAGCGGGTTGCCCACCTCGTGCGCGACGCCGGCCGCGAGCCTTCCGACCGCGGCCAGGCGCTCGGCGCGCTCGAGCCCGGCGTGCGTGCGGCGCAGCTGCTCGTTCGCTTCGCGCAGCGAGCGGACCGCGTCGCTCAGCTGTTTCGTGCGCCCCGCGAGCGCGCTGCTCATCTCGGACAGCGCATCCGCGACGGCCCGCGCCTCCGGTGGACCCGCGACGCGCCCCGTGACCGCGCTGCCGGCCTCACCGATCTCGCGCGCGAGCGCTGCGAGCGCCTCGAACGGCGCGACTACCCGGCGCCGTAACAACACGAAGCCGAACGCGCCGAATACCGCGGCGTCGGCGAGCGCGAGCGCGGCGAACACGGCCGCCGGACGCGCGCGCAGCCGCGTGGTCGTCTCCTGCGGCAGCCGCGCGACTCTCACCTCGCCGCGCGCGCCGCTCGGCACCGCGAACACGATCTGATCCCAAATCGCGCCCAGGTCGAGCAGCGCAGCGCCGCGCGCGCGCGCCGCCGCCGCGGCTGCGAGCACGCGCGCGTCGGCGGGGACGCGAGACAGACCGAGCGGCTCGGCCACCCCTGCCGCGCTCACGCGCCACCACTCGGTGCCCTCCGCGACCCGCTGGCCGAACGGTCCCGGCTCACGCGATTCGGCGAGCAGCGCCGGACCGAGTACGTCGCGCAGCGTCATCTCGTGATGTCGATGCGCCGCCGCGACGAGCACCAGTAGCGCGAGCGCCATCACCACGCCGAGGTGCGACATCACCTCGACGCGCACGCTCGCGTTCTCGGCACGCGCGAGCCAAGCGCGGGGCGCGAAGCGCGCCAGCATGCCCTACTCGGGTTCGCTCGGGTCGTCGAGGCCGAGCTTCTCGAGCCGGTAGCGGAACGAACGGAACGTGATGCCGAGCGCCTGCGCGGCACGCTTCTTCACGCCGCCGCTGCGTCCGAGCGCGGCGAGCAGCAGATCGCGCTCGAACGCGTTCATCAGGTCGTCGAGGTTGGCGCCGTCGCTCGGCAGCTGGGCAGCGCCGGGCGCGCGCGTCGCCTGCAACGCGCCCGGCAGCAGCTCGGGACCGATCGCGTCGCCACGCGCGAGCGCGACCGCGCGCTCGATCGTGTTCTCGAGCTCGCGCACGTTGCCGCGGAACTCGTACGCGAGCAGCCGCGCGAGTGCGGCGTCCGAAAGCCGCAGCGCCGGCTTGGCCTGCTCGCGCGAGAACTTCTCGAGGAAGTGCTGCGCGAGCAGCGGAATGTCCTCGGAGCGCTCGCGCAGCGGAGGCAGCGGAATCTGGATCACGTTCAGCCGGTAGTAGAGATCCTCGCGGAAGCGCCCCGCCTGCGAGTCGGCGTGCAAGTCGCGGTTGGTCGCGGTCACGATGCGTACGTCGACCGCGATGTCGCTGTTGCCGCCGACGCGCCGGATCGTGCGCTCCTGGATCACCCGTAACAGCTTCACTTGCAGCGTGGCCGGCAGCTCGCCGACCTCGTCGAGGAACAGCGTGCCGCCGTGCGCGACCTCGAACAGGCCCGGCTTGTTCTGCACGGCGCCGGTGAACGCTCCCTTCACGTGCCCGAACAGCTCCGACTCGAGCAGGTTCTCCGGGATCGCGCCGCAGTTCACCGCGACGAACGGCTTGTCGCGGCGCTCGGAGAGATCGTGGATACCGCGTGCGACGAGCTCCTTGCCGGTGCCGCTCTCGCCGCACACCAGCACGCTCGTGCGCGTCGCCGCAACCTGCGCCATCAGGTCGTAGACGCGCTGCATCGCAGCGCTCGTGCCGATCAGCACGCGCTGCTTCGCCTGCGTGCGCAGCTCGCTGCGCAGGCGCTTGTTCTCGACCGTCAGCAGCTTCTTCTCGAGCGCCTTGCCGACGACCAGCCGAACCTCGTCCACTTTGAACGGCTTGGTCAGATAGTCGTAGGCGCCCTGCTTCATCGCCTCGATCGCGGTCTCGGCGGTCGCGAACGCCGTAATCACGATCACGACGGTCTCGGGCGAGGTCTCCTTCACGGCGCGCAGCAGCTCGAGGCCCGAGCGGCCGGGCATCTGCACGTCGGTCATCACGAGATCGAACTCGTCGCTGCCGAGCTGCGCGAGCGCCTCGTCGACGCCGGCCGCGGTCGAGACCTCCATCCCCTCGCGACGGAAGAAGATCTCCAGGAAGTCGCGCATGCCGCGCTCGTCGTCGACCACCAGCACGCGCGGAGCGCTCATTGCGGCGCCTCGCCGAACGGGAGCAACACGCGGAATGCGGCGCCCGTGCCGGGTGAGCTCTTCACGTCGATCGCGCCGCCGTGGGCCGTCACGATGCGATGCACCGTCGCGAGGCCGAGGCCGGTGCCGGTGCGCTTGGTCGTGAAGAACGGGTCGAAGATCCGCTCGAGCGCGTCGGCGCTGATGCCCGGGCCGTCGTCGGCCACAACGATCTCCACCGCGCCCCTCCCGCCCGCGCTGCGGCTTCGGCCCGCGCCGTCCTCTGCTTGAGGCAGTCCGCCGGGCGAAATCCCTGCGGCGAGCCGAATCTCGCCGCGCTCGGCGACGGCCTGGACCGCGTTGCGCACGAGGTTCCAGATCACCTGCCGCAGCTGCGTCGCGTCCGCGGAGACGCGGATCTCGACGGGCGCGTCGACGCGCACGCGGACGCCGGTCGGGCACGCGGCGCGGCACATCTCCGCGATCTCCTCGAGCAGCGCCGCGAGCGCGATCGGCTCGAGCTTCGGCGCCGCCGGCCGCGCGAACTGGAGGAAGTCGGAGATCAGCGCATCGAGCCGCTCGATCTCGCGCAGCACGATGCTCATCAGGCGCTCTTGCTCGAGATCGCCGCTGCGCTCGCGGTTCAGCGCGCGCAGCATCTCGACACAGCCCGAGATCGCAGCGAGCGGGTTGCGCACCTCGTGCGCGACGCCCGCGGCCAACTCGCCCACGGCGGCGAGCCGTTCGCGCTGTCGCAGCGCGCGCTCGAGCGAGACCACCTGCGTCACGTCCTGGAAGATCACGACGCGGCCCGCGCCCTCGCCTTCGCTCGCGCGCAGGATCGATGCGGCGACGCCGAGATAGCGCGGCTCTCCGTTCGGAAGCGTCAGCTCGACGCGCGCGCGCTGCGCGCCTCCGCTGCCCCGCATCGCGATGTCGTGGATGCCGGGCGCGAGCCGCTCGAGCGGCGCGCCGACGATCTCGCCGAGCCGGCGCGACAGGATGCGCGCGCCCTCTGGATTGCACGAGGTCGCGACGCCGCGCGCGTCGAGCGTGATCAGGCCGCTGGTCAGCGAGTCGACCATCCGCTCGTGGAGGCTGCGCAGCTCGCGCAGATCGCTCGCGCTGCTCGCGAGGTCCTCGCTCGCGACGCGGCGCTCGCGCACCAGCGTGCTCGCGAGCAGCGCGACGAGCAGCAGCGCGCCGGTGTGGGCGCCCCATACGCCGAAGCGCCACTCCCAACCGAGGCTGCGCATCGCGGCGCCGAACACGCCGAGCGTGTCGAGCGCCAGCATCCCGCCGAGACAGACGGACGCACAGACCGCGACGGCGTAAGCGCCGCGGCGCTCGAACGGCAGCGCGGCGTACATCACGAGCGGCAGATACAGGAAGCTGAACAGCGAGCGCGCGCCGTCCGTGAGAAACACGATCGCAGTGACGGTCGCGAGATCGGCAGCGAGCTGCGCCGCCGCGAGCCGCGAGACACTCCGCATGCGCGGGAGCAACGCGGCGCACACGGCGGTCGAGAGAAACGCGAACGTCAGCGTCCCGTAGAGCGCGTGCTCGCGCAGCTCCTCACCGGGCTTTCCGGCGCCGACGAGCGAGATCGCGATCGCGAACACGGCGAGCATCAGCAGCAGCCGCGCAGCCATCAGGTGCGCGAGCTGTCGCTTCGCGTCGCGTAGCGCGACCGGCTCCGCGCCGGCCACAGGCATGGGCGGCCCTACTTGATGTTCTCGGCGATCTTGAAGATCGGCAGATACATCGCCATCAGGATGCCGCCGATCGTGCCGCCGAGGAACACCATCATCAGCGGTTCGAGCAACGCGGTGAGCGCTGCGACTGCGGCGTCCACTTCCTCGTCGTAGAAGTCCGCGATCTTGCCGAGCATCGTGTCCATCGCGCCGGTCGCTTCACTGACCGCGATCATCTGCACGACCATGCCGGGGAACACGTTCGAGGCCTCGAGCGGCTCCGCGATCGTGCGGCCCTCCGAGATTGCTGCGCGCGTCTTGAACAGCGCGTTCTCGATCACGAGGTTGCCGGCGGTCTTCGCGCAGATCTCGAGCGCGTCGAGAATGGGTACGCCCGAGGAGATCATCGTGCCGAGCGTGCGCGTGAAGCGCGAGACCGCGACCTTGCGCAGCAGCGAGCCGAACACGGGTGTCTTCAGGAAGAACGCGTCGGTCGCGAGCCGGAAGCGCGGCGAGCGTTTGCGCGCCTGCAGGAAGCCGACCACCGAGCCGACCATCGCGGCGAGGATCACGAGCACCCACTGCTGCATGAACTCGGAGAGGTCGACCACCACCTGCGTCGGCCCGGGGAGCGCGCCGCCGAACTCCTCGAACATCTTCTTGAAGACGGGGATCACCTTGACCAGCAGCAGCATGATGACGCCGATCGACACGACGACGATCGTCGCCGGATAGACCATCGCGCCCTTCACCTTGCGCTTCAGCTGCTCCGCCTTCTCCATGTACTGCGCGAGGCGGTTCAGAATCGTGTCGAGGATGCCGCCCACTTCGCCGGCTTGAACCAGATTGGTGTAGAGCTGGTCGAAGGTCTTCTCGTGCTTGCGCAGCGCGTCCGCGAAGGTGGAGCCCTGCTCGACGTCGGACTTGATCGCGCGCAGCACCTTCTGGAAGCCCTTGTTGGGCTGCTGCGTCGCCTGAATGTCGAGGCACTGCACGAGCGGCAGGCCCGCGTCGATCATCGTCGCGAACTGGCGCGTGAAGAGGACGACGTCCTTCGTGGTCGCCTTGCCTTCGAAGAACGCGATGCCCTCGAGCAGGTCCTTCGGCTTCGCCTTGACCGCGACCGGCACGATCGCCTGCGCGCGCAGCTGCGCCATCACGGCGGCCTCGCTCGCGGCCTCCATCACGCCTTTTTTGGTCGAGCCCTGTCGGGTTCGGCCTTCCCAGGTGAAGACTGCCATGTGCCCTCCTACCCAGCCGCAGCGGTGCGCTTCACCGCGGGACCGCCCTGATTGATGATGTTGCGCAGCTCGTCCGGATCGCTGCTGCGCCCTAATGCGTCGTCCATCGAGATCAGCCGCTTCAGATAGAGGCTCGCCAGCGACTGGTTCATGGTCTGCATGCCGAACTTGTCCTGACCGATCTGCATCTGCGAGTAGATCTGGTGGATCTTGTCCTCGCGGATCAGGTTTCGAATCGCCGGGTTCGGGACCATCACCTCGAGCGCGAGTGCACGGCCCGGGCCGTTCGCGCGCGGCAGCAGCGTCTGCGAGAGCACGCCCTCGAGCACGAACGAGAGCTGCGCGCGCACCTGCGGCTGCTGATAAGCGGGAAACACGTCGACGACGCGGTTGATCGTCTGCACGCACGAGTTCGTGTGCAGCGTCGCGAACGCGAGGTGGCCGGTCTCCGCGACCGTGAGCGCGGCCTCGATCGTCTCGAGGTCGCGCATCTCGCCGAGCAGCACCACGTCGGGGTCTTGGCGCAGGATGTACTTCAGCGCGTTCTTGAAGCTCGACGTGTCCGCACCCACTTCGCGCTGATTCACGACGCACGACTTGTGCGGGTGCAGGTACTCGATCGGATCCTCGATCGTGACGATGTGCTCCTGCCGCTCGGTGTTGATCTTGTCGATGATCGTCGCGAGCGTGGTCGACTTGCCGGAGCCGGTCGGCCCCGTCACGAGGATCAGCCCGCGCGGCTTCTTCGTCAGGTCGACGATCACCTTGGGCAGGCCGAGCTCGTCGAAGGTCTTGATCTTGTACGGAATCGAGCGGAACGCGCCGGCCACCGCGCCGCGCTGCAAGAACACGTTGGCGCGGAAGCGCGAGAGCCCGCGCACCCCGAACGAGAGGTCGAGCTCGTTGGTCTCCTCGAACTTGTGCTTCTGCGCGTCGGTCAGCACCGAGTAACAAAGCTGCTTCGTCTCCGGCGGAGACAGCGGCGGCATCTTCATCGGCTGCAGCTTGCCGTCGATGCGCAGCTGCGGCGGACTCGAGGTCGTGATGTGAAGGTCGCTCGCGCCCTTCTCGATCATCGCTTTCAGCAGCTGATGGAGATTCGCCATCGCTCGTTCCGGCTCCCGATCTCGTTAGAAGTCCGCCGCCGACACGCGGTGGACCTCGGAGAGCGTGGTCACGCCCTCCTTGAACTTGTTGAGGGCGCTGCGGCGCAGCGTCGTCATGCCGAGCCGGATCGCCTCGCGCTTGATCTCGGTCGCGGAGGCGCCGTTCAGGATGAATTCCTTCAGCTCCTCGCCGACGCGCATCACTTCGTAGAGCGCGACGCGGCCGCGGTAGCCCGTGTTCGAGCAGTTGTTACAGCCGCGGCCCTTCATCGGCTTGGTGGCCTTGGCCTCTTCCTCTGAGAGCCCCGCGGCCACCATCGCCTCGCGCAGAACTTCCGCGTCCTGCTCCTTGCACTCGCCGCAGACGCGACGCGCGAGGCGCTGCGCGACGATCGCGTTCACCGATGACGCCACTAAGAACGGCTCGATGCCCATGTTCAGCAGGCGGTTGATCGTCGAGGGCGCGTCGTTCGTGTGGAGCGTCGAGAGCACCATGTGGCCCGTGAGCGCCGCCTTGACGGCGATCTCGGCGGTCTCGAAATCGCGGATCTCGCCGACCATGATGATGTCGGGGTCCTGGCGCAGAAAGGAACGCAGCGCGGCGGCGAAATTCAGGCCGATGTCGTCGTGCATCTGGACCTGATTGATGCCCGCGAGGTTGAACTCGACCGGATCTTCGGCGGTGGAAATGTTCTCGCTGATCTTGTTCAGCTCGGAGAGCGCGGAGTAGAGCGTCGTCGTCTTGCCCGAGCCGGTGGGTCCCGTCACCAGCACCATGCCGAACGGCTGGTGGATCGCGTGCTTGAAGACCTCGAGCTGCTTCTCCTCGAAGCCGAGCTTGGTCATGTCGAGCTGCAGGTTTGACTTGTCGAGCAGACGCATCACGGTCTTCTCGCCGAACAGCGTCGGCAGCACCGAGACGCGGTAGTCCATCTCCTTGCCGCGCCCGAGCTTCAGCTTGATGCGGCCGTCCTGCGGCAGGCGGCGCTCGGCGATGTCGAGCTCCGCCATGATCTTGATGCGCGACGTGATCGCGTTCTTCAGCTTGAGCGGCGGCTTCATCACCTCGTACAGCACGCCGTCGATCCGGTAGCGGACGCGGAACTCTTTCTCGTACGGCTCGATGTGGATATCCGACGCCACGCGCTTCACCGCGTCGGTCAGGATCAGATTCACGAGCTTGACGACCGGCGCGTCTTCCGACTCCTTCGCGAGCGCGTTGACGTCGACGTCGTCGGTGTCGGTGACGACTTCCATGTCGGAGTCGTCGAAGTCGCCCATGATGTCGTCGAGCGCGTTGGCCTTGTCGTAGTAGCGATCGATCGCGCGCTTGATCTGCTCTTCCGCGGCGACGACGACCTCGACGTTGTATCCGGTCAGGAACTTGATGTCGTCGATCGCAAAGATGTTCGACGGGTCGGCGGTCGCGAGGATCAGCGTGGAGCCGGCGCGGTTCACCGGAATCACGGTGTGCTTCTGCGCCACCTCTTCCGGGATCAGCTGGATCACCGCAGGATCGATGTCGAACTCGTCGAGGTTGATGTCGGGGACGCCGTACTGCTTGGCGACGAATTCGGAGAGCTGGTTCTCCTGCAGGAAGCCGAGCTTCGTGATCTGGGCGCCCAGTCGCTGTCCCTGGGATTTCGCCTGCTCGCGGGCCTTCCGAAGCTGCTCGGTCGTGAGCAGATTCTCTTTGACCAGCAGCTCGCCGATCCGCTCGTTCAAGGCCTTCTCCGCACGGCCGCCCCGCCGCGCACGGGATGCGCAGCCCCTCGGCCCGCCCCCCAGCGCGAAAACATCTTTCGGCCCGCCCGGCTATCGGCACACGCGGAGGGCGGCTTGATGGGCTGCGCCGGAATCAGGGCCGGCCGGCGACCTCGCCGCCGCGAAGCGCGGCGCGAAGCGAGGAGCGGCTGCCGCGCAGTGCGAGCAAACCCAGGCCGGTGATCGACACCCAGAACAGTGCGTGCGTGAGCGTGCCGACGGCGAGCGCCTGCGTGCGCGACACGCCGAGCGCGCTGAGCACGGTCACGCAGGCGACGTGGTAAACGCCGACGAAGCCAGGCGCCTGCGGGAGCGCGACCGCGACGCCGACGCCGACCATCGTCATCAGCGCGCCGACGAAGTCCGCGCGCAGCGAGCCGAGCTCGACGCCGAGCGAACGCTGCGCGGCGAGGAACGGGAGCGTCGCGACGAACGCCCAGAGCAGTGCGGTGTAGAGCGCCGCCAGTACGACACCGCGCGCGTCGCGCAGGCCGCCGAGGCCGGTGACGATCTGCGTGAACAGATCGCTCGCGCGCGTGCCGAGCCGCGCCGGAAGCAGCGCGTGCGCTGCACGTTGCCCCGCGCGCAGAAACACGCGCGGCCAGAGCCGCAGCGCAGCGATTCCCAGAATCGGGACGAATGCCAGGAAGCGGAGCGAACCGAGGTCGACCCGCTCGGCGATCAGGAACAGCGCGAGCGACATGATCGCGGCCATGTCGAACGCGCGTTCCAGCACGATCGTGCCGAACCACGCGCCTGCGGAGCCGCCGACCTCGCGCGAGACCACCCACGCGCCCGCGAGCTCGCCGAGCCGCAGCGGAAACAGGTTGTTCGCCATGAAGCGAATCGCGGTCGCGCGGTACGCGGGCGCGAGCGGCAGCTCGCCCACTCCCGCCGCCAGCTGCTGCCAGCGCAGCGCGCGGACCCAGAGGCTCGCCCAATGACAGGCCACCGAAGGCAGCACCGCGAGCCAGAGGTCCGCGCCGGCGAGCGCACGCCATAGCTCGGGAAACGGCACGTCGCGGAACGCCCACCAGAGCGCGAGCGCGGCGATCGCCGCGCCAGCCGCCACGCGCGGATCCAGCCAGGATCCGCTCGTCGGCTGCTTCATCCGGCGGCAAGCCTCGCGCGCGCCACGCCTGATCGATGGGCGCACTGCGCCCGAGCGGATTGGCGCCTCATGGGACGGCGAGCCTGGCCCGCGCCACGCCTGATCGACGGCCGCACTGCGCCCGAGCGGATTGGCGCCTCATGGGACGGCGAGCCTGGCCCGTGCCTCGTCCGAATCGCGGGCGATCTGCGCGCGCAAGGCGTCGAGGCTCGGGAAGCGCTGCTCGCCGCGCAGCCGCGCGGCGAAAGCGACTTCGATCCGGCGGCCGTAGGCGTCGGCGGTGAAGTCGAATAGGTGCGCCTCCACCGCGACGGGATCGTTCGGCTTCACGGTCGGCCGCCGGCCGACGTTCGCGACGGCCTCGAACCAGCGTCCCGGCCCGGGATCGCCCGCGTCGAGAAAGCGCACGCGGCACGCGTAGACCCCGACGCACGGCAGGATCTCGTTCTCGGCGGCGAGGTTCAGCGTCGGGAAGCCGATCGTGCGCCCGCGCTGGTCGCCCTTCGCGACCGCGCCGCGCACGCGGTAGCTGCGGCCGAGCAGCTCGGCCGCGCCCGCGACGTCGCCGCCCTCGAGCAGCTCGCGCACGCGCGTCGAGTTCACGTCGCGCTCGCCGAGCTTCACCTCGGGAATGATCGTCACCGCGAAGCCGAGGTGCGGGCCGAGCTCGGTCAGCGTGCGCATCGAGCCCTCGCGGTCGCGGCCATAATGGAAGTCGTAACCGACGTAGACCTCGACCGGACGCATGCGCGCGTGAAGCACGTCGCGCACGAAGCGTTCGGCGCTCTGGCGAGCGAACTCGTGGTCGAATGGCTCGACGACGACCGCGTCGACGCCGAGCTCGGCGAGCAGCTCGAGCTTCTGCTCGAGCGTCGTCAGCAAGCGCGGCGCGTGCTCGGGCGTGAGCACGCGCCGCGGGTGGGGATCGAACGTGTAGACGACGGAGGTGCCGCCGAGCGCGTGCGCGCGCGACGTCACGGTCTGCATGATGCGCTGGTGCCCGACGTGCACGCCGTCGAAGTTGCCCGCCGTGAGCACGCAGCGCGTGAACGGCGCCGCCAGCTCCGCGCTGCCTCGCACCACTCGCAACGGGCTAGCCTCCAAAACCGTGTTCACCGTCTGGCGTCATTATGCCGCGCGCTTCCTACTCGCTTTCGCGGCTGCGCTCGCGATTCTCGCGCTCCTGCTGTTCGCCGTCGACGCCATGCTGCACCTCGCGAGCTTGCTCGACGACGCGAGCTCCACGGCACAGGCGCTGCGGCGCCTGACCGAGCGCACGCTCGGGCAGTACGCGGAGTTCCTGATTCCCGCGGCCGCGTGCGCCGGCGCGTTCTGGTGCGCCGGCAGCGCGACGCTGCATCACGAGACGCTCGCGCTGAAGGCGAGCGCGATCTCGCCGCTCGTCGCGTTCGCGCCGCTGCTCGCGCTCGCGGGCGCGCTGGCCGCAATGCACTTTGCAGCGATCGAGGCGGTGGGCGTGAAGGCGGCGGCGCGGCTCGCCGCGGCGCGAAATCCTGGCGGCGGCGACGTGCGCGTGCGCGCCGGCGACGTCTGGTATCACGCGGGCCGCGTCGTCTACTCGGCGCGCGGCGTGGATCCGCGCAGCGGCGTGCTCAGCACGGTTCACGTCTACGAGCGCGACGACATCGGGCGGCTCGTGCGCACGATCCAGGCCGCGCGCGCCGTGCGGCTCGCGCCGCAGCGCTGGTCGTTCGACGACGCGCTCGTGCGCGAGTTCGATCCCGACCGGATCGGGGAGGCACCGCGCGAACGGCACGAGCGCCGTGCGCTGCTCGAATTGCCGAGCGACCGCAGCCCGCGCCTGCGGCGCGACGAGCTCGCGGGGTTGTCGCGCGACGCACTGCGCAACTACATCGCGGCGCATCAGGCGACCGGTGCCGATGCGAGCGACGCGCGCATCGTGCTGCACAACCGGCTGAGCGGCCCGTTCGCGGTGATCGCGTTCGCCGCGCTCGCGATTCCGCTCGCATTGCGCAGCGAGGAGCGCCGCAGCCTCGCGCGCGCCGCACTGCAGGGCGCCGGATCGTTCGTCGCGTTCTTGCTCGCGCGCGACATGGGCTCGAGCTTCGCGGCGCAGTCGCCGGCGCTCTCGTTCGCGTTCCCGTGGCTGACGATCGGCGCGCTCGCTGCCTTGGCGCTCGCGCTGCTCGCGCGTGCGAAGACTTAGGCCGGTCGTTACGCAGCGCCGCCGGTACCGTGTGCGCGGTCGATGAACGGCTTCAGCAGCTCGATCGGCAGCGGGAACACGATCGTGCTCGCGTTCTGCGTCGTCGCCATCTCGGCGAGCGTCTGCAGGTAACGCAGCTGCAGTGCCGCGGGCTCCTGCGCGAGCGTGCGGGACGCGTCCGCGAGCCGCTGCGCGGCCTGCGCCTCACCCTCCGCGCGGATGACCTTCGAGCGCTTCTCGCGCTCGGCCTCGGCCTGCTTCGCCATCGCGCGCTGCATGTCGGGCGGCAGGTCGATCTGCTTCACCTCGACGTTTCGCACCTTCACGCCCCACGGCTCGGTCTGCTGGTCGATGATCTCCTGCAGCCGGCGATTGATCGAATCGCGCTCCGCCAAGAGCTCGTCGAGCTCGGCCTGCCCTAACACGCTGCGCAGCGTCGTCTGCGAGAGCTGCGAAGTGCCGTACAGATAGTTCTCGACCTGAAGCAGCGCCTTGTCGGGCTGCAGCACGCGGAAATAGATCACCGCGTTCACCTTCACCGAGACGTTGTCGCGCGTGATCACCTCTTGCGGCGGCACGTCCATCACGATCTCGCGCAGGCTGATGCGCGTCAGCGAGTCGACGAACGGAATGATCCAGATGAAGCCCGGACCCTTCACGCCAGAGAGCCGGCCGAGCCGCAGCACGACGCCGCGCTCGTACTCGGGCAGCACCTTCGCGCCCATCAAGAGGAGCACCACGCCAATCACGAGCACGATCAGAATCGGTGAGAACATCGCCCCTCCCTCTTTGTGACTACGCTCGGCTGCGCCTCGCTGCGCGCGCCACTGCAGCGCTCGCAGGCTGCTTGTTACGGATTCGCGCCGCGCCGCGGCGCGCGCCGCACGCGCAAGCGCATGCCCTCGATCGCGATCACCTCGACCGGCTCTCCCTTCGCGATCTCCGCGTCGGCGTCGGCGCTCCAGAGCTCGCCGCGCAGGGCCACGGTGCCCGAAGGCGTGAGCGGCGTCGACGCCACGCCGCGCATGCCGAGCAGCTCGCCCTCGCCGAGCTTGCTCGGTGAGCGCAGCACGCGGCCGACCGCCCAGGCCGCGAGCGCGCCGAACGCGGCGAAGCTCGCGACCACCGGCACGACCACGCGCCAGAACGGCAGCTCGAGATCCGACACGTCCGGGCGATCGAAGATCATCGAGCCGCCGAGCAGCATGCAGACGAGGCCTGCCACGAACAGCAGCCCGTAGCTGCTGACGAACAGCTCGGCCGCGACGAGCGCGCAGCCGCCGAGGAACAGCGCGAGACCCAGCCACGAGAACGGCACGAGCTGGAGGGCGGTCGCTGCGATGATCAGGCACGCCGTGCCGAGCACGCCGGGTACGCCAATGCCCGGGGTGTTCAGCTCGAGCCAAATCAGGCCGGCGCCCGCGACCAGCAGCAGGAACGCGAGCTGCGGGTCCGCGATCGCGTGCAGCAGCCGCGCGAGCAGCCCCATCGGCAGCTCGCGCACCGGCGCATGCCGGAGCATCAGCCGCTCGTGGTTTCCGCCCAGGTTCACTTCGCGGCCATCGAGCTCGGCGAGCAGCGCCTCGCGATCTCCGGCGATCAGGTCGATCACTTTGAGCTCGAGCGCCTCGTCCGCGGGGATCGCGACCGATTCGCGCACCGCCTTCGCCGCCCACTCGACGTTGCGCCCGCGCTCTTTTGCGATCGACTCGATGAACGAGGCGGTGAAGTTCTCCGCCTTCTCGAGCTCGATGTCGGACGGCGGCGGGAGCGCCTCGCTCGCGGGATCCGCCGGCTTGCGTTGGTTGTCGCCGCCGATCGTGATCGGATGCGCGGCGCCGATGCTCGACCCGGGCGCCATCGCGGCGATGTGCGCCGCCAGCGTGATGAACGTGCCGGCGGAAGCTGCCCACGCGCCGCGCGGCACGAACACCGCGATCGGTGCGTCGGCGCGCAGCATCGCCCGCACGATCTCCTGGGTGGATCCGAGCGAGCCGCCCGGCGTATCGAGCTCGATCACGAGCAGCGCCGCGTGCGTCTGCTGCGCGACGTCGATCGCGTGCACGAGATAGTCCGCCGACGCGGGGTTGATCGTGCCTTCGACGCGCGCGATCAGGACGGCTCCTTCGCGCGGCCGAGCCTCCTCGCTGCGTTCGATCGCGGCCGGTGCCGAGGGCTCGCCCGCGGGCTCTCGCGCTTCGGCGCCTGCCCCGCTCGCGAGCGCACAGCCGAGCGCCAACGCGAGCGCGGTCCTCACGCGCGTTTCCCTTCGCGCAGCTTCTCGATGCGGTCGAAGATGCGCGCGGCGACTTCGCTCTTCGGGAGCAGCGGCAGCTCCTCGACCTCGCCGTCGGGCGTCAGCAGCAGGACGGCGTTCGCGTCGGTCTCGAAGCCGGCGTCGCTGCGCGAGATGTCGTTCGCGACGAGCAGATCGCAGCCCTTGCGCGCGAGCTTGCGGCGCGCGGCGGCCAGCACGTCGTGGCTCTCGGCGGCGAAGCCGACGACGATACGCGCGCCGCGCTCGCGGCTGATCTCGGCGAGGATGTCGGGATTCGCGACCAGCTCGAGCGTCAGGCGCTCTCCGTCCGCGAGATCCTCCTTCTTGATCTTGCGCGCGGCCGGGCTCGCCGGCCGGAAGTCGGCCACCGCCGCCGCCATCACGACGACTTGCGCGCTCGCCTGCTCCCGCAGCACCGCAGCGCGCATGTCGAGCGCGGACGCGACGTCGACGCGCCTCACGCCCACGGGCGTCGGCTGCGTGCTCGTGCCGGCGATCAGCACGCACTCGGCGCCGCGCAGTGCCGCCTCGGCCGCGAGCGCGAAGCCCATCTTTCCGGACGAGCGGTTCGTGATCGCGCGGACCGGATCGAGCGGCTCGCGCGTTCCGCCGGCCGTGACCACGACGCGCACGCCCGCGAGGCTCTTCGGCGCGAGCAACAGCTCTACCTGCGCGGCGATCTCCGCGGGCTCGCTCATGCGCCCGAGCCCTTCCCACCCGCATGCCAGCTCGCCCGCATCGGGCCCCAGCATGCGCACGCCGCGCGCGCCGAGCGCCGCGACGTTCGCCTGCGTCGCGGGATGGCTCCACATGTTCACGTTCATCGCCGGCGCGACGAGCACCGGCGCGCGCGTCGCGAGCAACAGCGTGGACGGCAGGTCGTCTGCCAGGCCGTGGGCCAGCTTCGCGAGGAAATCGGCGCTCGCGGGAGCGACCAGCACGAGCTCGGCCCAATCGGCGAGCTCGATGTGACCGATTTGGCTCTCCTCGGTCAGGTCGAACAGCGCGCTCCGGACGGTCTCTCCCGATACGGCCTGCAGCGCGAGCGGCGCGACGAACTGCCGCGCGGCTTCGCTGAGCACGCAGCGAACCGAGTGCCCGGCCTTCACGAGCGCGCGGACCAGCTCGGGCGTCTTGTAGGCCGCGATTCCGCCGCTCACGACGAGGAGGATGCGCCGTTTCGCCATCGCCGCTTCGCCTTCGCGAAAACCCTGACAACTGTCGGGAGCGAGCCAAGGTAGCGGGGATTTGGGCTGCTCCTACCGGAGCCGAGCCATGCCGGCGGCGAGCCGGCGCGCCAGCGCCGCGGCCGAAGCTGCCTCGGCGTAGACGCGGATCACGGGCTCCGTGCCGGAGGCCCGCCAGTAGAGGAAGCCGTCGTCGAAGCGGACGCGCAGCCCATCCTCGAGACTGGCCTCGCGAACGACGGCGCCGGCGATCCGCACGGGCGGCGCGGCACGGAGAGCCACGAGCTTGCGGAGCGCGCGGCCGCTCGTCGGCGCCGCCGCGCGGCCGCACGCGCTGCGGCCGTGCGCGCGCGCGAGCCGCGCGCGGCGCAGGTGGAGCGGCTCGCCGTACGCGACCGCCTCGAGCGCAAGCGCGGCGGCGGCGATCCCATCCTTATCGAAGCCCAGCGTCCGCCAGCAGAAGCCGCCGCTCTCCTCGCCGGCCACGTCCGCGCGGCCCTCGCGGAGCACGGCGGACAGCGCGGAGAAGCCCAGACCGACGCGGTGCACCGCAAGGCCACGCGCGCGCGCGACGCGCTCGGCGAGCGACCCGGTCGCGATCGACAGCGCGAGGCCGCGCGCGACCCGCTGCGTCGCCGCGAGATGGTCGACGAGCAGCGCGAGCGCCTCGGTCTCGCTGAGCAGCCGCCCGCGCGAGTCGAGCAGCACGAAGCGGTCGGCGTCGCCGTCGCTCGCGACGCCGAACGCGAAGCCGCCCGCGCGCACGGCGGCACCCAGGCCGCGCAGCCGCCCGCGGGTCGGATCGGGCGCGCCGCCGCCGAAGAGCGGGTCGGGCGAAGCCCGAAGCGTCTCGACGCGCGCGCCGAGCGCGCGCAGCGCGCGGTCGAGCGCGCCGGCGCCGGCGCCGTGCATCGCGTCGTAGAGCACGCGCGGCCGCGCGCGCCGAATCGTCGCGACGTCGAGCTGCGACGCGAGCCGCGCGATGTACGCGCGCGGCGCGTCGCGCAGCACGCGCGCGCGCCCGCGGCGGAGGTCGCCGGTTCCGCCCAGCGCATTCGCGCGCTCTGCGACGCGATCCACGAACGCGCGCGCAGCGCCCTCGCCTCGCGCGTCGAAGATCTTCACACCGAGGTACTCGGGCGAGTTATGACTCGCAGTGACCACGTAGCCGGCGGCCGCCCGGCGCGCGCGCACCTGGA
>Ga0187894_10000443_pt1 | contig 55803 bp, 45 predicted proteins | sample GBC1701081metaG_FD_136650 | JGI IMG/M metagenome (GOLD analysis project Ga0187894, IMG submission 136650) | White microbial mat communities from a lava cave in the Kipuka Kanohina Cave System on the Island of Hawaii, USA - GBC170108-1 metaG ...
AGTGAAGACGAAAATGATGATGGCGACCTGCAGTTTTAGACCGGTATAGGTGTAGAGCAGATCGTGTATCGGCTACGTCACGCAGCTATTTGCAAGTATTGGCCGGATCAACTCCTGGAAAAGACCGGCAAGGCCTGCCGCTATGATGCCGCCTGATATCGGATGGCGGATAGTTTGAGGAAGTGCCACGATGAGGACGCCGATAATGGCGAGAAGGGGGCCGACTGCGATAAGGCAGAGGATGCCGAGGCCAGGCGGCTGAACATAGAAGGTCAGCATATCCAGCAAGGGCTTGTCGAGAGACAGGAAAACGGATCGGAGGTTCACCATGCTCATGGCAAGCGGGAGGATCGCCACGAGAAGGGCAGCGATCGCCCCGGCGGCAGCGCCGCCTGCCAAGATCATTGGCAGCTGCGGGAATGGGCGTTTGTAGCCAACGAGAATACCGGCCACGAGAAACAAGGCACCGAGAGTGGCGTAGCCAAGTGTCACCAAGCCAACGATGATCGGCCGGTTGTTGAACATCGTCAGGATGCCTACAAAAGCCAGAGCAAGCCCGGTTCCGCCCATTTGCAAGCCGGTGTTGATGACGAACCGCCATGACGACGACCCACGCTCATCGAGCCTGCTCGAGACGACGACTTCAAAGGACATGGCAGATACCTCTCCGGGTCACCATCAGGCTCGTCTCTTGACCAAGGTTTCTCCGAGCAGGCCCTGGGGGCGGAACACGAGCACCATCACGAGCAGCGTGAAGGCGACGAGATCGCGCAATTGGTAGGGTGCTGGAACGCCAAGGCCGTCGAGAAAAAGCGGTGGCCCGATCGATTCGATGACACCAAGGAAAAAGCCGCCGAACATCGCGCCCGGAATATTTCCGATGCCGCCGAGGACCGCTGCGCTAAACGCCTTAATGCCAGGCAGGAAGCCCATGTAGAAGTAGATCTGCTTGTAGACGAAGCAATAAAGCACGCCACCAATGCCGGCCATGCAGGCACCGAGCACAAAGGTGAATATGATGATCTTGTTCGCATCGATGCCCATGAGTGCCGCCGTGTCCCGGTCCTCGGACACAGCCCGCATGGCCAATCCCATCTTTGTCCTCTGGACGACAAGATACAGGAAGATCATCGCGGCGACCGCGCTGAGTATGACCAACGGCTGCACTGTCGGCAAGGACAGGCCGAGAATGCTGACATGGCCTTTCAACCATTCGGGATCGGGATAGGAGCGGACATTGGAGCCGAACATGCCGCGAAACGCGTGCTGCAGTACGAAAGATGCCCCGATCGCGCAGATCAGCGGGGCGAGTGTCGCAACGTGCCGGAACGGTCGGTAGCAGATGCGCTCGACGATCAGCGCGGATGCGGTGCACACCGCCATGGACAGGGCCATGATCCCCAACGTCGCAGTGACGGGATATGCATCCAGAAAGCCGGTGCGATCGAAACTTCGCGCCAGGAAATAAGCGGAGAATGCCCCCGTCATGGTGATGTCGCCATGGGCGAAGTTGATGAGGCGCAGGACGCCGTAGACCATGGTGTAGCCAAGTGCGATCAGCGCATAGACGCCACCTATGGTGAGACCGAACATGAAGAAATCGAACCAATGCCGCGCGTCGTAAGTGCCCTTCCAGAGCGTGGCAATGGTGCCCACGACCACCAGGAGCAAGAGGGCGATGCGTAATGTCCAGAGCACGATATCAACGAAGGTGACCCGATGCAGTTTGCCGAGTCGACCGGACCACGCCTGCTGTCGTTGCGAATTGTTTGGAGCTGTCATGGACTCAACGGGGATAGAATGGGTTGACCATTGACCGGCCGCCCGGCTTGCGGGCAGCCGGCCGCTCACTCAGATTGACAATCGTGAGTATCTACTTCGTCGGGAAAATCTTCTTTGGATTTTCGCCGGCTTTGAATGTCGAGGGGTCGCCGTCGGTAAACTGATAGACCGCGAAGTTGAAGGCACCACACTGGCCGTGCTCGTTGCAATTGATCGGCCCGCTTATGCCGTCATATCCCTTGGTCGCGAACAGTTCGTCATGCAACGCCTTCTTGCCGACATAGGTCGTGCCTTTGTCGTCCTTCTTGGCTACCTTTTCGATGGCCTTGGCGAGTATGACGCCTGCGTCATAGGCTTGGGCATGGAATGCATTGATCGGACCTTCACCGAACTTCTTCGTATATTTTTCGATGAATTCCGGATATTTTGCGCCCATGACTTCCGGCGAGATGTCGACATTGGTAATGCGAAAATCCTTCGCCGCATCACCTGCCGCTTCGAGCAGACCTGGAGCCATCACCGCGCTCCCGCCGATCATCTGGCTGTCTTTGAGGTCGGGGATTTCCGGTGCCTGCCGAATGATTTGCGCCGTCGCGGCGACAAATGTCGGAAAATAGACCACGCATGGCTTCTTGGTGCCAATCCCGGTGAGAACCGGACGCATGTCGACGTCAGTGGGCGTTACGGCTTCTTCAGCAACAACTTCACCGCCCAGTTCCTTGAAATGATCGGCGGCCACTTTTGCAAGCTGCGAGGCATAGGGGCTGCCGTCGTGGATAGTGGCGAGCGTCTTGCACTTCAGGTCCTTGAAAAACCACTCGGCATCGTTTCGTCCTTGATCACTATCGCTATAGATGGTCCGCATATATCCGAAATAGTCCGGTTTGCGGTCGGCCGCGGTCAGTGACGGCGCGGTGGTAGCCGTGCCGACATTGGTGAGACCCGCCTTCCAAAGAATTGGTGCGGCCGCTGTCGCAGCGCTGGAGCAGGCCGGCCCGAGAACCGCGACGATGTCCGGGACCGTGGCGAGTTTCGTCGCGGCGGTCTGACCTCCTTCGGCATTGCAGCCGTCATCCTCGACGATCAACTGTATCGAGTGCCCCGCGATCTGATTTCCGATATCGTCGAACGCAATCTCGACGCCACGTTTCGAATCGAGCCCGAGCGCCGTATCCGGACCCGAAATCACCCAGTAGCCCCCGATCACGATCGGTGCATCCTTAGGTATTTCCACAACTCCCAACTCGTCGGTCACTGGTCCTTTCGTTTCGGCATGAGCGCCGAACGAGACAGAGGCCAGAAGAGCCGCAGCCGCAATTGCGGGTGCGCTCCATGAGCATTTCTTCATTGAGCAGTTCCTCCAATGGTTTTTTAGCTTAATCGGCAGAAAACAGGTCCGTCCGTGCAAGTCCCGACTGTTTTGATCTGGTCGGGTTCTTGCATTGTTTATTGTGCTCACGACGCTCTGCGGGTGTCAACAAGGGGGGCCCGGTCACGCTTTCCATCCGAGCGGCGCCGGCAGTCGCCTCGGAAATCACTGGCCTAAATCGTTCACTCGTGCCATCTGCGCAAGGCGGCTCAACCCTTTTTGCACGTGGTCGACCATGAAAATCGTCTTTGGTGGCGCGGCAGGCTACAACCAGGTGCCGGGACTTGACAGGGTCGCGAGCCGATATGATATCGCGTTCGCTCCCGATGATGGGTCACTCAAGACCCACCTGCCTGAAGCCGAGGTGTTTGTCAGCTGGACCTATACGGGCTCCGGCCTGGAGAAAAACTGGAGTCTCGCGAAAAACCTCAAATGGGTTCATTGGTGTGGGGCAGGGGTGAAACCGGTCCTGTTCGACGATTTTGTTGCCAGTGACGTCGTCTTGACCAATGCCCGCGGCATTTTCGATCGGGCGATGGCCGAATATGTCCTGGGTATGATGCTGGCTTTCACCACCGGCTTGCCCGGGATGCTCGAAGAACAACGAGCCCGGCGTTGGACCTATAGGCAAGCCGACCTTATCCAGGGAAGCCGGGCTGCGATCTTCGGCGTGGGCAGCATTGGGTGTCATATAGGCCAGCTCCTGCAATCTGTCGGCGTTGCCGTTGTGGGCGTCGGACGGACACGCCGAAGGACATCAACTGTCTTCGGCGAAGTCATGGGCCGAAACGACCGGTTGGCTGCCATTGCAGGAGCTGACTGGGTGATCGCCGTAATGCCTGAAACGCCGGAAACAACTGGCTATTTCGGTGTCGAGGAGTTCGCTTCTATGCGCCCATCTGCCCGGTTCATAAATGTCGGCCGTGGCAATAGCGTCGATGAGGCCGTCCTGTACACCTCTCTGACAGAAAACCGGATTGCTGGTGCGGCCCTTGATGTCTTTCGTGACGAGCCGCTGCCGACCGATAGCAAACTTTGGTCGGCACCAAACCTGATTATAAGCCCTCACGTCTCTGGCGACTATAAGGGTTTCGAAGAGGCAGTTTGCTCGCAGTTCCTCGAGAATCTTGAAAGGTATTCGACTGGCCTCAATCTCATGAATGTCGTCGACAGGAACGCGGGCTATGTCAAAACGGGCGATTAGGCTTGATTTCCTATCAGATGATGGCGCGCGTTCAGCCGGGCGACCTATCTGCCGAAGATTTGGACCGGCGCCTCCAGGCAAGTCGGCTCAAGCGACTTGCAGAGCCCCAGGCGCGCCAGGGACAGAGGCAGTTCGTATCGGCTGAAGTAGCGGCATGTGATGAGCTTCCCCTCATAGAAGGCCGCATCCGCACCCGACGCACCGCTTTTCGCAAGAGCATCAGCGGCGACGACCGCCTGCCGCAGCCAGATCCAGCCGATGACGATATGTCCGAACGCGTCCAGATAGATGGTGGCATTGGCCAATCGAAGGAGCAGATCATCGCATGCCAAGAGCGCCTGCGTCGTCTGGACAAGCGAATCGAGGCAGTCGCTCAGCTGTCGCGCTTCCTGCTGCAAGTGTTCCACGGCAAGGGCCGCGGTGGCCGTCTGGCGCATCATCGCCGCAAGGCGACCGAGCGTCTCGCCGCTGTCGCCGGCGATCTTTCTTCCAAGCAGATCCAGGCCCTGTATGCCGAATGTGCCCTCGTGAATGTGATTGAGCCGGTTGTCGCGATAGAGGCGTTCGACCGGGAAGTCGCGCGTGTAGCCGTAGCCGCCCAGTATCTGGATGGCCCACTTGTTCGCTTCAAGACAATGTTCCGACGGCCAGGATTTCACGACGGGGGTGAGGAGGCCCAGCAGGCGCGCCTTCCTTCCCTTCTCTTCCTGATTTTCCATGGTGGCCAGTTCGTCCACCAGGGTGGCGCAATAGAGGCACAGCGCCTGCGCTCCTTCCGCCGCCGCCTTCTGGGCCAGCAGCATGCGCCTGATATCGGCGTGTTCGATGATGGGCACCTGCGGGCTCGCTGCATTCTTAAGGTCGGGCTGCCGGCCCTGGGTTCGCGTCCGCGCATATTCGGTAGAGTGAAGGAAGCCGCCCAACGCGGCCATTGTCGAAGCGTGGCCTACTCCGATTCGAGCTTCGTTCATCATGTGGAACATGTATTCGATGCCGCGATGCCGCTCGCCGATCAGAAATCCCAGGCACTCACCGTCCTCGCCGAAGTTCAGGAGGCAGTTGGTTGTGCCGCGCTGGCCCATCTTGTGATTGAGGCCCGCCAGGGCGATATCATTCAATGCACCCGTGGTGCCGTCCGGGTTGACTCGCCGCTTGGGAACGAGGAACAGCGAGATGCCCTTCGTGCCGGGCGGCCCGCCGGGGACTTTGGCCAGCACCAGGTGCACGATGTTCTCGGTGATCTCCTGGTCTCCGCCGGAGATCCACATCTTGCTGCCCTTGATCAGGTATCGCCCGTCCGCGCCTTCCATCGCGGTCGTCGAAATATCCGCCAGCGAGGAGCCGGCCTGCGGCTCCGAGAGGCACATGGTCCCGAACCAGCGCCCCGCCAGCATGGGCGGAAGGAACGTCTGCTTGAGCGCATCGGAACCGAAGGCGTTGAGGAGATTGGCCGCCGCAACGGTCAGGAACGCGTAATTGGTCACTGACACGTTTGCGCAGCTGAACATGCCGCCGACGGCCGTATGCAGGAACCACGGCGCCTGCAACCCTCCGGCCTCTTCGGAAAATGGCAGCGCGAAGAAACCGGCCTCCGCATATTCCCGCAGGGCTGCCCCGACGCCGGCCGGCACTTCGACCCTCCCGTCGACGATGACAGGCTCGTTGGCGTCGACCTCTGCAGCGATCGGCAGGAACTTCTGCTCGGCGATCTTCTGGGCGACATCCAACATCTGCTGGATCGCGCCTCTGTCGTAGGCATGGAAGCGGGGATGCCGCAGCAGTCGCTCCACATTGAGGAGTTCGAAAAGAACGAAGTCCAGGTCGCGGCGGTCGACGATCATTGACATGGTCCGTTCCAGCTCGTTTTAAAGTAACAGATTTGCAACAGCGGCAGGCGGCTATCCATGGGCGGCTTGCAAAGGTGTGCAGCAGGTGGCAGTCATCCAGAACCGTGCGATCACGCGTGTTCCCCGAGGAAATGGACGCCGTAATGCACCGACAGACCGCCGTCGATCGGCAGGATCGCCCCGGTGACATACCGGCCGGCGCGACTGGTCAGAAAAATCGTCGCGCCGGCAATGTCGTCCGGCGCACCGATGCGGCCGAGCGGCACCAGCTGGCCGGTGCGGCTCGCCTTGTCGTCCGTGCCCAGGAAAGCGTTCATCATCCGGCTCTGGAACGGTCCGGGCGCGAAGGCATTGACCGTGATGCGGCGCCCCGACAGTTCCAGCGCCAGACTGCGCGTCAGGTGATGCACGGCCGCTTTCGAGGCCGTATAGGCGTAGTTGCCGTCGCTGACGGTATGGGTACCCATGATGGAACCGAGATTGATGATGCGGGCCGGATCGTCGTCGGAAGCAGCGGCCTCCAGCAGCGGCAGCAATTCGCGCGTCAGATGGAAGACAGGGATGACGTTGACACCCAGAAGCTTCACCCAGGCCTGGTAGGGAAATGTCTCGAGCGGTTCGCCCCAGGCGGAGCCGGCGTTGTTCATCAAGATATGCAGCTTGCCCGTCCGCGCCTTGACCGCCTCGACCAGGGCCGCAATGCCGGCCTCGCTACCCACATCGCCGGTGAAGCCTTCGGCTCTACCGCCTCCCAGTTCGTTCAACTCCACCGCCACCTGTTCGCAATCGGCGCCCTTGCGCGAAGCGATCATGACGTTGGCGCGCGCCTTCACGAGCGCGGTCGCGATCATGCGGCCGATGCCGGTGGCGCCGCCCGTGACCAGCGCCGTCTTGCCCTCTATCGAAAACAGTTCATCCACATAACTCATAGGATACCTCTCGACGGTTCGACCCAGCGGTTGGATCTGGACAACATACTCGATCGGCGATGTCCCGAACTCTCGCAAACTGGCAGCTTCCGGATAGGATAATCGTGCGTCAACACCTGCCGCTAACCGCGGGCTAGATTTCAAAGAAAAGACGTTCGCGAAGAGTTTGCGCAGCTGCCAAGCACTACGAATTCTCCGCGCGGTTAGATATAAGGTTTGATCGCAAACTCGAAGGTTCCGGGAGGCCTGGCGAAATAGCCTACCCGCATTTGCCCACCTTTTCCAACTGAGGGGAAGGCTTGCGCAAAGCCGGGTGTCATTTGATGACGAAGTGAGCGGCGCAATAATTTAATAAGCTTCGAATTGGCCGTGTGCATCGCCCGCGCAGCCGAAGGCCAAGCTGGCTCGTTGTACCGTCTCCCGTGCTCCAAGGCGGAACAATAAGAGGAGATGGTCAGTCAGCACGGTTCTCAGCCGCTCATTTCGAGGCAAGTCAGATGAGGAGCTTGCGCGACGAGCATCTGTCTCTGCTGAGCGAAATCGAGCATCGATTTCATGACTTTTCGGATCTCGACAGCCGGTTTCACCGCTTGATCAACAAGGCCGCGCCCAACCGGTTCATCGACGACTTCTACGACATCATATCGCTGATCTTTCATTATCACTATCAGTGGAACAAGCACGACGAGAGACAGCGCAACGAGGTTGCGATCCACGAGCATCTGACCTACATCGATGCATTGCTCAGCCGTAACGTCTCCATGGTCGATCTCGCCTGCCGGGCACATTTGACTTCGGCGAAACAGACGCTGATGAACTCAACTTAGGCCAATGAAATCCAGTGGGGATGGGAGCAAACGGCAATGCCCCAGCCACATAGTCAAGCAGTGGCTTAACGTCGGCCTGAGGATCAGCACGGGATTTGATCCCGTCATTACCAAGCGTTGATGCAATGATATGCTTGCAGGTATCAAGAGCCTGGCTGCCCGCCGCGCTCTTTCCGAAACCACTCCACGATACTCGACATGTTCCTTTCGAAACCACCGGGAATGAAAACGTTGAAGAGTCCGGCGGGCGCAGTGGTGCGGTTCGCGAAATCATGGATCGTCCCCGCGGGGATCACCAGAAACGAGCCGGCTGGCGATTCGTGCCAGGTACTATCAACCAGAATGCTCGGCCGACCTTCGATAATGAGGAACAGTTCGTCGTTCTCGTCATGAGAGTGCGCGCCTGGTCCTTGGGAATTCGGCTCAAGCCACCATTCCGAAACCGAGTAGCGGTCACCGGTTTCGATGCCGTCGGCCTTGAACACGGCGCGCATCGTGCCGCAGTCATAGCCTCGTCCGTGCTTGGGCTTTAGAAAGATTGGCTTGCGTTCAACTGGGATCATTTCAGCCTCCTTCTCGCAAGCAGGGAGGATGGTGCATCAACAACAATTCGTCTTGAAGGTTTGTGACCTCTCGCAGCAACGGCGCCGAGCAAATCGCTTCCGTCATTTGATGGAAGTCAGAGCCTCGCGAGGAGAATGGCCGGCCTGCGGAGGACGGTAGGGCGCAACTGGCGGGCCACCCTCATGTGTGCGCAGATTTAGGCGCGTAGTTCGCCAATCCAGGTCATGAGTGGCTTGACTAGTCAGAAAAAGCCCCTTATTCGATGTAAGAAATAAATATCAACTAGTGAAATTTATTTCACATCGATGGACGCTAATTGCGATCCGCCAACAAACAAGGGTCTTTCTGGGAGGAAAACCATGCAGATCAAGTCGCTTATTGTTGCGCTCGCCGCCGGCGTCGCGCTCTCGACGACAGCCGTCAAAGCCGGGGACGCCGATGCGTTTCGCTGCAGCGATGGCGAAACCTATTACATGAACGTCATGGTGTCGGGGGTCGAGTACTGGTTCCCGGTCTATGAGATGTTCAAGCAGGCCGCCCATTCGATGGGCTGCAAGACCGCCTATACTGGCACGCCCGAATATGACGTGAACAAGCAGATCGCGAGCTTCGATCAGGTGCTGGCTAAGAAGCCGGCCGGAATCCTCGTCCATCCGATGAACTCCGATCCATTCATCGAGCCGATCAACCGCGCGATCGACTCCGGCGTGCCGGTCGTGACCTTTGCTGCGGACTCGCCCAACAGCAAGCGCATCTCCTATGTCACATCGGACAATGACCGCGAGGGCTCTTACGCCGCCGACGTGATCGCCGAGGCGCTGGACGGAAAAGGCGAGTACGGCATCCTGGAGAACCCGGGACAGGACAACCACGACAAGCGCGTTGCCGCTTTCATCAAGCGCATGGAGACCAAATATCCGGACATCAAGCTTGTCGCCCGCGCCGCTTCGAACCAGGATCCGACCAAGGCCTACAACGCGGTGCTCACCATGGCGCAGGCGCACCCCAATCTCGGAGCGCTGTTCATGCCTGAAGCCAATTCGGCCCTCGGCGCGGCGCAGGCGGCGCAGGAACTCGGCGGCAAGATCAAGGTCATGAATGCGGACGTCAATGGCAAGATCCTCGACATGATCAAGCAGGGGCAGGTCTTCGGCGCCATCAATCCCAACCAGGGCATGCAGGGCTATATGGGCTTCATGCTGCTGTTCCTTGCCGCGCATCCGGACCTCATCGATCCGATGAACGACTACAAGCGCGCCGGCTACAATCCTATGGGGTTGCCGGTAGTCGACAATGGCTTCGCCGTCGTCACCAAGGACAATGCCGACGACTTCTACTGGGACGCCTATCTGAAGCGGCGCGGCACCAAGGGCATCGAGGAATAGCAAGATCTGAGGCGGGGCGCTCCGGCGTCCCGCCATCTCTTCCTCTTTTGCAATCGGCGCCGCCATGTCAGAATCTCTGGCCCTTGAAGCCCGCAACATCAGCAAGGCCTTTGGCCCGATCCAGGCCCTGAACGATGTCAGCTTGAGCCTGCGCAAGGGCGAAATCCATGCGCTCGTCGGCGAGAACGGCGCCGGCAAGTCGACCTTGATGAACATCATCGACGGCATCCTGAGGCCCGACAAGGGAGAGATCCTGATCAACGGCAGCAAGGCCGACATTTCCTCGCCCGAGAAGGCGCAGCGCTTAGGGATCGGCTTCGTCCACCAGGAGATCGCGCTCTGTCCCGACATTTCGGTCGCCGAGAACATTTCGATGGCGGCGACCAACCGCCGCCGCGCCTCGCTGATGAACTATGCGGACACGCGCCAGCGTGCCGCGACGGCGCTGGCCGGCCTTGGCGACGTCGACCCGGAAAGCAAGGTCGGCGATCTCTCGATTTCCGAGCAGCAGATCGTCGAAATTGCCAAGGCCCTCACACTCGACTGCTCCATCCTGATCTTCGATGAACCGACCGCCGCCTTGACCGAGCACGAGGCGGCGAAGCTATTCCAGATCGTGAGGAGACTCAGGGCGCAAGGTATCAGCATCATCTATATCAGCCACCGCATGGCCGAGATCTTCGCTCACTGCGATCGCATCACCGTCCTGCGCGACGGGCGCCATGTGTGCACGCAGGACATCGCCGGGACCGATCCCGAAGACATCGTCCGCCGCATGGTCGGCCGCCAGCTGGGCGATCTCTATCCCCCGAAGAACAAGGCGAGTGCCGCAGCAGGTGAACTGCTCGCGGTCGAGCGGCTGGGCGACGGCCAGCGCTTCTTCGATGTGAGCTTCGCGCTGCGCAAGGGGGAGATCCTGGGCATCGCCGGGCTGATCGGAGCGGGGCGCACCGAGATCGCGCTCGGTCTCACCGGCTTGCGGCCGCTCGTCACGGGGACGGTGCGTCTCGAGGGACGGGACGTGACGCCTGCGAGCTATCCGCAGAGCATCGCCGAAGGCATCGTCTATCTGTCGGAAGACCGCAAGGGGGCTGGCGTCTTCATTGATCTGCCGATCGCCGTCAATATATCGGCGCTCGCCCTCGAGCAGGTCTCACGCCGACCAGGTCTCGTCAGCCGGGCACGCGAGCACGAGCAGGCGGAAAAGCTCAGCGGCGCGCTCAGCCTCAAACGCGGCTCGCTCGACGATGCGGTCGCGACTCTGTCCGGCGGCAACCAACAGAAGGTCGCTCTCGCCAAGATGCTGTCGGTCGGTCCGAAAGTGATCGTGCTCGACGAGCCGACCCGCGGTGTCGATGTCGGCGCCAAGGCGGAGATCCATCGCATACTGCGCGACTTGGCCGACCGCGGCACCGGCATCATCGTGATCTCCTCGGAGCTTCCCGAGCTTATCGGATTGTGCGACCGGGCGATCGTCATCCGCGAGGGCCGCATCGCCGGCGAGGCCGCGGGCGACGACATGAGCGAGGAGAAGATCATCCGTCTCGCCTCGGACGTAGGCAGGAAGGAGGCGAGAGGGACATGAGCATCATGGAAGAAACGAGCGGATCGGCGCCGTCGATCCGGCGAGGCCGCGGCGCCGGCTGGCGTGGTCTCGGCAACATGCGGGAATTCGGGCTTGTCCTCATCATCCTCGCTTTATGCGTCGTGATGAGCTTCGCCTCGCCCTATTTCCTGACCTGGACCAATTTCCGCGCCATGCTGCTCTCCTTCTCGATCGAAGGGATCGTCGTGGTCGGCATGACGGTATTGCTGATCGTCGGGGCCATCGACCTGTCGGTCGGCTCGGTGGTCTGCTTCTCGATGGTGGTCGGCGGCTTCTTCTTCCTGGCCGGGCTCGATCCGTGGAGTGCCAGCCTGCTCGCCGTCGCCGCGAGCGCCATGATCGGCGTCATGATGGCCCTGTGCGTCACCCGCATCGGGCTCCATTCCTTCATCGTATCGCTGGCTTTCATGGTCATCGTGCGGGGACTGTGCCTTGCCATCACCGGCGGAACGCCCTTGTCGCTGTTCTCGCTGCCCGCAAGCTTCAAGTTCATCGGCCAGGGCAATATCTATGGCATTCCGGTGGTCATCATCATCTTCGCCGTGGTGGTCGCCATCTTCGATTTCCTGTTGCGCAAGGCGACGGTGTTCCGCAAGGTTTTCTACACCGGCAGCAACGAGAAGGCGGCGGAATATTCCGGAATTCGCACCAACCGGGTCAAGTTCTTCTGCATCGTGCTATGCTCGACGCTGGCCGGTGTCGCCGGGGTCATCTATATGGCGCGCTTCGGTGCTGCGACCCCGACCTTCGGCCTCGGCATGGAACTCAACATCATCGCCGCGGCGGTCATTGGCGGCGCCAGCCTGAAGGGAGGCTCGGGCTCGATCCTCGGCGCAATACTGGGCATGGCGCTCTTGTCGGTCGTGTCGAGTTCGCTCATCCTGCTCGATGTCTCGCCTTACTGGCAGGATACGATTCGCGGCCTGATACTGCTCGCCGCCGTATCGTTCGACCACATTCTGCACAACCGCAAGAAGGCCGGCGCCCCACGCTCGGCCGGACATTAGTACGCACATGGCAGGCAACGACCAGGCTGACGATTTCGACCGGCTGCGCAAGATCCATCGCGTGCTGGTGATGCATTATGTCGAAGGCGTGAGCCAGGCCGAGATCGCCAAGCGCACCGGCCTCTCGCATCCGACCGTCAACCGGCTGGTCAAGGAAGGCCATGACCGGGGTTTCGTGCAGATCAAGGTATCCTCGCCGGTGCAGCCTTTGTTCGAGATCGAGCAGCAACTGGTCGGCATGAGCGGCCTTGATGAAGCGATCGTGACCTCGTCGGCCTCTGATCAGGAAGATGTCAATCTCGCCAATGCCGGCCGCGCCGCGGCCGACTTCCTGCTGTCGAAGCTCAAGGACGGCGACACGATCTGTGTATCCGGCGGGCAGGGCGTGGGCGCGGTGGTTGCCGCGCTCGCCCCGAGCCGCGGCTATGACGTGACGGTGGTGCCGGCGACCGGGGGTGTGCAGGGCAAGCACTTCACCGATGTCAACCACCTGGCGGCGCAACTGGCGCGCAAGCTGCAAGGACACGCCTATCAGATCCATGCCCCGGTCTTCGCGACCTCGCGCGCCGAGCGTGACGTGCTGCTTTCGGTCCAATCGGTGCGTGACGTCCTGGCCCGGGCCCGCGCCGCGACCATCGCCATGGTCGGCATCGGATCCGTCCTGCCGGAAGAATCGACCTATCGCAGCCTGCTGCCGCAGGGCCCGCAATCGAAGAGCGATCTGGCCCGTGTCGGCGCCACCGGCGAGCTTGTCGCCCATCTCATCGATGGCAACGGCAAGCCCTGCGCCTACAAGCTCAATGACTGCGTGATTGGCCTGACGCTCGATGAGTTCAGGGCCGTGCCCCTGACGATCGGCATTTCCGCGGGGGCGCGCAAGGCGGCGCCCATTGCGAGCGTGCTGCGCGGCGGTTTCCTCAATGTGCTCGCCACCGACGAGGCGACCGGCAGTCTGATCATCGATATCTTGAAAGGGTAACAGCATGACAAGCAGCATCTCGACCCGCGCGATGGGGAAATCGGGAGTCACCGCCAGCGCCATCGGGCTTGGCACCTGGGCCATGGGCGGATGGATGTGGGGCGGCACTGACGAACAGAAGTCGATCGCGGCGATCCGCGAGTCGATCGACCGCGGCATCACCCTGATCGACACCGCGCCGGCCTATGGCTTGGGCAAGTCCGAGGAAATCGTCGGCAAGGCGATTGCCGGACGGCGCGCCGATGTCGTGATAGCCACCAAATGCGGCCTGGTCTGGCATACCGACAAGGGCAACCACTTCTTCGATGAATATGGTAAGCGGGTGCATCGCCAACTTGGGCGCGCTTCCATCCTGCACGAGGTCGAGCAGAGCCTGCGCCGGCTCGGCACCGACTATATCGATCTCTACATCACCCATTGGCAGGATCCGACGACGCCGGTCGCCGAGACCATGGCGACGCTTCTCGACCTCAAGCAACAGGGCAAGATCCGCGCGATCGGCGTCAGCAATGTCAGCCCGCAGGAGCTTGAGGCCTATCTGGCTGCGGGCCAGGTCGATGCCATCCAGGAACGCTACAGCATGATCGATCGCGAGATCGAGAGCACGCTGCTGCCGATCTGCCGCCAGCATGGCGTGGCGAGCTTGAGCTATTCGTCCCTGGCGCTCGGGCTGCTCTCCGGCAAGATCGGACCCGACCGGACCTTTGATGGCGATGATCTGCGCAAGGGCAATCCGCGTTTTGCGCCCGACAATCTCAAGCGCGTCGCGTCCTTCATGGCCGAGATCGAGCCCTTGGCGAAAGCGCATCGCGCGACGCGGGCGCAAATCGTGATCGCCTGGACCATCGCGCAACCGGGCATCACCTATGCGCTGTGTGGTGCGCGCGACGGTGACCAGGCCGGCGAGAATGCTGGCGCGGCGGCGATCACGCTCACAGCTGCAGAGCTGGCGAGCATCGATGTGGCCATCGGCCGTCATTTGGCGCCGGTCGCCGCGGCCGCCTGAGCCTTGTTGCCGGATCAGCATGACCCAGGACCGTATCCGCAGGCTGGAAAAGCTGCGCCGCAACGAGCGCGCCGACGTGCTGATCGTGGGCGGCGGCATCAACGGCATCAGCGCCTTCCGCGAGCTTGCGCTGCAGGGTGTGGATGTCATGCTGGTCGATCGTGGCGACTTCATGAGCGGCGCGAGCGCGGCACCGTCGCGCATGATTCATGGCGGGCTTCGCTATATGGAGAACGGTGAGTTCGAGCTGGTCAGGGAATCGCTGCGTGAACGCAATGCGCTTCTCGCCAATGCCCCGCACTATGTCAGGCCGCTGCCGACGCTGATCCCCATCGCCGATCATTTCTCCGGTATCGCCGCGGCAGTCCGGCGGTTTCTTGGCGGCCAGGCCAAGCCTGGGCCGCGCGGCTCGGTGATCGTCAAGCTCGGTCTGACACTTTATGACCTCTATGCCGGCGCCTGGCATGCGCTGCCGCGGCACCGTTTCCTCAACGGGACGCAATTGCGCGCGCAGTGGCCGGCTCTCAGATCCGATATTGCCTGCGGCGCTGTCTATTACGATGCCCGCATCACCTATCCGGAACGGCTTGGCGTCGAGTTAATTCTCGACACGGAAGCGGCCGCCCCCAAGGCGCTCGCGCTCAACCATGTCGGCCTGACGGCGAGCGCCGGCGAGAGTGTAGTCCTGTCGGACAGCCTGACGAAAGCCGAGTTCATCCTGGCGCCGCGGATCGTCGTCAACGCAACCGGCGCCTGGATCGACATGACCAACGGCGCCCTGGCCGAGAAGCCGCCGCGGCTGATTGGCGGCACGAAGGGCTCGCATCTGGTGATCGACAATGCCCGGCTCAGCCGGGCGCTGGGCGACACAATGGTCTATTATGCCAATCGCGACGGCCGTATTTGCATCGTCTTCCAGCATCTGGGCCATGTGCTTGCCGGGTCGACCGATATCCGTGTCGACACGCCCGAAGGTGTATGCTGCGAGGTAGTAGAGAGCGATTATATCCTGCAATCACTGCACGAGATTTTTCCCGCGATCGAGATCGGCGAGGCCGACATCATCTACCGTTTCTCCGGCGTGCGGCCGCTGCCCGCCAGCACGACGGAAGTGAATGCCGAAATTTCGCGCGACCATCGCTGCGAATGGCTGAGCCCAGATGCTGGTGCCGCGATGCCCGTGCTCAATCTGATCGGCGGCAAATGGACGACTTTTCGCGCCTTCGGTGCCGAGGCCGCGGATGCCGTCCTCGCCCGGCTTGGCACTCGCCGTCAACGGACGACCGAAACGCTCGCCATTGGTGGAGGCAGGGGTTTTCCCGCCGACGAAGGAAGCCGGACGGAGTGGATTGTAAAGACCGCCGCCGCAAATAGTCTCGCGGCAGAACATGTGGGACGCCTGCTCGAGCGCTATGGCACACGCGCGCAAGCGCTTTGCGCCGGACTCAAGCCGGAGGATGGGCTCGCTTCCCTTCCGCACTATAGCCGCCGCGAGATCGAATGGCTGGTCGAGAACGAACAGGTGACGACGCTCTCTGACCTCATCCTGCGTCGCATGGCCCTCGCCATGACCGGGGAGCTCTCACTTGCCGGGATCACGGAGATATCCGCCATTGTCGCTGCGGTGCTCGGCTGGGACGAACCGCGTCGCACGGCCGAAACCGCGGCGCTATTGGCCCGCCTCGCGCGCGATCATGGCCTGACGGCGGAGATGCTCCGTCAACGCAATCCGAGAGAAGGATTACCCTGTGTACGACAGCAAGAAAGTGCGCATGAACCGGCTGTTTCGAGCCGGTAAATGCCTTGATGTGGCGATCGACCACGGTGTGTGCAACGAACCCTCCTTTCTGGAGGGACTAGAGGACATGGCGCATGTGGTTGCGATGCTGGCCGCCGCCGGTCCCGATGCGATCCAGATGAATTTGGGCCAGGCCGATCTCCTGCAGGAGATTCCCGGCAAGGCCAAGCCGGCGCTGGTCATGCGCATCGATATGGGCAATCCCTATAACCGGATACGGCATCGCGAGATGTGGGCGATCCTGCAGAATGAAGCGGACCCGGTGTTGCCGGCGGTGAAGCTCGACGCGGCCTGTGCCGTGGTCAACCTGTTCATGCTGCCGGATGAGCCCGGCCTGTTCCGCCAGTGCGTCGCCAATATTGCGCGGGTGCGACAGGATTGCGAGAGATACGGCATGCCGCTGATGATCGAGCCGCTGGTGATGCAGCCGAACAGCGAGCGCGGCGGTTACCTCGTGGATGGCGATGCGGAGAAGATCGTGACACTGGTGCGGCTTGCCCGCGAGATGGGGGCTGATATCATCAAGGCTGATCCAACCAGCGATCCGCGGCAATTCCATCGGGTCATCGCGGCGGCCCGCTGTCCGGTGCTGGTGCGGGGCGGTGGCAAGGCGGACCTCCGCCAGGTCTTCGCCAATTCCTACGAGCTCATGCAGCAAGGGGCGCATGGCATGGTCTATGGGCGCAACATCTATCAGCATGGCGAGCCGGCGCGCGTCGTCCGCGCGCTGATGGCCATGATCCATGAGGGCGCTAATGCCGGCGACGCCTGGCGCCTCTATGAGACCGGTGCATGAGCGAGCTGCTTCTCGGCATCGATGCGGGCAACACAGTCGTCAAGGCGGTTCTCTTCGACCGCAGCGGCCGGGTCCAAGGCAAGGCCGCGCGCGATGGGCGGTCAAGCCAGCCTGAGCCCGGCCAGGTCGAGCGCGATATCGCCGAGCTGTGGCGCAATACAGTCGAGGTGGTTGCAGAATGCCTCGCCCAGGCAAAGGCGCGCGGCGCCGACATCGCAGCGATTGGCCTTTCCGGCCATGGCAATGGTCTCTATCTGCTCGATCGGGAGAGCCGGCCGCTGCTCGGCATCCAATCCCTCGATACACGTGCCGCCAATTTCGCGCGCGAGCTTGCCGCTGGTGAGGCCGCGCGCCAGATCTATGCTCTCTCCCTGCAAAAACCGTGGCCGGCACAGACGGCGACGCTGCTCGCCTGGGTGAAGCGCAACCGTCCCGACATCTATCGATCGGTCGGAACGGCATTCCTGTGCAAGGATGTCCTGACCTTCATGCTGACGGGGCAACGTGTGACAGATTTCTCCGACATGAGTGGCTGCGGGCTGATGCGGCTTCCGGAACGGCGCTATGATGCAGAATTGCTGGCGGCCTATGGTCTCGCTGACGCAATGGCATTCCTGCCGCCGCCTGTCGCCTCCGACCAGATCGCCGGACGGATCAGCGCCGAAGCGGCGGAGGTCACGGGGCTCGTCGCCGGAACGCCGGTCGCCGCGGGCTTCTTCGACATCATTGCGAGCGCGCTCGGGGCTGGTGCCGCCATACCGGGCCAGGCGGCGATCGTCGCCGGAAGCTGGGGCATCAACCAGATCATCCTCGAACAGCCGTTGATCGACGAGCGGATATTCCATGCCGCGACCTGGCGGCCGGACCGCTATGTGGCCGTCGAATCGAGCGCCACATCGGCGGTCAATCTCGAATGGTTCGCGCGCGAGATCATGGGTGGTCACGACTGGCCAATCTTCGCGCGCTGCAACGAGCTGGTGGCGTCGGTAGAACTTCAGGCGGACCTGCCGCTCTTCCATCCCTTTCTCTATGGCTCGGCCACGACCGCTGATGCGCGCGGCGCCTTTCTGGGTCTTGCCGGTTGGCACGGCCAGGCCCACATGCTGCATGCGCTCTATGAAGGAGTCGTCTTCGAGCATCGCCGGCATATCGATCGCCTGCGCGCCGCCGGTGGATCTTTTGATCAGGCAACGCTTTCGGGCGGTGGATCGCGCAGTGCAGTCTGGTGCCAGATGTTCGCCGATGGCATCGGTGTCCCGGTCACCATTGCCGAATGTGAGGAGACGGGGGCGCTCGGGGCCGCCATCGCGGCTGGGGTGGCAGGTGGCGTGTTCGAAAGCCTGGAAGTGGGTGTCGAGGCGATGGTGCGGGCGAAAAAGCTTTATACACCGCGGAGTGTGGACCAGAGGCTTGGCTTGGCGCGTTACAGGCTCTACCTCGATCTCGCCGAAATGCTGCCGCGGCAGTGGGCGGCGTATCGGGCGGAGGTGATGTGACGGAGCGCCGGTCTATCGGGACCTGGGATTATGTGATCGTCGGCGCGGGCTCGGCGGGCTGCGTGCTCGCCAATCGCCTCAGCGCCAGATCGGGCAACCGCGTGCTGCTGCTCGAGGCGGGCGGTTCCGACAATTATCACTGGATCCACATTCCCATTGGCTACCTCTATTGCATGGGCAATCCGCGTACCGATTGGGGCTATCACACGGTGGCGGAAGCCGGACTCAATGGGCGCAGCCTCGCCTATCCGCGCGGCAAGGTGATGGGCGGCTGCTCGTCGATTAACGGCATGATCTATATGCGCGGCCAGGCCGCCGACTATGATCACTGGCAGCAGCTCGGCAATCCCGGCTGGGACTGGGAGACTGTGCTGCCGCTGTTTCGCAAGTCGGAGCTTCATCACAGTCTTGCCGCACCCTTTCACGGCCAGGACGGCGAGTTGCGGGTGGAACGGCAGCGATTGTCCTGGCCGATCCTCGATGCGGTGCGTGAGGCGGCGGAAGAGCTGGGCGTGCCGAAGATCGATGATTTCAATGCCGGCGACAATTTTGGTTCATCCTATTTCGAGGTAAATCAGAAAGCCGGTTTCCGCTTCAATTCAGTGCGCGCCTTCCTCAAGCCGGTTCGGCATCGCCCCAACCTGACCGTGCTGAGCCATGCGCAAGCCCAGCGCCTCCTGTTCGACGGCAAGCGCGCCAGCGGGCTCGACGTGAAGCTCAAGGGAGAAAATGTGCGTCTCGGCGTTGGCAAGGAACTGGTCCTCTCGGCGGGCGCCATCGGCTCGCCACAGCTCCTGCAGCTGTCGGGCATCGGACCTTCGGCCCTACTCGCCCGGCACGGCATCCCCGTTCTCCACGATCTTCCCGGAGTCGGAGAGAACCTGCAGGATCACCTGCAGATCCGCACGGCCTTCAAAATATCGGGTGCGACGACGCTGAACGAGAGACAGGCGCGGCTCTCGGGCAAGCTCGGCATTGTCCTCGAATATGCCTTCCGCCGCGCCGGGCCTATGGCCATGGCGCCCAGCCAGCTCGGTATCTTCATGCGTTCGGATGAGCGGTTCGCGACACCTAATATCGAGTTCCATGTGCAGCCCTTGTCGCTCGAGCGCTTCGGCGAGCCACTGCATCCATTTCCGGCGATCACGGTGTCGGTGTGCAATCTGCGTCCGGAATCACGAGGGTCGGTACGCATCGTCTCGTCCAATCCGGCGGATCATCCCAAGATCGCCCCGAACTACCTGTCGACCGCGGGTGACCGCGAGGTCGCCGCACAATCGATCACAATCGCACGCCGCCTGATGCGGACAAAGCATCTCGCCCGTTACCGCCCGGAGGAATTCAAGCCAAGTGCTGACATCCAGGCGCCGGAAGAACTCGCTCGGGCGGCGGGCGATATCGCGACAACGATCTTCCACCCGGTCGGCACAGCGAAGATGGGCAGCGACCGGCAGAGCGTCGTCGATTCATGCCTGTGCGTCCGTGGCATCGATGCTTTGCGCGTTGTCGACGCTTCGATCATGCCGACAATCGTTTCGGGCAACACGCATGCCCCCGTCGTGATGATTGCCGAGAAGGCATCGCAACTGATGTGCGAATGAAGGTCAGCTCAGTTCCCGGCGTAACCTGTGCACGGAATAACACACTTAGAGATCCCGATCGCGAGACAGTGTTGACGGTTTTGCCAAGGTCGATCACCGGATACGCGAAATCGCCGCCTCGACAAGACGGCACTTGACATCGCGGGCCAAAGCATGAAATTTGGGAAATATCAGGATCGGAACATATGCGCCCGCGGCTCAGACCCGTGGGCGTTTCGACTCTGAAGCTTTGCTTGCGCTCAAACCGCAGGCGCCGCGCAGCTTCTCGCCGGCATCGGCACGACACGTGCTGCTCCTTCCCCCTCGCCACACATTAAGGTGCATTATGATCGCTCATCGATTCAGGGGGCGGAGTCCCTTCCATTCCGGCAAGATCGAGCTGGCTCGGTCCCAGGTCTCGACCGCTTTCGGCCTGCTCAAGAAAATTCTGTCCGATTTCTCCAACGGCGCTCCACCGCGGAACGATGAGGAGAGCCGGGAAGATGCCGCCTGCTCAGATCCCGAATTCAAGATTCACATTTGCCGAGCTGCGCGGGCGGTGTGCTCCAGAAGGCCCGCCGGTCGAACGCTCAGGCCGACGGATAAGGATCTGAGAAAGGTTAGATGGTTCGCCTTCCGCCACGTAAGCTCGGTTGTCTTTCGCGCGGCGGAAAGGGAATGATGGGGGGAAAGGGAATGCTGCGGTCACTCCCGCTTCTGATATTCCTGCATGCGCCTCACCCACATGGAGATGTGGCTGCGCCGGATGAAGCCGACGCTTTCCCAGTCGCCGAGCTCCATGGCGGCGAGGATATCGGCCACCTCGCGGCGGAAGACGGTGATCTCATCCGCGAGATCGAGATGCGGCGCTGACCTCAGCCAGGCGCGGTTGGTGAGGAAATAGAGCCTCTCCGATATCTCGCGCAAAGGCCTGTTGCCGATCATCGCCGCGAGTTCATGGAAGAAATCCATGTTGAGGCGGGCATAGGCCTTGGGCTCGGGCGATTTGATGAGCGCATCGCAGCGCCCGAGCAAAGCGCGCACCCGCGCCAAGTCCTCAAGGCTGCGCGGCAAAGGATCGAGCTTGCCCATGAGCCCTGCCAGCTCCATGCGCAGGCGGTAGACCGGCAGGAGCGCTTCCAGATCGACGTCGATGACGAATGTGCCGACGCCATGCCGGCTTTCGAGCAGGCCCTCGCTTTCGAGACGGGCGAGGACGCGGCGCACCGGCGTGCGCGACACGCCGAATTCGCGCGCCAGATCCTCCTCGGCAAGCCTGCGCCCCGGTTCGTATTCGATGAGGCAGATGCGGTCGCGAATGGTATTGTAGATGCGCTCGAAACGCTCGCGCGCCAGGGTCAGCGGCTTGTCGTCATTGTCGGCGGCAAAGCTCATCCGGCCTCCAGGACCGCGTGCAGGAACTGCCTGGTCCGCTCGTTCTTGGGATTGCCGAAGAATTCCTTCGGATGGCCCTGCTCGCAGATCTTGCCTTGATAGAAGAAGCAGATGCGATCGGCAAATTCCTTGGCGAAGCCCATCTGATGGGTGACCATCAGCATGGTGAGATCGTGCTCGCTGCCCAATTTCCTGATCACCTGAAGCACTTCCCCGACGAGCTCCGGATCCAGAGCGGAAGTCACCTCGTCAAACAGCATGATTTTGGGGCGCATGGCAAGAGCGCGCGCAATGGCGACGCGCTGCTGCTGGCCGCCCGACAGCTGGGAGGGGTAATGCTCCTTCTTCTGCGACAGGCCCACCATGTCGAGGAGCTCGGCGGCGCGCGCCTCGGCCTCGGCCTTCTTCATGCCGAGCACCGTGACCGGCGCCTCGATGCAATTCTTCATGGCGGTCATATGTGGGAAGAGATTGAAGGACTGGAACACCATGCCGATCTTGGCGCGGATCTTGCGGATATGCGCCTGATCGGCGCGCACCAGCTGGCCGTTCCGCTCCATATGGGTGAGCGGCGAGCCCTCGACCCAGATGACCCCGTCATCGATGGCCTCGAGGGTCATCAGCATGCGCAGCACCGTGGTCTTGCCCGAGCCCGACGGGCCGATGATGGCGACCTTTTCGCCCTTCATCACGTCGAGCTCGAGCGAATCGAGCACGGTCAACGGGCCATAGCGTTTTGAGACCTTGTCGAAGCGCACCATGGGTTTGTCGGTCATCGCGCGGGTCTCCGGTTGAGATAGCGTTCAGCGGCACGAATGAGGCTGGCGGAAACAAGGCTCATCGCCAGGAAGAACAGGCCGACAAGGGTGATGGGCTCGGTATAGCGGAAGGTCTCGGAGCCTATGATCTTGGCGGTCTGCATCAGCTCGAGCACGGCGATGGCTGAGAGGAGCGGCGTCTCCTTGAACAAGGCGACGAGATAGTTGCCGAGCGCCGGTACGATGGGCGGGATGGCCTGCGGGATGATGATGTCGCGGAAGGTCGTCCAGGCGCTGAGATTGAGGGCGATCGAGGCCTCCCACTGGCCGCGATGGATATTGTCGAAGCCCGCGCGATAGACCTCGGAGCAATAGGCGGCATAGTGGATGCCGAGCGCCAGGACGCCCGCGGTGAAGGCATCGAGCGTGATGCCGAAGGACGGAAAGACGAAATACAGAAAGAAGATCTGGATGAGGAGGGGCGTCGAGCGGATCAATTCCACCAGCACCGAGATCGGCCAGGCGGTCCAGGGAAAGGCAATGCGGGCGAGGGCGAGGACGAGGCCGAGGCCGGCGGCGAGCACGAAGCCCACGAGCGTCGCCTCGATCGAGATGATCGCGGCATGGGCCAGAATAGGAAGGATCTCGAAAGCAAAGGCCCAGTCCCACATCAGACGGTCCTCCCGCGCGCCAGGCCACGTGAAGCGCGCTGCTCGAGATAGCGCATGGCAATGGTGATGACGAGCGACATGGCGAGATAGATGAGGAGCACGAGGGTGAAGATCGGAATGGTCTTCATCGTCGTCTGGTTCATCTGCTGCGCCTTGAAGGCGAGATCGGACAGAGTGATGAGCGACACGAGCGCCGTCGATTTGAGAAGCTCGATGAAGAGATTGCCCCAGGGCGGGATCATGGCGATGAAGGCCTGCGGCAGGATGATCCGGCGCAGCATCTGGAAACGCGTCATGTTGAGGGCGGTCGCCGCTTCCCATTGGCCGCGCGCCACGGAGGTGATGGCGCCTCTCGCGCATTCGGCGCCATAGGCTCCGATGTTCAAGCCGAGCGCCAGCACGGCGACGGTGAAGGCCTCGAGATTGATGCCGAATTGCGGGAGGACGAAGAACAGCCAGAAGAGCTGCACCAGAGCGGACGTGCCGCGGAAGATCTCGATATAGATATTGGCGAGCCAGCGGACCGGCGCCGGACCATAGAGCTTGCCGAGCGCTGCGAGCACGCCCATCGCGACGGCGAGCAGGGCGCCGAGGACCGTGATCTTGGCGGTGAGGAGAGCGCCCTCGAGCAGCCCCGGCACGAAGATACGATAGGTTTCCTGGGTCGCGAGGATGGCGATGATCACGACCGACGCCACCAGCATGACGATGAGCGTGCGAATGCCCATGCGCTTGCCCTTTCCCGATGAGGGGTCTTGAGAAGGCGAGCAGCACGCCGTGCCGCCACGCCTTCCAGCTCAGACCGCGAAGCCCCGGTCTTTGCGGCTCAGACTATTCACCCTTGCACAGTTGTTCCATGGTCTTGTTCGGCAGGTAATCCTTGCCGAAGCCAAGGGGCGTCACCAGCGCCAGATGCTCCGGCGTTCCGAGGAAGGCCTTGAGCTCCTTGTTGAAGGCTTCATAAAGATCGGTGTCTTCCTTGCGGAAGCCGAAGCCGCCATGGCCCTTGACGGATTTGCCGGCGACTTCGCCGAACGGCGTCGTCGATTCGACGCCTTCGCCCTTCTTGGCCATGTCGGCGATGGAGAGCGCGGTCAAGGCCGCGCCATCGGCGCGGTCGGACTGCACGGCGGCAATGAGGCTCGATTGATCGGGAAGGATCACGAGCTGGTCCTGCGGCACGCCCGCCTCCTTGGCATAGCCGACCTCGACGGCGCCCGCCATTACGGCGAGCTTCAGCGCGCTGTTGTCCTTGAAGCTCGTATAGTCCTTGATGCCCTTGGGATTGCCCGCCTTGACCAGCATGGCCTGGCCGATGCCGTAAGAGGGTTCGGAGAAGGCGATCTCCTTGCAACGCTTGGGATTGATGAACATGCCGGCGGCGATGATGTCGAAACGGCCCGCCTTGAGGCCCGGGATCAGCGAGCCGAATTCGGTGAGGACGCCGTCGACTTGCGCGATGCCCATCTTGGCGAGCACGGCCCTGGCGACTTCCGGCGCCTCGCCGGTGAGCTTGCCGTCGGGCGTCGCGAAGCCGAAGGGCGCCTCATTGGCGAAACCGATGCGGATGAAGCCCTGCGCCTTGGCGCGCTCGAGGGTGGTTTCGGCAAAGGCCGAAGAGGCAAAGGCGAAGGTCGATGCCGCTAGCGTGAGGCCGGCGGTCCCCCTCAGCAAATGACGGCGCGTGATGATCGTTCTGGACATGCGTTTCTCCCTGAAACATCGCGAATAGGATCCCGGTCTTCAACGGATGAGCCTGAAGCTTCCTGCCAGGTACGCTTTGTTGTATACAACATATCTGGACATGCTGCAAGTAAAGATGTAATTTATTAGAAAATTAACAAGTTTCGGCGTGCGGTATGCCCGCCCGTCTCGTTGTTGTGCACATTTGAGGATTCGATGGGGTTTGCTCTTGCCGAGGTCATGGAGGCTCACCGCCTCATTGCCGGGCTCGCCCGAAGGACCCCGCTGATCGAGGCCCGCGGTATCGGCGCCGAATCTGGCCAGCCTCTGCTGCTCAAGCTCGAGACCCTTCAGCCCATCGGCGCCTTCAAGATCAGGGGTGCGGCGCATGCGCTCTTACGCCTCGACGATCAGGCCAAGCGCCGCGGCGTCGTCTGCTGCTCGACCGGCAATCATGGGCGCGCGGTCGCCTATGCCGCGAGCCGTCTGGGGATTCCCGCCACCATCTGCCTTTCCAATCTCGTGCCGCAGATCAAGGTCGATGCGATCGCTGCCCTCGGCGCCACGGTCCGGCGCTGCGGCACCAGCCAGGACGAGGCGCAAGCGGAAGCCGATCGCCTCGTCGGCGAGGAAGGTTTGACCGATATCTCGCCCTTCGATCATCGCGACGTGATCCTGGGGCAGGCGACGATCGCGCTCGAGCTCCTGAGCGAGCGGCCCGACCTCACCCGGATCGTCGTGCCGCTGTCGGGCGGCGGACTCATCGGCGGCATCGCCTTCGCGGCGAGGGCCTTGAAGCCCTCGATCCGGATCACCGGCGTCAGCATGGAGGAGGGGGCCGCCATGCATGAGAGCCTCAAGGCCGGGCATCCGGTCGCCGTGACCGAAGTCCCTTCGCTCGCCGATTCGCTGGGCGGCGGCATCAATCTCGTCAATCAATGGACCTTCGATCTCTGCCGCAGGCATGTCGATGAAACACTGCTGGTGAGCGAAGAGGAGATCTATCGCGGCATGCGCGCCCTCTTCTTCAAGGAACGCCTCGTCGCCGAAGGTGCGGGCGCCGTCGGCATCGCCGCACTCCTCGCCGGCAAGCTCACGCTCGACGGTCCGACCGCCATGATCGTCTCCGGCCAGAATGTCGATATGGACCAGTTCATGGCCGTAGCCCGGGGCGATGAGGTCAAGCTCGGCGATCGCCTGGTGAAAGGATAGACATGGCCGATATCGCGATCCTGACAGAGAAAGACCTGCGCCAGGCCGTGACGCTCGATGCGCGCGTCCTCGCCGTCGTCGAGGAGGCCTTCCGGCTCCTCGCCTCGGGCAAGGTCATCATGCCGCCGATCCTGTCGATGGAAATCGAAGACGCAAATGGCGAGGTCGATGTGAAGACCGCCTATCTTCCGGGTTTCGACAATTTCGCCATCAAGGTGAGCCCGGGCTTCTTCGACAATCCGAAGATCGGGCTGCCGAGCCTCAACGGCCTGATGATCCTGTTCTCGGCCAAGACCGGCTTGGTCACGGCGCTCCTCCTCGACAATGGCTATCTGACCGACATCCGCACCGCCGCGGCGGGCGCCGTCGTCGCCAAATATCTGGCGCCGAAGAAGGTCGAGACCGCGGCAGTGCTCGGCACCGGCATGCAGGCGCGCCTGCAGATCATCGCCGCGCATCTGGTGCGGCCGTTCAACAAGGTGCTGGTCTGGGGCCGCGACAAGGCCAAGGCCGAGGCTTGCGCCAAGGACATCGCCCAGGCGCTCAAGGTCAAGGCGGAAGCGGTGACGGAGGCAGCGCAAGCCGTCGGCGAGGCGCAGCTCGTGGTCACCACGACCTCGGCGAAGAAGCCGATCCTGCGCGCCGAATGGCTGCATAAGGGCCTGCACATCACCGCCATGGGCTCGGACCAGGCCGGCAAGAACGAGATCGATCCGCGCGCCATCGCGCTTGCCGATCTCTATGTCTGCGACCGCGTCGCGCAGGCGGCAGCACTTGGCGAATTGCGCGCCGCGCGCGCCGCCGGCCTCATGAACGGCAATACGCCGCCCGAGCTTGGCCAGATCGTCTCAGGCCTTCATCCCGGCCGGGCATTGGAAAGCGCGATCACGATCTGCGACCTCACCGGCACCGGCGCGCAGGACACCGCCATCGCATCCCACGCCTATGCCTCAGCCCAAAAGGCCGGCATCGGTACCATGATCAAAAGCTGAAGAGGCCAATGTGAGCACGCCATTCTCCCGCGCGGAATATGCGCAAAGACTTTCGCAGGTCAAAGCCCGTATGGAAAAAGCGGGCTTCGACCTGATCGTGTGCCAGGACCCCGCCAATATGGGCTGGCTCACCGGCTATGACGGCTGGTCCTTCTATGTGCCGCAATGCGTGTTGGTGCATCTCGAAGAAGAGACGCCCATCTGGTTCGGCCGCGCCCAGGATGCCAAGAGCGCCCATTTCACCACCTATCTGCCGGCACGGAATATCGTGCCTTTCTCAGAGAAGCTCATCCAGCACCCCGTGGGCCATCCCTATGACGAGCTGGCCGAGCTCATCCGCGCGCGCGGCTGGGGCCAAGCGCGCATCGGCGTCGAGATGGACGCTCATTATTATACCGCGCGCTGCCATGCGCATTTGACCAAGGGATTGCCCGAAGCGCGCTTCAGCAACAATGGCGACCTCGTCAATTGGGCAAGGCTCGTCAAGTCGGAAGCCGAGCTCACCTTCATGCGCGAGGCGGGGCGCATCTGCACCCATGCGATGAACAGCGCCATCGCGAAGATGAAGCCCGGCGTGCCGCAATATCAGGTGATCGCCGAGATCTATCAGGCCCAGACGATGGGCGTCGGCGGCATTGGCGGCGACTATGCCGCGATCTGCCCGTTGATGCCGGTGGGCGAAGGCACCAGCACGCCGCACCTCACCTGGACCGACGAGCCTTTGCCGAATTCAGGTTTGGTGATGCTCGAGATCGCCGGCGTCCGGCGGCGCTATCACGCGCCTTTGACGCGCACCATGCATCTGGGCAAGGCGCCCAAGGAAATCGGCGACGTCGCCAAGGCGGTGGTCGAGGGCGTCGATGCCGGCCTCGCCAAGGCCAGGCCCGGCAACACGGCGGCCGAGGTCGAAGCGGCCTGGCAAGCGGTCCTGCGCAAGCATGGGCTCAAGAAGGAAAGCCGCGTCGGCTATCCGGTCGGCCTCGCCTATCCGCCCGATTGGGGCGAGCGCACCGCGTCACTCCGGCCCGGCGATGAGACCGTGCTCGAAGCCGGCATGTGCTTCCATATCCAGTCGGGTGTGTGGCTGGAGGATTTCGGCGTCGCGATCTCGGAATCCTTCGTCGTCACCGACAAGGGTGGCGAGCGCCTTACCGATGTGGCGCGCGAGCTGATCGTCATCGATTGAACCGTCCATGCATGACAATCCCTTCAGCGATGGCGAGATCAGACAGCGCCTGGCGCGGGTGCGGCAGGAGCTTGCCGAGCGCAAGCTCGACGCGGCGATCTTCGCGAGCCCTGAGAATGTCTTCTATCTGACCGGCCTCGATCATTGGGGCTATTTCGCGCCGCACCTCCTCATCGTGCCGCTTGCGGGTGAGAATGTCCTCATCACCCGCGCGATGGAGCGCGTCTCGGTCGAGAAGCAGGTGAGGTCGGCTGAGTTTCGTGGCCATCCGGACAATGAGACCGCCGCGGACATGGCGGCACGTATGCTGAAGAATCTGAAGCTCGCCGGCAAGTCGATCGGCCTCGAATATTGGACCTCGGGCTTGAGCTTCGGCTTGGCGTCGGCGCTGCAAAGTCAGGTCACGGCGACATGGTCCGACATCACGGGCCTCGCCGACGGGCTCCGGCTGGTGAAGAGCGCCGAAGAGCAGGCGCTGATGCGCCGCGCCGCCAGGATCAGCGATGCGGCGGCGGAAGCGGCGGTCGCGGCCATCGCCGATGGCGCCAAGGAGAGTGATGTGGCCGCTGCCTGCAGCGCGGCGATGATCAAGGCCGGCGGCCATCCGCCGGGCTTCGGTCCCTTCATCCGCCCGGGCAGCCGGCTCGGCGAAGAGCATGCGACCTGGGGCGACGGCCGCTACAGGAAGGGCGAGCCGGTCTTCCTCGAGCTTTCGGCCTGCGTCTCACGCTATCATGCGCCTTTGGGCCGGCTCGTCCATATCGGCGCCATGCGCGAGGAGGATGCGAAGATCGCCGGCATCGTGCGGCAGGCCTTCGATGCCGTGGTGGCGGCGATCAGGCCCGGCACGACCGCGAGGGCCGTCTATGCCGCCTGGCAGAAGGCTGTCGACGAGGCGGGGCTCGCGCATTACCGGCGGCATCATTGCGGCTATTGCGTCGGGATCGGGCAGCCGCCCTCCTGGACCGGGGGCAATATGGTGACCGGGCTCAGGCATGATTCCGACCTCGAGATCAGGACCGGCATGAGCTTTCACATATTGTCATGGCTGATGGGAAGCGGGAGGGGTGACGACTTCCTGTCCAATACGGTATTGCTGGGCGACAAGGGGCCGGAAGTGCTGACCCAGCTCGAGACCGGGCCCATAGTGGTCTAGGAGGCATCATGCTGCGCAACACGCAACTCGAACAATGGGATCGCGAGCATTTCTTCCATCCCTCGACGCATCTCGGCCAGTTCGCGCGCGGCGAGATTTCCGACCGCATCATCACCGGCGGCGAGGGCTCCCATATCGTCGATCGCGACGGCAACCGCCTGCTCGACGCTTTTGCCGGCCTCTATTGCGTCAATATCGGCTATGGGCGGATGGAAGTGGCGGACGCCATCGCGCGCCAGGCGAAGGAGCTCGCTTATTACCATGCCTATGCCGGCCATGGCAGCGAGGCCTCGATCACGCTCGCCAAGATGGTCATCGACCGGGCGCCTGAGGGCATGTCGCGCATCTATTTCGGGCTCGGCGGCTCGGATGCGAATGAAACGAACATCAAGCTTGTCTGGTACTACAACAACGTCCTGAAGCGGCCGAAAAAGAAGAAGATCATCTCGCGCTGGCGCGGCTATCACGGCTCGGGGCTCATGACGGGCTCGCTTACCGGGCTCGAGATCTTCCACAAGCATTTCGACCTGCCGCTCTCCCAGGTCATCCATACGGAATCGCCTTATTACTACCGCCGCAAGGATGCGAAGCTGACGGAGGAAGAGTTCACGGCCTTCTGCGCCGATGAGCTCGACAAGCTCATCCTCAAGGAAGGGCCGGACACGGTCGCGGCCTTCATCGGCGAGCCGGTGCTCGCGACGGGCGGCATCGTGCCGCCGCCCAAGGGCTATTGGGCGGCGATCCAGAAAGTCCTCAAGTCACATGACGTGCTCCTGATCGCCGATGAGGTGGTGACCGGCTTCGGCCGGCTCGGCACCATGTTCGGCTCCGATCATTACGGGATCGCGCCCGATCTCATCGCCATCGCCAAGGGGCTGACCTCGGCCTATGCGCCGCTGTCGGGCTCGATCGTCTCGGAGAGCGTATGGAAGGTGCTGGCCCAAGGCACCGACGAGTTCGGGCCTTTCGGCCATGGCTGGACCTATTCGGCGCATCCGATCGGGGCGGCGGCCGGCGTCGCCAATCTCGAGCTCATCGACAAGCTCAAGCTCGTCGACAATGCCAGGAAGACCGGCGCCTATCTCAATGCCGAATTGCATAAAGCGCTCAGCAGTCATCCCCATGTCGGCGATGTGCGGGGCGAGGGCCTCCTGGCCGCGGTCGAGCTGGTCGAGGACAAGGCGTCGCGCCGGTTCTACGATCCGGCGAAGAAGATCGGACCGACGGTCACCGCGGCCCTCTTGCGCCGCAAGGTCATCGGCCGCGCCATGCCGCATAGCGACATCATCGGCTTCGCGCCGCCGCTCTGTCTCACAACGGCGGAGGCCGACCAGATCGTCGGTGCGACCGCGGAAGCTATCAAGGAAGTGCTGGGTTAGGCTTCCAATGCCAAGGCCACGCCCTGGCCGACGCCGATGCTGCCAAAGGTTTTGCCGGTGAGAAATTGCGGGTTTCCGGGTGACTTTGGGTGCCAATCCGTGCCAAAATTAACGAATACGGCGTGAATCTATTGGGTTGCCGTTTATCGGAAGGGCACGAATTTTGGATGGCGCGTAACGACCTGATCATCAGTCTTGTCAAGGCGAGTGTCCGGGGTGACGTTGCCGATGCACGCGCCGTCGCGGAGGCGATTGCCGCCGACGAACGGTCAAAGAAGCACTCCGCCGTCGCAGATCGCATCTCACGTGTGCTCGACACGACTCAGCCCACACTGCGGAACGGACAGGTCCAAGCGCCTAGCATCCGGGTTCGCGACGGTTCCGGCGGCATACAGCGCAGCGAACCCCGGCGCTCCTTGTCAGCCCTGTATCTGGATGAATCCGTCTGCAACGCTTGTGAAGAACTAATCGAAGAGCAGCGCCGGGCCGATGTATTACGGGCGCACGGTCTTGAACCCCGGCATCGGCTGCTTCTGGCGGGACCACCCGGAAATGGCAAGACATCACTGGCTGAGGCGATAGCTTACGAGTTGGCTCTCCCGCTTTTCACGGTTCGCTATGATGCGGTTGTCACAAGCTATTTGGGAGAAACGGCGCAGCGCCTGCGCCGGCTGTTCGATTTCGCCCGGACGGAGCCCTGTGTGCTCTTCTTCGATGAGTTTGATGCAATCGGTAAGGAACGTGGAGATATTCATGAGACCGGCGAGATCAAGCGGGTCATCACGACGCTCCTGCTTCAGATCGATGACCTGCCGCCCTATTGCGTTCTTGTCGGCGCGACAAACCACCCTGAACTTCTGGACCGCGCCACATGGCGTCGATTTGAGCTTCGCTTGAACCTGGACGCCCCTTCGGCCAAGCAAATGATCAAATATTTCGATGACCAGCTCGATACGCTGGACGGGCAGCCCGGATATACAGCCAAGCGCTTGTGCGAGTCGGTCGATCCCGTCAGCTTTTCTGAAGCAGAGGCGTTTTTCCTCGACGTGAGGCGAAGAATAGCCTTGGCGCAGGGTGCACGGGAGCTTAGATCCATTTTGGACGATCGGGTCAAGGCATTTCGATCTCACTCCAGGGCGAGGGCCATAGGGGGCATAGATGGTGGAAAGACCGATCCTACGGTTTCCTGATCCGGTCAATGCCGTTCGCCCACGGGAAGCCCACGTACTCCGCCGAGACCGTCAGGACCGGGCCGAGCGCGGCAGGGGGAGCGATTCCAGGCCACGTTTGACAGGTTAAGCGCTGCGCTCAGCAGCGACGATCCCCTCGTTGCCCTGCGCCAGGATCCCGTCGGCATTGCTCCCGAGCGTGCGCTCGTCTTCGTTACTGCTGGCAGCGTCTCAAATTTTGCCAAGGTGGCGCGGGAGGCTGGCCTGGAAGTTTTCTCGGAAGAAGAACTGGAAGCCATTGAGGATTACCCGGAAGGCTTCCAACCGGCGCGAGATTCGACGACGCTTGCGCGCACATTGTACGCGACCATTCCGACCGTTGAATCATTGCAGCAGATGTTGTCGCTGTGGAGAGCCCACCAGCGTGGGGAAGATGCACCCTACGGCGCCGGGCCTTGGTGGAATGTGTTCAACCTGCTCCTCGAATTGCGACCCTGGGGTCCGCAGGACCGGCTTGGTGATGACGCACGGACCATTATCGAAGATCGTCTTGCCTTCAGACCAGACGATGATCCAATCTTGATTGAGTTTGAAATCTGGCCGACGGCGAGCACAGCGAAACGAGCAAGCTGGCGGGAAGAGCTGGAGCAGCGTGTCGCCGCACGGGAAGGGTCGATACTGGATCGCAGCTCCATCTCAGAAGACGGTTTCGTTTACGAGGCGCTTCTTGTTGAACTGTCCTGTGTTGCCGTGCGCGAGATGCTGGCTAACCTCGCCGACATAAACGGGCTAGCCACCCTTGAAGGCGTACAGTTCATCCTGCCACAGACGATCGGCCAAGCTCTGCCGGAAGGCACGGACGCAGTAGAGGATCGCGCCGTCCAAGGCGCTTTCAACCCGGACGCGCCGATACGCGCAGCGCTTCTGGACGGGACACCCGTAGCCGCCCATCGGGCGCTAGACGGTGGCGTTGTCATTGAAGACGTGCACGATCTGGTCAGGCTTTCGCCTGTGGCACAGCGTTACCACGCTACCGCGATGGCCTCGTTGATCCTTCGCGGCGATCTTCAAGCAGATGGCGCACCTCTGATGGACACGCGGCTGATCAGTGTGCCCGTATTGATCGATCAGCAGAATGGCGCTGAGACTGCACGGAACCGCCTCTTTGTCGACGTGGTGCACACGACCTTGATACGATTGATCGGCACCGGCGAGCCCGCTGCACCTGACGTATTTGTCGTCAATTTCTCCATCGGTGTCCGTGACAGTCACTTCTCCGGCCGCATTAGCACGCTCGCGCGGCTGATGGACTGGTGGGCCGCGAAGGAAGGACTGCTGTTTGTGATCTCAGCTGGCAATGTCGGCCATCTGGCCATTCTCGGAACGACAACGATGAACGTTGAAAGTGCAGCGGTTGCTGTCCGACGCGCGATAGCCCGAGGCGCGATGCGCGACGTTATTTTCAGCCGTACGCTTCTGGCACCGGCCGAATCCTTGAACGCCCTAACAGTCGGCGCTTTGTCGCTTGATCTCGCCAATCACGTGCCTCCGCAGCACGCCGGTATTTTCAGACTGGAGGAGGATGGTGAGTTCGTGCCGCAGATGACCAGCGCTCTCGGGCTCGGCTCCCGGCGGTCCATAAAGCCCGATCTCGTAGAGGCGGGCGGTTGCCTGGAAGTGCGCGCCGTGCCGCAGGGGACCGATGTCAGCTTGCGGGGATTGGAGCGATCCAGCCGCACTGGGTTAGTCGTAGCCTCGCCACCAGGGCAGAATGCCACCCAGAGATCGCGCGGCACAAGCCCTGCTGCCGCCCTTGTCACCCGCTCCCTGTTGCGCGCTGCCGAAGCGCTTACAGGAGACGACGGCCCATATGAGGGGCTGGAGCTGACCCGTCGTCAGAATGCGCTTCTGACGCGGGCATTGGCGGTCAATGCCGCGAGATGGCCTCAGGATGCGCTTGATCTCTACAACGAAGAGAAGACCCGGCTTGGCAGTAGCCAACATCTGCGCGCAAAAGAAGAAGTCTGCCGTCATTTCGGTTACGGCTACCTCGACAATGCCTTGATGTGGGAGTCGCCGGAAACCGGCGTGACGATGGTCGGCTTGGGATCAATTCGGAAGGACGGTGCGCAGGTCTTCAGGATGCCCGTACCACCATCACTCTCGGGAGAGAGGTTACCCCGATCAATGCGCGTTACCCTAGCCTGGCTCTCACCGGTCAATCCTTCGCGCGCTCAATACCGACTTGCTGCGCTGGAAGCCGCCGCGGTCAATGAGGCCGATGATGAAGATGACGACAGATGGGGTTTCGACATGACACCTGACGGCCTCGACGCGAACATCATCAAGCGTGGTTCTGTCTGGTCCAAGCGGCTGAAAAACAGAATTCAAACCATCCCGGAGTTCGGTGAAGACGCCGATATCCCAATCCGCGTGCAGTGTCGAGACGCATCCGGCGGTGGGCTGAACCAGGATGAGGATATCATGTTTGCAATAGCGGTAACCCTTCAAGTGGAAACCGAAGTCCAGTTCGATATCCATCAGGAAGTCGAGCAGGCATTGCGTATCCGTCTCGGCCCGGCGTCAGCCTGATGTACCAATCGCCAAAGTGATCATACTGATGCTCATGAAAACTGTCCTCGACGCTTTGGGCGACGTGCGGTCTCATGGGCTGGAAGCCCGGCGCATGCTGCAGGCGTCCGCCAGCTTGTCGCAGCCCAAAGTCTCGAAGCCCGAAGGCATAAAGCGACGTGCGGGACCTGCTGCGCCTGAAAGCAGGCAGGCTGCCGCCTTCCATAAGCACGCTCCATACGGTGGCCCAATTGATCGCCGACATCGGAACGGCCCTCGCACGGACAGGCGAAGTGCATAGAATTGATCCTCGCCATCAACCGGCACCTGGCATGGGAGAGTGCCCGGAGCCGGAAGCGATCATTCAATTCGGTTCAGGCGAAACCCCGATATTGGAACGATTATTGTTCTGTTACGCAAACTAGGCTTCTTCGATCGCCAAGGCCACGCCCTGGCCGACGCCGACGCAGAGTGTCACCAGAGCGCGCTTGGCGTTGCGGCGCTTGAGTTCGAGCGCCGCCGTGCCGGCGATGCGGGCGCCCGAGGCGCCGAGCGGATGGCCCAGCGCGATGGCGCCGCCATTCGGATTGAAGTTCTCATCCGCCGCATCGATGCCGAGTGCTCGCGTCACGGCGAGGACTTGCGCAGCGAAGGCTTCGTTGAGCTCGATCACGCCGAAATCGGCGAGCTTGAGCTTCTGCCGTTCGAGCAGTCTGCCGATAGCAGGAACGGGTCCCATGCCCATGACCCGCGGCGCCACGCCGGCGCTCGCCGCACCTGTGATGCGGGCGATGGGTGTGAGGCCATATTTCGCGACGGCCTTCTCCGAGGCCAGCAATAAGGCGGCGGCGCCGTCATTGACACCCGATGAATTGCCGGCCGTCACCGTGCCGTCCTTCCGGAACGGCGTCGGCAGCTTGGCCAGTTTCTCGACCGTCGTGCCGGCGCGGGGATGCTCGTCCGTGACAACCGACAGGGTCTCGCCTTCCTTCTGCGGCACCGTCACGGCGACGATCTCTTCCGCGAAGCGGCCGCTTCCTTGCGCCGTCACGGCGCGCGCCTGGCTCTGCGCCGCATAGGTATCCTGGTCGGCGCGCGAGATCTGATGCTCGGCAGCGACATTCTCCGCCGTCTCCGGCATGGAATCGATGCCATATTGCGCCTTGATCAGCGGATTGACGAAACGCCAGCCAATCGTCGTGTCATAGATCTCAGGAGAGCGAGCGAAAGCCGTTTCCGCCTTCGGCATCACGAAGGGCGCCCGCGACATGGACTCGACACCGCCAGCGATCACCAGATCGGCCTCGCCGGTCTTGATTTGGCGGGCCGCAGCGATGACGGCATCGAGACCCGAAGCGCACAGCCGGTTGACCGTCATCCCCGGCACGGTTTCGGGCAGACCCGCGAGCAAAGCCGCCATGCGGGCGACATTGCGGTTGTCCTCGCCCGCCTGATTGGCGCAGCCCAGGATCACTTCATCGATCGCCGATGGATCGATTCCTTTGTGGCGTTCGACCAGGGTGCTGACAGGAAGGGCAGCGAGGTCATCGGCGCGCACCGAGGCGAGAACGCCGCCATAGCGCCCGATCGGCGTACGGATGAAATCGACGATATAGGCCTGCATGGTCAAGACTCCTTGAGCCAGCCGTGGCTGACTTCGGGCAAGGGAATGCAATCGCGCAAGAGCCTTGTATAGGCATGTTGCGGTCTGTCAAAAAGTGCCGCGGTGTCGGCGTCTTCGACGATCTCGCCCTGGCGCATGACGATCACCCGGTCGCACAGCCGGCGCACGACCGAGAGATCATGGCTGATGAAGGCCATGGTGAAATTCATTTGCGCGCGCAAGGTCATGAGGAGATCGAGAATCTGCGCCTGACTCGAGACGTCGAGGCCGGAGACGATCTCATCCGCCAGGATGAAGCGCGGCTTCAAGGCGACCGCGCGGGCGATGCCGACACGCTGGCGCTGCCCACCCGACAGCTCATGCGGATAGCGCGATGCGAAGCCTTCCGGCAGGCCAACTTGCCGGAGCGCTTCGGCGACTCGTTGACGGCTATTGGCCAGCCCGTGCAGTGCGAGCGGAGCCGAGATGATCGCGCCGACCGTCTTGCGCGGATTGAGAGACGAGAAGGGATCCTGGAAGATGATCTGGAGATCGCGCCGCAAGGGCTGCAAATCGTCGTCGGAGAGCGTGCCGATCTCGCGCCCGGTAAAGACGATCCGGCCCGAATCGGGCTTCAGCAGACGGATCAGCGTGCGCCCCAGCGAGGTCTTGCCCGAACCCGATTCGCCGACAATGCCGGTGATGGCGCCTTCCTCGAGCGTGAAGCTCAATCCTTTCAGGATCTCGATGCGAGGCGCCGCTCCGAGCAGAGGCTTCTTCGTCATGTCGGGCAGCGACAGATGCAGCTTCTCGACCGTGAACAAGGCGTCAGCCATGGGCCGGTCTCCGTGCCCAGGCCGCGTCGGTCAGGGCGACCTCGCGCGCCAGTTCCGCGATCAGCTCAGGCGAAGCGGGTTTGAGCGAGTCTTCCGGCCGGTCATAGCGCGGGGTCGCCGCCATCAAGGCCCGCGTATAGGCATGCTCCGGCCTGGCGAAGAGCTCCGTGACCGGCGCCTGCTCCACCACCTTGCCGGCGTAAAGCACGGTGGCGCTCTGGCAGAGCTTGGCGACGACGCCGAGATTGTGGGTGATGAAGAGCAAGCCCGTGCCATGGCGCGCCTGCATGTCGGCGATGAGGCCTAAGATCTGCTTCTGCACCGTGACATCGAGCGCCGTCGTCGGCTCGTCCGCCACGATCAAGCGCGGCTCGGCGCTGAAGGCCGAAGCAATGAGGACGCGCTGACGCATGCCGCCCGAGAGCTCATGTGGATAAAGCCGCATCACCCGCTCGGGCTCTGCGATCTTCACCTCGGCGAGGAGCGCCAGAGCGCGGGCTCTTGCCTCGGCCTTCTTCATGCCGAGAATATGGATGAGCCGGTCGCAGATCTGCTGCTCGATGCGCTTTGCCGGATTGAGCGCGGTCAAGGGATCCTGCGGGATGAAAGCGGCGCGCTTGCCGATATAGAGGCGGCGGGCGCCTTCCGGCAGCCGGGCCAGGTCCTGACCGGCGAGCATCACATGACCTTCGACGACGTCGACCGCCCTCGGCAGGATGCCGAAGACGGCGCGCGCGATCATGCTCTTGCCGGCGCCCGATTCACCGACCAGCGCATGGACTTCGCCCGGGTGGACGGTGAGCGATACCGAGCGCAGCAGACGACCGCCCTGCTTCAAGGCGACGCTCAGGCTGGCGATCGTGAGATAGGGCGCCGTCATCGGAGCACCGGGTCGAAACGTTCCTTCAATCCTTCGCCGAACTGGCTGAAGGCGAGGACGGTGAGGAACAGAGCGATCATCGGGAAAAGCAGCACCCACCAGGCCTGGTAGATGATGCCGCGGCCTTCGGCGATCATGCTGCCCCAGGTCGCCTGGTCGGTCGATACCGAGAGATTGACATAGGACAGGATGGCTTCGACGATCACCGCGATGCCCATTTCGAGCGACAGCAGCACCGTGATGGCCGGCAGCACATTGGGCAGCACTTCCTTGAGCAAGGTCGCCATGCGGGAAAGGCCCATGGCACGGGCGCTTTCGACATAATCCATCCGGCGCTGCTGCATCGTCTCGGCGCGCACCACGCGGCAGAAGCGGGTCCAGTCGATGATGGCGATAGCGAGGATGACCGAGGTAAGGCTCGGATTGAAGAAGGCGACGAGGAGAATAGAGAGAAGGACCGGCGGAAAGGCCATCCAGATATCGACGATGCGCGAGATGACGCGGTCGGTCCAGCCGCCGAAGAAGCCTGAGAGGAGCCCGAGGGCCGAGCCCAGAAGGCAGGCGGCGAGGCCCGCCCCTATGGCGACGATGAAAGCCGGGCGCGCCGCCGAGATAAGCCTGGACAGCACATCGCGGCCGAGGCTGTCGGTGCCGAGAAGATAGCCGGGCTCGCTGCCTGAGATCCAGGCCGGCGGCAATTTGCCGAGCATGAGATCCTGGGCGAGAGGATCATGCGGCACGATGACAGGGGCGAAGATCGCCGCCAACGCCATGAGGATCAGCCACGATCCGGAAAGCCACAGCCTGGGGCCTGTCCTCACCATGATGGCGCGGGCCTCAGCCATGCCGCAGCCTCGGATTGAGCAGCGCATAGCTCAGATCGACCAGGAGATTGATGATGACGAAGAGGGCGGCAAAGACGAGGACGATACCCTGGATCAGTGGCAGGTCGCGATTGATCACGGCATCGATCGCCATATTGCCGAGGCCTTCATAGGAGAAGAGCCGCTCGACGATGACCGTGCCGCCGATGAGGAAGGTGAATTGCACGCCGGCCAGAGTGAGGGTCGGGATGACGGCGTTGCGCAGCGCTTCCGACAAGAGCACGCGGGTCTCGGAAAAGCCCTTGGTGCGGGCGAGCATCACATAATCCTGCTGCATCGCCTCCTTGAGCGAGGTTTTCAGAAGCTGGGCGATGACCGCCGCCAAAGGCAGCGCCAGCGCCAGAGCCGGCATCAGCATATGGCGCATGAGGTCGAGGAAGATGTCGAAGCGCAAACGCAGGATGCTCTCGATGAGATAGAAGCCCGAGACGAAATTGAGATCGAGGGTCGGCGAGACGCGGCCCGATATGGCGAAGACCGGAAAGGCGACGCCGAGGAGCAAAATGAGGGTGAGACCCCAGAGGAAATCCGGCATGGCGAGGCTTGCGCCGTTGAAGAGGTCGATGCCGGTCTCGGCTGCCGTGCCGCGGTAGCGCGCCGCTATAACGGCAAGGCTGCCCCCCAAGGCCACGGCGATGACGAGCGCGAGTGTCGCGAGCTCGAGCGTCGCCGGCAGGCGGCCGAAGATCAGTCCCATCACATCCTGGCGCAAGGAGATGGAGGTGCCGAAATCGCCCTGCAAGGCGCGGCCGAGCCAGATCCAGAACTGCGTCATGATCGGCTTGTCGAGGCCGTAATGGGCGGTGAGCAAGGCGATGTCGGCGTCGGACGCGCCGGGCGGCAGCATCATGGCGATGGGATTGCCGGGGACGACGCGCACCAGAATGAAGACGATGAGGGCCACGCCGAAAAGCGTGACCACAGTCGAGCCGAGGCGGATCAGGAGGTTTCGGCCCATGCCAACTCAGAACCTTGCCAGAGCAGTCGGAGAGGATCGCCGAGGCGATCCTTTCCGCTACACCTAGGCCGGTGACATCAGCGCTGGCAAGAGCGCCCCCGAAACATGCGGCGTGACCTTGACCGTTTTGACATGGACGATCGGCTGCACATATTGCAGCAACGGGATGACATAGCCTTCCTCGGCGATGTATTTGTCGACCGCCTTCCAGCCCTCGATGCGCTTCGTCTCGTCCTTCTCGCCCCAGAGCGGGATGATCTTGTCGATCAGGTCCTTGGAATCCCACACCGAATGCGGGCTCGGGCCGAACATGGCGAAGCCGGTCGAGGTGGTGGGATCGCCGATGGCATTGCCCCAATTGTAGAAGGCGGCCGGCGCCAGGGTGTCGGCGGCGCGCAATTCATAATGCTTGGCGATCTCGTAGATCTCGATCTCGGCCTCGATGCCGACCTTGCGCCACATGCCGACAATGGCCTGGATCATCTCGTAATCCTTGGGCTTGAAGCCCTTGGTGGTCTGGATCTTGAACTTCACCGGCTTGTCGGGGCTGAAGCCCGATGCGGCCAGGAGCTGCTTGGCCTTTTCGGGGTCGAAGCCCACCTTGATCGAGGCGTCATAGGCCGCATATTGCGGCGTCTCCAGCGTATCGATGGGAATGCCATAGCCGTTGAGCAGGCGGTCGATGATCAGCTTCTTGTCGATCGCATGATGGGCGGCGAGGCGCACATTCTTGTCGAGCATCACATCGACATCGTTGAGGAAGATCATGCCGATGTCGGAGATCGGCGTAGTGATGCCGGCAAGCCCGTCCTTGGCCTTGAGCCGGTCGAACTCGTCATAGGGGATTTCGAGCGTCACTTGTGAGGAGCCGGATTCGATCTCGGCGACGCGGCTCGAGGCATCGGGCACGAATTTGATGATGACCGTGTCGAATTTGGGCTTGCCGCCCCAATAATTCGGATTGGCCTTCAAGCGCACGAAGGCGTTGCGCTCGAATTTCTCCATCATATAGGGACCGGTGCCGATCGGTGCCTTCTCGAAGCCTTCAGCACCCACCTTCTCGTAATAGGCCTTGGGCAGCACATAGCCGGTGAGGAACGACATCCATTTGAACAGGACCGGCTCGAACTCCTTCACATCGGCGGTGATCTTGTTGCCGTCGACCTTGAAGTTGCCGATCTTGCTCCACACGAACTGGATCGGATTGCCGGTTTCGGGCTTGCCGGCGCGCTCGAGCGACCAGGCTACGTCGTCGGCGGTGAAGGGCGAGCCGTCATGCCAGGTGACGCCGTCCCTGACTTCCATCATGATCTGCGTCTTGTCGTCGTTCCAGCCCCATTTGGTGACGAGGCCCGGCGCGAAGGAGAGGTCGGGATTCTGCGCGATATACATGTCGAAGACCGATTGATAGATCGCCTGGATCGTCGGATTGACGGCGGAAGGACCGACGGTCGGATCCCAGGAAGGCAGATTCACATTGTAGGCAATGGTGAGCTCGGAGCCTTGCGCCGAGACAGTCGTGGCGGGAAGGCCGGCAAAAAACGCCGCACCGCCAAAGGCACCGAATTTCAACAGATCGCGTCTGGATGTCGTCATGTTCCTCTCCCTGTCGCCTTATTGTTTTAGCAGTCACTGTTGCAAGATACTTTAGGTCTGAAATAAAATCGCCGCAAGATCATCTGGTGAGCATCTTTGCCAGCATGAAGCCTGAACCGGCACCGACACCCGCTCCTGGCCAAGTCGAGGCGCCGACAAGATAAAGGCCGTCGAGTGGCGTCTTATAGCGCGACCAGCCGGGTGCCGGGCGGAACAGAAAATTCTGGCTCAGATGATGGCTGCCGCCGAGACTATCGCCGCCCAGCAAATTGGGATTCTCCTTTTCGAGATCGAGCGGTGAGAAGACGGCGCGGCCGAGGATCTTCTTGCGGAAGCCCGGCGCGTAGCTTTCGAGAATGGTCATGACCCGGTCGGCATAGGTCTCTTTGATCTGGCTCCAGTCCGCAGTCGCGGGAAGCACGCGGACTTGAATCCAGAGGATGTGCTTGCCTTCGGGCGCGCGGCTCGGATCGATGGCGGTCGGCTGGCCGACCACCAGCACCGGCTCAGCCGGCAGCAAGCCCGCGAGCGTTTCATGATAGGCGCGGCTCATCATGTCGAGCGAGGGGGCGAGATGGACATAGGCGAAACGCTGAAGCTCGGCCCCCGCCGCCCAGTCGGGAAGCCCATCGGCAGCGACATGGATCATCATCGTGCCCGGGCCGGCACGGAAGGACGTCATCTGCCGATCGGCTTCCGCATTGCCGCTGCCGCCGGCCAGGAGCTTTCCGAAAACGATCTGCGGCACGACATTGGCGATGACGGCGCGCTTGGCGGCAAAGCTCCGTCCGTCCTTGAGGGTGATGCCCGCGGCGCGGCCATTCGCCTTGTCGATACGTGTGACCTCGGCATCGAGATGGATCTCGCCGCCAAGCTCTTTCAAATAGGCGGTCATGGACTTGATCATCACATCGGCGCCGCCTCGGCCCAGCGCCATGCCAAAGCTCTGATCGGCCATGGCTTCGAGATAGGGAAAGAGCGCGCCGCCCGCTATGTCGGGGGCGAAATCAAGATGCATTCCCCAGGCGGCGAGCGTCGCCTTGATCTTGTCGGACTCGAAGTTCGCATCGAGGAACGCGCGTGGCGATGACACCAAGAGTCGCAGCGTATCGATGATCCAGGGCAGTCCACGGGCGCGCCAGGCTTTCCAGCCGATAGAGATGAGGTCGCGTGACGGCATCGGGCTGCCGAGAAGGGAAAATATGTGCGGCGCATCCTTGCCGAAAGCTTCGCTCATCCGGCGCCAGCTTTCCGCATCCTCTTCGGAGAAGGACCGGGCGCGGGCCATGTTCTTCTCCATATCCTTGGAGACCCCGAACCAGGATCCATCGGCGAAGGGTGTGGCGAAGCAATCGCTCGCTGCGGCGAAAGCGAGCCCATGCCGCATCAGCGCCTCGCCATGCATGCGCATGAAGGGCGAGCCGGCAAAGAGACCCAGATTCATGGCGAAGAGATCATGGTGGAAGCCCGGAAGTGTCACTTCGCGGGTCTGCACGGCGCCGCCCGCCACTTTGTTGCGCTCGAAGACGGAGACCTTCCAGCCCTGCTTCGCCAGATGGATGGCGGAGGCCAGGCCATTGTGGCCGCTGCCCACGATGATGGCGTCATAGGTCATGCGCACTTCCTTCCCTGACGCACATACTGGCATACGCATATAATATGTCCACGAGATTCCACTGTAACGGTCAAATGCGCCAAATCTTACTTGCAATTGCAAGTATTGGGCATAGGATAAGGCAAACAACAGCAAGCCGCAGCGGAGGAAATCATGGCGCAGAAAGCAGATTTGAGTTCATTGGCCGAAGCCCTTTTGTCGGGCTCGGTCGAGGTGGTCGATCTCTCGGCACCGCTCGGGCCACAGACGCCGCTCATCAAGCTGCCGCCCGACTTCGCCAAGAACACGCCCCAGGTCGAGATCCACAACATCTCCAACTATGACAAGAACGGACCTTTCTGGTCATGGAACTGGCTCAAGCTCGGCGAGCATTCCGGCACGCATTTCGATGCGCCGATCCACTGGATCAGCGGCAAGGACTATGCCGACGGCTCGACCGACAAGATCAATCCGAAGAATTTCGTGGCGCCGGCCAATGTCATTGACTGCAGCGCCGAGGTGAAGAAGAACCCCGACTTCCTGCTCTCGGCCGACGGCGTGCGCGCCTGGGAGAAGAAGCATGGCGACATCGCCAAGGGCAGCTGGGTCCTGATGCGCACCGACTGGTACACCCGCAATGGCAGCGAGAAGGACTTTCTCAATGCCGATGACAAGGGCCCGCATTCGCCGGGACCGACTGTCGATTGCATCGAATATATCCTGTCGAAGGGCGCCATCGGCTGGGGCAGCGAGACGGTCGGCACTGATGCGGGTTCGGCCGGCGGCATGACGCCGCCCTTCCCGGCGCATAATCTGATGCACAAGTCGAACCGCTACGGCTTGGCCAGCCTGTGCAATCTCGACAAGCTGCCGCCCAAGGGCGCCATCCTCATCGCCGCACCGCTCAAGATCGTGAATGGCACCGGCAGCCCGTTGCGCGTGCTGGCGCTGGTGGCGCGCTGACGGGAAGATTGATGCAAGCGGCGAGCGCTTTGGAAGTTTTCCCCCTCTTCCGTTGCGAAGCAATGGGAGAGGGGGAAAGAAGGAAAGATTCAGGAGGAGGACATGTCCGATCCTGACTATGTGATCATTGGCAGCGGCATCAATGCGCTGGTCGCCGCCGCCATGCTCGGCAAACGTGGCAAGCGCGTGCTGATGCTCGAGCGCAATGACCGCATCGGCGGCTGCATCCGCACCGAAGAGATCACGGCACCCGGCTATGTTCACGATGTGATGGCGACGACCTTTGTCCTCTTCATCACATCACCGGGCTATGCGGCGCTTGCCGCCGATCTCGGCCGGCATGGGCTCGAATTCTGCCACAGCGAGCATCCCTCGGGCGTGCTCTTGCCGGATGGGCGCTCGGCCATCGTCAGCATGAAGCGCGCCGACAATGGCGCTGCCCTCGATCGGCTGAGCCCCGGCGACGGCGCCCAGCATCTTGCCGATGTCGGCGGGGTCGAGCGGAATGCTCACCTGCTCTTCGCGCTTCTCGGTGGCCAGTTGTGGAGTTGGCCGACCGCCAAGCTCCTCGCGCGCGAGGCCTGGGGGCGGGGTCCCCGGCAACTCGCGCAGTTCTTCGGTGAAGCGCTCACCACGGCGCGAGCCTGGCTCGAATCCAACTACCAATCCGATGTCGCCCGTGCCTTGTGGGCGCCCTGGGTGCTGCATACGGGCCTCTCGCCCGAAAGCGCCTATTCGGCGCAAATGGCGAAGGTGATCGCCTTTGCGCTGGAGGCGGCGGGCGCCCCCATCGTCAAAGGCGGCGGGCAGAAATTGCTCGATGCCTTTGCGGCTCTCATCCGCGAGACGGGGGGCGAGATCAGGACGAAGGCCGATGTCGCTGCGGTGCTCGCCGGCTCTGGTGGTGCGGCGCGGGGCGTGAAGCTCGCCGACGGCTCGGAGATCGTGGCGCGCCAAGGCGTCATCTGCTCGGTCACGCCGAACCAGCTTTATGACCGGCTGCTCAATGGCTGGGCGGTGCCAGCTGAGCTCAAGACCGCGCTGCGCAATTACCGCTATGGCAAAGGCAATTTCCAGCTTCACTACGCGCTGAAATCGCCACCCCGATGGCTGACCGCCGGCCTCGAGAAAGTGGCGCTCCTGCATCTGACGCCGGGCCTCGACGGCGTGTCCAAGGCCGCGAATGAAGCCGAGCGCGGCATGCTGCCGGAACAGCCTACCATCTGCGTCGGCCAGCCCCATGCGCTCGATCCGAGCCGCTGCCCAGAGGGGGCCGCCATACTCTGGCTGCAGCTGCCGGAAGCGCCGCGGCAGATCAAGGGTGACGCCGCGGGCAAGATCGCCGTGCCATCCGACGGCCAGTGGACCGAAGCCGTGCGCGAAGCCTATGCCGACCGTATCGAGGCGATCCTCGCGCAGCACATTACCGATTTCAGCGCCATCAAGCTCGCCCGCAAAGCCTATTCGCCGGCCGATCTCGAAGGCCTGAACATGAATCTCGTCGGCGGCGATCCCTATGGCGGCTTCTGCGGCCTCGACCAGTCCTTCCTGTGGCGGCCGTTCAAGTCCTCGGTCAATCACCGCACCTTCATTCCCAACCTCTATCATATTGGCGCGTCAACCCATCCCGGCGCCGGCCTCGGCGGCGGCTCGGGCTTCATGCTGGCGCAAGCTTTGAGGTGATCACCATGGTCGGGCGCTTCGGAACTGCCTTGCTCAAGCCGGCCAATGCCGATCAGGACGCGATTCCGTCGATCGGCGAGATCGGGCTCAATCATTTCGCGCCCTATCTCCTCAACCGCGTCTCGGCGCGCTGGAATGCAGACATGCTGGAGGTGCTGAAGTCCTTCGACCTCACCACCGCGAAGATGCGCACCCTGGCCGTGCTCTCGATCACGCCCGGCATGACGGCGAACGACCTGGCGCTGCATACGATCACCGAGCAGTCGACTATGAGCCGCACCCTCGATGCGATGGAAGAGCAGGGGCTGATCAAGAGCCGGCCGCGCAAGGAGGATCTGCGCGTGCGCGAGGTCTATCTGACCGAAGAGGGCCGCCAGCTCTTCGCCGAATTCTGGCCCGCCATGTACCGGCGCTATTCCGACGTCTTCAATGGCGTCAGCGAGGCCGAATATGAAAGTTTCATATCCGTCCTGCACAAGATGCTGCAGAATATGAACCAGGGTTGACGGAGGCTCACTATGGCCGAACGTTCCTTCGCGAAAGAAGTCCAGCAACTCAAGATCGGCGCCGGCGAGGAGTTCCGCGGCGAGGGCATCCTCGCCATCACCAAGGCGCTCCTGCAATGTGGTGTCGGCTATGTCGTCGGCTATCAGGGGGCGCCGATCTCGCATCTCATGGATGTGCTCGCCGATGCGCAAGAGATATTGGGCGAGCTCGGGGTCCATTTCGAAGCGAGCGCCAGCGAAGCAGCGGCTGCGGCGGCGCTCGCGGCTTCCGTGCATTATCCCATTCGCGGGGCGGCGACCTGGAAGTCGACGGTCGGCACCAATGTCGCCTCCGATGCGCTCGCCAATCTCTCCTCCGGCGGCGTCACCGGCGGCGCGCTCATCATCGTCGGTGAGGATTATGGCGAAGGCTCTTCCATCATGCAGGAGCGCAGCCATTCCTTCGCGATGAAGTCGCAGATCTGGCTGCTCGATCCCAAACCCAATCTGGAAGCGATCGTGAAGGCGGTCGAAGACGGTTTCGAGCTTTCGGAGGCGACCAATACGCCGGTGATGCTGGAAGTCAGGATCAGGTCCTGCCATGTGCATGGCCGCTTCATCGCCAAGGACAATCAGCGCCCCCAGATGTCGGTGGCCGACGCGCTCGAGACGCCGCGCCGCGACACGCAGCGCATCGTGCTGCCGCCCGCGTCCTTCCTGCATGAGCAGGAGAAGGTCAAGAAGCGCTGGCCGGCGGCGATCGACTTCATCAAATCACGCAAGCTCAACGAGATGACAGGACCGAAGCGCGGCAAGGTCGGCATCGTGCTGCAGGGCGGCATGTATAACAGCGTGATCCGGGCGCTGCAGCGTCTGGGGCTGGCCGATCTCTATGGCGCATCGATGGTGCCGCTCTATATCCTCAATGTCACCTATCCGCTGGTCGATGACGAGTTCCTCGGCTTCTGCAACGACAAGGACGCGGTGCTGGTCGTCGAGGAGGGTCAGCCCGATCATCTCGAGCAGGCCTTCGGCCATATGCTGCACAAGGCGGCCGCCCCGACCCGGCTCCATGGCAAGGATTTCCTGCCGATGGCCGGCGAATATACCGGGCAGGTGATGCTCGACGGCCTGTCGGGCTTCCTGCGCGCCCATGCGCCGGAGCTCCTCACCGCCAAGATCCGCTTGCCCAATGCGCCGGTGGCGCCGCCCGATGTCTCGCATCTGGCGCAAGTCGTGCCGATGCGCCCGCCCGGCTTCTGCACCGGCTGTCCGGAGCGGCCGATCTTCTCGGCCATGAAGCTGGTCGAAAGGGAGCTCGGCGTGCACCATGTCGCGGCCGATATCGGCTGCCATCTGTTCTCGATCATGCCGCCCTTCAATATCGGGGCGACCACCATGGGCTATGGCCTGGGGCCGGCCTCCGCTTCCGCCTTCAACGTGCCGGCGAAGAAGCGCTCGATCGCCATCATGGGCGACGGCGGCTTCTGGCATAATGGCCTTGCATCGGGCGTCGGCAATGCCGTCTTCAACAAGAGCGACGGCGTCATCCTGGTCGTCGACAACTACTATTCGGCAGCGACCGGCGGGCAGGACATATTGTCGTCGCGCGCCAACAACCGGACGCGCTCGACGAAACATCCGATCGAGGATGCGGTCAAAGGGGTGGGTGTCAATTGGGTGCGCCGGATCGACCGCACCTATGACGTCTCACGCATGCGCGACACTTTGCGCGAGGCGCTGACCACCAAGGAGAAGGGGCCGAAGGTCATCGTTGCTTCCTCGGAATGCATGCTGAACAAGCAAAGGCGCGAGAGGCCGCTTCTGGCCAAGGCGGTCCGTGACGGCAAGCGCGTGGTGAAGCCGCGCTTCGGCGTCGATGAGGATGTGTGCACCGGCGATCATGCCTGCATCAGGCTTTCGGGCTGCCCGTCGCTCAGCGTTAAGAAGCTCGATGATCCCTTGCGCGATGATCCGGTGGCGTCGATCGACCAGTCCTGCGTCGGCTGCGGCAATTGCGGCGAGGTCGCCGATGCCGCGGTGCTGTGCCCCTCCTTCTATCGCGCCGATGTCGTCAACAATCCGGGATGGTTCGAGCGTTTCGTGTCCTTCATGCGGCGGATGGTCATCTCCTGGCTGCAGAGACGGCGCGATCGGAAGTCGCTCAGCTTCGCGAAAGTGGGGCAAGCTCCGTGAATATGCAGGCGTCACGCCAGAGTCAGATCATCAAGCTCGCGATCCTGGCGGTCGGCGGGCAAGGTGGCGGCGTGGTGTCGGATTGGATCGTGCATCTCGCCGAGGAAAACGGCTGGTATGCGCAGGCGACCTCGGTGCCGGGTGTCGCGCAGCGCACTGGTGCCACGATCTATTATATCGAGATGGTGCCCGACCGCGGCAGAACCCCGGTGCTGGCCTTGATGCCCTCTCCCGGCGATGTCGATATCGTGCTCGCCGCCGAGCTCATGGAGGCCGGGCGCGCCATGATGCGCGGTCTTGTGACGCCGGAGCGCACCACCCTCATCGCCTCGTCGCACCGCGCCTATGCCGTGTCGGAGAAAGTCGTGCCGGGCGACGGCATCAGCGATGGCGGCCAGGTCATCGAGACGGCCCGCAAGACATCGCGGCGTTTCATCGCCGCCGATCTCGAGCGGATCGCAGTCAGGAACGGCAGCGTGATCTCGGCGAGCCTGTTCGGTGCGCTGGCGGCATCGGGCGTGCTGCCCTTCAGCCGCGACAGTTTCGAAGCGACGATCCGCAGCGGCGGCAAGGGCATCGAGGCGAGCCTCAGGGCCTTCCATGAAGCCTTCGATGCCGCCCTGGCGCCGGTGCCGGCGGCACCGCCCGAGAAGAAGCCCAAGCTCTCCATCACCAAAGGACCCGACCAGCTCACGGCGCGCTATCAGGACCTCGTGATGCGCGTCAAGGACGAGATGCCGCCCGAGGCGCAGGAGATGGCACGTGCGGGCCTCGCCAAGGTGGTGGAGTTCCAGGACATCGCCTATGGCGAAGAATATCTGAGCCGCCTGGTGCGGATCTCGGCCCTCGACCACGATCTCGGCGGCGACGGCAAGGGTCGCGCCTTGACCCGCGAGGCCGCGAAATACATCGCCAATGCCATGACCTATGACGATGTCATCCGAGTCGCGCGGATAAAAACACAGAGTCGCCGGTTTGCGCGGGTGCGCAAGGAGATGCGGCTTCACGACGACCAGCTGCTCAAGCTCACCGAATTCATGCATCCGCGCATGGAGGAAGTATGCGGCATGCTGCCGGCCCGCCTCGGGCGTTATATCGAGAGCCGGCCACGCCTGTTCAAGGCGATGGACCGCCTGGTCAATCGCGGCCGCCATGTGCGCACTGATTCGATCTTCTGGTTCACCATACTTTATATATTTGGCGGCTTCTCGCGCTTCCGCCGCAAGCTGCTGCGCCATGAGGTGGAGCAGGCGCATCTGGCGCACTGGCTCGGTGAGGCCGAAAGGCTGGCGCGGGTGAATTACGATCTGGCCGTCGAAGTGCTGCGCTGCCGCCGGCTGATCAAGGGCTATAGCGACACGCATGCGCGCGGCCTCTCGCGCTATGATCGCGTGCTTTCGGCACTGCCGATACTGGAGGCGCGCGATGACGGTGCCGAATGGCTGCGCCGCCTACGCGAGGCGGCGCTGAAGGACGAGAACGGCAATGCCCTCGAAGGGGCGCTCAAGACAGTGGAGAGTCTATGAGCTGCTCTCGCTGCCGCCACGAATTTCCTCATGGATCCATTTGCGGAATGCCTGTATGCGGCGATCGTTGCGCTTGCGGCTCGGATAAGCAAGATACCAGCCGCCCTGCTGCTTGATCTTCATCTTCATGGGCTGGACGAGCTTGCCGGAAAGTAGATCGCGTCTCACCATCAGCTCAGGCGCGACCATCAAGCCTTGACCGTCGATGGCGGCTTCGATGGCCAGGAGATAGCTGTCGAATTTCTCGACGGTCTGAGGCCGCTTGCGCCGATCGCCGGTGAACCATGCATTCAGATCATCTGGCGCGGTCGACACTTCTAAAGCGGTAAATCTCGAAAGATCCTTGGCCGTGCCGATCTTGCGGCTGAGCCCGGGACTGCATACGAGGACGAGGTGTGTCTCCAGAAGATGTATGTAGTCTATACCCTCCCGCTTCGGCCCTTGCGCATAGATGATGGCCATGTCCGCGGCCTTTGGCACGAAGTCCCAATCCATCAGACTGCTGTCCAAGGCAAGCCGGATATCGGGATGCTTGGACCGAAACCGGTGCAGCCGCGGAATGAGCCATCGGACCGCGACCGTCACGTAGATCTGAAGCGTCAGATTGCCTTCGCCCTGGTCCCGTCGCAGCAGCGCGGTTCCATTCTCGATCTGATCGAAAGCCTCCCGCATGAATGGAAACAACATTTCGCCAGGAGGGCTGAGCTTTACCCCGCCCGGCATGCGGACGAACAGCTTTGCGTCGAGGAACGCTTCGAGGGCAGCGATCTGATGACTTACCGCCGATTCGGTTACGCTCAATTCCGTGGCCGCTCTGCGAAAGCTGCCGTGCCGCGCCACGGCTTCGAAGGTCCGCAGCCCGGGTAATGATGGTAAAGCGTGCCTGCGCGACATGCCTCTCCAGCGGTTGAGTATGACATGAGTTTAACTCAAGTCGATGCGAGATACCATCGTTTGATCTCGCCGCAAATTTTCGCGAGCCTGGAGCGATCCGCAAGGCTAGGAGCGTGGGATGTCGCAGAAATCGCATGGTTTGGTCATGAAAGACACGAGCCGCAAGGATTCGGCACTGGTCACGCGTCGGGATCTTCTCGGCCTTGCCATGGGAGCCGGCGCGAGTCTCGCCACGGCTCAGCTGCTGTGGTCGAAGCAAGCAAGGGCCGAGCCTAAGAAGGGCGGTCGGCTTCGTGCCGGCTTGGCACACGGATCCACGACCGACGTTCTCGATCCAGCGACATACGAGAACGGCTTCACCCAGACGGTCGGCAACAGCGTCTGCAACAGGCTGACCGAGGTCGATCCGAGTGGTGAGCTTGTCGGCGAGCTTGCCGAAACATGGGAGCCAAGCGCCGACGCGAAGACCTGGCGGTTCAAGCTGCGGTCTGGCGTCTTGTTCCACAACGGCAAGACGCTGACCAGCGAGGATGTCGTCGCGTCGATCAATCATCATCGCGGTGAGGCGAGCACGTCGGGAGCCAAGGGCATCGTCGCCGAAATCACCGATCTGCAAGCCGACGGCCGCGACAGCGTGACCTTTGCACTGAAGGGCGGCAATGCCGATTTTCCGTTCATTCTCTCCGACTTTCATCTCGGCATTTTCCCCGCAACGGAAGGCAAGATCGACTGGGCTTCCGGCGCCGGCACGGGCGCTTACTCGATCGCCAGCTTCGAACCCGGCATCCGCGCGATCCTCAAGCGCAACACCAATTACTGGAAGGCAGGTCGCGGCCATTTCGACGAAGTCGAGCTGATGTCGATCGTCGACGTCAACGCAAGGACCAATGCCCTGGTCGGTGGCGATATCGACGTTATGGATCGCTGCGATCTCAAAACGGTCAACCTCCTCAAGAGGAATGCGGCTGTGCGCGTCGAGCAGGCATCCGGCACGCAGCATTACTCCTTTGCCATGCAGACCGATGCGGACCCGTTCGCGAGCAAGGATGTGCGTCTCGCCTTGAAGCTCGCGATCGACCGGCAGGAACTGATCGACAAGATCCTGCTCGGCTATGGCTATCTTGGCAACGATCATCCGATCGGGAAATTCAATCGCTATTTCGCGAGCACGCTGGAGCAGAGGCAATATGATCCGGACCAAGCTCGATTCTTGCTGAAGAAAGCGGGCCACGAAAACCTCAAAGTGTCCTTGAGCGTAGCGGATGCCGCCTTCGCGGGGGCCGTCGATGCCGGTACGCTCTTCGCAGAGAAAGCTGCGAAAGCCGGGATCACGATCGATATCGTGCGCGAGCCCGACGATGGGTATTGGACGAATGTCTGGCTCAAGAAGAGCTTCGCGGCAGTCTATTGGGGCGGAAGGCCGACCGAAGACTGGATGTTCTCGACCGCCTACGCCGCCGGCGTGCCGTGGAACGATACGCATTGGCAGAATGACCGGTTCAATGCGCTTTTGCAGCTCGCGCGGGTCGAACTCGACGACGGCAAGCGCCGCGAGATGTATGGCGAGATGCAGCAGTTGGTGCGCGACGATGGCGGGGCCATCATCCCCATGTTCGCCAATTTTGTTTTCGCGATGTCCGACAAAGTGGCGCATGCGCCGGAAATCTCCGCGGAATGGGATCTGGATGGCCTCAAATTCGCGGAGCGGTGGTGGTTCCAGTAAGCTTGCAGGATCTCGTTTCGGGGGCGGCCAATCTCTTTCTCGCCAGCGGCAACAAGACCGCGATGTATGCGGCAGGGCTCATCAAGTCGGCTTCACCGCAGCGGGCGGCTGATCCGCCGCGCAGGCTCCCGGTCCTCCAACATTTGGAGTCGATCACTCTGCCCCGCCTCGAGGCGGACTATGACAGTCTGGTATCGAATCTCGCGCCGCAGCTGCCGTGGACCGATGGCAACTTTGCTTTGCCCGACGAGATACGGGGACGCAATGCCTTTGCGGAATTGGTCGGTCCGGAAGGTCCATTCCTTTGCCAGCACTGCCGCTTTGGTTTCTATCTCCAGGCGCCGGATTGCCTCTATCCGGCGCATTCACATGCCGCGGAAGAATTCTATCTTATTCTGAGCGGATCGGCCGAATGGCGGCTGGACGGGGCCGAACCTTTCATCCCGTCCGTTCCCGGGCTGGTACATCACCGGCCATGGCAGAAGCATGAAATGGGCACCCGCCGTTTCCCATTGCTCGCTATGTGGGCTTGGGTCGGCGATATAAGCTATGCAACCTATTCCATCTGACGCCCAAGATACTTTAGACCTATAGCATTGTCCGGCAATTAGTTTAGTTCTATAGTAATTTCAGGTGCCACTCGCCACGACAACGGACCGGCCCGGCACCGGCCTGTCCTGGAGGAAGCATCATGCTGAAAAGATTTGCCGCATCTTTGTCGCTTGCCTTCTGCCTCATCACGCCTGCGATGGCCGGGTCGCTGCCGGGCCTTCGCGGCCATGACCACACCGGCGTCACGGTTCCCGACATCAAGCAGGCGCTCGATTTCTTCACCAATGTGCTGGGCTGCCAGCATGCGATGACCTTCGGGCCCTTTTCCGACGACAAGGGCACCTTCATGCAGGATCTGCTCAACGTGAATCCGCGCGCCAGGATCGAGCAGATCTCGCTGGTGCGCTGCGGCTATGGCTCCAATATCGAGCTCTTCCAATATTCATCGCCCGACCAGAAGGACGCGACGCCCAAGAACAGCGACATCGGCGGCTATCACATCGCCTTCTATGTCGATGACATCAAGGCAGCGGCCGATTATCTCAAGGCCAACAATGTGAAGACCATGATGGGACCCTTGCCGGTCGATCAGGGCCCGGCGGCCGGTCAGTCGATCCTCTATTTCATGGCGCCCTGGGGCCTGCAATTCGAGGCCATCAGCTATCCCAAGGGCATGGCGTATGAAAAAGACGGCGGCACGATATTATGGTCGCCCAAGGATCCGGCGAAATAGCCGAACGCGTGAGACTGAATGATGCGGATCAAGGTGATTGGCGGTGGGCCCGGCGGCCTCTATTTCGCCCTTCTGACCAAGAAGGCGAAGCCCAACTGGGACATCGAGGTCATCGAGCAGAATCGGGATGACGACACCTTCGGCTTCGGTGTCGTCTTCTCCGACGACACGCTCGACGAGTTCCTGTGCCATGATCCCCAATCCTATGCGCGCATCCGCAAGCAGTTCGCCTATTGGGACGATGTAGCGATCCACTACAAAAGTCATGAGGCCCGCTGCGGCGGCAACGGCTTCTGCGGCCTGTCGCGCATCACTTTGCTCAAGCTCCTGCATGCGCGCTGCCGCGAGGAAGGCGTCCATCTGACCTTCAGCCGCCGCATCGATCCGGAAGAGATCGAGCAGCTGTGCTCATCGGCCGATATCGTGGTGGCGGCCGACGGCATCAATTCGGTCATCCGCGAGCACTACAAGGAGCATTTCCAGCCGACGGTGTCGCTCAAGGCCAACCGCTTCTGCTGGATGGGCTCGACCCGGCCGATGGACGAATTCAATTATTTCTTCAAGCAGACGCCCCATGGCGTGATCTGCGCGCACACCTATCAATATGAGAAGGGCAAATCGACCTGGGTCTTCGAGATGGACGAAGCCTGCTGGCAAGGCCACGGCTTCAAGGAGACCGATGAAGAGGATTCGAGAGCCAAGCTCGAGACGCTTTACGCGCAAGAGCTCGACGGGCACGAGCTCCTGCTCAACCGCTCGCACTGGCGGCGTTTCCCGCGCATCTTCTGCGAGAACTGGTCGCACAAGAACATCGTGCTCTTGGGCGACGCCAAGGCTTCGGCGCATTTCTCCATAGGTTCCGGCACCAAGCTCGCCATGGAATGCGCCATCGGCCTGTCGGAAGCGACCGTCAAGCATGCGGAAACAAGCGTGAAGGAGGCCTTCGCCGCCTATGACGCGGCGCGCCGCACGCCCTGCCAGATCGTCCAGCACAATGCCGATGTGTCGCTCGCCTGGTTCGAGCATATGAAACGCTCCTTCGACATGGAGCCGATGCAATTCGCCATGGTGGTCATGTGCCGCGCCAAGACGATCACCTATGACAATCTCCTGGTTCGCGACCCGGGCTTCGTCGCCAAGGCCGACACCGAATGGTATGAGCGCTATTACCGCGAGACCGGCTATGACTACCGCACATCGCGGCCGACGCCGATGTTCACCAAATTCCGCCTGCGCGACATGGAGGTTGTGAACCGGGTGGTGATGTCGCCCATGGCGCAATATTCCGCCGATGCCCAAGGCAACCTGACCGACTGGCATCTTGTGCACTATGCCTCGCATGCGCTGGGCGGCATGGGCTTGATCTTCGTCGAGATGACCTGTCCGTCGCCCGATGCGCGAATCACGCCCGGCTGTACCGGCCTGTGGACGGACGGGCATGAGGCGCAATGGAAGCGCATCGTCGATTTCGTCCATGCGAATTCCGACGCGAAGATCTGCATGCAGCTCGGCCATGCGGGGCGTAAAGGCTCGACGCAACTGGGCTGGGAAGATGCCGATCACCCCCTGCCTGAGCGGCAAGACAACTGGCCCCTGGTCTCGGCCTCGCCCATTCCCTATTTCGAGAAGATCAGCGATCTGCCGGCCGAGCTCGACCGCGCCGGCATGGAGCGCATCAAAGCGGAATTCGTCTCCGCCACGGAGCGTGCCGCGCGCGCCGGCTTCGACATGCTCGAGCTCCATTGCGCCCATGGCTATCTCTTCGCTTCCTTCATCTCGCCGCTCACTAATCACCGGCAGGACGAATATGGCGGCTCCATCGAGAACCGCTTGCGCTTCCCCCTGGAGGTGTTCCAGGCGATGCGCAGGGCCTGGCCCGAGCAGCGGCCGATGTCGGTGCGCATCTCGGCCTCCGACTGGAAGCCGGGCGGCGTCAGCGAGGCCGACCTCTTCGTCATTGCCGAGACGTTCCGCGCGGCGGGCTGCGACCTGATCGATGTCTCGTCGGGCCAGACGGTGCCCGACCAGAAGCCCGTCTATGGCCGCATGTATCAAGTGCCTTTCGCCGAGGCGATCCGCAATGTGCCGAAGATGGCGACCATGGCGGTCGGCGCCATCACCGAGCCCGCGCAAGTCAACACCATCCTCCACACCCGCCGTGCCGATCTGGTGGCGCTGGCGCGGCCGCATCTGTGGAATCCCTATTTCGCCCATCAGGCGCAAGCCTGGTATGGCGCACGCGAGCAGGGCTGGCCCAAGCAATATCTGCCGGGGCGCAATCAGGTCTTCCGCGAGCAGGAGCGGACCCGGCAGAAACAGATGGAATTGCAGACCAAGGCGCGGCCGAAAC
>Ga0187894_10000444_pt1 | contig 55731 bp, 34 predicted proteins | sample GBC1701081metaG_FD_136650 | JGI IMG/M metagenome (GOLD analysis project Ga0187894, IMG submission 136650) | White microbial mat communities from a lava cave in the Kipuka Kanohina Cave System on the Island of Hawaii, USA - GBC170108-1 metaG ...
CGAGCGTGCACCCGACGAGCTTCTTCTCGGTGATCGTGAACAGCGCGGCGGGCGCGATCGTGATGACGTCCTCCATCGGTGCTGCGCCGACGGCGATCGTCGTGCCGCCGTTTCGACACGCTGCGAGGCACACCTGCACGAGGCTCGCGCGCCCGACGGCGTCGAACGCGTAGTCGACGCCGATGTCGGTCAGCTCCATCGTGCGCGCGAGAACGTCGGAGGCGGCGGGATCGATGAGATCCGTCGCGCCGAACCGTTTCGCGGCCTCGCGGCGCGCCGCGACCGGGTCGGCGACGACGATGCGCGCCGCGCCCGCGACACGCGCCCCCTGCACGATCGAGAGGCCGATGCCGCCGAGCCCGATGACGAGGACGGACGCGCCCGGCTCGACGCGCGCCGTGTTCAGCACCGCACCGACGCCCGTCTGGACGGCGCAGCCGATGACGCACGCGACGTCGAGTGGCACGTCGGCGGGAATCTTGACCGCGCCCGACGCGGGCATGACGGCATACTCCGCGAAGCCGCCGACGCCGACGCCGCGGAAGACGACGTCGTCGCCGCGCGAGAGCCCGGTCGTGCCGTCGCGGAAGGTGTTGGTGAGGATCATGCCGGCGTTGACGCACACGCCCGGCTCGCCGCGCACGCACCAGTAGCAGTGCCCGCAGGGCGCGACCGGCGTCAGCACGACCGGATCGCCGGGCGCGAGCCCGTCGACGTCGGCGCCGACCGCGTCGACCACACCCGCGGCCTCGTGCCCGAGCACGATCGGCGTCGGCGACGGGAAGACGCCGTCGACGATGCTGAGATCCGAGTGGCAGATTCCGCAGTGCTTCACGCGCACGCGCACGTGACCCGGACGGGGGTCGGCGATCGTGACGTCGCTCCGGACAACGAGGGGCTTTCCCGCTTCTTCGAGGACGGCAGCGCGCATGGCGGGCGAGGCGTAGTCGACGATCGGTCCGGGCGCAAGCCCGGCGACTACGGACCTCCCCGCCCGCCGATCACGGCGTCCAGTCGGGACGGAGCTGGCGGAGGCGCGCCGCCATGTCGGCCTTGGTGGTCGCGTAGGTCGGATTGTTGGTGAGGTTCGTCAGCTGGAACGGATCGGCGATGAGGTCGTAGAGCTCGGTCTCGCCGCCCACGTACTCGGTGTACATGAACTGCGCGCTCCGCACGCTGGCGAGCGTCGGCGGCACGACGTCGTTGTCCTCGTCGTCGGGATCGAGCCACTGCTCGTAGACGAAGTCCGTGCGCCACGCGGGCTCGGTGTCGTCGACCAGGCGCACCATGCTGCGCCCGTCCTCCTGGATCGGCGGGACGACGCCCGCGAGCTCGCCGAAGGTGAACGCGAAATCGATGTTGAGACCGATCCGCGTGTCGACGCGCGGGGGCGTCGTCACCGGAGGATACGAGATGACGAGCGGCACGTGCATGCACTCGTCGTACGGGCAGCGCTTGGGGGCGTGGCAGTGCGCGCCCCAGGAGTAGCCGTTGTCGCCCGTGAACAGGATGAAGGTGTTCTGGTTCTGACCCAGCGCGACCAGCTTGTCCATGATCGCGCCGACCGCGCGGTCGACGGCCTGGAGGGACGCAAGCTGCTTGCGCCGGAAATTGTCGATGTTGTTCATCTTGCCCTGAGCCATCGGACACAGGTTCGCGTCCCACGTCGGCGGGTCGGGGCTGGGCTCGGTGTTCCAGTTCGGCGGTCGCCACGGCGCCAGGGCGGCGAAGGAGTTCTCGTCGCCCGGCGCCGCGCACGCCGGCGCGTGCGGGGCGAACGGCGCGAAGTAGAGGAAGAACGGCTGGCCCGGCGACTGGTCGAGGAACTGGAGCACCTTCGCGGCCAGGACGTCGGTCGAATAGTTTTGCGGCGACGGGCAGGGGTCCTCGCCAGGCTGGTCGGCGGGACATCCGGTGTAGTTGGTGCACGTCGACGGGTACGACACCTCCGTCGGCGCCGGGAAGTCGACGCCGCTCTCGACCAGGATGTAGTCGTAGAACTTCGCGGCCTTCAAGGCGTGCCACTCGCTCCAGCCGGGCGGGACGTAGGGCGGCGCGGGGAGCGTCCACAGCGTGTTGTAGCCGTTCAGGTACTTTCCGAAGAGCCCCGTGCGGTAGCCGGCCGCGCTGAGCCACGTCGCGAGCGAGGAGCTGTCGTCGAAGTTCGCGGCGCCGCCGATGGGTTGCGTGTTCGAGAGGACGCCCGTCGTGTGCGCGTACTCGCCCCGCAGGATGCTCGAGCGGCTGGGGCAGCAGAGCGCCGTCGACACGTAAGCGTTCGGGAACGTGACGCCGGCGGCCGCGAGCCGGTTCTCGACGTTCGGCATGACCGGCGTCACGCCGTCGAGCGAGTGCGTCAGGTCCGTCGTGTCCCAGCGCTGGTCGTCGGTGAGGATGATGATGAGGTTCGGGCGCGCCGGCGGCACCGGCACGATCGCGTCGACGCGCGTCTGGAGCGCGGCGACCAGGCAGGCCCGCAGCCCGTCGCCTTCGAGGACGGCACGCGCCGGTTGGTCGACGTTGCCCTGGCACGGCGCACCGACGCTCGGGATGACGACTCCGCTCGGATCGAGGACGGTCTGAACGGTGCACTTGAGCGGCACGCGGTCGAGCTGCCGGCGCGCGATGGTCTGCGCCTTCTCGCGCGTGAAGCCGCGAATCAGATACTTCACCTCGTCGGCGACGAACTTCGCCGACGCCTTCCCGATCTGCTTCTGGCACCGGTACTGGTCGCGGGTGAGCGTACGGTCGATGACGCCAGCCGGAGGGTTGTTCGTGCCGAAGGCGAGCGCGATCGTGTCGTCGACGATCGTGCCGGCGCAGGCGGGCGGCGCGGGCGGGTTGAGGCATGCCGAGCTTGGCGTCGCCGAGCGGAAGGCGCGGCTCGCGCAGGCGGCACGCTTCTTCACGCTACGGGAGAGGACGCGCGCATCGTCGCGGGTCGTGCATTGCGCTCCGCGGGCAACCGAGGGCCCGGCCAGCAAGACCGCAACCAGTAGCGACAGCGCGCGACGAAGCATCGAGCCTCCCCGGCGCGAGCGGCGCACGCCCGCGCCTCTCTTCTCCCCAGGCATACGCACCCGATCGCCGCGGGGTCAACCCAAAATCTTCGTGGCTGATGGAATTGACCAGCCCCGGTGGCGGTCGATACAGGAAGCGGCTCTGACCGCGCCCGACGCCCTGCTGCTCTTCGCCGCGTCGCTCGTCGCCGGCTGCGTCAACGCCGTCGCCGGCGGGGGCTCGCTCATCACCTTCCCGATGCTGGTGTGGCTCGGGCGTGAGCCCATCCTCGCCAACGCCACCAACACGGTCTCGCTCTCGCCTGGCTCGATCGCCGCGCTCCACGGCTACCGCGACGAGCTGGTCGGGCTCCGCGAGTGGATCCTGTGGGGCACGATCCCGTCGCTCGCCGGCGGCGTCGTGGGCGCCGTCCTGCTGCTGCGTACGCCGTCGGCCGTCTTCTCCTGGCTGGTCCCGTACCTGATCCTGTTCGCAACCGCGCTCTTCGCCCTCTCGGGCCCGATCAACGCGCTCGCGCGCCGGCGGAGCCCGGGCTCACAGGGCGGTATGCCCGACGAGCCGCGCTTCGGCACGGTCATGACGTACCAGTTCCTCGTATCGGTGTACGGCGGCTACTTCGGCGCCGGCATCGGCATCATGATGCTGGCGGGTCTCGCGCTCGCGGGCTTCGTCGCGATCCATCGCGCCATCGCGCTCCGTAACTACTACGCGATCCTCATCAACGGGATCGCGGCCGTCTACTTCATCTGCTTCGGCGCCGTCGCCTGGAAGGACGCGGCCGTGCTCACGGCGGGGCAGGTCGCCGGGAGCTGGATCGCGGCGCGCGTGGCGCGCAGCCTTCCCCCGTCGACCGTGCACGGCTTCGTCGTCTGCGTCGGCGTGGCGATGGCGATCGCGATGTTCGTCCGCGGGCGCTGAGCTCAACGCCGCGTGCGCGCGTAGCGTACCGGGCAGGGCGCTGCGGAGCGCGCGACCGCACCCATCTGCCCGGTCGGCGCGGCAGCCCGCGTGAACCCGGGTTCGAGCGCGAGCGCGTCCAGGTAGCGCACGATCGCGATCTTGATCGCCGACATGGCGAAGCGCTCGCCGACGCAGGCGTGCCGCCCGTGGCCGAAGGTGCTCACGACCTCTTTGCCTGGCACGCGGACGTGGTCCGCGAGCCGCCCGCGCTCGTAGTGACGCGGATTGAAACGATCGAGGGTGTCATAGGCGTCGTTGCTCACCGAGAGCAGCGTCGCGACGTACGCGCCGGGCTCGAGGGCGAACGAGCCGAGATCCGTCTCGACGGAGCACGGTCGCATGACCTTGCGCAGCGTGATCGAGCGCTGTGCCAGGCGGATCGACTCCATGGCGCACGACTCGAGGAGCAAGAGGTCGGCCAGCGCGCGCTGGTCGCGAACGACGCCGGTCGGGGTTCCGCCGCCCACCGCCGCCGCCTCGGCCTCGACGGCGGCGCGATGCTCGGGGAACTGGAGCAGGTTCACGAGCGTCCAGGCGAGCGACGCGTACAGGTTCGCGAGCGACGCCAGGTGCAGGATCATCACGTTCTTCGCGACCCGCTCGGCGCGGGCGGCGGGCGGATCGGCCGCGAAGAGCGTGTGGAGCTGCTCCAGCATGTCGCCCTCGCGAGCGCCGCTCCGCTCCCGCGCGGCCCAGATCTCGTCCAGTATCGCGGCGGCGCGGCGGAGCGCACGGCGCTCGGGCGCCTTGCGCGTGAGGATGGTCACGAAGAGCGCCGACGGACGGACGAACACCTCCTCGGGATCGAAGCGCTCGAAGCACGCGATCAGGCGATCCAAGTAGGGGGGCGACGCCGCCTCGCGTCCCGCCCAGCACCGGAAGCCGATCCGGTGCACGAGGCGCTTCATGTGGGCGAAGGCCTCGAACGTGCCGGCGTCGCCGAGCTCGGCGAGGGCGTCGTCGACGGCGGCGTTCACGTGGCCGAGGTAGCTCTCCATCCGCTCGCGGTTGAAGAGATGCTGGAACACGGTGAGGTCGCCGGCCTGCAGCTCCGGCGGCAGCTTCAGACCGAGGAGCGTGCGCGTCGCCTCGCCGAAGCTCGCGTCCTCCTCGGCGAGACCGTAGAGGCTCCGAAGCCCGACCGGACCGAACACGAACAGGAGCCGGAAGCCGATGAGGTCGACCAGGAACGTGTCGCCGTACTTGGCGCGCAGCGTCGCGAGGCACGCCGTCGGGTTGCGAAGAAAGGGTAGCAGGTGCCCGATCACGGGCAGACCTCCCTCGGCGCGCGGCGGGGGCGAACCCTCGATCGGCATGCATCTTTATTGACACCCGAGCGGGTGGTCGTGGTAGCCCTCCGCCGCCACACCGGTGACCGACCGGCGCCCGGATCGGCTGCGGTCCGCTCGCGTGCTGAGGGCGCCGACCCAAGCCTGCGTCTTGGGTCGGGGGCGAGGGTGCGGCGTGGGTGGTACGCGCGACTGGCTGTCGCGGCCGGCGAAGCCGGCGCGACAGGCTGGGTACGCGCGCTATGAAGGCCGGCGGGCGGCGAGCGCTATGGTGCGGCGTGCGGCGCGCAGGACGGGTGCGTCCACCATCTTGCCGTCGACGACGCACACGCCGCCGGCGGCGGCGTCGACCGCGTCGACGACGCGACGGGCGTGCGCCACTTCGTCATTGGCCGGCGTGAAGGCGGCGTTGATCGCGGGGACCTGCTTCGGGTGGATCGCGAGCTTGCCGGTGAACCCGAGGCGGCGGGCGCGCGCGCCCTCGTCGGCGAGCGCGGCGCCGTCGTCGAGCGCGAGGTGCGGCACGTCGATGACGGCGATGCCCGCCGTCGCGGCCGCCTGCACCAGGCGTGAGCGAGCCCAGAGCAGCGGCTCCCAGGCGAGCTCGGCGCCGAGGTCGGCAGCGAGGTCCGCGCCGCCGAGCAGCAGCCCGGCGACGCGCGGATGGGCGGCGATGCGCTCGGCTCCCGAGAGACCACGCGCCGTCTCGATGAGCGGGAGGAAACGAGTCGGCCCGGCGAGGAGCGCGTCGAGGATGCCCAGCTCCTCCGGGCTCTCGACCTTCGGGACGACGAGGAAGTCGGGCGCCGTTCCAGACTCGACGAGCGCCAGCACGTCGCGCAGGCCCTCCGGCGTCCGCAGCCCGTTCGATCGAAGGCAGCGTGCGACGCCGGGAACGGCCGACGCGCACAGCCAGGAGAGGGCGCTCGCCCGCGCCGCGTCCTTCTCGGCCGGCGGCACGGCGTCCTCGAGGTCGACGATGACGGCGTCGGCGCCGGAGGTCGCCGCCTTGGACAGGCGCTCCGGCCTCGTCGCCGGCGAGAACAGGAGCGATCGGAGGAGCGACGCCTCGGGCGCGATCGACGTCGTCATCACGCGGCGCGCGCCGTCGCGCCTCAGGCGAGCCCGTAGAGCTTGGCGGCGTTCAATGCGGTCATCTTGCGGCGCTCGTCGTCCGGTACGCCGCGGAACATCTCGTCGACGGTCTTGCGCGTCTGCGGCCAGTCGCAGCCGTGGTGCGGGTAGTCGGTCGACCACATGAGGTTGTCGACACCCAGGAGGTGGCGGTTCTTCACGGCGTAGTGGTCGATCATGAAGGCCGACATCCAGTTGCGGCGGTAGTAGTAGCTGGGCTCGTGTTTCAGCTTGACCGGCAGCCAGCTCTTGTTGCGCCACCACCGATCGTCGAGCTGCTCCAGGATGTACGGAATCCAGCCCGAGCCGGTCTCGACGGCGACCCATTTCAATTCCGGGAAGCGGTCGTGCACGCCCGAGCTGATGATCTCCGGCATGTCGGTGATCATGTCGGCGGCGCCCACGTTCGCCAGCCCCGTCAGGTCGTCGCCGCGCTTGCCCTTGGGCTTCGGCTTCGCGACCTTGCGCATGACGCGCACGTGAAAGTGCACGGCCAGCTTGTTCTGCTGGCACGCGTCCCAGAACGGATCGTCGTCGGTGCTGATCTTGTCCCCGACCGACGGGAACGTGTTGAGCCACACACCGCGGAACCCGAGCTTGAGGCAGCGCTCCATCTCCTGGATCGCCGCCTTCGTGTCGAGCGCGGGAATCGCGGCGAGCCCGATCAGACGGTTCGGGTCGACCTTCATGATCTCCTGGACGAGCCAGTTGTTGTAGGCCTGCACGCCCGCGAGCTGGAATTCGGGATCGGAGTCCGAGAAGAAGTGACTCATCATGCGCGCCGAGCCGAAGAGCACCTCGGCGTCGACGCCGTCGACGTCCTGCTCTCGTAGGCGCGGCTCGCCGCGGAAGTTCCCCTGGTTTGCGGCCGCGAACGTCACGCCAGTCCACCGGATGTCGTCGTGCGCTCGGCCGGCCGAGGCGTAGATGCCGATCGGCGCCGGCGGGATGTCGGGCGCGAACTGCCACGCCTCGCCGCCCTCGCCGTCGGGGACCACCCGCGGCACCTTGTCGTGGAACTTCTTCGGCATGTACGTCGTCCAGATGTGGGGCGGCTCGAGGACGTGCGAGTCGGCGGAGATGAGCTGGTAGTCGCGCGGCATGGGCGGCACCATATGGGAGAACGAACGTTCGTTTCAAGGGGGACTTTCGTGCTAGACCCCCGGCATGGCCCCCTGGCTCCGGCTCGCCACCTCCCGCCCGATCGTCCGCCGCGCCTGCGGGTACGCGGTGGTCGTGGGCTCGGTCCTGATCGCGATCAACCACGGCGACGCGATCCTCGCCGGCGATCTTCCTCCCGGCCGGCTCGCGCGGATGGGGCTCACGGTGATCGTTCCGTACCTCGTGTCGACCTTCTCGAGCGTCGGCGCGACGCTCGAAGCGCAGCGGCGCGACCATTGACCGAGCGGAGCCGTGGGGTGGTATGCCTCGACCCGGGTGCGCATCGCTCTTCTGAGTCTGGTCGTCGCGCTCGTGGCCGCGCCGCCGCTCGCGCGTGCGGGAAGCTTCCTCGCGATCGACAGCGAGCAGGGCGACACGGTGACCTTCGGCCAGCTCGACGTGCTCGCCGAGCCGCGGGCGTACTTCTACGCGCAGCGGGACTTCTTGAGTGGGACGCCACGACAGGCCGTCTCCGTCGGCGTGAACGGACGGTACGCCGCGCGCATCTTCATCGGACCGCGGCCGGGGTACCCGCTCGTGGCCGGCGTGTACGAGAACACGATGGTCTCGAACGGCTTCGACGCGCCGTATCTCGTCGTCGAAGCGGCGGGCTGGTGCTTCGACCTCGTCGGGCGCTTCGTCGTGAACGACATCGCCACCGACGCGCAGGGCGACCTCGTCACGCTCTCGGTCGACTTCGAGGGCAAGTGCCCCGCCGCCACGGCCGGCTTCCACGGCAGCCTGCGTTACCAGCGCGGGGATCCCGGATGCGCGAGCGCCGACGACGGCACGAGCTGCGACGACGAGAACCCGTGCACGATCGGTGACGCATGCCAGGCGGGCCGCTGCGTCGGCGTTGCGCCCGACGACTGCCCGGGTGGCAACCAGTGCCAGATCGGGGTGTGCAATCCGCTCAGCGGCGCCTGCGACGTCGCCTTCGACGTCGTCGGCAAGCCGTGCGACGACGGAAACTTCTGCAGCAGCGGGGACACCTGCTTCACGGCGCTCTGCATTCCCGGGCCGCCGAGGATCTGCGACGACGCAGACATGTGCACGACCGACACGTGCGAGCACGGCGCGTGCGTCTACAAGCCCGTCACGTGTCCTGCGTCCGGCGATCCGTGCGTCGCGTCGGTCTGCGGCAGCTTCACGAACTTCGTGGGCTGCGGTTTCGAGACCGTCCCCGACTGTTGTCACGAGGACGCCGACTGCGCGGACGACGACCTGTGCACGCGCGACACGTGCGACCCGGCGTCGCACAAGTGCCGGAACGACCCGCTCGAGTGCTGGCTGCTCACGGGCAAGACGACCACGACCGTGTCGGCTCTCGGCAATTCGGCGACGCGGCGGCAGCGCTTCGGCGAGGTGCTGATCGTCGACGAAGCGAAGCGGTACCGCCTGCCGCAGTTCGCCGGGTGCGATGCGGCGTCGGCCGTCGACGAGCTCGGCATGATGACCCCGGGGCGGGCGGGCAAGACCCTCCTCATGGCGGCGAACTTCGAGGAGGAGCGCCAGGCGTTCCTGTCCTGCTTTCCCTCGGTGCGCCTGAGACGGCGCACGGGATGGATCCGCCTCATCGACGACGCGCACCTGCGAGGTGCCTTCGCGCTGCGCGGCGGCGGCCGCTTCCGCGGCGTGCCGTTCACGGCCAACATCAACGTGCGCTTCAAGGGAACGACCGTCGAGCACGTGACCGAGAACGAGCTCGCGCCCGCACCCGAATGACGCTCAGCCTCCGAGCCGTCCGAGGTTGCCGGCGCGCGCGAAGCGCTCGCGCAGGATCGAGAGCGCTTCGGCCGTGAAGGGCTCGTACGTCGCCGCTCCGCGTGGGCGCCACCAGAGTGGATCCGCACCGCCCACGCCGAGGAACCCCTCGCGCTGCAGGTCGCGCTTCAACACCTTGTTGGTCTCGGAGCGCTTCAGCTCCCGCGCGATGCGCACATACGTCGGCCGCCACTTGGGCGAGAGGTCCGCCTCGCCGTCGACGAAGCGCGCGAACGCATCGGGATCGAACGTGGCGCCCGCCCGCAGCTCGAGCGCGACCATGACGCGATCGCCCGCCTCCGCATCCGGCACGCCGTAGACGGCGCACAGGAACACGTCGGGATGGCGCCCGAGGATCTCCTCGACGGGGCGCGCGAGGAAGTTCTCGCCGTCGACGCGGAGCCACTCGACGTCGCGGCCGGCGAAGTACACGTAATCCTGCGCGTCGCGGTAGCCCAGGTCGCCGGTATAGTACCGGCCGCCGCGCGTCCGCGCGGTCGTCGCCTCGTCGTTCTTCCAGTAGCCCTCGAACATGCCGCTCGACTCGACGTTCACGATCTCGCCGATGGCGTCTTCGGAGTTCGCGAGTCGGCCCTGTGCGTCGAATTCGGCCACCGCGCACTCGCTCCCGTCCTCGCGCAGGATCTTCACCCCGGCGCCGGCGCGGCCGAGCACGCCCGGCGGGTCGCCGGCGGCGCGCGAGAACGACACGCCCACCTCGCTCGACCCGTAGCCGTCGACGACGCGGCACCCGAAGCGTCGCGCGAAGGCGTCGAGATACTGGCGGGGTCCCTCGTTGCCGTACGCGAGCCGCAGCGGATTGTCGGCGTCGTCGGGACGCTCGGGCGTGTCCATGACGTAGGCGAGCGGGCTGCCGACGTAGTTGAAGAGGGTCGCGCCGTAGCGACGGATGTCGGGCAAAAACGCCGTCTTCGAGAAACGCCGCACGAGCACGAGGGTGCACGGCACCGCCAGCGACATGCCGAGGGCCAGGACCTGCGCGTTCGCGTGGAAGAGCGGCATCGCGCAGTAGACGACGTCATCGCGCGTCGCGCCCGTCATCATGTAGGCCGCGCCGACCGACATGAGCGTGAGCTTCGCGTGGCTTCGCAGGACGCCCTTCGGCCCCGCCGTCGTGCCGGACGTGAACACGATGACGCAGAGGTCCTCGGGTGCGACCGGGGCCTCGGGGTCGGTCGCCGGCTGCGCCGCGAGCGCGTCGTCCAGGCTCCCCTCGGCGACCAGCACGAGCGGCCCGGGTGCGCCGGGCGTGGCGAGCGCCTCGGCGAGCAGTGGCGCGAACTTCGGCTCGGTCACGACCACCTGGCAGTCGCTGTACGCGACGTCGCGCGCCAGGTGCTCCCCGCGCCGGGTGGGATTGAGGCCGACCACGACCGCGCCGCCGAGCGCCGCGCCGAGCTCCGCGAACACGAACTCGGGCCGGTTCTCGAGCAGGAGCCCGATGTGTTTCGGCTTCGCCGCGTCCAGGAGCGAGCGGAAGAGGTTCGCGTAGCGGCACGCCTCGCGATGCGTCTCCGCGAACGTCCACGCCCGCTCCTCGAAACGCAGGTACGTGCGCCCGGCATCGGCGGGCTCGGCGGCGCGCTGCCGCAGGAGAGCGGCGAGCGTCGTCATGTCTCGTGCGCGAAGCGCCGAAGCCACGGCGTCAGGACGAGCATCAACGCCGCCGCTGCGAACGACGAGACGACGAACAGCATGAAGAAGTCGGCCTGGCCGCCGAGATGCCAGGGGAGCGCAATCTCGCCGCGCTCGATCGCCTCGACGCGCGCCGCGACGAGACCGCCGCCCAGGTTCGCGAGGAAGGTCGAGACGAACCACACGCCCATCAAGAGCGACACATAGCGCTCGGGCGCGGCCCGGGTCACGTACGAGAGGCCGGTCGGCGAGAGGCAGAGCTCGCCGACCGTGTGCCAGAAGTACGTCGCGACCACGAACACGAGCGACGCCTTCACCACGGGATCGGCGGCGATGCGACCCGCCCACACCATGAAGACGTAGCCCAGCCCCAGGAAGAAGAGCCCGAGCGCGATCTTCACTGGCTGCCCCGGGTCGCGCCCGCGCCGCCCGAGCCACGACCAGATCGCCGCGAAGAGCGGAGCCAGAAGGAAGATGAGCCCCGCGTTGATCGACTGGAACCAGGTGGTCGGCACCTCGTAGCCGTCGAGCATGCGATCGGTGCGGAGGTCGGTGAACAGGTTGAGGCTCGATCCGGCCTGCTCGAACGCGAGCCAGAAGACGGCGTTGAAGAGCATGAACACGAATATCGTGATCGTCGGCCCGCGCTCCTCTGGCGCGAGCCGCGCGACGAACCACGACGCCCACCCGACCGCGGCGACGGCCAGCAGCACGACCGTCGCGCGACCCGAGACGAGGTCGACGACGCTCGCGAGCGCGCCCAGGTGGTGCAGGATGGCGAACAGGGCCGCGGCCGCAATGCCGCCGAGCGCCACCGGGATCGAGAGGTTCGACCGCCCCGCGGGCGGCGCCCCGATCCCGTGCAGCAGACGCTCGCGGAACGTGACGTAGAGTGCGAGCCCGGCGAGCATGCCGACGGCCGCGGAGCCGAATCCCCAGTGCCAGCCGACGCGCTCACCGAGGGTGCCGCACACGAACGCCGACAGGAACGCCCCGAGGTTGATCCCCATGTAGAAGATCGTGAAGGCGCCGTCGCGGCGCGGATCATGGGGCTCGTAGAGCTGACCCACCATGACCGACACGCACGGCTTGAAGTGCCCGGTGCCGATCACGATGAGCGCGAGGCCGAACACGAAGACCGACATCCCGAGATCGCTCGCGGCGAGCGAGCCGATACCCGACACCGCCAGCACGGCGTGCCCGAGTGCGATCACGAGGCCGCCCACGACCATCGAGCGATGCGTGCCGAGCAGCTCGTCGGCGATCCACCCGCCGACGATCGGCAGGAGATAGGCGAGGCCCGTGTACCAGCCGTAGAGCAGGCTCGCATCGCCGCGCGACCAGCCGCGTCCAGGGTTCACGAACCCGCTCGCGTCGGGGGCGGGATGCGTGGCCTGCACGAGATAGAGGACGAGCAGCCCGCGCATCCCGTAGTACGAGAACCGCTCCCACATCTCGACGAGGAACAGGAGGAAGAGGCCGGCGGGATGGCCGAGCAGGGTCATCGTGCGAGGCGCCGAAGTGCCACGTCGGCGAGGATCGCCGCAAGCGCGAGCGCCACGAGCGGCGTCGCGAGCGGCGTCCGCGTCCGCGCGACCCCTCCGCGCGCCGCGAGCACGTCGGCCGGCTCCGGATCGACGCGGCCGCCGGTCCGCGCCGCGGCGCGCTCGAGCAGGGCACGATCCGGCGGCCCGCCGCGCCGCTCCCGATCGCTGGCCGTGACCTCGGGCACGCGGAGCAGGGTTTGCCGCGCGCCCACGGCACCCCGGATCGTCGCCGGATGCGGTCCCGGTGCGAGCGGCGGCAGGCGCGCGACCCAGCGGCGCGGACCCTCGGGCGCGAGTGCCAGCGCGTGCTCGTCGATCTCGAGCGCCGGCGGATCGCCCAGCTCCCCCGCCGTCTCCACGACGATGCGCGTCGCGACGGCCGTCGGGTGCGCCTCCAGATGCACGTCGTCGGGAAGTGCGCGGCGCCCCGTCCAGCGTACGAGCTGCGTCCAGAGCTTGCCGAAGCCGTCCCACGTGGCCCACGGTGCGGCGCCGGCCTGGAAGTCGAGCGTGACGGCTGCGACGCGCCCGAGCCCGTGCTGCCAGGTGACGAGCACCGGGTCCTCCCGCTCGCCCGCGTCGACGGCGAGACGGACCGTGGCGCCGGGCTTCGCGCGCGCGATCGCCCACCCGGCGACCGGCGGCAGCTCGCGTGCGGCGATGCCGGCCAGCGGCGTGCCGCCGTCGGCGATACGCACGCGCCGCGTGCTGCGGTTGCGTGCCCGCTCGAACAGCGCGCGCGCGTCGCTCAGCATGAGCTGCGGCAGGGCCTCGGGATTCTCCACGTGGTGGAACTCGCCGCCGGTCGCGCGCGCGATCGTCGCGAGCAGCGCCAGGTTGGCGGTGTCCATGCCGATGCGGATGGTGGAGACGGTGACGTCACCGCGCGCGAGCGCATCGATCAGCTGGAAGTGATCGTCGGTGCGGCGATTGGTGTCCCCGTCCGTCAGCAGCACGATGTGCCGGACGCGGCGCTCCACGCGCTCGAGGTTGCGGCGGGCGATGTCGAGCGCGTCGAGGAAGTCCGTGCCGCCGCCCGATTCGAGCGTGGCGATCTTTGCGGCGAGCGCCGGGCGCGCGACGGCGACCGGCTGGAGGGCGCCCAGCTCGTGCGGCTCCGCGTCGAATGCGATTGCGCCCACGAGGTCCTGCGGCTCGAGCTGCGCCAGCACCGCCATCGCCGCGCGGCGCGCGTACGCCATCTTCTCGCCCGGCGCCGCGCCGGGGCGCGTCGTCTGGCTCATGCTGTTCGAGCGATCGATCACCAGCTCGAGCGCGATCGGCTCGCGCTCGGCGGGCTCCGGCGTCTGCGACGAGAGCGCGACCGGCAGCACGCGCGCCAGCGCGGACGACGCGAGGGCCGGGTCGCCGAAGGTGTGTGGCCCACCGGTTACGACGAGCCCGCCGCCGTCGGCAACCCAGGCGGCGAGCGCTTCGAGCCCGCCAGGCGTGAACGCGGAGCGCGCCACGTCGTCGAGGACGACCACGTGCTGCCGCGCGAGCGCGGGCTCGATCGCACGCGGCGCGACGACCTCGACCGTCATGCCGCGCTGGGCGAGGGCGGCGGCGACGACCGGCGCCGTCCGGTCGCTCGCGACGAGGGCGTGAAGCGGCGGTGTCACTGTCACCGCGGCGCTGACGAAGCCCGGCGCTGAAGGCTCGCCGTCGCGCAGGAGGAGGCGCGCCTGAACGAGGGCGGCGCCCGGGTCCGCCGACGGGAAGGGCAGCGCGACCACGCTCGGTCCCGGTGGCAGATCCAGCGGAACGGCGACGGGCGGGGCGGCGTCGATCGCCACCTGGAGCACGGCGGTCGTCCGCTCCGCGGTGTCGTTCTCGACCACCGCCTCGAGCGGCGCGGGCGCGCCCGCGGTGAGGAACGCCGGCGCGAGCAGGCGGCGTAGCGTCACCGCGGGGAGCGCGTCCGGCGGTGGCACGATGGCGAAGAGCGGGACGGGCGGCGTCATGTGCGCGACTTCCGCGGCGAGGCTGCCCGTCGTCTCGCGTCCGTCGGTCACGAGGACGATCGCAGGTTGCCGATCCGCCGGGCAGAGAACGGCGGATCGCATGACGGCCGCGCCGAGGTCCGTCTCCTCGGGCCGGTACGCGTCGGGATCCGCGCCGGCGGGCGGGAGCAGCGTCGCGAGCGACGGCCGCGGAGCCGGGGCCGCCAGCACCCGAGCGCGGCCGCCGAAGGCAAGCGCCCCGACCAGGTCGTCCGCATCGAGCGTAGCGAGCATCGACTCGAGGAAGGCGCGCGCCGCTTGCGGCGCGGCCGTCTGCACGCTCGCCGACACGTCGGTCGCGACCACCACGCACGCACCCGTCGCCGGCCGCGGACGCTCGACGTAGAGCCCCGCGAGCGCGAGCACGAGGAGCGTGATCGCCGTCGCGCGCAACGCCGCGGCACCGGCGGCTCGCCCGCGGCGGCGCGCGAGGACGAAGACGGCCGGCAGCGCCGAAAGCACCCAGAGCGCGGCTGGAAGGGTCACGCCGACGCTCATACCAACGCCCACACGCCCCACTCGACGAACGCGAGGAGCGTGCCCAGGAGGATCGCCCACCAGGTGAGATCGGTGCGCGCCTCGGCGCCCGGCGTCGCCGACAGCGACGCCGTCGCCGGCCACTCGCCCTCCTCGTCACGCCCGACGTCGGACTCGTCGGCGTCGAACAGGTTGGCAATGACGAGGCGCGGGCCAGCCGGGGTGTCGATCGTCGTCGCACCCACTCGCTCGACGACGACCGGCTCGCCGGCGTCGGGGATGGGCGTGCCGGTCGGGAGCGTGGTCGGAATGAGGGCCGGCGGCTCCGCCAGCCAGCGCAGCGTTCCGAGCACGAGGAGCAGCAGCGGAAGGTCGTCCGGCGTGCCGAGCCGCGCGCCGAGGCAGGCGATCCGATGCCCGTCCACCTCGCCCGCGACGAGGAGCGGGAAGGTCGTGCCCGGCGCCGCGGCCAGCACGACGTCGCTCGCACCTGGCGGCGTCGACAGCTCGGCGACGTCGGTCAGGTCGAGCGCCTGCAGATCAGAGAGGCCGGCGAGCGTCGGGTGCCCGTCGTCCCAGTCGACGACCGCGGCGCTCGGGTGTCGCCGCAACGTCGCGCAGGGCGCGGTGCCCTTCGGCGGCGTGATCGCGAGCAGCGGTCCGGCGCTCGCCGGTGGCGCCTCGACGCGGTCGAGCACGAGCGTCGCGCGTGCCGGCAGCTTCGTCGCGTCGAGCGCGGCGGATGGAACGACGTCGATGCGGCCGTGGGGTACCGCCGTGACGAGGGCCCGCAGGGTGCGCACTGCGTCCGCGTCGTCGCTGGCGACCACCAGGTCGAGAGGTGTCGCCGCGGGGATCCATCCGAAGGCGTGGTCGTCGGTACCGAGCGCGTCGTGGTCCTCCAGCGCGACGGTGAGGAGGCCCGTGGCGGGCGGCGACGCCAGCGCGACCGATACCAGGCCGTGCGCCGGCAGGTCGACGTCGCGACGCGTCCACGCACGGTCCCCGATGCGCGCGGCGAGCCTCGCACGTCGTGCCGCGTGGCTCGCGTTGCGGACCTCGACCACGGCGACGGCCGCGGCCGGATCGCCGAACGGCGGGGTGTCGACGCGAAGGCCCGTGAGACCGACGTTGTCGTCGGTCCGCCCGATCGCGACGTAGTCGATGCGCGCGAGCGCGTCGGGCGCGATCCCGCTCCGCTCGCGCGCCACGTCGGTCAGGAGGATCACGCGCGCCGGCGCGTGCGCCCCGGCGCTCGCGAGCGCGAGGTCGACCGCCGGGGCGAGGCTCGTGCCGACGTCGAGGGCATCGAGCGCCTCGAGGGCTCCGAGCGCGACACCCCGATCCGCCGTCCAGCGCAGCGCCACGGCCGGGCGCGCGCCCGCCGCGATCAGCATCACCTCGAGGCCCGGATCGAGCGCGTCGACGAGCGCACGCAGGCGTCCGCGCGCGATGTCGATGCGCGCGCCCGCCGTCTCCCGCGTCTGCATGCTGGCGGAGAGATCGACCACCGCGACCAGCGCGCGCCCGCCGGCCGGCGTGGCGGGAAGCGGAAGGTAGGGCCGCATGAGCGCGACGGCCAGCACGAGCAGCAGCGCCGCCTGGAGCAGGAAGAGGAGGTCCGGCAGGAAGCGGCGACGCTCGATCGACTGGGCGGGCAGTCGGCGCCAGAGCCGAAGCGAGCTCACGGCGACGGTTCGATGGCGCCGTGCCAGGAGATGGAGCGCAACCAGGACCGCGAGCGCGATGAGACCCAGGGCGCCGGCGGGCTCTGCGAGACCGATCATCGACGCCGCACGATCCCGAGCCGCACGAGCTCGCCGCTGACGGCCTCGAGCGCCGGCGTGCCGGTGACGATGCGTGCGTAGGCGGCGCCCGTGCGCTCCGCGACGGCGCGGAGCGCCGCCAGGTGCTCCGCCAGGATCGCGGCGTACCGGGCTCGGAGCGTTCGCGTGAGGCGCATCGGACGCGTCTCGCCCGACTCGACGTCACGCAGGACGCCGCTCGAGAATTCGCGCGACGGGTCGAGCTCGCCGGGGCCGACGACGTGGAGCAGGACCACGTCGTACCGGCGGGCGCGGAGCGCGAGGATGCCGGCGACGAGCTCGTCGGCCTCGCCGGTGAAGTCCGAGAGCACGATCGCGACGCCCGGCCGCGGCTGTGTGCGCGCGTACGCCCTGAGCGCCGCCCCGATCGCGACGCTGCCACCGGGCGTCACGGCAGCGAGCAGCGCACGAAGGTGCATCAGCATCCCGCGGCCGCGAAGCGTCGGCCCCAGGCGCGCGCCCGGCGCACCGCCGAGGAGCGCCACGCGCACCGAGTCGCCCGTGGCGAGGGCGATCGCGCCGAGCGTCTCGGCGAGCGCCGACGCGGTCGCGAGCTTGCGATCGCGCGCGGGCACACCCATCGACGCGCTGGCGTCGAGGAGGAGGTGGACCGCCGCGGCGCGCTCGGCCGTGAATCGGCGTACGACGAGCTGGTCGAGACGGCCGAACGCGTTCCAGTCGAGGTGGCGGAGATCGTCGCCCGGCGCGTAGGGCCGATGGCCGCCGATCTCGATGCCCTCTGTCCCGGTGCGTCCGGGCACGCGATGCTCGCCCGAGCGCACACCCATGCCTCGGCGCACGCGGAGCGCGAGGCGAAGTCGCATCTACGCCGCCCGCAGCCGCCGCGCCGCCGCCAGGACGTCGTCGACGATGCGTTCCGCGTCGACGCCCTCGGCTTCGGCGGCGAAGTTGAGGACGAGGCGGTGCCGCAGCGCCTCGCGCGCCAGGCGATCGACGTCCTCGATCGCGACGTGCGGCCGGTCGTCGAGCAGCGCGAGAACCTTCGCGCCGAGCACCAGCGCCTGCGCGGCGCGCGGGCTCGCGCCGAAGGCGACGTATCTCGTGACCGCGCCGACGCCGCCTCCGCTCGCCGGCACCGTCAGATGGACGAGCCGCGCCACGTATTGCTCGACGTGCGGCGCCACCAGCACCTCGCGCACGAGACGCTTGTGGGCCTCGGCGCGCGCCGGCGCCTCGGCCGGGTCGAGGACGCGCCGCACGGCCGGTAGATCCGCCTGAGTCGTCGCGGCGACGATGCGCTCCAGCTCGTCCTGGGAGGGGTAGTCGAGGCGCACCTTGAAGAGGAAGCGATCGAGCTGCGCCTCGGGGAGCTGATACGTGCCCTCCATCTCGATCGGGTTGAGGGTCGCGAGCACGAAGAACGGCGCCGCCAGCGGATGGGTGGTCCCCGCGACCGTGACCTGCTGCTCGGCCATGGCTTCCAGAAGCGCCGATTGCGTTTTCGGCGTGGCGCGGTTCACCTCGTCGGCAAGCACGACGTGAGCGAAGACGGGTCCGGGAACGAAGGTGAAGTCGCGCCGGCCGTCGGCGTTCTCGGTCACGATGCGCGTCCCCGTGACGTCGGCCGGCATCAGGTCGACGGTGAACTGGATGCGGCTGAACGAGAGCCCGAGCGCCTGCGCCAGCGACCGCACGATGAGCGTCTTCCCGGTTCCGGGGACGCCTTCGATGAGCACGTGCCCGCCCGCGAAGAAGGCGGTCAGGATGGTTTCGATCGCCGCGTCGTGTCCGACGACGACGCGCCCGATCTCGGCGCGCACGGCGGTGAACGTCTCGCGGAAATCGCGCATGGCGCGCGCGGCGTCGAGGCTGGTGGTCATGGCGTGTCTCCCTTCGGGGTCGTGTCGTGGGCGTAGAGCGAACGGACGATGCGCTCGTACGCAGGGCCGACGCTCATGCGATGCGCGGCATCCTCGCGGCGCTGGCGCGCGGCGAGATCGGGTCGTTCGTCGGGCGACGCTTCCGGCGCCTCGCCCGACGGTGGTCGCGGCCCCGCTCCGCGCGTGTGGACGCGCGCCGCGAGGGCGAGCGCGAACGGATCGGCGGCGGTATGGACCTCGTCCTGCGGCGACCCGAAGAGACGGTCGTCGGTGGAGTCCCCGGCACCGGACCCGGGGCCGGCGGTCGCGATGCCATCGCCGCCGTCCTCGTCGGGCGCGGGTGGCTCGGCGCCGGCGTCGTTCGCGAGGCTCGGGTCGGCGGCGATCGTGGGCTCGCCTCCCGGGCGCCCTCCACGCGTCGCGAGACGAGAATCCGGACGTCCGGTACGTCCCGCCGTGCGACGGCGCGTCTCCTCCGTGCGGGCCAGCTCGTCGCGCACTCGGTCCCACGCCTCGCCCCAGAGCGAGCGGCGGATGCGCTCCTGGGCGATCGTGGGCCATGACGTCGCGTTCGCGCCGTCGCCGCCGCCGATCGCGCGCGTCGCGTGGCCGTCGTGCACGCCGTCGCCACCGCGGATGCCTCCGTCGCGTCCGACGACGAGGCGGTCGGCGCGCGTCGGGAGGCCGCGCGTGTCGGCGGCGACGAGTGGGCTGTCGGCGATGACGATCTCGGGTACGGCCGGGAGGAGGCGCGGGGCGATCGCGACGACCAGCGCCAGCACCGCGAGTCCTGCGACGGCGGCGCAGCACGACGCGATGGGGATCACCGCTGGGACGACGCGCTCCGGTGTCCAGGTGCGCAGCAGGAACCGGTTCCGCAGGGCGAGCAGGTCGCGCAGCGAGCTCGGCGCGCGGACGCCGACGAGCGTCGCGAGGGCACCGCGCAGCTCGACCGTATCGTCGATCCACAGGGCCGCCCGCTCGCGGGGAACACGCCGACGCCATCCCGACCGGATCACGATCGCGAGCGTGACGAGCAGCCCGACGGCCGCCGCCCCCGCGACCCCGATGAACGCGAGCGTGCCGCCGCGGAGCGCGGCCAGGACGGCGAGCGCGGCGCCGATGCCGGCGGCCGCGACGACCGGATAGCCGATGCGCTGCATCTCGCGGGCGGTGCGGCGCCAGCGCACGCGCCGGAGCTGGTCGAGGATCTGGGGATCGATCTCCACCGCACCCGCGCTCGCTCGGGCTCTTCGCATGCCACCTCGTGCTCGCGCGACGATAGTGAAAGCCGCACGGACAGGTCAACGGCGGCGTGTGCCGTTTGACGCTCCCCGCGCGCGACTGGTAACGCCGGGTCGAGCCATGACAGCAAACGCATCTCGTCGCGGCGCGCTCTCGGGCGTGCGCGTGCTCGATTTCTCCCACCAGGCTGCCGGTCCGTGGGCCTCCTCGCTCCTCGGGGACATGGGCGCCGACGTCATCAAGATCGAGAAGCCCGGTCGCGGCGACTCGATCCGCTACGCCGACCGCTCCGGCCGCCTGCCGCCCGAGATCGGCGGACTCAACTTCCAGGGCCTCAACCGCAACAAGCGCGGCATCACCATCGACATCGGTACGCCGCAGGGCGTGGCCCTCGTGCAGCGGCTCGCGAAGGACGCCGACGTCGTGGTCGAGAACTTCCGTCCCGGCGTGATGGATCGCCACGAGATCGGCTACCAGCACCTGCGGAAGATCAATCCGCGCATCATCTATTGCTCCATCACCGCCTTCGGCCCGCGCGGGCCGCTCGCGCAGAAGCCGGGCATGGATCTCATCATCCAGGCGACGGGCGCGCTGATGGGCCACACGGGCGAGGAAGGCGGTCCGCCCATCAAGTCGGCGCCGCCGGTCGCCGACATCAACACCGGCATCTACGCCGCCTACGGCATCTGCGGGGCCCTGTTCGAGCGCGAGCGATCGGGCGAGGGCCAGCACGTCGAGATCGCGATGCTGGACGCCGTGCTGTCGCTGTTCGCCGACAACGCGGCCAACGTGCTCACCGAGGGCGTGAAGTTCGGGAAGTTCGGCAGCGGGCATCCCGACCTGGTCCCGTACCAGGCGTTTCCGGCGCGCGACGGCTACTTCATCGTCGCGTGCCTGACCAACGCCTTCTACAAGCGTCTCGCCGCTGCGCTCGGCCGCGACGACCTCCTGAACGATCCCCGCTTCGCGACCAACCCATCGCGCGTGAAGCACCGCGACTACGTCGTCGGCGTGTTGTCGGAGATCTTCAAGCAGAACACGTGCGACCACTGGATCCGGCTGCTCGAGGCGAACGACATCCCCACGTGCCGCGTGAACCGGCTGGAGGACGTGCTCCACTCCGACCAGATCAAGGAGAACGGGCTCGTCGTCGAGCGGCAGGACGAAAAGCGCGGGCGCATCTCGATCCTCGGACCGCCGGTGCACCTCTCGCGCACGCAGACGGCGTTCGAGCGCCTGGCGCCCGCGATCGGCGAGCACACCGACGAGGTCCTGCGCGAGTTCGGTCTCAGCGCCGCGGAGATCGCGGACCTCCACGCCGCGAAGGTCTGCTAGCCGATCCCGAGCTGGGCCAGGAGCCCGGCGAAGTCCGAGAAGTGCACGTCCTCGACGACGAGGCCGTGCGTGCCCATGCGGGTGAACGTCGCGCCCTCGACGCGGACGGTGCGTCCCGTCGCCGGGATCCCGAAGAGCGGGCCGCGGTGCGTGCCGGTCATGACCCAGCGATCGGCGTGGCGATCGCCGTCGACGACGAGGGAGATGCGCTCCAGGTGGAAGTCCGGAAACGCTTCGAGCAGCGCGGCCGCTCGCTCGCGGATCGCCGCGCGCCCCTGGATCTCGCCGCGGCCCACCTCGCGGACGATCGCGTCGTCCGCGAACACGGCGGCCACGGCGTCAGGATCATGGGCGTTCCAGGCGACGTACGTCGCCTCGTTCACCTCGTGCGTGCGCGCGCGGAGATCGCCGGCCATGGCGCTCCGTACGCTCGGTCGCCCCCCTCGAGCAAGGGGGCCGCGAAGCGATCAGAGGCGCTGCCAGATGAAGAGGACGACCAGCGCTCCCACGACCGACATCGCGAACCCGGCCGGATGGAACGTGGCGCCTTCCGGCGGCTTCGAGATGAGGCCACCGATGAATCCGCCCACCAGCGAGCCGACGATGCCGACCACGCTGGTCGCGAGGAATCCCATCTGATCGGCGCCCGGCATGATGGCGCGGGCGACGAGCCCGATCACGAACCCCACGATGATGGACCAGATCAGCGATCCGATGCCCATGGTTCCCCCCTAAGGTGGAGTGTCTGCCGACCTCCTGCCGGAAGTGGGGTCGCGGTGTCAATGCGGCGTCAAATGAATCACCGCGCCGACGCGTGTGTAGCACGAACGGTGGCGCACCGGCGGGGCGGCCTGGTAGCACCGGGCATGGCTTACATCGATCTCGGCTCGACCGGCCTCCGTGCGACCAAGGAGCAGGGCGTCCTCCGCGTCGTGCTCGACCGCCCCGAACGCCGCAACGCGTGCACGGTCGAGATGTACCACGGCATCAAGAAGGCGGCCGTGCTCGCCGAGCGCGACCCGGAGATCGACGTCGTCGTGTTGACGGGCGAGGGCGACTACTTCTGCGTCGGCGGCGAGATGGGCGGCAAGCACGAGGGCGGCCCGGGGCTCGATCGCGAGACCGACGGCATCGACCTCACGCCGTTCGTGCAGCTCGAGCGCTGTCCCAAGATCGTGCTCACCGCGATCAACGGCATGTGCCAGGGTGGCGGGCTGGTGATGACGATCATGAGCGACGTCTCCGTCGTCTCCGATCGCGCGACGTTCCGGGTTCCCGAGCTGCTCCGCGGCGTGGCCGACTGCTACCTCGCCGGCCGCCTCGCGAGCCGCGTCGGCATGGCGCACGCGAAGTACCTGCTCTTCACCGCGCAGTACTTCGGCGCCACCGAGGCGCTCGCGATGGGCCTCGTGTCGCGCGTCGTTCCACACCCCGATCTCGAGCGCGCGGTCGAGGAGACCATCGGCTGGATTCGCTCGACCGCGCCGCGCGCGCGGACGCTGTTGAAGCGGGATCTGAATCGCCAGCTCCCGAGCCTCGACCTGCCGGTGTTCACGGAGTCGCTGGCGGGCCACGAGGTACGCGAGGGATTCAAGGCGTTCGTCGAGAAGCGGGCGCCGGCGTGGGCCCCGGGCGGCTCGCGGCGGTGACTCGTCGAGGACGCTACCTCTTGCGGCGTGGCGAGCCGCCCTCGTCGAAGTAGCTCCACGGATATTCCGGATCGAGGATCGGCGCGTAGTCGGCGGGCAGCGGGAACGGCGCGGAGATGAACTCCCACACGCCGACCAGCGTGCGGGGCACGATCATTCCGAGCCCGAGCGCGAAGCCCAGCGGAATGCCCTCGGCAGGCCCCCGCTTGCGGGTCTGCGCGACCATGTTGCCGGGCACCTCGAGGAACGACGTCGTCATACCGGCGAGCCCGCGCAGGAACTTGTCTGGAGCCGTCTGCGCTCCGGCCGATCCGGCCAGCGCGATGAGGATCGAGGTGAGGACCAGCGTCCGCCGCATGTCGCCCCGATAGCCTACGTTCGCGGGTCGCGCAGTCACCAATCGCGCGCGGGTGTCGAGTTCGACCCAATCGCCTACCTGGTTGACGAACGAACGTTCATTTCGGTATCCCTACCGGACCCGTGGGAGCACGACCCGCCACTGCCCAGCCGCCGGGACCGAAGGCCGCGACCGCCACCCTGCCGACCCGCGAGGCGATCCTCGACGCGGCGGAGGTGCTGTTCGCCGAGCGCGGCGTCGACGGGGTCGCCGTGCGCGACCTCGCGCGCGAGCTCGGGCTCACGCCGTCCTCGCTCTACAACCACTTCCCGAGCAAGCAGGCGCTCTACGAGGCGGTGCTGGAGCGGGGTTTGAAACCCTTCGCCGAGCTCTTCGGCGAGGAGGCCGACCCGGGCGAGATCACGCCCGCCGGCGTGCGGCGCACGGTGGACGCGATCGTCGAGCACCTGGCTGCGCATCCGCACCTCGCGCGCCTCGTGCAGCGCGCGCTCATCGAGGAGACGACGAGCGTCCAGGACCTGATCGAGCGCTGGATGCACCCGCTCTACGAGAAGGGCTCGGCGGTCGTCCGCCACGTCTCCGACGACGCCGACTGGGACGAGCGCGAGGTGCCGCACCTCGCGATCGGGCTCTTCGCGATGGTGTTCGCCTTCTTCGTCAACGTCCCCGCGCTCCGCCGCATGAAGGGACGTCGCGGCGAGGGTTTCCCCGTGACGGCGCTCGAGAACCAGAAGCGTTTTCTCGAAAAGGCCATCTACCGACTCGTCGGTCCCCGCAGCGCCACTCGGGGGACGCGCGCGTCCGCATCTCGTTAGCCGGAGGATTCATGGCAGAAGCTGCTGAGAAGGTCGAAGGACACGGCGCTCGCATCACCGACGAAGGCATCGCGCGCATCCGCGCGCGCATCGGCAAGGGCTTCGAGGGACGGCGGCCCTGGCGCACCGAAGTGACGAAGGACGCCGCGTACCACATGGCCCTCGGCATCGGCGACCTCTCGCCGCTGTACCACGACGAGGCGTACGCGAAGAGGACGAAGTGGGGCGGCCTCCTCGCGCCCTACATCATGATCCAGACCTTCGACACGCTGCGCTCGGTCGGGCACAGCGGACTGCCCGAGGGGCTCCCGGGCGTGCACTCCATCTGGACCGGCTCGCTCTTCGAGTGGAAGCGCCCGCTCAGGGTGGGCGACGCCATCCGCGCCGATTCGTACCTGAAGTCGGTCGAGGAGCGCGAGAGCAAGTTCGGCGGCGGACGCTCCGTCTACCAGACGTACGAAGCGGTCTATCACGATCAGACCGGCGACAAGATCGGCCTTCGCAACGACACCTGGATCCGCATCGAGCGCCACAAGACCGCCGAGACGAAGAAGTACGGTGCGATCGGGCTCGCCAAGTGGAAGCCGGCGGACGTCGAGCGCCTCATGGCCGAGTACGCCGCCGAGACCCGCGCCAGCGAGCGCTGGTGGGACGACGTGAAGGTGGGCGACGAGCTGCCGAAGCGCGTGAAGGGCCCGCTCACGCCCACCGCCGAGATCGCCTTCGAGTCGCAGCTCGGCATATACCTCGTCGGCAACAAGGTCGCCGCCAACCTCTACGCGAAGCACCCAAAGCTCTTCATCGTGAACGAGCAGGGCGTGCCGGAGCCGCCGCAGCGCGTGCACTGGGACAACGAGTTCACGACCCGCTTGCTCGGCCTGCCCGGCGCATACGACCTGGGGCCCGAGCGCTGCGCGTGGTTGATCCAGGTGTGCACCGACTGGATGGGCGACGCGGGGCACCTGGCGCGCCTCGAGTGCAAGTACCTCAAGTTCAACTACATGGGCGACGTCTCCTGGATCCGCGGCACGGTCGCCGAGAAGTTCGAGCGCGACGGCAAGGCCTACGCACGCGTCAAGGTCGAGTGCGTGAACCACCGCGACGAGCTGACGGCGGCCGGCACGGCCGACGTGGAGTTGCCGACGCGCTGAGCTACGCGGCGAACGTCGCGATCGCGCGTGCCAGCGCCTGCGGCTGATCCTCCGGCGTGAAGCTGTAGGCGTCGTCGATGAGCGCGACGCGCCCCTGCTTCAGCCGGGTCGCGTACGCCTTCGCCTTCTCGACCGGGAAGACCTGATCCTCGGGCGACCAGGCGAAGAGCACGGGCCGATCGAAGTCGGCGATGAGGCGCAGGCCCGCCTCATGGAGCGCCACCGCCGAGGCCGAGGACATCACCTTCGTCGCGTCGCGCAGCACCAGGTCGTCGCGCAGGCAGGGCAGGGCGTAGGAGTCGAAGGCGAGGTCGTCGATCGGCCGCTTGAGGAGGAGCCCATAGGCGGCCGGCGTCATGCGGATCGAGCGGTCCTCGAGCGGCGTGAGGAGCTGGCGGAGGCCCTGCGGGCTCTGCGCCGCCTGCGGGAGGAGGGCGAACGCCTCGGGTGGGAACGCGTCGTCGATCGTCTCGCAGGAGTTGAGGACGAGACGCGCGATGCGCTGCGGACGTGCGGCCGTCGCGATCTGCGAGTAGCAGCCGCCCGAATCGTTGCCGACGAGCGTCGCAGCCGAAAGCCCGAGGGCGTCGATCGCGTCGGCGATGAGCGCGCCGCAGCCCGGGGGCGTGAGATCGGCGCCGGGGTCGAGCGCGATGCGGTGCGAGCCGAAGGGCAGGTCGAGCGTGATGCAACGGAAGCGGTCGGCCAGCGCATCGACGACGCGGCGCCAGAGGTTCGCGTTCGCGAGCCAGCCATGGGCGAAGACGAGGGCGGGGCCATCGCCGCGCTCGAAGTACTGGAGTGTGCCCTGGCGGAGCGTCAACGTCCTTGGCGTTCCCAGCATGGGCGAGCGCCAGAGATGGGTCGGGGTGGTCGGGGTCTCGGACGTTCGGGCCTCGGAATGGGTCGTCTGCATGGGGGGCTCCTTTGGGGTTGGGACTGCCGGATCCGAACAGACCGACAGTCGGTATGTATGATCTGTTAGCGTACCGTCGGTCGGTATGTCAAGATGGGCGTCGTGAACAGGAAGGCCGAGCAGGGGCAGGCGACCCGCGAGCAGCTCGTCGCCGCCGCCACCAAGCTCTTCGCGTCCCAGGGCTACGCGGCGACGTCGATCGAGCAGGTGCTGCAAGAGTCGGGTGTGAGCCGCGGCGCGCTCTATCACCACTTCGACAGCAAGGAGGTGCTCTTCGAGGCCGTCCTCGAAGCCGTCGAAGCGAGCATCGCGACCTCGATCGCGCAGGCGGCCGCTCGCGCGAAGAACGCCGTCGAGGCGCTGCGCACCGGGTGCAACGCGTGGCTCCGGATCGCGGAGGATCCGGCCGCGCACCGCATCGCCCTCGTCGACGCGCCGTCGGTCGTGGGCTGGCAGCGCTGGCGCCAGATCGACGAGCGCCACGGCTTCGGGCTCTTGAAGCGCGCGCTCGAGGCGGTGGCGGCGGAAGGGCGCCTGCGTCCCGAGCTGGTCGACGTCCTCGCCCACATGCTGCTCGCGGCCCTCCTCGAGGTGACGCTCGTCATCGCGCGCGCGCCCGATCGCGCGAAGGCGCGTCGCGCCGGCCAGGCTGCCGTCGACGCACTCCTCGACAAGCTCCTCGCGACCTGACCGCGCTCAGCCCTTCGGTTCCAGACGCGCGCGATCGTCGAGCAGATCCCGCAGGCGGCGCGAGAGCGTCTGACAGATCGCGATCGCGATCGCGGGCTGCATCTCCATGGTCTGGAGGACCGCGTCGCGCGAGAGGCGCAGGAGCCGCACCGTTCCGACGGCCGTCGCCGAAGCCGCGCGCGTCTCGCCGTCGAGGATCGCCATCTCGCCGAAGAACTCGCCCGGCTTGAGGGTCCGGATGGCGATCCCCGCCTTGGTGACGAGCACGTCGCCCGCCACGATGACGTAGAGGCCGTCGGTGAAATCGCCCTCGGTCACGATCGGAACGCCGGAGGCGAACGTCACCTCCTCGACGGCCGCCGCGAGATCGGCGAGCTGCTGGGTCGACAAGCGCTCGAAGAGGTCGAGGCTGCGAAGATGCAGGAGCGTCTCGATGTCGGGTGCCATGGCGGGCGCGTTCGTCCCGTATGACACGGAGGCGCGATCCCGGTCGAGCTGGAGGCGCCCGCGCGTTTCGGCGTCGAGCGTGCCGTGGAGCAGCGCGGCGGTCAGCGGATCGCCGTCGGCCGCGAGCGCGCGCGCAGCTTCGTCGAAGGACGGTGGCGCGCTGCCGAGGAGGCGTCGGGCTCGCGCTGCGATCGCATGTGGGCCCTCGCGCTCGAGGAGCGGGAGCAGCCGCTCGGCGTCCTCGCTTGGCAGGACGGCCTCCAGGGCCTCCAGGAGCACGGCGCGCTCGCGGCTGCTCGTGGTGCTCCGCAGGAGCTCGCTCGCGCGACCGATGCGCTCGTCGTCGAGCGCCGCGGCGAGCAGGAGGAGCGCGGTGTGGGCGTTCTCGTCGACGCGCTCGCGCAGGCGTCGCAACACGATCTCCGCCGCGCCCCCGGCGCGCAGCGCCTCGGCCTGCACGAGCAGCCGGAGACTCGCCTCGACCTCGCGGTCGACCAGCCCCTGCAGCGCCGGCTCCTCCTCCGGCATCTCGCGCAGGATCGGCAGGGCCCTGGCGCGTGCGGACAGCCGCCCGAAGCGCAGCGTCTCGCAGAGCGCACCGACGGCGGCGGGACCCAGCGCCCGCAACGCTCCCTGCGCCGCGGTGGCCTCGCCGGCGTCGGGTGCCGCCAGACGCCCGGCCGCCCAGCGTGCTTCCTCGGCGACACCCGACGCCCCGACGAAGCGCAGCACCGCGGTGCGCACGCGCACGTCGTGGTCGTCGCGGTGGGCGAGGAGCGAGGGGCCCAGCGCCGAGACGCGCGCACCGTGGCGCTCGGCGACGTCGGCGAGCGCGAGCGCGGCGTGCGGCCGATCGTCGGGATGGTCGAGCCGGGCGGCGAGGCGCCGCAGATGCCGGAGGGCGTCGGCCGATGCTGGCTCGGCGTCGCGACGCAGCAGCTCGGCGCGGAGCTCCTCGCGCACGATCTGTCGGGTCGCCGCGTCGTCGCTTTCGAGGGCCGAGGCGAGGACGTCCTCGAGGTCGGTGCGACGCTCGAGGCGGCACAGCGCCGCGACGCCGGCCAGCCGTACCGCTTCGCGCTCGTCGCGCGCGGCCGTCTCGAGCACGCGGCGCCGCTCCGGCTCGCCGGCGGCGGGCCCGAGCAGGCGTGCGTACGCCTGCACGAGGTTCGCCCGGTCGATCGTGTCGAGGCCGTCGGGAGCATCGAGCAGCGCTGCGACCTGCTCCGCCGCCGACTTACTCCGCACGGCCATCCCTTCGAGGACCCGGTCGAGCGCCGTGATGAGGAGCCGGCGGTTCGCGGGCGGCGCCGCCCCGAGCGCCCGCGCGAGCGTCGCGACGGCGCGCGCGGGAGGCGCCTCGACGACGAGCGCGCACGCGGCGCGGCACTGCGCGAGGTCCGGGCTTTCAAGGCCCTTGCCGATGCCGCGCAGCGTGGACGTGTCCAGCAGCACCGCGAGGGGCTTCGGCGATCCCGCGCCGCCGTGCTCGGCGCCGGCAACCTCGAGCAGCAACGTTGGATACTGCCACCAGAGCACGAGCGCGAGCAGGAGCCACAGCAGCGCCACGGGAAGGCCGATCCACCCGACCCACGCCGCGCTGCCGACGCCGAGTATGGCGATCACGACGAGGTTGCCGACGACGGCGCCGGCCCGCTTCGCCGCGCCGTCGACGAGCGCCGTCACCATCGCGCGTACGTGCTCGGGGAACAGCGTCAGCAGGATGCGCTGGGCGGGGTCGTACACGGCATGGTCCTGGAGCGTCGCGCCCGCCATGGCCCCGACGCCCGCAGGAAGGCTCGTGCGCAGGCAGAGGCCAGCGAGGCCGAGGAGGTAGATCACCGGCGAGACGGCGGCCGCGAGCGGGACGCCGAGCCAGCGGAAGAGCGCGGAGGTGCCGAGCACCTGGAGCGCCAGCACGCCGACGTTGATCCAGCCGCGGATCACCGCGTACAGGTCGAGCAGACGCTGCTCCCCGGTCGCGCCGCGCGTGGCGAGGTCGGCGACGTACGAGAACTCGAAGTAGAGCATCGGGCCGAGGATGCCGGCGAGCAGCGACGACACCACGAGCACACGAAAGAGCCAGCCCTGCCAGAGGACCCAGAAGCGGCGGCGCGCCGTGTCCTCACGACGGGCGGCGCGCCGGGCGCGCAGCGGTTGCCGTTGGCGAAGCGGGCGCGTCGCGAGTGCGCCCAGGCCGAGCAACGCCGCGGCGATCGGGAGCAGCGTCGGGATGCCGAACGCGCGCGCGAGCGGTGCGGAGGCGAAGCTGCCGCAGATCGTGCCGAGCGTGCCGCCGGCCGTCATGAGGCCGAAGAGGCGCTTGCCCTGTCGCGCGCTCACGAGGCCGCCGAGCACGGTCCAGAAGACGAGGACCGCGATGGCGTCGATCTGCTTCGCGACCACCACCAGCACGGCGAACGCGCTCGTGACGCGCGCGATGACGAGCGCCCACAACGGCAGCAGGATGGCGCCGAATACCAGCAGGACCCGGCCGAGCAGGCGCCGCTGGTCGGCGCGCGCGGCGATCCGTCCGACCGCGACGCTCGTCCCCGCGAGCAGGATCGAGTTCACGAGGAACACGAGCGGCAGGCGCTCGACGCCGATGCGCTTCAGGAAGAACGTCTCGGAGACGTTGGTCACCGACACCGACGCCCACTCGATCAGGAACAGGGCGGTGGCTCCGGCAGCGAGCACGCGTTCCTCGCCCGCCTCGATCCCGAACGCGCGCTGCCAACGCTCCGCGAGAGCGGCCACGGCGGGGCTCTAGCAGACTTCCCGCGACGAGTCGCGGGTCAGGCGGCGGCGTCGGGGGCGTCCGCCTGCATGAGGCGCGTGTGGTCGCGTACGATCACGACCGCGGCACAGAGCCAGAAGACGACGAGGGCGACGTTCAGGAGGGAGAGCCAGACGGTCGAGAGGTCGAGGATCTGCGAGCCCACGAAGACCGTGAGCGCCGCCATCCCGTCGCCAAGCCGCATGAACAGCGTGTCGATCGCCGGCTTGGTCCAGTACTTCATGGCGGCCGTGGTCGGGAGCCAGATCACCTGGCGCGCCGTGTTGTCGATCGAGTAGTTGGTCGCGTTCTCCGCGATCTTTCCCACCCGCACGACCGCCAGGACGGGGAAGAGCGCCATCGTCGAGTACGAGACGAGCGCGATGGTCGGGAGAAGGAGCAGGACGGCGCCGATCCCGCCGTAGCGATACAGGCGCGACGCGAGCAGCGACTGCGCGAGGAGTGCGAACAAGTTCACCCAGAAGAAATAGCCGCCGTAGAACGCCGTCGTGCCGTCGCGGACGAACGTGCGGACGGCCTTCGCGCCGGCGATGCCCTGCGCCGTCACGTCGGAGCGGAGCGCCTCCTGCACGACGCGGAAGAGGAGGTTCTCGCCGTTCGTGTTGACCCAGTTCGTGAGCACCGCGACCGTCGCCACCGCGACGAGGTAGCGGTGCTTCGCGATCATCGCGAGCGCGCCCTCGCCGGTCGGCGGGGCGGCGACCGCGGGCGCCCTCGGCTTCGTCCGCTCGGCGCGCGGCGTCCCGGCAGGCCCGCGCGCATCGGCGACGCGCGTCAGCACGATCGAGAGCGCCAGCGGCACGATCGCGACCAGGAGGAGCGATCCGCTGTCCACCACGCCCGAGCGCAGCAGGCGTTGCGTCAGGAACGACCCGAACGCGGCGCCGCCGGTCGCCCCGACGGCGATGAGGGGCAGCAGCCGCCCGCCGCGCTCTCCGGCGTAGAGGTCGGCGGCGAAGGTCCAGAACTGCGCCACGACGAAGACGCCGAACATGCCGACCCAGAGGTAGAACACGACGCCGACGACGGGCAGGTTCTCGAACAGGAGGCCGGGGCGGAGGAGCCAGAAGAGGACCAGGTTCGAGATGCACACGAGCGTCACGCGGGTGATGAGCGTGCGGCGCGGCCAGCGTGCGGACAGGCGCGCGTAGGCCGACACGACGCCCCACAGGAGCAGGCTCTGCCCGAAGCTCGTGTAGGCCTTCAGCTCGACCTGCGAGAACCCCGACACCTCGGAGACCGCGATCCATCCGTCCCGCAGGGCCTTCACGAAGTAGTACGCGCACAGGATGAGGAAGACGTCGGCGAACATGACGACGCCAGTGACACCCTCGCCGGGGCGGATGTCGGTGACGAGGCGGAGGCCGCGCTCGAGCGGGGAGAGCGTGTCGCGCGCGGGCGCGGGCGTCGGCTCGGCGGCCACCTAGTGCGGCGTGGCGTCGGTGGTCGTGGCGAGGGCGAGCCCCGGGAACGGGTGGTGCACGCTCACTTTGCGCAGCTCGCGCGCGAACGGGATGTCGACCAGGTGATAGAACTGCACCCGCTCCGGCTCGTAGGCGGCCTCGCGGAGCGCCACCTCGTGGTACTCGCGCCCGACGGCCGCGTTGCGACCGACGAAGCGCCCGTCGCGCACGTCGTGGAAGACGCCGTGATCGGCGCCGTCGTAGTCGAGGTCGCCGGCGTAGAGCCAGGCGTAGTAGGCGTGCCGATCGATCGGCGCTCGCAGCGCGTCGGGCGTCTTGTCGTGCAGCGAGTAGGCGACGAAGTAGCGCACGCCCATCACCTCCGGGGTGAGGTCGCCGTCGATGTCGAACACGTCGTAGAGCTGCGACTCGTTGTAGTAGACGTCCACGTCGTAGATGCGCTCGGTCTCGGCGGGCAGGAGCTGCCGCAGCTCGGCGATGTGCCCGACGTTCACGTGGGTGCACCCGTGCGACATCGGGCCGCGTGAGAGGAGCCACAGGTAGCGGTAGGGCTTCCCGTCGGGGTTGCCGTGGTCGCCGGTGCGCCACGCAGGCGGGAGGAACCCCGTCTGCGCGGGTTCCATCTGCCACCACAGCGTGTGGAAGGAGTTGTGCATGTTGGTACCGACGTGCATGTACGGCAGCCACGGCGAGTAGCTGTACGACTCGTCGGTCGGGATGTGATCGACCGTGAGCGAACGCTGGTGCGTGGTGAGCGCGCGCCGTCCCGGGGTGGGGTAGTACGGAATGTGCTTCCCGTTCCAGCTCGTGTACTCGTTGAAGGTACCGACCGGGTAGATCGCGGTGAACTCGTCGAACGTGATGGCGCCGTCGCGGACGGGATAGAGGCCGTGCGAGACGTTCGCGAGCAGGACGAGGAACGCCGCCCGCAGCTCCGCCGACGGCTTGCCGCCCGGCGTCGCCCGCGCGACGAGCGCGTCCACTTGCGCGCCGACGCCCGGCTCGAGCTCCGTCACCCACAGCCGCGTCGGCAGCATCAGGTTCACCAGCTCGATGCGCCGGCCCGCGTCGAGATGCCGGTGGTCTTCGGGCTGCAGCTCCGCCGTCCAGCGCGCGACGACGTCGTCGACCGGCATGTGGATGCGGAAGACGCGCCCGGGGTTCAGGCGCTCCAGGAGGCGCAGGTTCCGCTCGCGCAGTGCCGCCGGCGACAGCGTCTTCTCCTCGCGCACGAGGCGCTCGAGCTCCACCTCGCGCAGCGTGGCCTCGAACGCGTCGAAGGGGTGGTTCTGCGTCAGCACCATGCGATCGGCGTCGACCAGCGTGCGATAGGTGCGCCAGCGCTGCCAGAGGTCGCGCGCGTAGTCCGCGAGGCCGTCGTCGGAGAGAACGGCTGTCGCGCGAAGCTGATTGCCGCGCCCGACGTGCAGGTGCAGCCGCTGCGGGTCGGTCGTGCGCGGCGCGAAGCCGGTGTAGAAGGACGGCTCGCGGCGATCGTAGTAGAGCCCGTACGAGATCGGATCGGCCGGTGCAGCGCTGCCGGCGCGTCCCGCCGCGGGCGCCATGCTCGCCAGCAGGACGACGGCGATCCACCAGAACTTCCCCATCCTCGCTCCTCCTCGCCGCTCTAGTCGAGCAGCAGCTTCGCGCGATCGAGCGCGTGCCCCGCGCCCACCTTGCGCAGCTCGCGGTTCAGCCCCATCCCCTTGTCGCTGTCGAACGGTACGGGCTTCACCGTGTAGAACTGGATCGCTTCGGGCTCGAACGGTGCTTCGTAGAGCGGCACGTTCGAGAGCGTCTGCGCCTCTTCGGCCTTGCGGCCGACGAAGCGGCAGACCGGCACCTCGCGCATGGTCACCTTGCCCACCGGCCCCAGCACCACGTTGTTCCCGTAGAGCCACCGATAGTACGGATCGCGCCGGTTCGTCACGTAGCTGCGCAGCGGCGTGTGCTCGGTGTCGCACTTGTAGGCGATGTAGTACTGCACGCCGACCACGGCCTCGGTGCCGTCGCCGCGGACGTCGAAGACGTCGTAGCAGCCGGGCAGGTTGCGGAACGTCCGCACGCGCTCGAGCACCGTCGACTCGGTCGGCACGACCTGTCGCATCTCGCTCACGTGCCCGGAGGCGAGACGGGTGCAGCCGTGCGAGACCGGCGCGCGACTCGTGATCCACAGGTTCTGGTAGGGCTTCTTGCCGTCGCGCTCGCTCACGACGTTCCGCCACGCCGACGGCAGGAACTTGGTCGAGTTCAGCTGGCAGCGCACGCCGGCGTTGTGGAAGGCGTTGTAGGTGATGCCGCCCGCGTATTGGTACGGCAGCATGGTGATGAAGCCGTAGCCCGGGTTCGGCGAGAGGTAGTCGACCATGCCGAGGAGCCCGCGCCCATGCGTGCGCGGCGTCAGGTTCCACACGCCGGTCACGCCGAAGTCGGGCAGCTTCTCGCCGCGGTAGGTCGTCGTCGCGTCGACGGTGCCGGCGGGATAGACGGTCGTGAACTCGATCGCCTGCACCGCGCCGTCGCGCACCGTGTAGAGGCCTCCGGTCGCCTTGTCGATGAACGGGCCCACCTGATCGCGGAGCGCGGCGCCGTCGGGTCCACCCTGTCGCGCGGCGTCGGCGGCGCGCCCGAGCATCGCGTCGAGGTCGGGCGAGAGCGTGGTCAGGTTCACGCGTCCGGGCAGGACGGCGTTCGCGGCGTCGAGGCGCTGGGTCGCCGATGCCCCGGCGTCGAGCGCGGCGAGGGTCGGCTGCCAGCGCTTGGCGATCTGGTCGACCGGGATGCGGATGCGGAAGACGCGATCGGGGTTGAGCTTCGACATCAGCTCCAGCGACTTTGCGCGATCGCGGCTCGCGGCGACGCCGGCGGCCCCGGCCTCGTCGAGGCGCGCGGTGAAGCGTTCGTACTGCGTGTTGGTGGTGAGGACGATGACGCCGCGATCGATCAGCTCCTGGTAGATCTTGCGGCGCTCGACGAGATCGCTCGCGTACGCGTCGAGCTCGTGCTCGCCGAGCACGACCGTCACGCGGACCTGGTTCCCGCGCCCGAGCTCGATGTGGACACGCTCGGGATCCTGGGTGCGCGGCGCGAAGCCGACGTAGAAGGACGGCTCGTACCAGTGGAAGTACACGCCCGGCGCAGGCGCGGCGCCGTCCCACTCGATCTCGCTCGCCTCGAGCGCCGCGCGCGCGGAGGTCGCGGCGAGCAGGAGCACGAGGACCGTCCAGGCCGGCCTCACTTGAGCTTCTCCTCGAGCGATACCATCTCGGTTCCCTTTCCGACTGGACCCTCGAGCGCGGCGAGGGCGGTCACGTTCTTCAACGAGTCGTTGCCGACGAACGGCCGGCACTGGAAGAGCCAGAGCTTTCCGCCGACGAACCCGAACTCGACGTCCCACGGACGCGGGGCCCCGGCGGGATCGCGAGCCGGCTCGAGCGTGTCGTTGAGCTTACGACCAGCCCCGACGAGCTCAGTCAACTCGCCCGGCTCGAGCACGTGGTCGCGCCCGGTCGAATCGACGATGGCGCTCGACCCGCCCGGCTGGAGCATCCGCCGCCACGGCGACTTGAATTGCGTCTGCAGCTCGACGCTGTCCGGGGACCACAGGAGCGTCTCGGCCGGCGTCCCGTCCACCGCCCCGCCGACGCCCTCGGACGTCGCGACCAGCATCTTCGTCCGATCGCCGGTCTCGGGATCGCCGGTCACGAGCACGCCGGATTTCTCGTTCGGCACGGCTTCCAGGATCACGACCGACGGCAGCACCCAGAGCGGCTGGTCGATGAGCGTCTGCCGCCACGAGAACGAGCGGTAGCCGAACGGCGAGGCCCAGACCTCCTTCAGGCCCTCGTAGATGTCGTCGAGCGACTTGAGGTTGAAGATCGTGAGGTTGAGGCCCGCCCCGTTGAAGTTGTCGAGGTCCTCGACGTTCGTGTCGCTGCGCACGAAGCAGCCGACCGTGTCCTTCTTGTCGGGGCCGGTTAGCAGCCCCACCTCGTCGAGCTCGGTGCGGATACCCTCGCGCAGCTCGGGCGAGAGCGGCGCTTGTCGGATGGAGTACTGGATCACGTCGAGCCGCGGCGCGATCCACGCCGACAGCTCACGCTCGCTCTTGCCGGCCGGGATCAGCTCCTCGAAGAACGTCGTGTAGGTCCGCTCGACGAACGCCGGCAGCGTCTCGCCCGCGGTGGCGATGCCGAGACTCCTGACCTTCTCGGGCACGGCCACCTTCGCGTGCTGATAGTGGTCGTAGTACGCGCCGAAGGGGACGACGACGCCGCGCGCGACGTGGTCGGGAAAGAGGTGCTTCAGCTCGCCCAGGAACGCGGCCTTGGGTCCGCACGTCCTTCCGGAGTCGGTCCGCCGCACCGTTGTGAGGTCGCGCGGCGCCTTGGTCGCGACGTCGAGCTTCGCACGATCGATCCGCAGCTTGGAGGCCGCCTTGAAGCTGCCGTCGGAGGTGCGCTTCTCGTTGCGCGTATACTCGTCGTAGACGGCGCGCTCCTGCGCGGTGAGGGACGCGACCTCCTTCAGCACCACGCGACCGCGCGGCGACGCGAGCAGGAAGACCTGCTTCCCGTCGTGCGGGGCGATCTGCTTGTAGGCGGAGGGTCCCAGGACGACGTTCGGGATGCCGAGGGCGCGGGCGAGGAGCTGCACGTGCGAGAGCACGTTGCCCTCGCCCTGCGTGAGGATGCCCGCGGCGGGCTCGAGATCGGCGGGTGTCTCGGGCAGCGCGACGATCTCGTCGCGCGAGTAGCCGCTCTCCGGCGGCGCCACACGCAGCTTGCCGACGGCGAGGCCGGGGTTGAGCGCGCGCACGCCGGTGTCGACCGAGGCGCCGAAGAGATCGTGGCGCATCGGCGTCTTGCCCGCCGCGAGATCGTCGAGGCGACGTGCGACGTCGGCGAACACGAGAAGCGGCGATCCGCGCAGCACGTCGTCGCCGATGCCGCTCACCTGCGGGAGCAGGAACGTCCATGGCGCCCAGACCTCGGCGAAGGCGACCGTCGCGCTCTGCTGCGCCCACTCGACGACGCGCTCGACCTTCTTCATCCCCGCCGCGAGGTCGGACTGCGACTTCGACCCGGATGAGACGAGGCCGTCGATGGTCTTCGCCGCCTCGGCGCGCTCGCGCTCGCCGAGGAGCCCCGAGCCGTACGCCGCCTCCGTGAGTGCCCCGAGGACCCGGATGTCCTGCTTCCCGGTCTGTCCCTTCGCGTCGAGCAACGCGCTGCCGCGGCGCTGGATGAGTGCCGCCGACGTGATGGCGACGTCGACCAGACGGCGCTGGTCCGCCGGCGACGGTTTGCGCGACGCGACCCCGCGCCGCGCCCGCGCCATGATGGCGGCGAGATTCCTCATCGCGTCCACCGGATCGGTCGTGGCGCTCGGCACCTTGGCCGACAGCTCGGCGGCGAGCGCCTTGTCGTCGAAGGCCGCGAGCTGCGTCCGCAGCACGCTCTCGTCGAGCGAGGTGACCTTCTCGATCTCCGCCATCAGCTCGTCGGCTTGTGAGCGCAGCGAGCCCGCCGGCAGCTTGTCGCGGTACGCCTTCAGCTTCGGAAGGAGGTTCGCCGAGAGCTGGTTGTGGGTCGCGTCGCGCAGCGGCTTGAACTTCGGGTCGGCCTGCTGGATGCGGATGGCGATGTTGCGGATCTTCTGGATCTGCCCCTGATCGTCGCGCACGTAGTAGCGGCGCTGCAGCTCGTAGGCGAGGAGGTAGTCGCGCGCGTCGTCGTAGTCGGGCAGCGTCAGGTACTTCTCGAAGAACTTCGGCGCCGCGGCCGCCTCGTACTCCGCGCCGGCGAGGCCGCCGTAGGAGCGCATCTCGGCCAGCTTGTGCGTCGGGCTGGTCTCGGTGAAATACTTCTCCAGGATGTACCCGCGGACGAGGTCGTGGTGGTCGGTGAACGAATCCCATTCCCAGAGATCGCGCGCGAAGAGGTTCGCGATCCACATGCGCTGCTTCCCGAGCGCCAGCGCCCACGGTGCGCGGAAGGCGGAGCAGAAGAGCGCGTCGGGTCCGCACGGGCTCCGCACCTGGTTGTCCACCTGCACTGGGAGCTTCTGTCCGTTCGGGCAGATGCAGTAGTTCTCGGTGTACGGGCCCTTCATCTTCGAGAGGCAGAGGGCGAAGTTCCGCTTGAGGTCGTCCTGCTGCGCCCTCGTGAGCGCCGTCGGCGGCTCGAAGCCGCCCGCGAGCCCTGCAAGCACCACGACCGCCAGCGCGATCGCCGGCCATCCGAACGCAGGTCGTTCTGTCACGGGGCACCCCACTTACCGCACATCGATGCAAAGGAGAACCTCCACGATGCGTGACGGCAGCCGGACCAGGTCAGCCGTGCTGGTGGTGACGTTACTGGTCGCCGGCGCCGCCGCGGGGCGCGATGCTCCCACACCGACTGCGGCAGAATGGCTCGCTTCCATCCGTCCGTCGCCGGAGCTGCAGGAGTTCCTCGATCACACGATCGACACCTCGCTCGCCCGCGACGCCCGCCTGCGGGCCGCGAAGGTCCGCGTGGCCCTGCTGGATCTCGCCCACGGCGAGGACCCGCGGCTCGCCGCCTACCACGGCGACGCACCGATCTATCCCGCGAGCGTCGTGAAGTTCGTCTACCTGATGGCCGCCTACCGCTGGCAGGAGCAGGGCAAGCTGCACATCGAGGGCGAGTTCGACGAGCAGCTCTCGGAGATGATCCGGCAGTCGAGCAACCAGGCGACGCGCAAGGTCTTCGCGCGGCTCACCGACACCGAGCCCGGACCCGAGCTGTCCCCCGACGCGTATCGCGACTTTCGCGAGCGGCGCCTCGCCGTGAAGCGCTGGCTCGCGAGCCTCGGCATCGACGACCTCCACTGCGTGAATCCCACCTACGACGGCAACGGCGATCTCTTCGGCCGCGACGCACAATTCATCCGTGACGCGAGCGTGAAGGGCGGGCTCGGTGGCACGGCGCCGAATCGCCAGGCGATGACGGCGATCGGCACCGCGAAGCTGCTCGCGCTCCTCGCGACCGACCGCGCGCTCACGCCCGAGGACTCGGCCGTCGTGCGACGCCGCATGCGGCGCGACCCGAAGGAGCAGCGCCATTTGATGGCGCGCATCGCGGGCGGGGCCTCGCGCGTCGGCGGTCTCGAGGTCTACGCCAAGAGCGGCACCTGGGGTCCGATCTACGCCGACGCCGGCATCGTGCGGCAGACGGAATCGGGTCGCCAGATGGTGATCGTCGTCTTCACCGAGGCGGCGCCCGCCTACCACGGCGATTTCATCGCCGATCTGACCGAGCGGAGCGCCGAGCACTTGCTCGTGAAGTAGGCCGTCGCGGCGTCAGCTCTTGTCGGTCGGGCGGCGCGCCGGCTCGGGCCCGAGCAGGCGATTCAGCGCGAGACGCAGGAAGCGTCGTTGCCGTGCGATCGCCGCCGGGCTGTACGGATCCCGCCCGGTCACGGCTTCGATGAGATCGGCGCTCGCGAAGTAGCCGAAGATGAGGAGGTAGAGCCCGGCTCCGAGGTGCAGGAGGTCGGCGGCCTCCCAACCGCTGTCGCTCGAGTCGGCCAGAACGCGGAGCCCCTCGGAGTAGAGCGGACGGAGCACCTTGCCGACCGCGGTCGGCAGCGCGCGGCGATCCCCGAGGCCGGCGCGCTGGATCAAGCGAGGGAGGTGGGGATGCGCCACGAGGTACTCGACGAGCTGCTCGACGAAGCCGCCCGGCTCGTCGCTCGGGTGCGCGGAGCGGCTCTGCGCCACCATGGTGATGATGGGTTCGAGCCCGCGCGACAGCGCCGCTTCGTAGAGCGCACGCTTGTCGCGGAAGTGGTGATAGAGGCTCGCCTGGTTCTTCAGGCCCGCATCCGCGGCGATCTCGCGCACCGAGACGCCCGCGAAGCCGCGCTCTGCGAAGCGCCGCTCGGCGGCGTCGAGGATGACGTCACGCGTCGACGGGGCCGCGCGCCGTCGCGCCGTCGTGGAGCGTCGCCCCATGTCGCGCCCGGTACCGGAGCGACCGCACGTTTGCAACGCCTTGACCGACGTTCACGCCCCGCCATATACGGTCCCGTTCACTTCTCGAACCAACGCGGAGGCATTCCAATGGTCAAGGCAGCGGTGCTCTACAACTTCGGCGAGGCGTTGAAGATCGACTCGCTCAAGCTCGCCGATCCTCGTCCCGACGAGGTCGTCGTGAAGCTCGCGGCGAGTGGCGTGTGCCACTCCGATCTCTCGGTGCAGCAGGCGAAGCTGCCGTTCCCCCCACCGGTGGTGCTCGGCCACGAAGGCGCCGGCATCGTCGAGGAGGTGGGCAAGGACGTGAAGACCCTCAAGCCCGGCGATCACGTCGTCCTCTCGTGGGTCGAGAACTGCGGCCGCTGCCACTACTGCATCGCGGGCAACGTGCACCTGTGCGAGGCCGGCTTCCAGTCGGTCATGACCGGCGGCGAGTTCGTCTTCGAGAAGGACGGCATGAGCATCGCCCGCATGGCCGGCGTGGCGTCGTTCTCGGAGCGCACGGTCGTGCGCGCGACGGCCGCCATCAAGGTCCCAGACGAGGTCCCGCTCGATCGCGCGTGCCTCGTCGGGTGCGGCGTCATGACGGGCGTCGGCGCGGCGGTGAACACGGCCAAGGTGCAGCCGGGGCAGACGGTCGCCGTATACGGCTGCGGTGGCGTCGGCCTGAACGTCATCCAGGGCGCGGCGCTCTCCGGCGCCGCGCGCATCATCGCCGTCGATCTCTCGCCGTCGAAGCTGGAGCTCGCGAAGACGTTCGGCGCCACCGACCTCGTGAACGGCAAGGGCGGCGACGCGCCGGATCAGATCCGGGCGCTCACCGACGGCCTCGGCGTCGACTTCGCCTTCGAGGTGATCGGCGTGCCGGCGGTGATCCAGGAGGCGTACATGTCGCTCAAGCGCGGCGGCAAGGTGATCGTGGTCGGCGTCCCGCCGATGGGCACGACGGTCGAGATCCCGGGCCAGATGATCTCGCTCGAAGAGAAGTCGGTCATCGGCTCCCTGTACGGCTCGGCCAACATGCGCCGCGACATGCCGCGCCTGATCGACCTCTACCAGCGCAAGCGCCTGAAGCTCGACGAGCTCGTCTCCAAGCGCATCAAGCTCGAAGACGTGAACAACGCCTTCGCCGCGATGGAAAAGGGTGAAGTCGCCCGGAGCGTGATCGTCTTCTGAATTCCGATTCCGACCCTCGGCGGGTCGGAATCGGAGGCGAGAGTGTCGCATCGTGGCACGCGCGACCGGGGTGCCGCGGCCAGCGAAGCTGGCGCGGCATGCCGTCACGCGCGTCGGAGACTACCTCCGACCCGACCTCACGCCCCCGCGCGCGACGGCGTGAAGCGCACCGGCATCCGCTTGATGCCGTTGATGAAGTACGAGCGCAGGCGCTCCGCCGGTCCCGCGAGCTCGATGTCGGGGAGGCGGCGCAGCAGCTCCTCGAACATGACGCGGATCTCGAGCCGCGCGAGGTTCGCGCCCAGGCAGAAGTGCGGGCCGATGCCGAAGGCCAGGTGGTCGTTCGGGGTGCGACCGATGTCGAACGTGTCGGGTTGCGGGAAGACGTCCTCGTCGCGGTTCGCGGATGGGTAGAAGAGCACGACCTGCTCGCCTTCGCGGATCTTCTGGCCGTGGACCTCCGTGTCGCGCATCGCGGTGCGCCGGAAGACGTTCACGGGCGACACCCAACGCAACATCTCCTCGACTGCCGTCGGCAGGAGCGAGCGATCGGCCATCAGACGCCCGCGCTGCTCGGGGTGCTCGATCAAGGCCAGCATGCCGCCGGAGACGAGGTTCCGGGTCGTCTCGTTGCCTGCCACGAGCAGCAGCATGAAGAACGAGCTGAAGTCGGCGCGATCGAGGCGCTCGCCGTCGACCTCGGCGTGCATGAGCGTGCTCACGAGGTCATCCCTCGGGTTCGCGAGGCGATCCTCGGCGAGCTCGTTCGCGTACATGAAGAGCTCGGCGGCGGCCATCGCGCCGACCGTCGGGTCCAGGCCGTACTCGGGGTCGTCGAAGCCGATCATCTTGTTCGACCACTCGAGGACCTTGCGCCGATCCTCCTTCGGCACCCCGACCATCTCGACGATCACCTGCAGCGGCAGCTCGGCGGAGATGCGATCGACGAAGTCACACTCGCCGAGGGGCGCCACCTGATCGATGATGTCGTTCGTGATCTCGCGCACGTGGTACTCGAGGTTGCGGATCACCTTGCCGGAGAAGCCGAGGCTCACCAGGCGGCGGTGCTTGGTGTGCCGGGGCGGATCCATGTTCACGAGGAGGCCCTTCTGGACCTCGTACTCGTCCTCCTTGAACGGGCGCAGGATGACGCCGCGCTTGGCCGACGAGAACGTCTTCTGGTCGAGCGAGACGTCGAAGATGTCCTTGTACTTGACGAGCGACCAGAACCCGGGGTCGCCCTGCATCTCGTTCCAATAGACCGGGCATTCGCGGCGGAGCTGCGCGAAGGTCGCGTGCGGCGGACCTGCGGCTTCGTACTGCGACTGGTCGATGAGATCGAAGGGCGGTCGGAGGTTCGGCGTCGCCATCCCTTCCACCGGTACCCAAACAAACGTTCGTTTGTCAAGCAATTCCGCCGGGGGTCGCGCGCACGCGACGGGCAGGGGTATGAGAAGCGCCATGTCGTCTGCTCCGCTCTCGCACCTGCGCGCCGTCGACCTCTGCGATCTGCGCGGCGCCCTCGCGGGACGGCTGCTCGCCGACCTCGGCGCCGACGTCGTGAAGGTCGAGTCCCCGACCGGCGACCCGGACCGGCTGCGGCCGCCCTTCGCCGGCGACGCCGCCGGGCCCGAGCGCTCGCTCGCCTTCGCCTACCGTCACGCCAACAAGCGCGGCGTGGTCGCCGATCTCGCAACGCCGGCCGGCCGCGAGCGGCTGGTCGGGCTCTGTGATCGCGCCGACGTCCTGATCGAGAACCTGGATCCCGACGCGCGCCGCCGGTTCGGCCTCGATCCGGGCGAGGTGCAGCGCCGCCACCCGCACCTCGTCCACGTCGCGATCGCCGACTACGGCCTCTCGGGACCGAACGCGAGCTGGCGCCTGGAGGCGCTCCCCGCGTTCGCGGCGTCGGGCGCGCTCTACGTCTGCGGCTTCTCCGACCGGCCGCCGTGCTGGTTGCCGGGATACGCGGCCCACGACTGTGCGTCGACGTTCGGGGTCGCCGGAGCGCTCGCCGCGATCCTCGATCGCGCGCGCAGCGGCCGCGGCCAGACGGTCGAGGTCTCCGTCCAGGAGGCGGCGCTCTCGGGTCTCTATCCCTGGGCCATCCCGCTCGCCGACTACAACCGGCACTACCCGTTCCTCGCGCCCGCGCCGCCCCGCAACGCCGACGGCAACTACCTGGTGCTGCCGACCGCCGACGGCTACCTGCGCACGCTTCCGGCGACGCCGCTGCAGTGGCGTGCGTTCGTGAAGCTCCTGGGCACGCCGGAGGTGCTCGCCGGCCCGGAATGGGAGTTCCTCCCGCATCGGCTGATGAACGTCGACGTGATCCGCATGGTCGCAACCGAAGCCCTCTCGTCCCGCTCGCGCGCCGACGCCGTCGACGAGGGCCGGCGGCTCGGCGTGCCGATCGGCCCCGTAAACACGCCCGACGAGTTCGTTCGCGAGACGCAGACGGTCGTGCGCGGCTACTTCCGTCGCCTGCCCGAGTCGCCGCTCGGCGGCGCACCCGTCGCCGTCGCGCCGTGTGTCTTCTCGCGCACGCCGATCGCACTCCGCCGCGGCGCGCCGCGCTCGGGCGAAGACGATCTGCAGGGGTTCCCGCCGCGCGAGACCGAAGCACCGCGCGGCGGCAGCGGCCCCATTCTCGCCGGCAGCAAGGTGCTCTCGCTCGGCGTCGTCGCCGTCGGGCCCGAGATCGGATGGCTGCTCGCCGAGCTCGGCGCCGAGGTCGTGAAGATCGAATCCCACACCAAGCTCGATCCGCTGCGCGAGGTGACGATCGAACCCGGAGCCTACAACAAGGCGTTCACCTTCAACGACGAGTGCCGCGGCCACGAGAGCGTCCTCGTCGACCTGTCGACGAAGGGGGGCCGGCGCCTCGCGCTCGATCTCGCGGCCCGGGCCGACATCGTCGTCGAGAACAACCGCGGCGGCGTCGCGCGCAGCTGGGGCCTCGACTACGAGGACGTGCGCCGCGTGCGGCCGGATGTCATCTACCTCGCATCGCAGGGCTACGGGCGCGGCGGCCCGCTGGGCGAGGTGCAGGGTTTCGGGCCGATGAACGGCGCCTTCGCCGGCGCGGGGTGGGTGTGGAACTACCCGGACGCGCCGTATCCCGCGGCGTCGTCGTTGAACCACCCCGATCACGTCGCCTCGAAGCTGGCCGTCGCGGCAGTGTTGGCCGCGCTCGAGCATCGGAGACGGACCGGCGAGGGACAGCTGATCGACGTCGCGCAGTGCGAGACGGCTGCGTTCCTCCTGGGGGAGGCATACCTCGAGGGTGCGCTCACCGATCGGCCGGCGGGACCGCACGGCAGTGCGGTTTCCTACGCGTGCCCGCACGGTGTGTACCCGTGCGCCAGCGAGGATCGCTGGGTTGCGATCGCCGTGGTCGGGGACGACGCATGGCGCGCCTTCCGCGGCGTCGTCGGATGGCCGGACGAGCCCGCGCTCGCGACGCTGGCGGGACGCCTCGAGCGCGCGGCGGCGCTCGACGAGCGGGTCGCCGCATGGACCCGCGAGCGGACGCCCGCCGACGTCGCGTCGGCGCTCCAGGCGGCCGGCGTCTCGGCCGCCCCCGTCTACGACCAGGACGACCTGCGCGCCGACGCGCACCTCGCAGCGCGCGGCGCGATCGTGACCGTCGAGCATCCCGAGATCGGTCTCGAGCGCCACGCGGGCAACCCGCTGCGGTTCTCGCGCCTCCCGGTCGTGACGGCCGGACCGGCGCCGCTGCTCGGTGCGCACACGGCGGACGTGCTCGGGCGCTGGCTCGGTCTCAGTGAAGACGACGTGCGCCGGCTCGCCGACGACGGCGTCTGCCGCTGATCAGCCCCATTCGATCCGGCGCTGCGAATGTGGGGACCTCGGCGACCTTCCGACAGGAAGGGCCCACCCGGACCAGGCGGATCGGCTAGGCGGGTGCTACAGCATACGTCATCTAAAGTGCGCACACTAGGTTGACGGCCCGCGCGGCCAGGCGCTAAGGCTCGTCGCCCCGAAGTGCCACGCTCGCTACCTCAGCTTCTCGTCGCGCTCTGGTTCTCCACGACCCCGGCGCTGGTGCTCGCCAAGGCCCAGCCGGTCGCCTGTACGCCGGGGCGCTTCGTCGTGACCAAGCCGACCACCGGCTTGACGGGCGCCGTCACGCCACCGGCCCTCGACGTGATCGAGTACCAGACGGGCACGCTGACGCTGGCCGGCTGTGGCCCGACGTCGGCGAAGGTCAAGGCCACCAAGAAGGGGACGCTGCTGAGCGCCAAGTGGACGTCCTGCCCCGCGGTCAAGGGCAAGGCCCTGCTCACAGCCACCATTCGCGCGCCCGATTGCCGGGTCATCAAGGGCACCCTGCGGACTCCAAAGGCGAAGCCGAAGAAGCGGTCGTTCATCGCCGAGCGGTCCACCTGCGGCGACGGCAAGCTCGATCTCGAGGGCGCAGAGCAATGCGAGCCGCCGGCGACCGCGACCTGCACGGCCACCTGCCAGCGCATCGCGAGCTGCGGCGACGGCGTCGTCACCGCCCCGGAGACCTGCGACGACGGCAACACGACCGATTGCGACGGCTGCCGAGCCGATTGCGGGCACGTCGACCACGTCTGCGGTGACGGCATTCCCGAATGCGGCGAGGAATGCGACGACGGCAACGGCACCGCCAACGACGGCTGCGATCCGAACTGCACGCTCTCCCGCTGCGGCAATGGCGTGCTCAATCCGGGCGAGGCGTGCGACGACGGCAACCTCGACAACCTCGACGGTTGCACGGTGCTGTGTCGCGCCGAGGTGGCGCCACCGTTCGTCAAGATCACCAGCCCGGCGAGCGGCACCGTCACCGGACAGCATCCGATCACGGTCACCGGCCTCGTCCAGCCCGGCATCACCTCGGCGTTCGTGCGGTTGGCGTCGACGACCACGAGCCTGCCGGTCACGATCACGGGGACGACCTTCTCGGTCGGGGGGATCTTCCTCCAGGAGGGTCGCAACGTCCTGACCCTGACCGGCACGCACACCAACGGCCAGATCGGGTCCGATTCGGCCACCATCGTCTTCGACACCACGCCGCCGACAGTGATCATCGAGTCTCCGCGCGCGGGCGCGTTCGTCGCCGCGCCCGCGGTGGAGGTGGCGGGGCTCGTGAACGACATCGCCCCCGGGGTGGTCAACGGGGAAGACGTCAGCGTGTCGGTCAACGGCATCTCCGCCACCGTGGTCGCGGGGACGTTCTCGATCCCGAGCGTCGCACTCACGCCCGGACTCAACCTGCTCGCGGCGCGCGCCGTCGACCGCGCCGGCAACGTCGCCACCAAGACGTTCCGTGTGACGCGCCGGGCGGACGGGGTGGGGATGCGACTCGTCCTCCTGTCGGGGGGGAATCAGTCGGCGCTCCCGGGGAGCGTCCTGGCGCCGCTCCGCGTCCGGTTGCTGGACGCACTCGGTACCGCCGTGCCGCGCGTGGGCGTGCGCTTCCGCGTGTCGCGCGGCGACGGCACGTTTGGCGACGGCGGCCGCGATCAGACCGTAACGACCGACGCAAACGGCGAAGCCGGCATCGGCTACCGCCTCGGCTCTCGTGCCGGCGTGGGATTGCACCGCATCACGGTCGATTCGGAGGGGGCGGGCGAGCTCGAGGTCTGCGAGACGGCGGTGCGCGGCGGTCCCACGTCGATCGGCGTCGCCGGCGGCAACAACCAGACGGCAACTGCGGGCGGCGGCGTGCCGGCACCGTTCGTCGCGATCGCACGCGACGCCCAATCCAATCCCGTACCCGGCGCGCGCATCACCTTCCAGCGCGAGACTGGCACGGGGGGCTTCGAGGGTGGCGCCGTCGAGCGCACGCTCGTCACCAACGACGACGGGCGCGCCTCGGTGACGTACGTGGCGGGGACCAGTGAGACGCTGGAGCGCGTGTCGGCTCGGCTGACCGATGTCGCAGCCGCGCAACCCGCGGTCTTCGAGGTGAACGTTCTAGCCGCCGGCCCGCCCGGCGCCACGACCTTCAGCGGGTTGGTGGTCGAGGACGGCAACGAGCCACTTCCCGGCACGCACGTGTCGGTGTTCGGCACGTCGCCGCCGGTCGAAGCCACTACTGGCGGCGACGGCCGCTTCACGCTGACGGGCGTCACGCCGGGACCGGTGTCGCTGCAGATCGCCGGGCCGATCGGGTATCCCACCTTGCCGTTCGAATCGTATGCGGTCTCGGGCCGGGAGAACCGCCTCGCGAAGCCGATCGCATTGCCACGCTTGGATCTCGCCGGGGCACGCACGGCGGGGGGCGTGACCGACGTCGACGTCGCGCTCAGCCAAGTGGACGGTGGCCGCTTGCACGTGCCAGCCGGCTCGGTGCGCATGCCCGACGGCTCGCACACGGCGCTCGTTTCGATCACGCAGGTGAATCAAGACAAGCTGCCGATGCAGCTTCCGGGCGGCATCTCGCCGCGCCTCGACGTCAGCATCCAGCCGTCGACCGCGCGCTTCGATCCACCCGCCGAGCTGGTGATTCCCAACACCGACGCGTTGCCGCCGGGATACGTCACCGACCTCTACTCGTTCGACCACGATCTCGGTGAATACGTCATCCGCGGCACGGCGACGGTGAGCGAGGACGGCAGCGTCGTTCGTACCGATCCGGGCTTCGGCATCATCAAGGGCGGGTGGCACGGGCCGGGCAATCCGTTCGCCCCGCGCGGCAACGTGAACGGCAACGCCAACGACGCGCCGCCGATCGGTCCACGGCCGGGTCCGCCCAAGCCGAACGAGCCCGGGAGCAACGACCCGGGCCCGAACAACAAGCCACCCAGGCCCGGCAACGAGAAGGGCCGCGACGGGCAGCCGCCGGACAAGAAGAAGAAGCAGACCCGCGACACCACCAAGGCGAACAACGACGGCCCCGGTCCCGGCGGTGACAGCAGCAAGAAGAAGGACGGGCCGCCAGGACCTCACAAGGGTGGCGACCCGATCATTCTCGCTACCGGCGAGCTCGAGGTTGGCGTCACCGACCTCTTCATCGTCGGGCGTGGTTTCCCGTTCGAGCTCACGCGAACGTACCGCAGCCAGTACGACTACGACGGCCCGCTCGGACACAACTGGGACTTCTCCTTGAACGAATCGCTGCTGCTGCCGGCCGCCAGCGATCCGGCGCAGGACGTCGCGCGCTGCGGTGGCGACGCCCGCGTCGACCTGTACGAGCGCCAGCCCGACGGTTCGTATCGCTCGCCCGGGGGCATGTACGACGGCCTGCGTCGCAACCCGGACGGCACGTTCACGATCCGTGCCCGCGACGGCTTCCGCCGCACCTTCGACGCGGCCGGCTTGCTGGTCGCACGCGCCGATCGGTTCGGCAACACCATGACGTTCACGCGTGACGGCAACGGCCGGCTCACGACCGTGACCGACACGCTCGGGCGCGACATCACGTTCTCGTACAACACGAAGGGCCGGCTGGCCGCCGTCACCGACTTCATCGGCCGCCAGGTGATCTACACCTACGACGACCGCGGCGACCTGATCACGGTGCGGACGCCGATCGTCGTCGGCACGTCCACCGGCAACGACTTCCCCGACGGCAAGGTCACGCGCTACGAGTACAGCTTCGGGGTCGACGAGGTCGCGCGCCCCGACTTGGCGCCGCTCAATCACAACCTGCTGTCGATTACCGATCCGAAGGGACAGCGCTACCTGGTCAACACCTACGGCGCGGACCCGACGCGCTACGACTTCGACCGCGTGCTGACGCAGCAGGAGGGCCGCCCCGATCAGGTGCGGACGCTCGCGTACACCGAGCTCAATCCGAATCCGGCCGACTTCGATCCCAATCGCCCACGCAACCAGACCATCGAGGTCGATCGCAACGGCAACCGTCGTGTCTACACGCACAACGACACGGGCCAGCTGCACGAGCTACGCGTCGAGACCAACCGTGACGTCCGTCCGGGCGATCCCGACGCGTTCGTCACCACCTACACGTACAACACCGACTCCGAGCTCTTGAGCGTGGTGCGCCCCGAAGGGGACAGCATCACGTACGTGTACGACAGCGGCAACCCGGAGCGCGCACAGCAGGGGAACCTGATCGGCGAGACCCACCATCCCGGTCCGCGCGGCGGTGACCAGACGAGCATCACGACGACGTACGCCTACGAGCCGATCTACAACCAGCACCGCGGCTTCACCGATCCGCGTGGGACCGATCCCGCCTACGTACCCCCGAACGGCGGATCGCAGAGCGCAGCCCGCTACACGACGACGTCGGTGTTCGACTATCAGGAGGGGAACACCCTCCCCGCGCTCGCCGACGAGATGGGGCGTACGACCGCCGACGTGCAATCCATGCTGACGGCGGCGGGCGTGTCCCTCGGCCTGGGCGACCAGAACGGCGACGGCGTCACCGATCGGATCGCCGGCAACGTCGTGAAGCTGACGTCACCGACCGTGCGTCTGCTCGCGGGCTCGCAGCAGGCGCTGATCGAGGGTGGCACGGCCCAGCCGATCGTCGTCACGTACGTCCACAATCGCTTCGGGCAGTTGACCGCGGTGACCGATCCCGCCGGCTTCGTCGATCGCACCGAGTACTGGCCCGAGTCCGACCCCGACGGTGACGGAATCGCCACGGTGTCGTCCCGCACGCTCGCCAACGACACTGGCGGCTACTTGAAGGCCACGGTGGAGGACGCAGACGGCGTCGGTATCCGCAGGGAGACGGCGTACGACGAAGTCGGCAATCCGATTCGCTCGACCGATGCTCGCGGGGCGACGACCAGCAGCGAGCTCAATGCGTTCAACCAGATCGTCCGGATGGTCGCGCGGGCGCCCTTCAACTACGAGCGGCGCGTCTACTACGACGCCAACGGCAACGTGGTGCGGGAAGAGGTGCAAAACGTCGACGCCAACGGGCCGAATCTGGGCCCCGTCGTCACGTACACCCACACCTACGATGTGCTGGACGCCCGGCTGAGCAGTACCGACGGCATCTCGACCACCACGACGCGCACCGTGCGCTACGAGCGCGACAGCAATCAGCACATCGTGCGCACCATCTTCCCGGAAGGCGACATCGAAGAGCAGACGTACGACGAGCGCGATCTCGTCTACCGCTGGATGCGTGGCGCCGGCACGCCCGAAGCGAGCGTGCGGACGCATACCTACGACCGGAACGGCAACCTCACGAGCGTGGAGGACGCCGAAGACCAGAACGGCGATGGGCAGCCCGAAGCCGTCCGCAGCAGCTACGACGGCTACGATCGTGTGGTGCGCATCGTCGACGGGGTTGGCACCGTGACGACCTACGCGTACGACCCCGCCGGCAACCGGGTGCGGCAGCAGCTGTTCGGCACCGACGGTGGCCCGAGCCCCACCGACGCGACGGGAACCGGCAACGTCCTCCTGAGCGAGATCGAAGCCCGTTTCGACGAAGTATCGCGCGCCTATCAGCACGACGAGAAGTTGTTCGCGAACGTCGCCACAGTGGGGCCCGAAGGCTCGCTCACGCCGGGAGATGGCAAGGTCACGTCACGGACGGAGTTCGACCGCAACAGCCGCACCACCGGCGGCGTCGACGACAACGGGCATACCCACCAGATCGAGTACGACGGCGCCGATCGCGTCGTGCGCACGATCGATGCCCTCGGCAACGAAACGCAGCACACGTGGGACCCGAACGGCAATCTGGTGCGCGACGTTCGCCTCGAGAAAAGCCCGGCGACGCTCGTGCCGGACGAGACCTTCACGTCGACATACGAGTACGACGCGCTCGATCGGCGGATCGCTTCGACCGACAATCTCGGGAACCGGGTCACGACGCGCTTCGACAGCCGTGACAACGTGATCGAGGTGCGCGACGCCCTCGGCAACCGCACGCTCATCATGTACGACGGCGTCAACCGCAAGGTCGCCGAAAGCCGCGAGCTGCTGACGGGTGGCACCGGCGCCGGCGATCCCGACACGTCGAACGCGACCAACCCCGACGCGCGCAACACGAAGCGCTACACCTACGACGGCGACGACCGCCTGGTGGCCCTCGAAGACGACAACGGCAACCGCACGACGTTCACGTACGATGCGCTCAGCCGAAAGACCGCGGAGCGGTACGCCGACGGGACGCAGCTCACCTGGGCCTACGATCGCGACCACAACGTCGTCCGCTTCCAGGACGCCAACGGCAGCGTCCGCATGAATCGCTACGACGCCGCCAATCGGCTCGTCCAGCAAGACGTCACCCGAGCGGCAGCCGTGGAGGGGACGACGCAGATTCTCTGGGAATACGACGGGCGCAGTCGCCAGACCCGCATGGTCGACGACAACGATCCCGCCGACGGAGCTGACGACAGCGTGCTCGAGTGGCAGTGGGACTCGCTGTCGCGCCTGCTGGTCGAGATCCAGAACGGGCAGCACGTCGAGCGCACGTTCGACGGGGTCGGCAATCCGATCGCCCGCCGGTATCCGAACGGCCGACAGCTCACGTTGTCGTACGATGCCTTGGATCGCCTCACCGATCTGCGCGATGCGGGCGCCCCGTCGGCGATCGCGCAATACGACTACATCGGGCCGACCCGCGTCCTGGAGCATCGCTATGGCAACGGCACGCGCCTGCGCTTCCATGACGGTGCGGGGCACGTGATCGGATACGATGCGTTGCAACGGCCGGTTCTGCTCCGGCACGAGACCACGGTCGGCACCCCGCTATCGGTGTTCGACTACGCCTACGACCGGCTCGGCAACCGGCGCTTCGAAGGAGATCTCGTCGCCGACCGTGCCGACGTCTACGAGTACGACTCGGCCTATCGCCTCACCCGCACGGCCATGCGCGCGCCTCATTCCGCGGTCGCTGGCATCGTCAACAACACCGCCACCAACGCCGACGTGAGCGCGATCAGCGGTACCGGACAACAGATCTACCAGCTCGACGGTGTGGGCAACTGGCGCAGCAGAAACGGCGTACCCCGAAGCGTCAACGCGCTCAACCAGTACGTGAGCGTCGGCCCCATCACCCAGACCTACGATGCGAACGGAAACCTCACCGACGACGGTACCAATCGCTACGTCTACGACTACATGAACCGCCTCGTGCGGGTGACCACTCTCGCCAACGTCGAACGCGGGCGGTACCGCTACGATGCGCTCGGGCGGCGCATTCGTCGCGACACGGCCAGCGGACGGACGCTCTACTTCCACGACAGCCAGCGCTGTGTGGAGGAGCGCGACGGCGCCGGTACCGTGCTGCGCCAGTACGTCGACGGCACCAGTATCGACGGGCACATCGAGCTGCGGCGTGGCGACGGCGCGCCGTTCTTCTACCATCAGAACGCGCTCGGCAACGTGGTGGCGCTCTCGGACGCGAGCGGAGTCGTGGTCGAGCGCTATCGCTACGATGCCTACGGCGAACCGACCATTCTCGCCCCCAACGGCACGACGATCCGGTCGGCGAGCACGGTCGGCAACCCGTACACCTTCACGGGGCGCCGCCTCGATCCGGAGAGCGGGTTGTACTACTACCGCGCCCGGTATCTGAGCCCGGGGGCCGGCCGGTTCATCAATCGCGATCCGCACGGCTACTCGGATGGGCTCAACCTGTACGAGTACGCCGGCAGCAACCCGGTGAACTTCGTCGACCCGATGGGCACGGAGAAGAAGGATGCCGGTAGCGGCAAGAAGCCGCCCTGTCCTCCGGAGGTGCTCCGTCACCGGGCCCTGACGGCAGTGTGGGCGATGGCGTACGAGGAGAACCGCATCGGCGGGCCCGAGAAGTTCATCAGTGCCTACGGAGCGCAAGACATCACCGAGCACGCGCTGTTCGGCGATTCCTCGATGAAGGACATGCCGGCCGCGGTGTCGGCGCACATCCCCTACGCCGACGTCGACGTGCCGCTCGAGATGAAGCCCGCCGATCGAATCATGGCGGAGGGCGGACGCTTCCTGCCGCATCGCAACCATCAGATCTTCCTGCCGGGCTACGGCGAGATCGACATCCGCTGGATGATGCAGGGGTACATGCACACCGACAACCCGTGGGGGCTCGAGGGCTTCGGCGGTGGGGTCAAATGGATCGGGGGGCAGGTCTACAGCTGGCAGTACACCCGCGAGAACGCCCAGCAGCTCCCCGGCGAATACTGGTCGAGCTACGCCGCCGCCCAGATGTTCAAGATGGACGAGAATACCCAGATCAACGAGAAGAGCTTCGAGCTCGGCCGACAGCTGCGCAGCGGTGGTCTGCTCGGTACCCCGGTGGGGAAAGAGTACTGGGTGCGGACGGCCGACGGCATGGAGCGGCGCCAGCAGGTCCAGAAGAACAACACCCTCGCGGACTTCGCTCGATCGATCGGACCACCGCCTGCCGATGGCGCCTACATGCAGTCGGACAAGTATCCACCGGGATACCTCCCGACGAAGTCCGATGGGTCGACGCCTGGTATGAGCAGCAGCCGGCCCACTGTGGAGGACGACTGTGAGTGAGCGGAGCGCCCGCCTCCCGTTGCGTGGGCTGCTCGTCGGCGTGGCCGCTGGCGTGCTGCTGTGCGGTGCGTCGCCCAGTGCGGCCCAATCCCTCTACGCCGGCTGCACCGCGGAAGCGCAGTCGCAGAGCACCCTCATCGCGAGCGACGGCAGCTTCACCATCAACAATCTCCCGGCCGATACCGGGCTCCTCTTCCGCACCTACGTCACCTGTCCGCTCGCCAACGGCACCCTGCGCGGCCAGTCGCAGCTCTTCACCCTGACCCGCGGCCAGACCCTGAGCATTCCCGAGTTCAGCTACGTCGAGCAGGCGCGCCTGCCGGTGACGCTCGGGCTCCGCGCGCCGAAGACGACGCTGCGCGGCGCGGGCGACCGCGTCTACGCCATCGTCTTCGCCACGTTCCCCGGTGGCGCGCAGAAGAACCTGACTCATCCCATGACCGGCACGACCTACGTCAGTAGCAACCCGGGCGTGCTCGCGGTCGACGCGACCGGTTGCGTCACCGCCGCCGGGCGTGGCGTGGCCGTGCTGGCGGCCTTCAATGCCGGACGAACGGCGACGCTCCGTTTCGTCGTGCGGGGCGGGCGCGAGGTCGATACCGACGGTGACGGCATGTCGGACGCGTGCGAGCTGGCCAACGGGCTCGACCCGCGCAGCCCCTACGACGCCGACCCCGACCCCGACGGCGACGGACTCTCGAACCGCGAAGAGTGCGAGAACGGATCGAACCCGTTCGAGGTCGACACCGATGCCGACGGCCTCGACGATCCCGGCGAGATCACGCTCGGCACCGATCCCGCCAACCCCGACACCGACGCCGATGACCTCTTCGATGGTGCCGAAGTCGCGCTGACCACCGACCCGCTGAACCCCAACACGGATGGCGACTGTCTGCTCGACGGGGTCGAGGTGCGGATCGGTACCGATCCGAAGAACCCCAACGATGCCGCCGGCGACCGGGACGGCGACGGGCTCGACAACTGCGAGGAAGCCCGTCTCGGTACCGATCCGGGAAACCCCGACACCGACGGCGACGGGTTGAGCGACGGCGAAGAGGTGGTCGCCGGTCAGGACGGCTTCATCACCGATCCGCTGAATGCCGACACCGACGGCGACGGCTTGAGCGACAGCGTCGAGATCGCTCTCGGCACCGACCCGACCGATCCCGGCACCGTGGCACAAGACGTCGTTCTCGACGCGCGCACGGTGAGCATGACGGGAGGGCTGCGTCTGCGGTCGCTGACGCTCAAGAACGGCGCCGTGCTGACGCACCCCGCCGCGACGCCGCAGGTCGGCTACCGCCTGGAGATCGCGGTCGACACGCTCGCGATCGACACGACCAGTCGCATCGACGTCAGCGGTCGTGGCTTCGCGGGGGCGCGCAGCAATGGCAACAACCTCGACGAAGGACGCACGCTCGGCAACGTCGCGGGCAGCACGCGCCGCGTCGGTGGCAGCTACGGTGGCCTCGGTGCGGTCGGCAACGTCGGGGGTACGCCGAACACGATCTACGGCGACTTCCACGATCCCAACGAGCTCGGCAGCGGTGGCGGCTCAGACTGCAACGCAGGCGGCGCGGGTGGCGGCTTGGTGCGGATCACGGCGCAGTCGACGACCCTCGACGGCGCCATCCTCGCCGACGGCGGCGCCAACCCCGGCGGTACCTGCCCGGGTGGCGGGAGCGGTGGCAGCATCCTGCTCGTCACGCAATCGCTCGCCGGTGGCGGCCGGCTCAGCGCGGGCGGGGGTGCGGCCCACGGTGGGGTCGCCGGTGGCGGCGGTGGTGGGCGGGTGGCGGTGCGCTATGCCACCAACGTGAACTTCGATCTCACCCGCGTCGAGGCCAACGGTGGTACCGGCCTCGCCAACGGCGGCGTCGGTTCGGTCTATCTCCAGGAGACCGACGTGGCCGGAAGCGACACGCTGGTGTTCGACGGCCGCACGCAGGACCCGAGCGTCGCAACCCCGCTCTACTCCGCGCAGCCGCGCGCGGGCACGACGCTCGGGGCGAGCACCCTGGTCGACACGGCGGCGAACTTCCAACCGAACGCACTCGTCGGCGCGGAGCTGAATCCGAATCGGGCGCAAAGCCGCACCTTCACGGTGATCGCGAACGACGCGACCACGATCACGACCGACCCCGCCGACGGCGCGCTCACCGTGGTCGCGACTGCGGGCGACACATACGACGTCGCGCCCAACGTGAGCCGTCTCGTGGTGCGCGCGCACGCGATCGTCACCGCCGAGGACGCCGATCGGAATCGCACCGATCGTCGCGGTCTCCTGCGCATGCAACGCGCCGACGTCCTCACCGGCGGCCTGCTGACGCATCCGGCGAGCACGATCGGCGCCGCCTACGGGCTGGAGCTGGCGGTGCCCGGCACCCTGACGGTCGACGTGACCAGTGCGATCGACGTCAGCGCCCGCGGGTATCTGGGCGGCCGCAGCGGGAGCAACGGGCTCGACGAAGGGCGCACGCTGGGGAACGCGAGTGGGAGCCCGCGCCGGGTAGGAGGCAGCTACGGCGGGTTGGGCGGGATCGGCAACGTGGGCGGGATGCCGAATGCGGTGTACGGCGACGCCCGTGATCCGGACGAGCTCG
>Ga0187894_10000445_pt1 | contig 55693 bp, 57 predicted proteins | sample GBC1701081metaG_FD_136650 | JGI IMG/M metagenome (GOLD analysis project Ga0187894, IMG submission 136650) | White microbial mat communities from a lava cave in the Kipuka Kanohina Cave System on the Island of Hawaii, USA - GBC170108-1 metaG ...
CCCCCATAGCTCGCTCGGGCACCTGACCCCGGACGAGTTTGTCGTACAACGTCAGGGACAACAGATCGTTGAAGAAGCCCTCTGCTCTGGTTAAGAGTTGTCTCGAAAGGGGACCAACGTCATACGGTTAAACTTCCCAACCAATAATGTAACGTTCAGCGGGGAAGGTCTCTGATTCAATAACAGTGGTTTTTGAGCCAGCCATCGCAAGACCTGTAAGCAGACGGAAAATGTGGTGTTGTTGAGACTACAGCGCCAGGGGATTTTTACATCCCAGGTTTTGTGGTCAAAACCAGATCCATACCCGGTTTTGAAAAGGGAGTGCCAACCTCGGCGAGCAGATGGTCTCCGGTGAGCCAGGAACATGGTATCGTACCGAGGTTGATGGCACATCCTAGGAGACGCAGCGATGCCGGAGCAGTGGCGCATACGATCCCGCCAGGCCTTTCGATTTTGGTATCAGCTCTTGAAGGCTTGGGACGACACGCCTGGCACCTCTGGGCAGCATGGCAACCTAGTCGCACATCTCAGACGTTTTGAGACACGTTCCGCCGAAACATTTCAGCATATCATTGAGCGCGGGGCAGACCCGGTCTATGTTCTTCATGTTCTGATTCTTATGTGCGATGAAACGCGCGTGCGTCATGCGGTGGGGTTACCTACGGTACTGACCCAGGAGAAAACGGGCTCGCTCTCCGAATTACGCGATTTTCACCTCGTCACTGAGTCTGATCTACAGACATTGGAGGCGGCCCTCCCCACCTACCTGAAGGCAGGGCAGCCTGTAGACCGGAACTTCATTCAGGACTTGCGACGACGATTCGATGAGATGCCAAAGCCCCCAGGCCACGATGGGTACTCCGGCGAAAAAGCGAGTCTCTTTACCACGTTTTCACTGGAGAGCCCCGATCCATCCCCGAAACGTGGCCGCCATGGTGAACACTGGTTCAACACCGCTATGGTGCTGCTGGACCGTCATCTTGAACTGACCGCTCCACCCCGCAGCGCTCGGTATAGCTCGATTGCCCTCCTTCTGAACCGCTTCTGCCCCGCTACCTATGACTCATCGCCACTAAACCGGGATACGGTCCGTCACCGTATTTCGTTCATTCAAGACAGGGTTAAGGAGTACTGCGAGTTCTTCGAACTCTGGTTTGACGAATGGAAGCGCGCACTCCATCGAAATCCGATCCCCTTCAATCCCTGGAACGTCTGACCGGTTTCTCCGCGGAGAAAAGTCCGTTCTAATCCCTCCACTATGACAGTAGTGCACGCCCTCCTGTATCACAAAGATAGCTCGATGCTATGGGCACACTTATCCGGATAAAGAAGGAGGGATCATCATGACGCGTAGACGACGAAAGAAGCTCCGCTGGACTGATTCACTGCCCGATGACGGATGGACCAATGAGCCAAAAGTCCACCTGTATCGTCTCGAACCAAACTTGAAGCCTCAATATCTCGGTACATACTTAGCCTTTCTGATCGACGAGTGCGAGGTCGCAGCTACTCATGGTGGTGGAGAGTATTTGTTCATCCTTGTTCATCGCGGACGCACCCTCCGCCGAGGCATTTGGGCCATAGAGGGCAACCCAATCCGACCTGCTTGGCTAACAACCTGAGAAGAGCATGACGGTGTCTCTCTGAAATTCGAACTAAAGAACCGGGTTTTAAGGAAGATTCAAAAATCTTTGTGTCGCTGAAGGGAAGAGACTGAGAATGCTGCTGACCGTGAAAGAGTTGGCCGACCAGCTGCACATCAAACCCTCAACGCTCTATGCCTGGGCATCGCAAGGAAGAATTCCTTGTTTCAAGCTGCATGGGCTGGTGCGTTTCCGCTGTGAGGACATCGAACGATGGATTGACTCGTATCGACTCACGGCCAATCCCCGGAGTGATGGTCCTGCTCGTTCACGATGCCCAAGCGATGACGTAGATACCCTGATTGTCCGAGCCAAGGAGCAAGCCTATAATTCTCACCCACGGGGAAACCAGACCGAAATCAAGCCTCATCGGAAAGGGGGAGCATGATGGGGCTCTTGAAGCGTAACCGTGTCTGGTGGATGAGTTTCATGTATCAGGGGCGACAAGTTCGCCGTACGACAGGTACGACGGACAAACGACTGGCAGAATCAATCCTGTGCAAAGTAAAGGTGCAAATTGCTGAAGGACAGTTCTTTGAGACGCGTGAGGAACAGGCACGCACCTTTGGAGAGATGATGGCTCGATATCTCACAGAGCGTGCGGTGCTGAAGGCGCCGAAGAGCCACGAGCGAGATCGGCAGGCCTTGCACCATCTCCTCCCGGTGTTTGGAGAGATGGTGCTCGCCGAGATCTCGCCCAAGGGGCTGGCGGGGTACAAGACGCAACGGCGACTAGAGCACGCGGCTCCTGCCACGATCAACAAGGAACTCCAGCTCGTACGCCATGCGTTCAATGTGGCGATGCGCGAATGGGAATGGTGCCGGGAGAACCCCATGCACCGCGTCTCGATGGAGCCTGTGCGGAATGAAGTGGACCGTTGGCTGACCGCTAACGAAGAGGAGCGCCTCGTGGCCTCGTCCTCGACCTGGCTCCAAGAGGTGATCGGGTTTGCGCTGAATACTGGGATGCGTCAAGGAGAGATCCTCAATCTGCAATGGCAGGATGTGGATTTTGTGCGAGGAGTCCTAATGGTGATGCAGAGTAAGAACGGCACTCGCCGCACGATCCCCTTGAATGCGACCGTATACGAGCTGCTCGCGGCCAAGCAAGCGACGACGGGAGCCACACACGGTCCCGTGTTCAAGACCCCCCTCGGGAATGAACTTCACGTACGCTACCTGGTTCGGGAGTTTTGCGAGGCGCGCGATCGGGCAGGCATTCCAGACTTCCGCTTTCACGACATGCGTCATACGTTCGCCACGCGCTTAGTGCAACATGGCGTGGATTTGTACAAGGTCCAGCGGCTGCTCGGTCACAAGACCAGCCTGATGACGCAACGCTATGCGCACCATTCGCCGGAGAGTTTGCGGGAAGGTGTCAACGTCTTGGATGCGCCACAGCCGCAGCGAGTTAGCACAAAATTAGCACAGCTTTAGGGGGCAGTACGTAGCATGGGACCGAGACGAGTTGCTAACTCGTTGATTATGGTGGTGAGCCGGCTGGGACTCGAACCCAGGGCCCTCGCCTTAAAAGGGCGATCGGTGGGGATAGGGATAGAGTGAGATGGAGTGGGACCATGAATGATATTCGTATTGAAACTATGAGTAAATTTGTCTGAATGAGTACGACGGAGTGCGATTGAGTTGTACCTGTAATCGGGAGCAAAACCGGGAGCGAACCGGGAGTGAAACCGGGAGTAGAAAAAACTCGAATCCTTGGGTCGCACGGAACAGGACTGATCACCAACTCCCCTCCCATTATCTCGTCCTGAACGTCTATCAAGTCCTGAGAGGGTTTTATGGACAAGGGCCAAGGGGCAGAGGCCACTCTCGGCCTCCTATACGCGCCTGAGAGCCTTGAACCTCCTCGGGACGGCCTAGCAGTTTGCAGCAGATAGTTCCTTCCCGGTTTGGCGGTTTAGATTGATGATCGGGTCAGCAGCTGTCGGTACCAGATATCCATTTCCTGACGAGCTTGTTTCACAATCTCCAGCGTGCGTCGATTCCATCCTCCTTTAGCCGAAAATTGAGCCCCTCGCAGCAAGGCCCACACACGTGCGAAGAATTCGGGTCCGTGTCCAAGTGCAGGCCAGCGTAGATGAGCTATCTCGTGTGCGATGGTGTTCTTGATGGTTCGAGGATGGGGGTGAAGATCAGCATGACCGGATGGTGCAGTGATGCTCAAACAAGTGTAAGGCTCCACTCCTGCAGCTAATTCATTGTTCGATGGCCCGCTATTTCCAGTGCAGCCGTCTAGAGAATGAAGTCGTTCCCACAGAGACTCCCATCCCTTCCCAGATAATGACGGCGGAGGTATCGTCTGCAGGCAGGCAGTTCCTCAGTCGATCGGCCGCCCCCTCGTGATCTGGTAGCTCTGCGTGACACGCCGCGCTGTCATACGGAACCCTCCGCACCATCTGTCCGTCTAACGTTTGAGCTCACCCGCGTGTGCCGACTTGCCGGTGTACCTCGGGTGGGGCGAATAATTAGGTGGCATAGGCTGGACCCAATGTGCCTTCCAGAACCACTGTTTTCATGATGACTGCTTCTCGCTCAGAAGAAAGCGCCTTCACTTCTGCGTCCGTGCGATAGGCCTCACACATCGCCTGGCTTGGGAAACAGACTACGTGCACTTCGAATGGTTGGTCTGATGCTGTCCCTGGCTCAGAGACGCGAACCGCACGCTCAACAACGCCGCCGTATCGTTTCATGATGCGGAGCGTTTTCCGCTCGTACGTCTCAAAGTCGGCTACACGCCCTTCACGAATCCACAGACTCACCACGAGAAGAGTTGGATTGGTCACGACCAAACGCCTATGCCGACCTGAAAAACGTTCCAGAAACTGTTGATGGCGCCACAATGATCCTTACTTACGGCCATATAACCCGGTGAAGGTCGCCTTCCGAATCGCGTTCTGATTCAGATAGTACCCCACCATCGCCCCAGATGCCTCCGGCTTCAACGGTAACTGATCCACTCTTAATGCGAAGACGGTAAAAATGTAGCGGTGCGGCTTGTCTCCTGGAGGAGGACAGGGCCCGCCGAATCCAGGCTGTCCGAAATCCGTCATGCTCTGGATCGCCCCCTGCGGCGCACCGGCGCTGTCTGATCTCCCTGCACCGGCAGGCAACGAATTGACGCTTGGCGGAATGTTGAAAATCAGCCAATGCCACCACCCGCTGCCGGTCGGAGCATCGGGATCGTAGACCGTGACGGCGAAACTCTTCGTGTCTTTCGGCGCGTTCGTCCACCGCAGCTCGGGCGAGACATTGCCACCGGTACAACCGAATCCGGTGAAGATGTGCTCGTTGCCGATCGTCGATTTGCTCGTGATCGTCGGACTGGTGAGCCGAAAATCGGCGGCACTGCTTACCCCAGGAAGTATGGCGAGCGTCAGAAGAATCAAGCTCCATGCATGTCGCATAATCTGTTCCCTCCTTCTTTCATTCAATTCGCCGAGATGTTCATCTTGCGAGCCTCGACCTGAACAACATTCCAGGGACTGTTGATGGCGTCAGAACTTCTGTCTCCTATGCTAGACACAGGAACGAGCCCCCGCCCGCAATGCCCACAGGATCGATCGATTCTGTGGGCATTGCGCATTACGGTATTGGCTGTACTGGCTTCGGCTCTCCGTACAGAAAGTCATCCATCATGACGATGTCATGCGTCCCATCATCATTCGGTCCCGGGGCAGCATCGCCGCTCGTGATCCGCACTCGAGCAATGTGCGCGTCCGAAAACACGATGCCGAGGAAGGACACACTCTTATCGCCCGGCGCGGCGGGTACAGCATTCTTGTAGAGCAGTCCCCCATCGGTGCCGAAGTACTCGATGAGGGTGCTGGCATTCCTGTTCCCGTTCGTATGTTCTGGCCCGCTTCCGTCCGGCAGGTCCACGTCCGTGAAGATCGCCCCGAATCCGCGGGTTGTCGCGGGTTTGGTATCGGCGTCGGGACCCGGCACAAAGAACTTCGTCTCCGTCACGTTGCTATCGATTGCGCTGAAAAGCCGCAAGGGGCTGAACGGCTGGAAGATGGATTCGTAGGTCGGGTTGCCGAATCTGCTCGCCAGGCCGGAGAGTGGGGCTTGGAGAAACCCCGTCCCCGTTGTGGTGAAGAGGGCGCCGCGATTTACGAGGAAACCATTGAATGGCGTGCCCGCGACGGTGGTCGCATTGGAGCCGCCGCCGTCCCAGTTGATCTCGCGGCGACCGTCGGCAAGCGGTCCGGGGTTATTCCCGTTGTTTGTCGCCCCCAGGGCCGCTCTGTACTGGTCGACGGTGGTTTGAATGGAGGCGAAGTCTGGCCCCGCTGCCTGGAACACCGTCGGCGCCACGAAGTCCCTGCCCGTAGCCTGAGCACCAGCCGAGCTAATCGGCCCGTTGCCGTCCCCGCAACTCACCAAGGTCAATCCCATCCCGAATACCACAACCAACTGCGCCGTTCTCACCAATATGTTCGCATGGTTCTTCATGGTCATCTCCTTCGTTATATGAGCGATACACAATGTGCGACCGTACTCTCAACTCACGTGGCGCCTGATCGAGGCGGAGGACCTCTGCTACACCCTTGGAACAAAGCCCCGTTTTGAAGGGTTTCAGGCACCCGCATGAACTCATAGAAGTGCGACCGATCTCTTATGTTGCTGCCTTCAGATTCCCTTCATGGCATGCGTGCCGTGTGTGATGGCCCCACCCGCACGCAACGCCGCCGCGATGAGCACGGTTTCGGCAATCTCCGGATCCGACGCGCCTGTCTCTCTCGCCTTGTCTGTATGGAGATCGATGCAATAGGGGCACTGGGTTGTGAACGCGACGGCGATGGCATCAGTTCCTCGTACTTTCTCGGAATTGCTCCCTCAGCCAAGGCGGCCTTGTCGAAGGCCACAAACGCTTGCAGGGTATGGGGGCGCATGAACCGCGAGATTCTTCATCCTGCCGAGATTCTCGATGTCGTACATAACGGCTTCCTTGTGTGGTGAATGGTGAATGAGAATATGCCCGCTCTTCCCTATGTGAACGTTCACATTCGAATGCCGATCACTTCCAAATATTCAGCAAAGACCCTGGTGTAATTCATCCCTGCTCGATTAGGTGAAGACCAATGTGCTCTGTGTTCCTGGCATACCTGGTGTCATTCACTCGCCATGAAAATTTGTCCGGAAACTGCTTCACCAGTGCCATGGTCAACGCATCCGCAATGACATAGACGTGTCGCCGCATCATCGGCCAGGTTGCCCAGAGGTGCGCATATTCCTTTTCCGTGTACTGGTTGATTTGGAGGACATGGTGAGCTGCATGTGCCGCGATCATGCCTCGAATGGTGTCTTTGTGCAGATAGGGATTGACATGGCTCAGTAAATCGGAGATGTCATCGGCATTGGACTCGAGGCTGGCAAGCGCAGCCTCCTGCCGGAGCTTATTCCCCGAGACGGTGCCGTCCGAGTATTCTCTAATCGCCCCATAGTTGATGTTCAGCAGGTTTAAGAGTTTCTGTGACGTGGCTTCACCGTAGAACGGAGTCAGCGTGTGTGCGATCTGCCTCACGTTAGCCAGGACTTCCTGCTCGGCGGCATCCCGCTCATCCGGAATGTTCGTCGCGTTGTTCGACACAACATGCCGAACCCAAAAGATGTGCGTGACCCAGAGCTCTTGAAGAGTGTGCTTCATCTTCGCCACACGAGCTGGATCCACATCCCCGTCTGCTCGCACATGGTTGTCACAGCCCGCCAGACCAACGAATGCGAGTACCAATACTGCCGTAGACTGAAGTACCTTGCTCATAAGACCCTCCATCGATAGACGGTCACTCTCTAGGTTTAAGGTTCTAGCGCAACACTTGTATCCTGGGTGCTCAATGGGGCGCCTCTGCATCGGCTTCCACGCCGGTCACCTCGATCCCTTCCTTCGCAGCGATCAGAGCAAGCTGGCCGGAGCCACAGTCCACGTCCAACAATTGGCATCCGGGCGCGACATCGAGGCGCTCGTAGAACTCTCGCGCATCGCTTTCCATGTACCGCGAGAAGCGATCGTAGTCACCGGCCGTCCACATCGCCTTGAGGCGCGTTTTCACACTTTCCACTTCAGCTGATCGTGCGTTGTGAGTCATGTTGTCCCTTCCTACTATGTGATCGGATCGGTAAGCGGTTCAGCGCGCCGCTGCATCCACGAGCGCACTATAAGATGCGTCTTTGGGTAGGCTCTTATCCGGGAGTCTGGTTCTCTTGACAGGGGACGTACTTAGCTCCAGGTTGCTTGCCTGGGTGTCCGATACAATTTGCCGAAAGTCCGTGCCTGCCTGGTGAAGCCCGCATGGATGTCTTGTCCGAAGTCCTCAAGGCGGTCAAGCACGACGGAACCATCTTCTACAATAATGCTGAGTATTCAGTGCCCTGGTTCTCTCGCGCGCCAGCCTCGCGCACCGTAGCTCCATATCTTTCGTCGGACCCCGGGCAAGCCTGGGTCACGAATCGCTAGGCATGGTCCGGCCGAGAGCCCGACTATCCACCGAATCTTTAATGTGAAAGGGGGCTGATTTTTTTCTTGACAGGCTTTTCGTGTGCGGGGTATAAAGTTGACCGATCGGTCAACTTTTGGCACCCCATGGGACAGACGAGCGATGCGAAGGACAGACTACTCAACAGCGCGCTTAAGCTGATGTACGCGCGCAGCTACGGGGACGTTGGCGTACAGGAGATCTGCGATCACGCCGGCGTCAAGAAAGGCAGCTTTTATCATTTCTTCCCATCCAAGCGGGACTTAACTCTGGCTGCCATCGATCGCCAATGGGAAGGTGTCCGTCAACAAGTGGTCAAGGAGGTCTTGACAGGCACGAATTCCCCCTTGAGACGGGTCGAACGCTGTCTGGAGTTGTTTTACGAGACCCAGTGTGGAATAAAGGCGCGGACGGGACACGTAATGGGGTGTCCGTTTGGGAACCTGGCCATTGAGTTGAGCACCCAGGACGAATACATCCGAAGGAAGATTGATTCTATATTTCAAGAGCTAGCAGGGTATCTCGAACGAACACTGGAAGATGCCGTGGCCGTCGGCGAAGCACCGAAACAGGATGTGCGTGCCACCGGACAGGCCTTGGTTGCCTTCATTCAGGGTATTCTCCTGCTGGCTAAGAGCCAGAACGACCCTCAGGTCATTAAACGTCTGGGCAGAGGGTTTGTTCGTTCCCTAGCCGGAGAGCCCACCGCCATTACCAGGGCTAGTTCTTCCAGGCCGTCAGCGACTGCGGGTACAGCTTCGCACCTGCGTTCCACACGGTAGGTACTGGAAACAAACCATTGTTCGACATGGGCGCGATGATTTGGGCGCCTTGTTTTAGTTGCTGATTGTGAGACGATCGGTCAACTATCATCTATCCTGTGGTTGATACAACCTGAAACACTGAACAGATTCTTCTTCTGCTGTCTGGAGGAACCCGCATGGAAGTCCTGTCCGAAGTTCTCAAGGCCGTCAAACTCGACGGTGCCCTGTTTTACAATGCAGAATTCTCTGCGCCCTGGTGCGCCCACTCGATCGACGCGCGCACAGTGACGTCGTATCTTTCGCTGAACTCCCAGCATGTGATCATCTTCCACCTGGTGACCGAGGGCAGGGGTTATGCACTTGTCGAGGGAGATGATCGACCGCTTCCTCTCAACGCGGGGGACATCCTCATCGTTCCGCATGGCGATGCACACATCTTGGGAAACGGTCAATCCATCATGGCGGTGGATCGCTCACAAGTGCTGGAACAAGTCTTGTCTCAAGGTCTAAGATTATCCCGTATGGGTGGAGGGGGGGAACTCACCAAATTCGTCTGCGGCTACTTTTCTTGCGATCCGGAACTGAGCCGGGTCTTCCTTGGCGGCCTGCCGCCCATGTTGAAGGTCAACATTCGCGACAACACGTCAGACCAATGGCTGGAACAGTCCATCCGCTATTCGGTGGATCATGCGAACGCGTCCAAGCCCGGTGGTGAGACCGTGCTCGCCAAATTGTCCGAAGTCTTGTTCGTCGAAACGCTGCGACGCTACATCGCGCTGCTTCCGCAAGAGCAAACCGGGTGGCTGGCTGGCGTCCGTGATCCGGAAGTCGGGAAGGTCTTGGCCCTACTGCATCGCAAGCCGACCGATCCTTGGACGGTCGCTTCACTCGCGAACGAGGTAGGAATTTCTCGCTCCGTACTAGCCGAGCGGTTCCGGCGTTATCTCTCGGAGACGCCCATCGCGTATCTCACACGCTGGCGGCTTCAACTCGGTGCGCAGATGCTCACATCCACGAGCAGTAGCGTGGCGGAGATCGCTGGTCAGGTGGGCTATGAGTCGGAGGCGTCCTTTAACCGCGCGTTCAAGCGGGAATTCAGCCTCCCTCCGGCCCGATACCGCAGCCAATCGAGAACAGCCCGCAACAGAACCGTCCATCACGAGCCGACGGCTGGTCAGCGCGTGCGGAACGAGAGAAGGAACCACCATGCTGGAGCTCAAGCCAACCTGCGAACACTGCAACATAGCTCTGCCGTCAAACTCACTTGACGCGCGCGTCTGCTCCTATGAATGTACCTTCTGTGCCGGCTGCGTGGACCGGGTGTTGGGTAATGTCTGCCCGAACTGCGGCGGTGGCTTTGTTCCCAGACCCATCAGGCCGTCGAAGAACTGGAAGGGTGACAACTTCCTCAGCAAGGATCCCGCAAGCACAACAATCAAACACAGGCCGGTAGATGCAGCAGTACACGCACAATTCTCAGCTACCCTTCGAACGATTCCACCCGAGGCACGATAGACGCTGCAGGCGTTACAGAAAAAGGTAAAAGAAAGAGAGCGCCAGATAGCCTCTCTCCAGAATCACCCTTATGAGAACAAGGACATTGGGACGAATGTGGTTGAACTCACCGGGAAGACAGGAAAGACAGCGATGAAAAACCAGTTGGCTCAGTTGCGAGCCGCAAGGTACACGCATCATTGACAAAGCTCTATCGAATACCACATCCCGGCCGCCTGCTGATGAAAGAATTCATTTGCGAGTCGATTGGCGATGACCGGCCAGAACGAGGGCACCATTGCCGCGTTGTTGCGCCATTCGACCACGGCCTTGGTCAAACGGTACGCACACCTCAGCCCGTCGCACCTGAAAGCAGCGGTTGAGGGGGTCGCGGGGTTCGGGAAACCCCCGGCAGTGGTACGAGAGAATCAGGTTCCCGCAGTGGAATCCGGGCCGGTTTCGAATGGAACCGTGACAGGAACCGGAATGGCGGTTTCTATTGGACAGAAGGATGGTATCGAAGTGCGCGAGAAAAATGGAGCCGGCGATCCGGATTGAACGGACGACCTGCGGTTTACGAAACCGCTGCTCTACCAACTGAGCTACGCCGGCGCGGGGTTTAATTTAGCGCACTTGCGTGAACCGTGTCTACCAAGGTTGTGCCCGTGAAGCCTTCGCGCAGCCTCGCGGAGATCCGCATCGCTGGTGATGTTGTAGTGATCGAAGACGCTCCGGGTTTTGTGTCTGCTGATCTTCATCGCCCACCGTCTCCCCTACCCCCGAGAGCACAAAATTTCTCACGGCGCTGCGACGGAAATCGTGCTGGAGCATCCCGATCAATCCGGCTTTCTTGGACGCGGTCAGCCAGGCCATCGCGTTCCTCCTTTTCCTCATTCAGGCCAGTCTGCTCCGTGCTCTTACTCGGCCGGATCGAAGAGATCACGGGGCCCCCCCTTTTTCTGCCTCACATAGCCCCGCTCTCTCAGACACCCCTCCGTCCGGTCCTTGATCCGGTCCTTCATGCTGATTCGACGGCCTGAGTCTGGATCGACCCGCTGGGCTTCCAACGTCGCCTTGCGCGTGCACTCATAGCAGTCCTTCCCAAATTTAGGATCATCTGGATCGCAGGCGACTGTCACACAGCCGGTGAGCAAATACCCCAGAATCACAAAGCCTGGGAACACGGTTCGAATACGTGTCATCGCTCAGCCCTCCTCTGTATTTTCACCAAACAGAAAGTGGTCAATAGTGAACAGCTTTCAGTTCACCCCGTGAGTTATAGAATCCCAAAGCCCATGGGATGTATTGCCCTCTAATCGAGCCCATCATGAACCTCTGGCGTCGTCGTCAAGACTTTATTGATACAGTGATCCGAGACGCGTTCCTCTTACTGGCGCCGATCGCCGCGACGTTTGCGATGATTCTTCTGTGGTTCTTCAGCTGATCCGTCGTGATCTTCGCTTCTCCATATCGAATACGCCGGTCGCTCTGCTGGGCATCGTTCTTACCTCGTTGCGTTGTACAGTGGAATGGATTCGCCTTGTGTCAGCGCCGGGAGTACTTGGGGCTCTGTCACGAGACTGCACAGCCGATCGGCCTGCGCTTAGAGTGCGCGGTCTGTCCCTTGGTATTGAGCCGCGCATAGAGGCTGGTGGGCGCGAGGCTCTTGTGGTTCAAGACGCTTTGAATCGTTGGCAGATTCTCGCCCGAGATCACGAATAACTGGCACAGGTGCGGCGGAGATCGTGGAGCTTCACGTATTCTAAATTCCATCGTCGCCGTACAAGCAGCCATAATTGCTCAGCCATCGCCGAAGACCATGGCTGATTGTCCTTGCCACAAAACACCCTCCTGATTCATCATGGCTTGGGGTGGAATCCACATCGCGTGTATTGAGGAAATGAAGAACTAGTTTGCTCGTTCCTCTAAGAGAAATGGCTCCATCGTACTCCGACTGAATTGCCAGATTGAAGAAGCCTCAAACGGTTTGCCTTGCTCATTCTGATATTGAGCTGTAAATACTATGGTTAATTTCGCCGTGCTATCCATCACTTTGTCAAAGAATGTGTCTGGAAGGATACCACGCAACACTCGAGCTGCATTCGGAGCAAGTGTTGAATCGAACCCGATAGAATCTTCCTCTATCGGCACATTCATCGGCACATTGTGCGAATCCAGAAACACTTTAAGGTCGGTTATCACACGATAGGCGTGACTCTGACCAGAATTCCTATATCGGATAGAAACTAGGGATTTTTGGCTCTCATGATAAAATCTTGCATCATGAGACTGTATATTGGGGTTGCGCACTACTGCTTTAAGTTCCTGAATGGTTTTCTCCTGTGTAACTGATGGACTACTACAGCCATAAGATAGGGAGATCAAGACAACCATTATCAGCGCGCAATATCGAAGCAACATCGCGGTTCTTCCTTAATCAGCGGACATATCTTATACCAATGGAGAATTGCAAAAACACCATTCCCCACGCTTTTCCGGTTACTAATACCCAAACATCAGAATGTCCAACATGGCATTCCTGGGGGGTCCGAACCGCTCATGCGATTACATATCAGGAATAGTATTTAAGCGCTGCTGGTGCGGGCGGTGTCGTGTCGTTCATGATGGGAATTCCTTTCGAGTGAGGTTACCTGGGGCCTTCAACACATTTCTCTCGTGTGTTCTGCTTATCCCTCACGACTCTCTGGCATGGTCGTCGGGGAATCTCCTCCGTACATGAATACTGTCTTGGCTGGAGGCTTCTTCCTCCAGGTTCCCCCCACACCGCCTTCTCCAGGGATCTAATCGGCGTCTTGACGATGAGCCATGAAGCCCTGCAACTGCTTGGAACATATAGAACACCTGGCACTGGACGCGGTGTGCCGATCCCCTGGCATCCTTTGTGCGCTTTAGCCTGACATGTGACTGCTACAACTCCAGCGACAGCCGGCCTAGCAAAGGAGGTGTCTCATGATGCGGCGAGAAGTGCAGGAATATATGCGCGCGAGCGCCAAGCTGTTTGGATTGGCGTATGAAGAGGGTGCACTGACTCTGGCAGAACGTGAAGCCATTGTCTCCTTTGCCCAAGATGTCGAAAAGAAATTCCTTCCGTCTCGTGAGGAGGGCGACGTGCGGTTGTCGACAGCCCTCTCCGACATACCTCTGATTCAGCCACATGAGGCAGACGGGCCGCACCTCAGCGTTGGTACGCTCTAGCAAAGGAGGAGTGCCATGGCCTATGCGAACAAATCCATCGCATCGCGCATTGAATGGTGTCGACGGCAGAGCACGCAGGCATGTGCGCCGCTGGAGATTGCCGGATGGCGCGCAGAAGCGGAGGGGCTCCAGGACGCTCTTCTTGGTAGTGATCACACGACTCAGTATCAGCAGGGTCCGCCCAGAGTGTTCGAGCGATATGCGACGGGGCTCCAGGATGGGCGCTCGGTGCTTCGTGCTGACGCGGTGCTCCACCAATTCGGACCCCCTGCCCGCACGGCAACCCACGGTATGGGTAACGTGAACATGCTGGGGCTCACGAGGCACGTCAAGAAAATAGTGGGTCGTGTGTCGAGTCACAGAGCCTAGCCTCGTACTTGCCGAAAAAATCTAGAATAGACCGCCTCGCTGGACAGGTTGTAGGTACTACGTCTTGAATGTGCGGGCCTCTGTGCCCGGAAGTGTGCCCGCGAGCAGCTATAGATCGCCTCCCGCCACACTACACAAACCTATGAGACAATAGAAAACCCCTTGTAACCATTGAGGATCACAAGGGGTTCTGAATGCTAACGAGGTTTACGAAACCGCTGCTCTACCAACTGAGCTACACCGGCCCTCAAGTAGGAGCCCACAACTTACACGGGTTCTTTCTCAGCCTCAAGGGGTTTTTGCCCATCAACAGACGAGAAACAGGCTACCTACACCCAACGCTCTGGCTGAGCACCAGCCGTCAGGACGGAATGACTGTTACTTGAACTGAGCAACAGGCTGGAGCCTAACCAATGCCCCCTGGCCTGGCCCAGGGAGACAGAGGGGCTCCTGCTCGTTGCCATACTGCTCGTGCGCCATCTTGAGCACCTGCCCCTTGGTATAGGTGCAGAGTTCGCCCGTAAAGATGGTCCCGTTCTTATCGAGGTCTGCGGCACCGCCAAGGCCTTTGAGCAGTTGATACGTGAACAGGCCGTGCCGGCCCTGGTCATAACTATGGGTCTCCTGAACTGCCCGGTTGCCAATGATCCACATGATCTTCTCTTTCCCGCTGCCCTCCTGTTCCCACAACGGGGTAATCCCGACTGCTGCCTCCTTGCCAGGCGCCAGTTCAAGCGAGAGATCGAGCATCACGACCGCCCTCTGAATCGGCAATTTCAGTAAAGACTCCTGTAGCCGACGAAGCGAGTAGAGGCGTGAGCCGGACGCGGCCGTACTGTCGAACAACATCATCGACACAGTACCGGTGGCGGGCTCAACGACTCCCCTCCCCGTGACCGACACATAAACCACGGTGGTGGGGTCCACCAGCTCAGGCAACCACGCTTCAAACACCTCAGCCAGGTCGCTCTTGAGGGCCTGAGCATCTATGAGGGTGCGCACACGCTCGGAAGGAATCCCACCGATCGACTTGAGGTACGTGGCCATGACCATCGCATCTCGTGCGGCGTACTTCACCCTGGCTATGCTGCCCTCACGAAACCGGCCCACGCCGATAACAATGCCTATGGCCCTCGGCTGTTTGAGTATGCTGGCCCGTTTCGACGGCTGATCGACATCGATTGGCAGCGCCCCAGCCTCCGCCGCCGACCCAGGCTTCATCGCCACCAGAAACTTCTTGGCGGACGGCAGCCGTACCGAGGGCGACCCTGCGCGCAATACCAGCGTCAACTCTTCTTGCACGGCGTCTTTAACTGTGCCGACTTTGCCGTCCAACGTCACGCGCTTCACTTCGCCAGGGGCTAGATCGCCGACGGATACCACGCTTGGGATCCGCTCGATCAAAAGCGGGGCGGTGGTCACCGACAACTCGACAGCTCGTGCAGTGCCGGGCCCTTCATTTTTGACTTCGATTTCTATCGCGACGGCTTCACCGCTATGGAGCACTTGAATACGATTCTCGTTTCGAACGATTGCCCGGAATATCACCGTGGCAGGCCCGTCCACTGGAATCGGCACAGGAACGGTTACCGCTGAATGCAATGGAGCCGGCTTGGCACCGTCGGCCTTGCGAGCTTGAGCAGCATCGGTTATTTTGCTGGACGTTCCAAGTTGATTGGCCATCCCATCCGTCACTAAGCCAATAGCCTCTTGGGCAATCGTATCGAGACCTTTCACCTCACACGAAGCATCGGTGACATCCACCTCTCCACGGCCAATGCTCTGAAGCTTCTTGTTGTAGAGGACGGCCCCATCGGCAGCCGTGTAGGAAAAGTCCAATCCAAGAGTCACCGTAGCGGGATAACGCTTGTTGGCCTTTCGAACGACAGCCAGATCGACATTGGCGAGGCCCAATACCACATCGACGTAACCATCAGGAACCGACGAGGATCTCGTTTCATCAGTCAAGACCTTTTCAAACACGAGACCGGTTTTCCGCTTGAGCATGCTCTGTAATGGGGTGCTGATCGGCAAAGGTTGAACTTGGCCGCAGGCGTCCTGATAGGTAAGTTGTGCCCCGGTGATACTGGGGTTAGATCGAAGGTGGACGGTCAAGGGATGATAGTAGCCGAGCGTCGCGCCGTCTCGACTCGAAAAGAGCGAGCAGCTCGTCAACACCACAATGCAGAGTCCCGCGACAACCCCTAAGGCTGCGCGAAACAGGAAGAAATGACGCGCTGATTGGACAACCTGCACAATCAACCTTATACCGAAAAACATCCGACGAGCACAACCCGCCGATGAGTCCGGTCTATCACGTGTATTGGGTCTATTTGGTCTGTCTCGCATGAATCAAACAACAAAACAAACTCGATAGACCAGACCAACCAGACAGACCAATAGACGAGACAGATAGAATAGACCAAGAGTCTCGGCGTTGACAGCCCCACACCCCTCGGCTAAGTTCATCCGCATGACCGATTCTTTTTCTCCGGCACCGGAATCGCCGGCGCCGCCTCGGTTCTCCTGGTCGGCTACCAGCCGGCTTATCCGCCTCCAAAACCAGACTGGGACCTGGCTGCTCATGCTTCCGACTCTGTGGTCCCTGGCCTTGGCCGCTCACGGTGTGCCTCCGCTACGCTTGCTCGCGATCTTTATTACTGGGTCCTTTGTGATGCGCAGCGCAGGGGTCGTATTAAACGATTTGGCGGATCGATCTTTCGATCGACATGTGACTCGCACGCAGATACGGCCATTGGCATCGGGTGAGCTGAGCCCGACACATGCACTGCTGGTCGTCGGCCTCTTCCTGTTGCTTGCCGGAATGCTCGTGCTGCTTCTTGACCCATTTACGATCCTGTTGAGTCCGGTTGCCGTCCTCTTGGCCAGCCTCTACCCCTTTGCGAAACGTGTCATCCATATTCCACAAGCGATGTTGGGTATTGCCTTCGGCTGGGGCACCATCATGGCCTGGACTGCCTCACGGGGAGACATCGAAGCGCCTGCCTGGTGCCTGTATGCTGCAACGGTATGCTGGGCGATCGGCTACGATACGATCTACGCGCTTCAGGATCGGGAGGACGATCGTCGAATCGGCGTGAAATCTTCAGCGCTGTTGTTCGGTTCGTCAACGTGGATCGCAGTCGGCGCGGTCTTCTGCGCGATGCTACTGTTGCTGGGACTCGCGGGCTGGCTCGTCCACATCGGCTGGATCTACTATGTGGCGCTCGCTGCCGTTGGAGTGTGGTGTCTGAGGCAAGCGGTGCAACTCAGACAGGCTGTGCCACCTTCCACTGCCTTCCAGATGTTTCAGCAACATGTGTGGGTAGGAGTCGCCGTCTTCATTGGAATGATTGCAGGATTTCTGCTCTAACCGGATGCTGAACCAGTCTGCCAGTCTGTCTTGTTTACCTAGTCTGATTGGTCTATCTGGTTGCTTGGACCCAACCAGATAGACCAGATAACCAATTAGACCGAGCTTGTCGCGGACATGCAGCTTGGCGAGGTTCTAGCGGTTACCAGCGTTCTCGCAGCCTGCCAAGTTCATTTCTTCTTCTTCTCGGCCGGGGCTGGGGCCGCAGCCGGAGCTGCGGTCGGGGTCTCGGTCTCGTCCTCAGACTTTTCCTCTCGCAACGTCGTAAGGTAGAGCGTCACGGCCTTGGCATCGGAATCGCTGAGCCCCAGCGCCGGCATCCTGGTTTCCGCATTCATCGCTTGCGGGTTCTTCAACCATCGATAGACCCAGGTCCCGTTCAATCTAAATCCCGCTCGATCGAGCGCCGGCCCAACCTTGCCGCCATCTGGGCCGATACTATGGCAACCGTTGCAGCCATACTTATTTTCATAGAGTCGTTGGCCATACGCCACCGTCTTTGCAAGTTGGTCCGGCTTTATCGTGAGATCCGGCCTGGGAACGCTCGTACCTTTTCCCGGTCTTGTCACCAGATTCGTCATGACAGCTTGCGCGGCGTCGAGTTCCTTTTTCGCCTTGCCCATGGCTGCCAGTTCATCGGCGTAGGAGGACTCGTCTACTTCGACGTCCTTCTTGAGCGCTTCGCTCTTTTTTTCCGCCTCCTCGCTCGCTTGCTTTTCGGCCGCCTCATAGGCCTTTGTGGCCTGCTCCAAATTGGTTTGGGCTGTTTGGAGCGCCGCCGCCAACTGTTTCTTCCGCTCTTCGACTTTAAACTCCATCTTCATGCCGTGGAGACCACGGACATACCCGACAATGGCCCACACTTCTTCTTCTGACAGGGTGTACTTGAAGGTCGGCATGGTCGGAACGGCAAAGTCATCGTCGCCGATTTCATCTCCTCCTTCTTCACTTGTATCCTTCATATCGCGGGAAATCGTATTGAAGATATCTTCGTCTTTCAAGGTACTCATTTCCGACTTGTTCGTGAGATCTTTGGGCTTCGGATCGGGCATTGATGACCAATTGAATCCCTCGTTCTGCTTTCCGCTCTCACCGTGACAATGCGAGCAGTAATGGCTGTAGAGTTCATGCCCCTTCTGCCCTTGCTCGTTGGCACAACCTGCCACGGTCACCATGGCCCAAACGTAGGCCACTGCCCCCACTATTCCCAATACGTATAGGCGAGCGGCCTTCATGCTGAATCACCTTTCTTTAGCTTGCGAATCAGAACGAACTGAAATCCGAGAGCCAGGCCCACGGCGATGGCCGCATAGTAATAGCCGGAATAATCCGGTGGCGCCTCTGCGCGGAAGTACCACCAGGAGGAGACGGCCTTTTGGGACCCCTTCTCTTTCAGCTCTCCACTGCTTGCGTCTTTCTTGCCGTCCCAGGCGGCGAAGGCGATATTGATGAACCCAGCGGTCGAGATTTGCGTATCTTCCTCTGGATGCTCTGTGGCAAGCGGTCGCGTAAAGACGACTTTCCATCTGCCGTTGGCATAGGCGCCTTTGGCTTTCACGTCTTGGTGCGTCTGTATTGGCAGAGTGCCAAAGCCCTTGGCATTCCTGTCGACGCTTTTGCCGTCTTTGCTCTTCCAATACCAAATATTGACCGGCCCACCTTCCACCTGTGCCATCGGCTGGCCATGCGCAAAGTGGGCTTTCTTGTCGCCCACCATGAACTGAACCGCGGCTGCATCGTCCGGATCTTCCGTCGGATCGGCGTATTCCAGGAGAATGGCGATGTTGGTCCCGTCATGCAGGCCACGCACAATCATATCTTTGACGGTCACTTCCAGAATGCGGGTTGGCCAATGGACTTGAGGCGACATTGGAAATGTCGCCGAAGGCGCGCTGCTCCATATCGCCGCATTCGGGTCATCGACCGGAAGGGTACCCTTCACCAGCGGGGCACTGATCGACGAGCTTGCCTGAGTTTCTTCTGGAGCGGCGGCCTTGGGCTTTTCCTCGGCTGTGGTGGGCTGCACGATCAGAAACCCTATGGCAAGGCACACACCGCCGACGACATTCGGAACGATTCGACTGAGTCCGCGTATCATAAGTTCCGTCCTCTCTCTACTCACTTCATCAGAGGGTGAGGCTGCCTGCCTTCCTCGATATCTCTTTTAGGGATGGGGGCTGTTTGATCTCCCACTGCGCGCCTCCAACGAGGGCCTTCTAAGGCCGCGCGTTGCGCGAGCACAGGAGATTAACAGGCTCCATCTCCTCCTCTGCCCCACTACTCCCATGTCCGAGGCGATTGATGCGCGCCATCGTATTCGCCCATGATAATTTTCCAAATCCATTCGTCAGGAAGTTCGAGTTCCCAGCGAGGCATGGCCGATTTCCATGGCATCCCTTCGATCGGGAGGCCGACACCGCCCTTCTTGATCCGCCAGAAGAGGTAGCTTTCCTGGAGCATGGCGATCGTCGTAGGATCGGAGAAGTTGGCTGGGGGGGGATTAAATCCCCTGGCCGCCGAGCCCTTCCCATCGAAATTCCCCCCGTGGCAGGGCGAGCAGAACGCCGCATAGAAACCCTTTCCCTGCTGAATCGTGTCCGGTGTCTTTGGAACGGGATTCGCCAAACCGGCATATTCGCCCGGCGGAGCCGGATGAATGGTCCTATTTTCGCCAGGCGGCGCATTGCTGACCGCTGTACTGTTATAGGTTTGCCAGCCGACCAGCAAAGGAAACAAAATCAAGACGGCCCAACGCAATGCTTGCAGCCCGCCAATACCCTCTCCCGTCAGGAATCGTTGAAGCGGACCCCAAAACTCCTCTTTTGACTCCGCGCTTATTGTGGCAAGCATGAGAAACCCCGTCGTCGTCAGCAGCATGTACAGAAACACCAAGCTCGCCGGGAGCGGCGCCGAGCCAGGGATATAGGGCACGACAAATTTCAAAATCAAATAGGTGACGACATTCAACGAAATCAGTTTGATCAACGGCCCCATACGTTCCTCCTCAGTGCGCTTGCGCCACGGCCACTGCTGGACCGGACAGAGATGCCTTGACCGGCGCGGCGGGCGCCTGTCCCGGCACGTCCAGTTCAGATGGATTGACAGAAATAGGTTCACCGCTCATCTGCTGCAGGAATGCGATAACCGAAAGAATCTCGTTCCTGGATAGCCCGATCGGGTTCTTATTGATGGCGGGCATGTCGGCCGGATACTGCTTCGGCAGGCCTTCATGGCGATAGTCCTTATAGATATAGGCCTGCGGCTGCGTCAGACTTTCATAGAGAAACTCACGGCTTAACTTGGCCCCAATCCCCTTCAAGTCCGGGCAGCGGGCCGATTCGCTTGGACCGATCGAGTGGCACAGCGCACATTGGCCCTTACTGAAGAAAATCTTCTGCCCAATCGACGCCAAATCCGTCGGGGTTTTTACTGTGGCAATGTCGAATTTCTCCTCAACAGGCGGTAATGACGCCATCTGCGGGATCGACAACGACGTGAGCATGAAGATGCCGAGGACAATCGCGACGAATCCAATGACCCGTGGGAATATAGACCGAATAAAAAGGAGGATCAGGATTCCGGATCCTACCACTGAGAGACAAATCAATTGCAGTCTAGCTACTTCACTCATAATCACCCTTCCGTGTGGAATGGTACAAGTTGACCGTTCAATGATGAATGGAACATCAACTCATCATTCATCATTCTCAATGAGTCAATGTGCGTTCGGTTTATCGAGCGCACTCGATGCGCCTGCCATCGCCGGCATGCCGTGCGGCAACTCTGCCTTCTTCGGCTCTGTAGCCGTTTTCGCCTTATCACCCATCGTCGCCACCCAGAAAATGAAGGCGACCAGCATACAGAAAAAGAAGGTGCACAAGGACATGATCCCGGACGCATAGCCGAGTGCCGGTGAAAATGCGTATTGCGACGTATCGCGGAGCACGCCATAGACGTGCCAATGGACACGAGAGGACGACCGTGCGTAACCCATCAGCGTCATCAGGAGAATGACCATGACCGCGTTGAGGACAAGGGAGTAGCCGGCACGGGGAGGCATCTTGCCCCAGACCATTTCCGTCGTGGTCTTGGCGCTCTTCAGCAGCAAGGCTGTCAGCGGCGTGATGGTCAACATGACCCCGATCACGATCAACACCTGGGACGTCGAGAAATAATTGATGCGAATGATCGCAGGAACGAAATACCCCCACACGCCAAGGATGATGACTGCGATGCTCGCAATGACGAGGATGGCACCCATGATCGCTTTGGCAATTCTCGCCCAGCCGGCCGTGTCCTGTTTACCGGCGCGCCAATACATCACGAAACTCATGAAAGTCACGAGAATCATCAAGTTCGAGACGGTCATTTTTGCCGACATGACACCGAGGACTCCCAGAAGCGGATGGTGGGTTCCTCCCATTTTTGCCGCCTCTTCCAAACTCGCCACGAGCGAATGGGGGGTCATCCAGACAGCCAGGCACAGCAGAAGCACCACCAACATCGCAAACATCGGCTTCCGGTACTGCAACGCAGACCCGGGGATGCGATAGGTGATCCCTAGCCAGAAATAATAGTTCGACCCGAGAAAGAGCACCCCGATAAGCATGGCTTGCAAAATGAACAGCCACGACAGGAATCCTCCCATCAGCGTGATGCCCATCTGCTGGTTGTATTGGTATATTTCCCGCATGAGCCAGTAGCCGGCAAAGGGGAGTGCCAACAGGCCGAAGACGCCTATGAAATTCCCGACATAGCCCATCCAGTCGTAATGGTCGCGCTCTTCCGCACTCTTGGCTGACAGATAGCGAATGCCGGCGTAGGCGCCGCAGATATAGCCGCCCAGCACCACGTTCGCAATCAGGCGGTGAATGTTCACCGGCCACCAGGTCGGATTCCATGTCGCCGCCCAGGCTCTCGCCATATCCGTCCCCTCAGCAATCACGACGGGACTGGCCTGGAACGTGGCCCAAGAGTTCGGCACGATCATGATGAAGAACGCAAAGAAGTTCAGCATGAAACCGAGAAAAATATGAAATGTCTTCTTGCCGCCGGTTTGCATCGCGTCCCAACCGTACCAATAGAGATACAGTGTGGCAGTCTCGACCAAGAAGAGGATGCAATAGAAGATAAAAGACGGGAAGAAAATATCGGTCAGATAGTTCATCAGCTTGGGATAAAACGAGATCAGCAAGAACAACAGGATACCGCCAAAGAGCGCCGTCGTGGCATAGGCGGATGTCAGAAGCTTGGTGAATTCCTTGGCTAATTTGTCGTAGCGCTTTTCGCCACCCTTCCAGGCCACGACTTCGCATACCCAGGCAAAGATCGGCACACCCAGCACAAATCCCGCGAGCAGCAAATGGAGCTGTGCGATAACCCAGATGACGTTGCGGCTGCCGACGTAGGGAACGTCGCGATACTCGGTTGGGGGCGGCGGTGCAGCGTCCGCCCCAAACACCAGCGCGGGAAGACTAAGGAGGCCTACTGCTATTACAAACCCTAAAAGCGACCCTCCATGATCGCTGCTGCTTCGGAGAAGCCGCTGAATCCATCCACCCTGATGTCCCATTGCACTCACCTCATCATCTCCCATGTTACTGATTCGTGGCGGCAGGCCGAGCCGATTCCGTCTCTTCCGGCGCTTCCACTGTGTCTTCGCCTGCCTCCTTGCCCTTTTTCTTGCTCCGTCCTTTCTCCAGTTCAATTTTCGCCCGCTGTTCTACCAGCAATTCGACCTGCGCCGCAAGATGCGCAAGCATTTTTTCATCTTTATTCAGCGTCTCAAGGGGTTTGAACAGGGGCGTGGCCTTCACTTCGGGCTGTCTGCAACAATCGTGCGGGTGCGGGGTCAACACCGGGAGAGAATACCAGAACAGGACCGACAACAGAACGGCCACGCCGGACAATGCTGTCAGCATCAATCCCTGGTCCCCAGGAACCCGCAACAAATCCCAGCGGGTAATCAGCCCTTGATAATTCTCCGGCGCATGGCCTGCCGACTCCACTGTGCCTCGGATCACCCGTCCCATGAGCGAGAAGCCGATGACCAATAACAACAGCAATGCCCCTGTGGCTACAGTACCCCAGAGGGTTAGATCTATACTGATCCGCTCTGCAACAGGGATTCCCTTCAGAAGGTCCGTCTCAAACATTGAGTGGGCTGCAGAGATCGCGGGTTTTGTGATTGCACTCTGAGCCACCCAGAGGATCGGCAGATAGATGGCGCCGACCAAGGCGCACTTCCACCAGAGCGTCAGCCCTAACCCACCTGGCGGTTCGCGCCGCAATCGTTCGAGGAAAAATGTTCGTCCTGCGATCCCGAGCGCCCAGATATCAATCGGCACCGCCAGGATGAAGAGCAAGGCGATGCCGACGCCTTCACCGATATGCGAGTCCAATCCCATGGTGATCGTTGGAAGCGCGAACACAGTGACTGGACTTGCCAAGAGCATAATGAAGGGGAGCGTGATGCCGCTCTCAAAATGCACGATCCCAAACGCCATGAAAAGCACGGCGAGGGCAAGCTTGAACGGCATGCCGGTCCAGAAGGCGGGCCAAAGAATACCGAACCCGAGCTTGGAAGAAGAGATGTGATCGTTCATGCGAGGTTCCACTGAGACACACAGAACGATACACAATGAACGACAGCGGGTCCGGATGACTTCGGCGCTTTATACTCATTCTTCAGCATTGGTTCCCCTAGTCTAAAAACTCTCGGTTGATAATGGCAGAGAGAGTAAAAAGCAGGATCGAAGCCGTGAGCACTACCCACCCGATCAGGGCAAGGGGGCGTCTAAAAATGTTCCGTTCGGGGTTGCGGTCGAAGAAGGGCAACAACACCAGCACGACACCAAGAGCGCCGGGCAGCGCCATTGAAGCGAGAAACTGTCCAAACTCCCCGGAAAACATCCTCAGACGCAAGTGCTGGAATATAAACAAAAAGTACCATTCAGGTTCCGGGTGATAATCGCCCGGGTCAGGTGTTGCCTCTTCCAACAAGACCACCGGCTCCCAGAAGGCCATCACACTGATGCAGGCAAAAACCACCGCCATCCCGACCACGTCTTTCCATATCTGCCGTGGGAAAAAATAGTCGGTCTTGGCCTTCAGCTCAGTCGGCGTCCCCCGGAATGGACCAGCCGGTCCCGCGCATCGAAAGAGAAAGAGATGCAATCCTGCTAACGCGATCAGGGCTGCGGGTAACACCATGACATGAATGACGAAGAACCGACTCAAGGTCATCTGTCCAGGGGTCGGACCTCCCTTGAGGAAGCGCGCCATAAAGTCGCCCAGCACCGGCATCTTATCCATAATCTCGACACCGACCGTCGTGGCCCAATAGGCTCGCTGATCCCACGGAAGCAAATAGCCCGTAAAACCGAATGCCATCACGAGGCCGAAGAGGACTAACCCGACCAGCCAAATGAGTTCACGCGGTTTTTTGTATGCGCCCCAGAGAAAGACCTGGGACATATGCGCAAATACGCAGACCACCATCGCTGAAGAGCCCCAGAAATGGTAACTGAGCAGGAACCAGCCGTAGTCGACATCGTGAAGAATGTATTGGGTACTGGCATAGGCATGGTCAGCAGTGGGCACATAGTAGAACATCAGCAACACGCCCGTAACCCCCTGCATGATGAAGATAAACAACAGGATAGACCCGAAGACGTAGGCCCAGCGAGAGCCGCCTGGGACTGACTCATTGAGCATCTTAGCTGCAAGGAGTTTCAGCCCAACTCGCTCATCGACAAAGTCAAAAACTTTCTCGACGAGCGTTGGTTGCGTCCCGACAGAAGGAGTGTTGCTCATCTAAACGATCCGTATTTGGGATTTCGTCCCGGCTTTGAATTCCATATCGATAATTTGCACCTCGCCGCTCGCGGACACCTGAATCGGCAGCAAGTCGAGAGGACGCGGGGCAGGGCCATCCAGCACCTGACCTGACGCCTCATAGATGCTTAAGTGGCAGGGGCAGAGGAAGACTTGTCCAAGCACTTTATGTTTTCGCCATTTATATGCGCAACCGAGGTGGGGACATTTACCAGAAAATGCGAGATAGGGGATGTCCTTCTTATTGGTCCAGATGGTCTTCCCGTCGGTATCCCGGAACTCCAGATCCTTTCCCTGATACACTCGTTCCAGCACCGCAGGAGTCGCCTTGACGAGCCACACGTTTTTCTCGATCTCGGCTTCTGGCATATAGGCTTCTTTGACCTTACGCTTGTATTGGAACTGGACCCCGACATCGTCTGCCTTCACCTTCCCGATATTGCCGATCTTCAACCATCCGTTGTCGAGCGGCGCATACATCGGCTTCATCAAGAACTTCAGCACGGGGAAGACCAACGGCAATCCGATAAACAGCCCCGTCACGTAGGTCAAGTTCGCGAAAAACGTCCGCCGCTTGACGTTCCGCTCCAACTCCGGGAATGGAACCAGGACTTCGCCCGGCGTGACGTGAATATGTCTCTCAAGGCCCGGAATTTCCACTTCATGCAACGTGACATAGTCATCACGCTTGAAAGGAGGCAAGCCCATGACTTCGGACGAGGACGACCGCAGTTGTACCAGATTCTCCCCCACTGCCTGCACTGCGCCCATCGGCACTTGCCGCTCTCCCGTGCCGTTCATCGACACAACGAGATGGCTGACCTCATGGGAGAGCGGGTCCATGATTACCTTGGACACCTCTCCGACTTCTCGGTCCGCACAACGGACTTTCGACTTCAATTGAGGCTGCATGCTACTTCTTCTTGATCGGCTTCGGGGTGTTCACGGATGTATTCTTGAATGTACTCAGCCAGGTGGCGAGTGCCGTGATGTCGCTGTCCTCCATCACGTCCTTGAACTTGTCCGGCATCTTGCCCTTCTCCCAATCCTTCTCAAATCCCTCAGCCATGAAACTCTTGGGGTCCATAATTTTCCGCTTGATTTCGTCGACCGTGAGATACGAGCCGATGTTGTCCAACTCCGGACCACGCTTCTTCCCACCCTCACCCTTCAACTTGTGACAGTTGTAACATTCTTGTAATTGCCACTGCTCCTCACCCAGTTTCATAAAGTCTCCCATCGGCACGCTGGCCGTGACCGGAGGAGGATCGCCGGTTGTCGGCCCTTTCGTCGCCTGATCCCCGCCGAGCGCCTTGAGGCGAACTTCCAGGGCTTTAACTTGCTCATCGAGTGACTTCGCACGCGCGATCAACTCCTCAGCTTTCCCTTGCTCAGTCGCGGCCCGCTTGGGCCCCAATATCTTGGCGATCTTCTCTTTTTCATCTTCTGGATCGAATTGTGGCCACATCGAAGCACCGGAAATGTACACCGTGCACAGCACGATGTAGAACACTACGACGGCAATCACGGACTTCACCCCGCTCATGGTCTTGACCGAAGGCGCGTCCAATAACATGAAGATGGCAGCCCCGAAGATCGCGTGGCCGAAGAACATCATCTGGAAAATGACGGGAAACTCCAGCGCTCTCGCAAGGCCGAACAGCGCAGCACCCACCGCCAGACCGATCGCCAGCTTCTTCATCACATTCCCCATGCAGACTCTTTTCTCTTAGCAGGATGCTGAAAAATCGCCCTTCTCACTCGCCCGACCCCGGCAGCTGCCCACTTACCCACCTGAGTTTGCCAAAATAATCTCTTTGCTCAGGGACGCGTCTTTTCCCTTGCCGCGTTCTCGCTTCGTTCTGAAACTCATCATACCGAAGCGTGCGCCTCGACTTCTCGCCCGCTGTGGCCTTGCCCACGGAACGGCGCGTCTTGCGCGCCGGCGTTGAGCGGGTGAGAAACATGACTTTTTGAGCCATCCTCCATGATGGCGTTCGCCTGATATCCCAAACGTGCGGACCAGTGAAGCTCAGCTTGCTCCCATAGTTCTTCCGCAGCCTGTCCGTAGACGGTGCTGCACCCCGATTACTTTGCCCTGGCGGGAACAGGACTGCCTTCCGGTACAGCGACCTTTGAATCGGGTACGGACATCTTCGGATCAGGTACGGGCACTTTCGGATCGGGTACGGGCACCTTCGAATCTAAAGGCCGAAGGGACACGACAATGGCGAAACTTACAACTGTGAAAAAGACGATGGTAATCCCCGTAATCCACCAGGCAGAATACGACAACGTCGGCGTGAAGGACTCTGCGGTGAAGTCGGGCATCAGATTGTAGGTGTGAAAGAACTTCCGCACCAACGAGCGGACGGCACCCATCAAGCCCATCGTCCAGATTGAGGTGAAGGCCAGGAAAATCAGTACGAACTGGGAGGCAAAATCGATTTTCCCCCAGATAATTGTGCCTTGCTTGATGGCCCGGTTATACAAGACATAGTTGACGACCGTAACGAACACCAGCGTGAACACCGCAGAAAGTTTGCCCGGCATCCCCGCCAGGAAGTTCCAGGCCTCCGGCAACTCCACCTCCGCCACCATCTTGGCGCCGGTAGCCGCGAATCCGTGGGGGGTGAGCCAGATCGCATCGCTCACGACCGCCATCAGAAATCCAATCTTAATCACAGTCCGTGCAGACACTGTATACGGGATGAACCGGCCCAGAATGAACGGCGACAGGACCAAAGGAAGGAGAAACGCCAACGACGTCGGATCGGGAATCCAAAAATACGACATCACGATGATGATCGCAAAGGGGAGCGATACCATCACAATGGGAGCCAGGATCGTCATCCGAACCTTTTCTACCCCATCAATACGCTTCATGCTGAGCCAGAGGTAATAATTAATGGCCAAGAACATGAGCCCAATCGTCGCTCCCTGCATTTCGAAAAACATCGAGAGCTGGTCGGCCATCATGTACGGACAGAACGAAAAATCGTAATCGCACATCTCATACGCCAGGAGTAATCCTGTGAAGGGCTGAAACAGTGTTGCGCCCACGGCGATCAGATTTCCGACAAAACCCATCCAATCGTAGTAGGCCCGTTCTTCTTGATTTTTGGCCCCCATATACATATAGGCGGCGATCATGCCGGTCACAAATCCTCCGAACGCTACGTTCCCATCGATTCGGTGGAGATTGAGCGGCATCCAGCTTTGGTTGAAAATCTTGTCCCACAAGGTCGCGGTCTCGAGGAATTCTTGTGGCGAAATTCCCTCGGCCTTCGGCGGCGTATTCATGAACGAGGTTGGACCATCAATCACGAACATCGTGATCATACAAATGAGATTCAAGAGCACACCGAGCGCGATATGACGCCCCTTCTTCTCACCCTTCCAAGCGTCCCACAGATAGAAATACATGTACAACACGATGGTCCCGCTGATGAACAACAGCGGGTAGATGACCGCGAACACGAGATAGAATTGATTAATAAACCAGGTGGTAAACTGCGGGTACGCCGCGAGGAGCACGAAAATAAACAGGCCACCGGTGACGGCGGTCATACTGAAGAGGATGACCGTCACCTTTGTGACTTCTTTGGCCAACCGATCGTATCGAAGATCTTGCTTCCGATAGCCCAGCCATTCTGAGATCACGACAAAGATCGGGGAGCCGAGAATAAATGCTCCGAACAGAGTATGAAGCTGAGCTATAATCCATACCGCAGTCCGATTCCCCGTATAGGGAAATTCCACCGCAGGCATGCCCGGAGTTTGAGCATAAGCCACCCCTCCGAACAAGACCAGAAGAGAACACACCGCCACCAGGCCGCGCTGCCACATTTTCATGATATTCCGAAGTGCCTCTTCGCTAGGAGCCTACCGACGTTGAGAGACCTGCTTCATGTGTTCTCTACTTTATGGCCAGCTCACCGCAGAGGGCCGAAACTTGTGATTTTCTTCGATTTCGTAATACCCGCTTTTCACTGCACTCATACCCTGGAGCCAGAGTCCTTGGGCGTCATGGGATTGCGCATCCGTACAGAATAGCCTCATTTTACCGTGAACTGCGCGATGACTCCGAGACAAGAACTGACGGGGACAACAAGAAGATCTGGTCATTACCCATAGGGGCAATACACTTGTCCAGGCTTTGCATGGCGCCCTAGGCCATCATTATGCAAACCCATCGATAGGCGCCAGGAAGCTCAGTAAGAGGGGCTTCTTGGAGTGCCATCGCACAGGTTCCTGGATCGAGGCCATTTACTTGCCCGCCGGTGCTGGAGCAGCCGAGACGCTCGCCGTATCGACCCACGATTTCTTTTCAGCGTCCCATCCCTTGCCAGGCATCCCGAAACTCGCCTCAAACAACACCAGCTTCCAGACATCTTCGTCCGACAGCTTGCTCTTCCACGGCTTCATCTTCGTATTGGGAACTCCGTCGGCAATCCGCCAAGCCCACACGGAATCGGAATAGAGCTTCATCCGTTCACTGACGCGGAAGTCACGAGCGCCCGCCTTAGCCGGCTTGCCGTCCTTGCCATGGCAACTGCCACAATTCACATCGGGGTTTGTCTCGCCAACGTAGAGCTTCCGCCCCTCTTCCAGTTTGGCCGCATCGGCCCACCAACCAGCCGGCATATGCTTATCAGCCCACTCAGCAGGGGCAGGAGGCGGCGCAACGATCGGCCCCTCCCCTCCCTCTCCTCCACATGCCACCATGAAGAGCCCTAACCCCAATACCACCGCCAGTTGCGGAACTTTCATCTGCGTCATAACCTTCAAGTACTCCCTTTTTCTCAACCATATCGATAACGATTGACTCTCATACTCAAACGAAAAGCGCTTTCACCAGAGGGTTTATCCCCCTGGTGAAAGCGCCGATCTTAAGAAGGTACCGTGACGCCCCACGCACTCCCCCGCCACTTCGAGTATCCGATCCAGCGAGGTGCACACCAGCCCCACGGACCGCTTCAGTTATTTCTTCCGCTTACCCTGAGACTTTCCTCGTTTCTGTTCCTGTTTTCGCCACGAACGAATCAGTTTGAACCCGATGAACCCACCGACTGCTGCCGCAACAGCCCCAGACCCTAGATAGACCCACAGAGGAGGACTACCCCTATCCTGCATACAGCCGGTCCCAAAATTGACCTGAATGATTCGCTCTGATTCCAGATCCTTCGGGTCAAACGAAACTTTCTGTTGTTGTTGCTGCCCATTGGCTTCAATCAGAAGCGGATCGCCAAGATTCTCGTTATGAAGATGAAATGCGGCCTTGTAGTGTCCGTCTCCATCGGTCTTAACAATCTGCCCATACGAGATCTTTGTATCTTTGACGAGCACATCTATATTCGCGCTGCTTTTCCCATCTGCGCCGCAGACAAACCCTTCCACCGTAAACCGATGGTCGGCTTCATGCGTCGCAGACACAACCGAGGGGACACCACCCAATATCGCAATTGCTAGGATCCACTCCCGCCATCGTGACTGACTCTGTGCGATCTGTCTGCGCCTCACGTGCTCAGGACTGACCTCTTTCCGTCGCCGAGCGCTGACATCCGCCTCATACAACGGACGTGTGATCACCTACAATCCCGGCCAATTTTAAGGCTGCAATTTTTAGCACAGCCCCTACCCGTTGTCAACGAACTGACCGTCCGACCGAGCAGAAAGATAAGCCCATTTTCAAGCACTTGGAGAGAGACTTTCTTGATCCGCATGTGTAGGGGGAAACGCGTAAAAGAGATATGATCGGCGGGTGGGGAACTTACAGAATTCCTCGTGTTCTTGCCTCGGCTGCGACACGCTCTACTTCGGCTCGCCGCTCTGAATCTTTCTTGGCGATCCAGGTCTCCCAGGATTTCCCCGTAGCCGTATCTTCACCAGTAAAAGCGATTGAGGCAATCTGGGCATAGAGAATGTGTCGCGCATTCGGACTGTTGGAAGGGAACACTTCAAGATAGGAGTCAGAGCCGCTGACCTGACGATTGAAGAGATACCCGCTGAGGGATTCGCCGGACTTCAATGACACAGTCACATCACCGCGATAATCAAACGCCAGCTCCACTGCTTCTACAAGCTCAGCGAATGATCCCGGCTGAAATACCCGGCCTTCGGGCGATCCTGTTACGCCACCGCTACTATGATTCTTGGTATCGGTCATTGAGGGATCGTCAAACGTGAGACGTGAAACGCCTATTAAGGAATGGTCAGGGTGCTCTTGCGAATAAAAAGAGACGAGCGACTCTTCACGCACTCTGTCATCGAGAGGTAGGGAGCATCGTCAGCTTGACGGTCCGACCAAACCCGGACAACGTGCCGAACGTATCCTCGACGGCAGACGGTTCATAGCCGCAATGTACCATGCAATCGGCACACTTCTCATTCCGTCCTGTCCCGTACCGATCCCACTCCGTGCTGTCCATCAGCTCACGGAACGTCTTCGCATAGCCCTCTTGGAGCAAATAGCAAGGCTTCTGCCACCCGAACACGTTATAGGTTGGATTACCCCAGGGCGTGCATTCGTACTCTCGCCGCCCCATCAAGAAATCTAAGAACAGCGGCGACTGATTGAACTGCCAGCTCTTCTTCGGATTGCCCAAAATACGGGAAAACAATTCCCGCGTACGTTCTCGCTTCAGAAAATGCTGCTGGTCCGGCGCCTTCTGATAGCTGTACCCGGGCGAAATCATCATGCCTTCGACTCCGAGTTCCATCATCGCATCGAAAAACTTCCGCACGCGCTCAGGGTTGGCATCATCGAAGAGGGTCGTATTGGTTGTGACCCGGTGCCCCCGCTTCAGTGCCGCTTTGATCGCCTTTACCGCCACGTCATAGACACCATCCCGGCAAACAGCCAAATCGTGCTCGTCTTTCAGCCCGTCCATGTGGACACTAAACGTAAGAAACTTTGAGGGGTGATACTCGTCGAGTTTTCGCTCCATCAAAATCGCGTTGGTGCAGAGATACACGTACCGTTCCTGCTCAACCAGCCCACGGACAATCTTGGCCATCTCGGGATGGATCATCGGTTCGCCACCGGGAATGCTGACGATCGGAGCCCCACATTCCTCTGCTGCAGCCCAACACTGCTCAGGCGTGAGCCGCTTATCAAGCACATGATCCGGATATTGAATTTTTCCGCAGCCGGCGCAGGCCAAGTTGCAACGGAATAAGGGCTCCAGCATCAACACGAGCGGATACCGTTTCACCCCGTTCAGCTTTTGGGCGAGCACATACTTCGTAACAGTAGCCATCTGGGAAAGTGGAACAGCCATTCCTCTCTCTTTCTATTTGCCTTCTACCTATATGATGAACAGTTGGGAACCGCAGCTAGACTTGCAGATCGATAACCTCGCGGATTCTAACACTCTCGCACACAGCCGTCAATTTCCCTCTCCCATGAACTCCGCATATATTTCCTGGAAGGCTCAATCGTCAACCAACATTGGCCAGGAATCAATCAATAGTGACATATCCCCGCCCATAGTTGGCGGACATGGGCGAGCAATCTCTATTGGAGGCGCCGAGCGGGGTCGAACCGCTGCATCGCAGTTTTGCAGACTGCTCCCTTAACCACTTGGGTACGGCGCCCCGCGCGCATTATAACGGGCATTGTTCCGATATCTCAACGCAGACTTTTCAGGAGATGCGGAAGAGACGGAGGGAGTTGCGTGACTATCGGTTGGGCAGCACGGGAATTTCTCTTCCGAGAGTCGCAGGTTGATCCGACTGCGAGGTCATCGGTTCCCATCCCTCATTCGAATGGACCGCGACCGTCCCATTCTCTTCGGCGTCCTTTTCCTTGGCCATCAACTCGACCTCTTGAATCAGCGTATCCATCAACTCTTCGATCGGCACCTTTCGGACGAGCTTGCCCTTCTTGAACAGGATACCCTTGCCTTCGCCTCCGGCGATCCCGATATCCGCTTCCTTCCCTTCGCCGATCCCGTTCACTACACAGCCGAGAACCGAAACATTGAGAGGGGTCTTAATATGGCCGAGCTTCTTTTCGAGTTCATTGGCCATTTTTACCACGTCGATTTCGACGCGACCACAAGTGGGACAGGCAATGACGTTGATCCCCCTGTGGCGAAGTTCGAGGGACTTTAAAATTTCGAATCCCACCTTCACTTCTTCGACCGGATCGGCAGCGAGCGACACGCGCAAGGTGTCACCGATCCCTTGCGAGAGTAAATATCCTAGCCCCATGGTGGATTTGACTGCCCCGGTCATCGCCGTTCCTGCCTCGGTAATACCGATGTGCAGCGGATAGTCTGACTGGTGCGCAAACAACCAATAGGCATCGATCGCATGGTGCACATCCGACGCCTTCAACGACACCTTCATGTTCGTGAATCCCACGTCTTCTAGGGCGTGGACGGCATTGAGCGCAGATTCGGCCAAGGCTTCCGGTGACGGCCAGCCGTATTTATCCAGCAATGGCCGCTCGAGTGACCCGCCATTGACGCCGACGCGCAGAGGAATCCCCCGCTCATTCACGGCCTTGATGACTTCTTCAACTTTCCACCAGGCCCCGATGTTGCCGGGATTGATCCTGACGCAGTCCACGATCTCGGCCGCTTTCAAGGCCAGCCGATGGTCGAAATGAATATCCGCAATCAGAGGCACAGTCATCGCCGCTTTGATCTTGGGCAACACCGCCGCCGTTTCGTCGTCCGGCACGGCCACGCGGATCACTTCACACCCTGCAGCTTCCAGCTGGCGAATTTGCTCGATCGTCGCCGCAGTATCACGCGTGTCGGTCGAACACATCGACTGCACGGACACCGGGGCATCTCCGCCGATTTTGACCTTGCCGACTTTAATCTGCCGAGTTTTCCGTCTCGTAATGTGCATCGTGTCTCTTTGCTACCTTCTCTACCTTCGTTTCACGTCTTCAATCAGCTCCCCTGTTCATCTCCGTGCGGCAGCTGATCGGACGATGAAGCAAGGGCAAACTTCTCTCGTGAGGATGCTGGTGTCTTGCCAATTAACTGTTTCACGCTCTGATAGATGCCCTCCGCCGTCAACCCATATCGTTCGCGCAGAAGGTCCTGCGGTCCTTGCTCAATGAACCAATCCGGTAACCCCAGAACCTTAGTCGTCACATCAGTCACACCGGCATCGGACAGGGCTTCGAGAACTGCTGAGCCGAACCCGCCCATCTTGCTGCCCTCCTCAACCGTCACCACGTATCGAACGCGCGTCGCCACCTCGACGATCAAGTCCCGATCCAGAGGCTTGACAAAACGCGCATTCACCACCGCTGTGGAAATACCTTCATCCTCAAGCCGTTTGGCCGCCGTCACCGCCTGCGAGACCGGCACACCGATAGCAAGAATCGCCACCTCCGTGCCATCGCGCAACAACTCGCCCTTCCCGATCGGCAAGGCACTCGGCTGCTGGTCCATGGTCACACCCAGGCTCAACCCGCGCGGATACCGTACCGAGGCAGGCCCGTCATACTGGATGCAGGTCTTCAGCATATGTTGCAATTCATTTTCATCCTTCGGCGCCATGACGACCATGTTTGGCATATGGCGCAGATACGCATAATCGAATGCGCCGTGGTGCGTGGTCCCGTCCTCGGCAACCAGCCCGCCGCGATCGATGCAAAAGGTCACCGGCAGATTCTGCGTGGCCACATCGTGAACCACCTGGTCGTACGCGCGCTGTAAGAAGGTGGCATACATCGCCACCACAGGGCGGAGTCCCTGCGTTGCGAGACCCGCGGCGAATGTCACTGCATGCTGTTCGGCAATCCCTACGTCATAGATCCGGTCCGGAAACTCTTTCTCAAAAATATTAAGGCCGGTCCCCTCACACATTGCAGCAGTGATCGCGACGATCCGCTTATCCGCTCGAGCCAGCTTCACCAACGATTCGATGGCGATCTGCGTATAGGACGGTCGTGCCGCCTTCTTCGCCGGGGCTCCGGTTTCCCGGATAAAAGGCGGGCAGGCATGGAACCACACCGGATTTTTCACAGCAGGCTCATAGCCCAGCCCTTTTTTTGTTATGACATGGAGCAACACCGGCCCCTTGATCTTCAGCACATTGTCCAAGGTAGGCAACAGATGCTCGAAGTTATGTCCGTCAATCGGCCCCACATACTTGAACCCAAGCTCTTCAAAAAGCAGCCCTGGGAGGATCGCTCCCTTGGCCAACTCTTCAGCCCGGCGGGCCCACTTCTGCATATCCGATCCGATATGAGGAATCTTCCCCAACAGTTGCCCTGTTTCCTCCCGCATCTTGCCATAAAACTCTCCGGTGAAAGTCCGGTTCAAATAGGAGGAAATGGCGCCGACGTTCTTCGAAATGGACATTTGATTGTCGTTCAAAATGACCAGGAAGTCTTTTCCCAGCCCTCCGGCATGGTGCAGACCTTCCAGCGTCATCCCTGCCGTCATGGCGCCGTCGCCGACGATGCAGACGACCTTATGTTGCTGCTTCAACTGCTCGCGCGCCTCAACCATACCGTAGGCTGCGGATACACCGGTTCCCGCGTGGCCTGCGTTGAACGTATCGTAGTCGCTCTCTTCGCGTTTGGTGAACCCACTCAGCCCCCCATACTGTCGAAGCGTATGAAACCGCTCCCGACGTCCGGTGAGTAATTTATGCGCATAGGCTTGATTGCTTGTGTCCCATACGATCTTATCCTTGGGGGAATTGAGCAGGTAGTGCAGTGCCACCGTGAGTTCAATCACTCCAAGGTTCGAGGCGAGGTGCCCTCCGACGTTGGATACTACGTCGATAATCTGCTCCCTTAGCTCCTGGCACAAGGCCGGAAACTGTGCCGGTGGCAGCCGCTTCAGATCAGCCGGGCTTTGAACGGTCTTCAAAATCGACATGACATATGCTCCTTTGCGTCTATCCGTACGCCTGTACCAACGAGAATGAGCTGGGCGTAGGTAAGTACTGGCGAAGCCCTGTGGAAGTCAGACGCTCACACTGGCCAGTTTCACATGAGAGTCCCATGATGTCAAGGGGTTAGCAGGCTTTCACCGAATTTCCCACATCTATGACTCGAATCGATGGGTCAACAATGTTGCAAACGTGAAGTCTGCGGCGCTCCCGGTAATGAAATCGAGATTTTCAATCCCGTAGACTTGCCACAAGAGATGTTGCGTGAGACGGTAGCTGAATCCCACGGCCGATTCGGTCACGCCCTTATCCAGTACTCGCGTGCCCACACCGTGGAATGGTGTGGAGTAATAATCGAACTGGGCCGTGACGGAAAGATTCTCCGACCACAGATATTCCACGGCGACAAGCCCGGATATCGTCGGCTGGAGAGGTAACCCCGCAATGCGTCCGGTCGGAATCACTCCATTGAGATTGCCATAGACCACCCATCGACCGGCAAATCCTTTTTCAGCTGCCAGCCCGAACCCGAAGTCCGGGCTGCCACTCCCGAAAAATTCCCTTTCGTTTCCCGTGGGAATTTTGAGCGCCGCACGAACCGACACCGTCGGCATCGATGCAGTCTCTGACAGCAATTGGTACTTGCTCATCACCGTGCTGTCGCCCAATCCAACGGCGCCCTCGCTTCCGCTCGCAATAGTGCTTCCTCCGCGTGAAATGTTGAAGGCGTAGCCGAGTTGGCTCAGCGCTTTCCGAGCCGGCGCCAAGCCGGTTGTTGCCCGTTCAACTGTCTCGATAGACCCTTCCATGAATCCGCCATAGCGATAGAGCACGGGCACTTCCACGGCAAGTTCCCATCGCTCCGTCGCTCCGTACCGGAGAAAGAGACCGGAGCGTAGAGTTTCAAATTTCATCGTTACGCTGGCTTGGGGGGCTTCATCGCGAAACACGCTGGAGGTTTCCGCGAGCTCCAATCGAACATCCAGCACGCCTTTATTCAACACGGCGGCACGATCCCCCGGCATGCTCAGGACCAGCTGCTGCATCGGCTGGAAATTTCTGACAGGGAATGGGCCAAACCCCTCGGCCTGAACCAGTATAGGCTGAATAGAACATAAGATGAGGAGTGCGGTGAGGACGGCTCGATACAATATCATGCCCTGCAAACCTGACGCGACTGCCCATCAATAGGGGAAATCGAGCCCCGCAAAAATGGCGCCCCCTTCCCGACTGTAACCATAGTCGACCCGTCCGACAACATTGGGTCGAACGATACCACGGAATCCAATACCCGGAGTCATGCGGTAATTTCTAAAGGTGACGTCCCTGTAGTCATTGAAAACCTGGCCGGTATCCAAGAACGGTGCAATCTCGAAATCCGCGGTGGTACCGGCAATCTTTGTGCGTACCAGATGGATACGTTCCTCGATACTCAACGCGACGAGATTCTTATCAATGAAACGATCGACGCCGAATCCGCGCAGATTGTTTTGCCCACCTAATGAACTTTGTTCGAAAAAGGGTACTTGATCCCCGATCGTCGCCTGGAGGTCCGCCCGCACGATGAGAATCGCGCGCTTCGATTCACTTGGGAACAGCTTTTTGACTTCGAGTTCATAGCGGGAATAGATCGGATGATCGCCGTTGCGGATATTCTGGTTCAGTTCTGCATAGGCCGTCACGGCCATTCCGTCGGTCGGCGAGATGAGGTTATTCCGCGTATCATAATAGAACGTCGCGCGGTTCCCGAAAATCAGCGTAGTGCCTTGAACGCCGTCTACGGTAGGGAACTCGTCGCCCGTAAATGGAAGATCCGTTGCGCCTGGTGATAGACTCACTTGGCGGAATCGTTGACCAATGGAAATCTGTGTTACCTCATTCACATGAACCCCGAACCGCCAGTTCGCCCGCGTTTCAACATCGGTGTAGTTCGTTTCCGCTGACTCTAACGACTGTTGCCCTAAGCCAAAAAATCGAGACGTAGCATTTTTGAAATACGAAGCCCCGAAGCTCATCGAGTAGCGCCCCTGACTAAAGGCTGGATCGGTGTAACTGAATGTCAGTCTGCGCTCGATCTTCTCCGCGGCCGATGCGATGAGCCGAATTTCTCGTCCCCCTGGCTCGTAGTGAAATAGATTGATCGCTCCGCGCATCCCGACAATGGAATTGTGAATGAGCATCGGAGCGACGAGGTTCTTGAGCTCTCCATCAGAGTCGGTCTTCAGAATCGGGACAATCAACCCTACATCATTCCCATCGTTCTTGCTGGTGGACACGGCAGGAATCGGGAAATACTGGACATCGGCTCCCGCATGTTCCGGCCGCGCGATGACACACGCCGCTAGGAACACGAGGACAACGGCGATGAGGCCAGGCAGGTTTGTCATAAAATTCCCGGAGAGATTTACGGGGCTTTAATCTTGTCGGATTTCTTGCGAAGCTGATCGAGCAAATCAGCGAAGGTGGAAGTACGAAGGATACTCTTGAATTGATCCTTGTAGTTACGGACGAGGCTGGTACCGTCTACCACGACATCGTAGACCCGCCAGACTGAACCTTTATTGAGCAAACGATAGTCGAGCGGAATTTCTGTTTTCCCGGTCAGCACTTTGGTCCGCACTTCGGCAAAGTCATTTTCCGTCCGTTCATTGATATATTTCACGCCTTCGCCGGTATAGGCCTCGACCTTGTCGGCATACAAATTCACCAACAATGTTTGGAAGAGTGCGACAAACTCTTCCTTTTCCTTTTCCGACAAATTCTTCCAGGGTGCGCCTTCTGAGATACTCAGCGTGCGGAGTGACATTTCTTGATAGTCGAATCGTTCGCCGACGACCTTTTCTAGCAACTTCCGGCGCTGTTCTGACTTCCCCGGCTGTTTCAAATCCTTATCCTGTATGATCCTAAGCACTTCGTCGATGGTACTCTTCATCGCGTCGGTTGCTTCTCCTGCTCGAGCGTCCTGCACAACTAAACCCCATGAACACATCAGCATCAGTCCCACCGCACAGAGGAGTTTCGCGAACTTCCCGATCATCGTACCTCCTTGAGTCAACATGGCCGTGTTCTTCTCCCCAAATTCTTGGGCGGTACCACCCCGCGTTAACGGTCAGTTCACTTTGCCATGAACATACTGACTCACCAGTTCCTCCAGATCGAGGCCCGACTCGGTATCGCGTATCGTACCCCCCGGCTTGAGCAGATCGCCGCCCCCTCCGGGAGTCAGGGCCAAGAATTTCTCTCCAATGATGCCCCGCGTCTTGATGGATGCAATGGTGTCCGTATAGAGCTTGACGGTGTTATTGACCGCCAGTTTCACCTTCGCACGATCCTCAATGAGTGTAATCCCTCGGACCCTGCCGACTTCGACACCCGCGATTTCAACCGTCGAGCCCGGCTTGAGCCCCGAGGCGCTGTTGAACTGCGCCTCGACTTCGTAGACACTGCCGCCGACCAACTCGAGTTTCCCCAGCTTGATCGACAGATACCCGAGACACACCAGGCCGATGAACACGAACACGCCGACCACCAGCTCCAACTTGGTTTTTTCCATCTTCCGTACTCCCCTCTCACCCAACGAGTGATCCAGGCAGCGCTACAGCCCCACCGACGGAAATGAATTCGAGGATCTCCGGATCGGCGGTCTGCTGGAACTCAGCGGCTGTGGCCATCAACGCAATCTTGCCTTTCCGAAGCATCGCCACCCAATCGGAAATCCCGAAGATCTCCGGAATTTCATGGCTGACCATGACAGCCGTAAAGCCTAATCGTCGGTGCATCGTGACAATCAAATCGTGGATCGATTTCGCCATTAACGGATCCAACCCCGTTGTCGGCTCATCGAAGAGGATAATCGCCGGTTCCATGACCAATGCGCGAGCCAATCCAGCGCGCTTTCGCATGCCACCGCTCAACTCGGCGGGAAACTTGTGCCCCATCCCCGCCAACCCGACTTCCTCCAGCTTCTCCTCGACCCGTCGCCCCACCTCCGGACCCTTCATGCGCAACTTCTCCCGCAACGGAAACGCCACATTTTCGAAGACCGAAAGCGAATCGAACAACGCAGCGCCCTGAAAAAGCATCGCGAATTGTTTCCGCACATCGTTCAAGGGTGTGCCAGACAGCCGAGAGATCTCCACGTTGCCGACCCATACCTCGCCACGATCCGGCTGCATGAGCCCGATCATGTGCTTGAGGAGCACGCTCTTGCCCTCTCCGCTGCGGCCGATAATGGTCGTGAGCTTGCCGACAGGAATCGAGAGATCGACGCCTTGCAGCACCGGCTGCCCACCCAACTTCTTTTCGACGCCGACCAGCTTGATCATCTTCTTCTAGTGCCGAGTGCTGAGGCTGCGAACCGAGTTTCCGTCATCGCTCAGCACTCTATAAGAGCACCGAGGTCAAAACATAGTCTCCTACCAGAATGAGCACTGACGACAAGACCACCGCCTCCGTTGTCGCACTCCCAAGTCCCTCGGCGCTTTGCCTCGTATAGAAGCCTTTATAGCAACAGACCCAACTGACGATCAGTCCAAAGCAGATCGACTTGAGAATGCCGCCGTAGACGTCTTTCCATTCCACAGCCGATTCGACCGAATTCCAATAGGCTCCTTCGCTCACTCCCAACAAATCCACTCCGACGAGGGAGCCGCCATAGATACCGACCACATCGAATAGAGCTACGAGCAACGGTACCCCGAGTATGCCGGCCACCAGTTTCGGTGCGATCAGATATTGCCGCGGATTGATCGCCATGGTATCGAGCGCATCGATCTGCTCCGTGATCCGCATGATGCCGATCTCAGCGGTCATGGCTGATCCCGCCCGCGCGGTTACCATCAGGGCAGCCAACACCGGCCCCAGTTCACGAATCATGCTCAACGCCACCGCTGCGCCCAGCAAGCCCTCAGAACCAAATTTCCGTAAGCTGTAATAGCCTTGAAGTGCCAGCACCATCCCTGTAAACCCGGCGGTGAGCACGACGACAAACGTGGATCGATACCCGATAAAGTGGAGCTGTTTCATGATTTGATGGAATCGAAACGGAGGCCGCATCAGCCAGGCGAACGCCGACAACACAAACAGCAGCATGCGGCCCATCTCCTGTACGCGCATGACAGCCCACGCACCCAGCTGTTCAATCACGTTCGTCATCGCTTACCCGGGTCGTTGAAGAGATTTATCGCTTGTCTCCGCATAGCGCTGAAACCATTCCGTCAACCGATCCGCTGCCACCCGACTCTGCTTTCGCAGCCGATTCAGCCCCGCGACGCTGGAGGGGGAGTTGGCAAGCGTCCGCATGCCTTTGACCCAGCCAGTGGGCCTGAGAAACAGATTGAAGTCAAGAGGAAGGTCTTCATCCACCAGATCGGAAACTGTCCGCACAATCGCCATCGGCAGGACTCGTTCCTGCGCGAGCTCCGCCAGCGCGGCACTTTCCATATCGAGCCCGGTCGCGTCGGTCAGACGCCGCAATCGGCGCTTCTCCTCCGCCTGCCATACCACGGTACCCGATGATACGACTGTTCCGACCCGCGCGACCAGACCCGCATTCTGCGCCACGAGGAGAACACCTGCTCGTACAGCGCCGTCGCAGAGCACACGATTATCCCCCATCGTCCAGGTTCCCTCGCCATGCACAGAAGCCACCGCTGTGCCGACAAGAAGATCTCCCACCTGAGCCGGTACGAGCGCGCAGGCAAAACCCGTGGACATGACCAGCGACATGGGCTGTGCCTCCAATACCTTTCCCGCGATAGTGCCGGCCGCAGCGGGACCGACGCCGGTTTGGATGAGCCAATACGTGCGATTCCCTTGCTGACCAATATGGCAGCGGACGCCGGCGATGGTCGCAACACGATCCGTTCCGAGCCCACGCCGAACGGCCTGGAGTTCCCAGCGAGTCGCGGCAAAAATGGCGATGGGGTTCACCGAAGACCCTGAGAGGGGTTGCCATGCGCCAACGAATGACGCCGGCGGAGTATTCAACGATTGGCTCGATGACACCCGGATGCGAGTACCTGCTGACGCACTTCGTCAGCCCGCATTTTCCCGCGCGTCCGTAGATTCCGATACATAGCCAAGGCCCACAATGGAAAGTATTGGCAGTACCAATGGTAACGGAGATAAAACACCCGAGGAAATCCAGTGCCAGTGTGGCGAACCTCTTCCCACGACCCATCCTTCATTTGGTGACGGACAAGGTATTGGACGCCGCGAGCGACGCTAAAAGCATCGGTCATCCCCGCCGACATGAGTCCCATGATAGCCCAGGCCGTTTGAGAAGGCGTACTATCTCCTTTTCCGCTCCACTCAGGGTCGCCGTAAGACAGGCATGACTCGCCCCACCCGCCATCGGGATTCTGCTTCGACTCAAGCCAGGCGACTGCACGGCAAATGGAGGGCTCTGAGAGATCCACTCCGATCGCACGGAGACCGGCCAGTACGGACCAGGTGCCATAAATATAATTGACGCCCCACCGGCCGTACCAACTCCCGTCGACCTCCTGCTCTCGCTTGAGGAACCGGAGGGCCGGCGCAACGGCGGGGTGCGTCTGATCGTAGCCCAACGCCGCAAGCATCTCGAGGCAGCGTCCGGTCAAGTCGGACGTACTCGGGTCGAGTAAGGCATGGTGGTCGGCAAATGGAATATAGTTGAACACGATACGATTGTTGTCCTTGTCGTAGGCACCCCACCCGCCATCGGATCCCTGCATGGCGAGTACCCAATTCGTTCCGCGCCGGATGGATTCTTGCCTCTCGGTGGTCTGAGCCATCCGAACTTTAGACAGCGCCATCAACACAACCGCCGAGTCATCCACATCGGGATAGAACTCGTTCTCGAACTGGAAGTACCAGCCTCCCGGTTCCGCATCGGGAGACGAGAACTTCCAATCGCCAACCGTTTTCGTTTGGCGAGAGACCAGGTATGCGCTTGCTTTCTGGAGAGATGGATGGTCCTGCGGCATCCCGGTTTCGATGAGAGCGTTCATGAGCAACGCCGTATCCCAGATTGGAGAGTAACAGGGCTGAAGATGCAACGCTTCGACGCGCTGCTCGCCGATCGATACCGTGCCATAGACTTCCAGCGATTCGATCTCGTGGAGCGCCTTCCGCACCAATGGGTCGTCGACCTGATAGCCGAGGCAGCGGAGGGCCACGATCGAATTCGCCATGGCCGGATAAATCGCTCCCAGCCCACCGCTACCTTTGATGTGTTCCAACATCCAGGTGGCAGCTCTTTGCAAGGCCTTTTCCCGCAGCCAACTCAGTGGCATCCGGTCGTACAGTTTCAGGACCCTGTCCAGCTGGACGAAGAAATTATGCGGTGTGAACCACCGTTGATCCTTATTGAAGGGCGGCACGTCACGATAACGAACCTGTGATCGAGGCGAGACATAGAGCTCCTCGATACCCTGCTCCCGAGCAATACGGCAAACAGGCTGATTTGCGAACACGACCAGCAAGGGGATCAACACGGCACGAGACCAATAGGAGATCGCATAGATACTGAAATAGAACCGCCTCGGCAGGAGCATGATCTCAGGCGGCATGCTCGGGACGCCCTTCCAATCGTATTGCTCGAACAGCGCTAAAGTGATCTTTGTGAACACGTTCACGCACACGACGCCGCCCATCGCAAGAATACGGTCACGAGCCCGAAGCATGAAAGGCTCGTCTGCCGAAATGCCGCTCAACTTCAAGGCGAAATAGGCTTTCACTGAAGCACTGATCTCCGAGGATCCTCCGTAGAAAATCGGCCAGCCGCCATCGGGCAATTGCATGGCACGGAGATAGCGGATTGCCTTGCGCTCGCGTTCGGGATCGACCCGATCAAGAAACCGGCGCAGCAAGAGGTATTCGGCAGTCAACGTCGTATCGGCTTCAAGCTCTGCAACCCAATACCCTTCTGATGCATGTTGCTTGGACAACAACCAGGCTTGACTACGCCGGACCGCGTCGTCGAGCGCATCCACTTGACTAATCGAATGCCCGGTAGGGCGACGTGTTGTCGAATCGATCGACGACGAGAGTACGGACTTGTCCGAGACCAGACGCAGAGGAGGAACGTTGGATGGCTCGGTCGCCAACTCTAGCTTCTCCGAAACGGAGACGAAGAAGCTATCGGATAGACGATCCAGAAGCGTTCGAATCAGCTTCATTGTATCGGTCTGTAGAACACTAGTGGGTGGATGAGGCAACGCGGGTCACTCGCTTTGCCCCCATAACAGGTTCGAGCTACAAGCGACAGGCTCATAGATCTTCCTACGTTCGGGTATATAGCAGACCCCCTGCTCTGACGTCAAGAAATCAAACTACAGAAGTCCTCTGAACTACGAACGTTTTAGCCTGTCTACCCTGGTTAGGCTGGCTGTAAATTACCCAATCTCACTGAGAGGATTTTTGAGATGCCCGGCTCTTCCATGGTGACTCCAAACAACGAATCTGCAATGGCCATCGTCTGCTTACTGTGGGTGATAACCATGAATTGCGCGCCTTCGGAGAGGTCATGCAAGACGGCGGTAAAGCGCCCGATGTTCTCTTCGTCGAGCGGCGCGTCGATTTCGTCGAGAATACAGAACGGCGTCGGTCTGATCAAGAAGCTCGCGAAGAGCAACGCCATCGCCGTTAGGGTCTTCTCACCGCCCGAGAGCATAGTGATACTCTTTAAGCGTTTGCCAGGTGGTTGCACCACGATATCGACTCCCGGTTCCTGCGGTCCACCCCCCCCTTCTGCCGCCTCATCCACCTGCGCCTCGACCAGCTGTAGTTCGGCCCGACCACCGGGGAAGAACTTGACGAATACCTCACTGAATTTCTGTTGGAGCTCGGCAAAAGTACCGGCAAACATGTCTTTCGTGGTGCGGTTGATACGCTGAATGATTTCTTTGAGCGAGCCGATGGACGTGGAGAGATCTTGTTCTTGCGTCGTCAGGAATCGATACCGTTCATCCAACTCCTGATGTTCGTGAATAGCCGCCAAATTGATCGGTCCCATGCGATCGAGTTTCTCACGAATTCTCTGAAGTTGCTCCCGTAACGCCACCTCATCGATTGCTGGCAGCTCTGTCGGGATCGACTCCTTCCCGAGAGACAGCTGGTCGGATGCCATCTCCACGACCGGTGCATTGAACAGCGGCGCGAGATCGACCTGGTACGTTCCCAAGAGCGTGGATTCGACGGTCCCCAATTGCATCCGAACTTCCGCCTTCTTGACCTCCACCGCCATGCGGGATTCGCGAAGAGAAGACACCGCGCGACGAACATCCTCAAGCCGGGCATCGAGCTGGTCAGCCGCCGCCATGTCCTGCGCCTGTGCTTCTTGAAGTTCGACCAACCGAGCCTTTGTCTGAACTGCGGATTCACCGAATTCTCGACAACGGGCCTCTTGGCCCTCACGTTCAATCCGACTCTCTTCGATCGAGGCCGTGAGCCCTTCGACATGTCGCATTAACGTCTCAATACGTACGGTCGCATCTTGTTGCTGCTGCTGAATCCGCTGGAGTTCATGACGACGGTGCTCACGGGTGGTCCGGATTTCCTGCGCCACCAATTGCGCTTCCGTGAATCGCTGCTGGAGCCCCTGCATATCGTGATCGAACTGTCCCACCCGTTCTCGCACACGACTGAGCCCCGCCTCCTGGGCGGCCTTCTCCGCCATCCACTGTGCAAGCTGCGCTTCGCCGGAGCGCATGTCATGATTGAGCCGCTGCGCTTCCGCCAAGCTTCGTTGCGCATCACTCGTCAATGTATCGATCCGCTGGGTCAGATCTCTCAACACATGCTGGAGTCCGGCATCGTCTTTCCGCAATGAGAGCCCCTGCATTTCAGCGTCACGCAGCGACTCCACGACTTGCCGGCTCTGCTGGCGCAACTCCTGTCCCTGCGCCAGCAATCGTTCCCGCCGTTGCTTCCCTTCTTCGACGCATCGCGTCAGCGAGACGGTCTGGTCTTCCAAGTGAAGCACTTCTCGGCGACGTTGCAGCAAGCCTCCCGTTTCACTGACTTGCCCACCGGTGACGACCCCGGCCGCATCCAAGATCTCTCCTGCACGCGTTACGAGGATGGGCCCATCGGGCGCTGCGAAAGGCTGCTGTTCCCACAACACTGTGGCATCCCTGAGGGTTTCGACAAACACCATTCGGTCGAAGAGATAGTCGCGGGCCGTTTCACGATGCCCTTCCACCTGGATCACATCCACCGCACGTCCGACCACACCGGGCCGAGCCTCCATCGCGGGCCACCACGGGCGAGAGGCCGTATCCCGAAACGTCCAGCGCGGTTGCTGCGGAATGAACGTACCCCGCCCGAGATCTTTCCCTTTGAGAAACTCAATCGCCTCGCAAGCGGCTGCGGGATTATCGACGAACCATCCTCTGACCCGTTCGCCCAAAATCGCTTCCACCGCGCGGTCCCATCCGGGAGGCACGACCAACCACTCGGCAACAGCGTCTCGAACCCCGGTACAGGCTTTGAGCGTAGTCGATTCTTCGTGGCCGCGCCGCCCATAACCCATATCTTCCTGCAGCACGCCCTGCAACGCTTTGAGATGAGAATCCACCGCGGCCAATTCCTCCGACTGACGAAATACCAGTTGGTCGACTTCTGTTAACTCGGCCGACAGGCGCTCGCCCACTTCCTCGACACCCTTCTCCTGCAGACGTAGATCGGCCACCAATCGTTCCGCGTCGTGGGAGGCCTGTTGGAGTGCTTGGCGTTTGTCCGTTGTCATTACATGCTGGAGACGGAAATCTTCCTGCTCACGAGCCAGCCGGCCTTCATGATCCGCCGTCTCTTGCATGCGAGCGGCTAGTTGCACCAGGGTTTGTTCAGTATTCGCGACCAATACTGCCAGGTTAAGGACGTCTAGCCGCCCTCGTTCCTCTTCAGCCACCGCAGCGGCTCGCTGCTGAACCAATTCTTTCATCTCCCGATCGAGCATTGCGAACACCTGCTCCCGCTCCGCACATTCACGCTCAAGCGCACCCAGCGCACCCTCGAGGACCGCAATTTCTGCCTCGCCCTGCTGCTGATCCTGAGTGAGACGCTCGAGTTCCTGCCCTCCCTGACTCCGCTGCTGCGCATAGAGTTCTCCACGATTGCGCTCGACTTCTGCAGCCGTCAGTGCCCGCGCCTGTTGCTGTTCAATCTTCGACAGTTCCTCGCGCCGCTGCCCAATCGCTTCGTTCGCTATGGCATTCGCGAGCTTGATCCGCTCAAGCTCCGCGGTCAAACGCGCCAGCTCTGAGGACTGCTCCAACTCGTGTTCTCCCAACGTCTGTAACTCCGACTCCACCCCTTTGATCGTGGCTCGGAGGACACGGTATTCGTTGGTAAGCAACTGAATCTCCAACGACTTGGCTTCTTGGTGCAACGTCTGATAGGACCGCGCCTGCCGCGCTTGGCGATCGAGAGAATTCAACTGCTTTTTCACCTCGGCAATGATGTCCCGTACCCGCAAGAGATTTTGCTGCGTCGCGTCCAGCTTGCGCAGCGCTTCGGCTTTCTGCTTCTTGTAGCGAACGATGCCGGCGGTTTCTTCAATCAACTCGCGTCTATCTTGCGGTGAAGCGTTCAGGATCTGATCGATTTGCCCCTGCGCGATGACCGTATGCCCTTTTGTTCCGGCCCTGGTATCCAGCAGAATGCTCCGGACATCTTTCAACCGGCAGACTGTTTTATTGATGAGGTATTCGCTCTCGCCATTTCGGTACAGGCGGCGCGTAAGCATGAGGTCCTGGTACTCCGCCAGTTGGCTCGAAAGACCGGAGAGGGGATCCACAGTGATCCGATCCAGCCCGCTGATCACGAGCGACACTTCGGCCATGCCGAGAGGTTTCCGCATCTCGGTTCCGTTAAAGATCACATCTTCCATCTTGTCGCTACGCAGCGCCTTCGTGCTCTGCTCGCCGAATACCCAAAGAATCGCATCGACGACATTACTTTTGCCGCTCCCGTTCGGCCCCACAATGGCGGTAACGCCATCGGGGAATTCGATCCGGGCTTCCACGAACGACTTAAACCCCACCATTTCAAGTGATTTCAAATACATCGGCGACTCCTTCGATAGCCTGTCAGGAGAACTCACATGGAAAAACTCCCTGGTTGTGTAGCACAGAGCTAGGGGGAAAATCAAAGAAAAATACTGCCGGTGGTAGAGACAAGGAGAGAGACCTACAACATTTTGGAGTGGAACGGTGGCGAGGGATGCGGCTATCCCACCTGAGCCCCAACAGATTTGTTGGAGGACTCAATGGCGATCAATTCCTTAGGGAGAAGGAACTCCACGTCTTCTTCGATCACCGTCAAGTCTTGGACCTCTGCGGTCCCAAACGTCTTGAGGTATGTTACCACCTCTTCAACCAGAACCTCGGGCGCTGAAGCGCCGGCGGTAATCCCGACCGCTTGCACGTTTGTGAGCCAGGTTGGATTGATGTCGGACGCGGCATCGATCAAGTAGGACGCAATTCCGCACTGCTCTCCCAACTCACGGAGACGGTTGGAGTTTGAGCTATTCGGGGAGCCGATGACAAGAATGACGTCCACCAGCTTGGAAAGCTCTTTCACCGCATTCTGGCGGTTCTGCGTCGCGTAGCAAATATCCTCCTGATGCGGCCCCTTGATGTGCGGAAACCGTTTATGGAGTGCGCCGACGATATCCCGGCACTCATCGACGCTCAGCGTAGTTTGTGTGACGTACGAGAGATCATGAACGTTATCAACCTGCAGTTTCTCGACATCGGCTACAGAGGACACCAGATGGAACTTGTCCGGGATCTGTCCGAGCGTCCCGATCACTTCGGGATGGCCGGCATGGCCGATTAGAATGAGATCGTACCCCTGCGTATAGTCGCGGTTGACCTCGTTATGCACTTTGATGACCAACGGACAGGTGGCATCGATCACATGTAGCCGCCTCCGATTCGCTTCGTCCCAAACTGACTTGGCGACCCCATGGGCACTGAAGATCACGACCGAACCTTCCGGCACTTCTCCCAACTCCTCCACAAACACAGCACCCTTGGTGCGGAGTGAGTTCACGACATGTCGGCTATGGACGATTTCATGTCGGACATAAATGGGCGCCCCATATTTCTTCAGCGAGAGATCAACGATATCGATCGCCCGATCGACTCCAGCACAAAACCCTCGTGGATTGGCGAGGTAGATCTTCATAGCCGCCCCTTTCTCCTGAACTCAATGCAGCCAGGCTACGTTCCTGGCCGCAGACTCACAGATCACTGGCGTCCACCTTACGTCAGAGCAGCGGGTCCCGTCAACACAATTGGCCCGCGCTTCTCTGACCTGCCCGTCTTGACACAATGCTTTCTCCCTCGTAGGCTCTCACGACCAACTATGCCAAACCCCGCACGAAAAAAAATCCTCATCGTTGAAGACGAGCACGACATTCTCCAGCTGATCAAACTGTATTTGGAGAAGGAAGGCTATCAAACCGTTTCGGCCAAGACCGGTATGGACGGCCTCCGGCAAGCAAAGCAGGAGAAGCCCGATTTGGTCGTCCTCGATTTGATGCTGCCCGAGATCGACGGCTTCGAGGTCTGCAAACGCCTTCGATCAGCTCCGGCAACTGCGATGCTTCCCATCATCATGTTGACCGCCAAAGCCGAGGAATCGGACACCATCATCGGCCTGGAGCTGGGAGCCGACGACTACATCACCAAACCATTTAGCCCCAAGACCCTGGTTGCCCGCATCAAGGCCCTCTTTCGACGGCTTGAACAGAAACCGGACGATACCCCGTCCCAATATCGCTATGGCAATCTCGTCATGGATCTCGCACGGCATGAAGTCACCGTGAAAAAGGTGGAGATCCCACTCACAGCGAAAGAATTCGGCCTGCTCGAGCATCTCTTGCGCAATCCCGGCAGAGTCCTCACAAGAGACATGCTCCTCAATACTGTCTGGGGGTACGATTACTACGGAACAACGCGGACGGTCGACGTCCACATCCGAAGACTCAAGCAGAAACTTCCCTCGCTCAATGAGGCGATTATTTCGGTCAAATCCCTGGGGTATAAGCTCAAAGAGTTGGATCATTCGGCATGACCCTCTCCATCCGATGGAAGGTCACGATCGGAACCCTGCTGGTTCTCGCCTGTGGGCTCCTCATCGCCCGCACCCTGGCGATTCGCTCCCTTGAACAACAAGAAATCGTCCAATCGGGCCAGATACTGGAGGCTAGAACCAGTCTCGTCGCGTACGGGCTGCAGCCGTTTCTGATTCAACCCGGGGCGCTGGCTTCAACCCCACAATTACAGGCCGTTGTACGAGATCTTAGCGCGCGGGCCCTCGCACGGGTGACTGTCATCGCTCAGGACGGGCGGGTATTGGCCGACAGCGCCGTCTTGGATAGCATCCTCGCCACGCTTGAAAACCAGCGGGAGCGACCGGAAATGCAGCAGGCCCTTGCCACCGGGCGGGGAACGTATCTCCACACAAGTCACCCCACTGGTGAACGCACGTTATATTTAGCCGTCGGTCTAAGCAGCGCGAACCAGGCGACGTCCACCATCTTCTTGAGGCTGGGGTTACCGATGACGACGTTCGATCGAGACGTGACCAAGTTACACCGAGACTTGGCCGTCGCCTTCGGGATTGCTTTCTTGATTGCCATCCCGCTGAGTGTGTGGCTCGCTCACAGCATCACGAAACCCCTGTCCGATATTGCGATTGCCGCGCAGCAGTTGGCGAAGGGGGACCATGCGGTCCGTATCAGGACCGGATCGCGGGATGAAGTCGGCCTCTTGGCCGACACGCTCAACCACATGACGGACCAACTGAGAATCAAGATCGAGGAACTCTCCGAAGATCGGTCCCAGCTCTTGGCCATGCTGACTTCGATGGTCGAAGGCGTGATGGTCCTGGACCGTCGAGGCCGCGTGTTGCAAATTAACCCCGCGCTTGAACGGATGTTCGGTGTCACCAGGATGGAAGCGCGGGGACACCCCTGTTCCGATGTCTTCCGGCACCCTCAGTTGGATACGCTAGTCTCAACGGTCCTGACAAAACGAATGAGTGATGAAGATGAAATTCTTCTCCACCCGAGTGGTCGCCGTCTTCATATCGAGGCTTCAATCACTGAATCCGACCGAGAGAACGACGCGAGCGTGGTGCTGGTCTTTCACGACATGACAGAATTACGCCGCCTGGAACTTATCCGGAAAGATTTCGTCGCCAACGTGTCCCACGAACTGAGGACTCCGCTCACGTCGATCAAGGGGTATATCGAAGCCTTGCTCGATGGCGCCAAAGACGATCCTGAGACCAGCGCAAAATTTCTCGATATCATTCTCAAGCAAAGCGACCGGCTGAACCTGATTCTGGAAGACCTCCTCCAGCTGTCGAAGATCGAATCTGGGCAGGTCCAGTTCAAGCGAGAGCCGCTTCATATCCAGAGTGTCATCGAACGAACGCTGGCCATGATCAAGCCCATAGCAGACAAGAAGGGACACCGGCTTATCTCCTTCGTAGAGAACCATCTGCCTGACGTACTCGGCGATGAAGACCGGCTGATACAAATTCTGTCCAACCTGCTCGATAATGCCGTCAAATACACCCCCGAGAAAGGGACCATTACCGTAGCGGCCCACCCGGTGTCTGAAGATGCCGAACAGCCTGCAATACCCACGGCTGTGGAACTGAGCGTGACCGATACCGGCATGGGAATTCCTGAAATGGATCGCCCCCGTGTATTCGAACGATTCTATCGAGTCGATAAAGCCCGCTCGCGTGAGTTAGGTGGAACAGGACTCGGGTTGGCGATCGTCAGGCATATCGTCGAGGGTCTTGGCGGGCGAGTATGGGTCGAAGCGAACGCTCCGACCGGCAGCCGTTTTGTCGTCCGGCTACCAGTTCAACAGACCGGTCACCCAACCGGCTGACGGATGTGGAACAAGCGAGACGGGCGAGACTAGCGGGAAAAGCGCGCGCGGCGAGGACAGCGATCTACGCGTCACGCGAGTCGCGCTCATGTCACCACCGAACCAACCCTGCTGCCCACGTCACACCACCGCCAAAACTTCCCAACAAAACGATGTCGTGGGGCATAATTTTTCCCGAGCGGACTGCATGGTCGAGCGCGATCGGCAATGACGCCGACGACGTATTGCCATAGCGGCCGATCACGGAACAGACCCGTTCCGGTGAGATCCCAAGCCGCTTCGTGAGTTGATCGAGAATCCGCCCGTTGGCTTGGTGCAATACCAACTGCGCGATATCGCGTACATCGACACCAAACTCTTTCACGATCTCACGGATAACCTGATCCAATCGCTTGACCGCTAGTCGAAAGAGCGGCGCCCCTTGCATCCGCAACGTATGACTCTTCGCCTCGACCGTTCCCGGCGTCGTCGGCCGCCGCGATCCGCCTGCGAGAATTGTAATCAAGCCATGCTGGGCGCCGTCCGCGTGGAGACGGAGCCCCAAGAGCCCTCGACTCGGCTGGCCTAAGTCCGGCTCGGCCCGCAATACGACCGCACCGGCGCCGTCACCGAACAAGAGAGCTGTATCACCATCGGCGGGATCGACGGAACGAGACTTCACTTCCGCTGCCACCACTAAACACGTCTTGACCTGCCCACTCCGAATCATGGCATCGGCCATCGAAAGTCCATAGAGAAAGCCCGAACAGGATGCCGACACGTCGAATGCCGCTATCTTAGGACACCCGAGCATTCGCTGAACATGGCAGGCGGTAGATGGAAAGACCGTATCGGGAGAGGTCGTCGAGAGTATAATCGCCCCCAGCTGAGACACCGGGAGTCCGGCAGCCTCAAGCGCCGATCGAGCTGCTTCCGCCGCAAGATCAGAAGATGCTTGGGACGAAGCAGCCCTGCGCCGCTCCTGAATTCCTGTCAAGCGAGAGACAGCCGTCGCCTCGATGCCCAACGAAGCTCCCACCTCACGATTCGACACAACTCGTTGAGGAAGGTATGAGCCCGTTCCGATAATTCTCGTCCGTATCATATGTTGTCTGAAGATTGTGTGGTTCGCTGCAAGATCGGCGGGATTATAGCAGGATGCTGAAAAAGTTCGCCAGCAGGGGACTCACCGGGCCATCTTGAAGGCAACGTAAACAAGCAAGTTTGGAGATCTACCATCTTTGGTCACTCGCTGCGGCCTTGTTTGGGACAAGACGCGTCTCGGCGCCGAGGCGGAGCGGGTAAGAAGTCTGGAATTTTTGAGCATCCTGCGGGGTGTGGTGCTCATATCCCAGACTTCCAGGCCATCGAAGTTTTGGTATGCCGAACTGGTGTTCCCCGCGGCCTGATAATCCGAGCTCCACAGGGGTCAACTGAATGGCGTCGGAACCTTGCATTCAGTCGGAGCTCCTGCTACATTTTTGGGCAGGAATGGCACGCTTTCCCTCTATCTCGACTCCCGCGCTACGAATGACAGTGGCCGTCGGCCTCTGTGTCACAGCATTCTGTGTCATCACCGCCTGCTCCAGTACCCCCCAAAAACAGGAGACCGCGAAGAAAGTCCTACGCGGCACCGACGAACAGATTTTCATAGGTGATTCGATCAAAAAAAACTACGATCCTAACGTGATCATGAAGCGCGGAGAGGCGTATTTCGATAAAGAGGAGTATGCAGAAGCCATTGTCGAGTATACCCATTTCCTCGAACTCCACCGCACCCACATCCTGGCCTCCTATGCGGTGTTCCGCATCGGAGAAAGCCAGATGAAACTGACCAAGGGAATCCAGCGTGATCCAAGCCCGATTCAGAAAGCGCTAGAAGCCTTTGAAAAGCTGCGGAAAGACTTTCCAGGAAGCCGGTATGACGGCCCAGCGCTCCAGAAGATCCAAGAATGCCACGACCTTATGGCGCAGACGCATCTCTTCGTGGGGCAATTCTATTATCGGCGGGGTTCATTTCTCGCTGCCGCCCATCGCTTCCAGCAAATCATGAAACTATACCCCGACAAGGCCGTCGCGCCCGATGCTCTGTACTTTCTGGCGCTGAGTTACCACGACCTGGGTGCGAACGATTGGGCCAGCGAACAGCTGACACTGTTGGCAGAAAAATATCCCGGCAGTGCGCATTCCAGCGAAGCTAAGAGCCTACTCGCAAAAATTGGAGGGGAGAAACCTGCACCGGTACTGGCCAAAAATGCCGAATCAACACCCTCCTCCCCTTCGTCGGCTGCGTCTGCATCGAGACATCAGCCGAGTCTTGCCGCTGGGTTGATCGTCTCTGACCCGGCTGGATCGTTCCGCCTTCCTTCCGCTTCGGCATTTGGCCAGTCCTTTGTCAGTTGCCGCCTGGGCGCCTGGTGTTGACCTAGCGGGCAGGATGCTGAAAAAGCCCGCCAGCTTCGTTCTCATCTCGCAAGAATCCTCAACGTACTCCAGAGAGTACGCTTCCGGTTCTTGCTTCGCCTGCGGCCTTGCTGGACGTCCTTTTTGAGCATCCTGCGAGATCTCTCCCGTTGCCCCATCTGTGCGCAGGCCAGTGAATTTTCACCGTGGCACGATGGTTTTCCCGCAGCCTGCCGGAGCACCATCGAAGCTGTCAGTATTCAGCTGCCAGCAAGCACTCGTGCCGAAACAACTTCTTGGTTATCTCTTCAGGCTGAAAGCTGATCACTGAAAGTCATTGGTGGACTCAACGCAGCTGCAGGGCTTCGAGCAGGAGTTCACTGGTGGAGGACTTCACAATTCCCTTGGCCCGCGGGATGAAGGACTGATACGTTTCTTTCCCCTGTAGCACTTCGCAGTAGAGCTGAACGACCTCTCGGTAGGGACTCAATAACCTGTAACAGAGGCGCGGGAACGTGTAGACGATGTCGGCAAGACGCGAAGCAATTCGAAACTCAGAATACAACTGCTCTCTGACTGCCAATTCGTAGTCCCATAAACTCTTGGTCCGATCGTGCCGCTGATTGAGGACAGTCATCGCGGCCAGCTTGCCGGAACGGACGGCGTAGTATATACCCTCGCCAAACAATGGATCGACAAGGTGCCCGGCATCGCCTACCAACATGGCTTGGCCATTCACAAGGTCGTCCAGTCCCGGTTCCGGACTTAGTTCGGCCCTGCTAAACAGGGGTAACGGATGGCCAATCGGCTTGGGCACATCCAAACCCGCCAGGCCTTTTTCTCCCCCAACGAATCGATCGAAGGTTTTTTTGAGGCTCGCCGGTCTGCTCTGAAACTCCCCCACACCGACCGACAACCGCCCCTGCTTGGGAAAGACCCAGGCATATCCCTTCGAGCAGACGCCGATGTCGATCACGGCTTTGCCCATGGCCTGATACTGCGTCCCCGGTCCAAGTTCGATCTCGCTCTCTAACGTCGGTATGCAGCGTTGCCGCCGGTCGGGGAAAAGATGCCGCGCGACCTGGCTGTTCGCGCCGTCGGCGCCGATCAAGACCTTTCCATGATAGCACCCGCGATCGGTTGTCACCTCGACACCTCCCGGCACGTGACGGAGCGACTGCGGGTGTTCCCCTTCGTGAATTTCCGTACCGACGCGTCGGGCCTGTTGAACCAGATGATGATCGAACCGATCGCGCATGACCATATAGGCGATTGGACTGGGCGATTCGATCATGACGGATTCCTCACCCCGGTACAAAAACTGAAATCCGAAGATGGTGTCTTC
>Ga0187894_10000446_pt1 | contig 55616 bp, 48 predicted proteins | sample GBC1701081metaG_FD_136650 | JGI IMG/M metagenome (GOLD analysis project Ga0187894, IMG submission 136650) | White microbial mat communities from a lava cave in the Kipuka Kanohina Cave System on the Island of Hawaii, USA - GBC170108-1 metaG ...
ACCGTAATTTCTGATATTACTGAACTTATTTGATTTAACCCGCGAAGCGGGGTGCTATCGCCCGTATTCACGGGCTAAAAACCACAATTCGTCAGTTATTTTATTCTGACAAAGTAGAAATAGGCTGTTTAATAAATCTCAACTTTATCTATTTATAAATAGCGTGTTATAAGCCAAGCAAAGCTTATGGCACGCTATGTTATTAAACGCGGCGACGCGAAAGATGAAAGACTTGTTCGTTTCAAAGCAGAATTAAACGAAGAGCAGTTCAAGGTTGTAACTGCACCACCGTCTGCCGCGTTGGTCGTGGCGGGTGCAGGGAGCGGAAAAACGCGCACGATAACTTATCGCGTCGCTTATCTAATCGAAAAAGGCATTTCGCCTTCACGGATTTTATTAGCCACATTCACAAACCGCGCCGCACGCGAGATGCTTCGCCGCGTTGAAGCTTTAACGGGAAATCAAAATTCAAGTCGCGTATGGGGCGGGACGTTTCATCGAATAGCAAATCTGATTTTAAGAAGACATGCAGTTTCGATTGGCTACTCTGATAATTATTCAATCTTAGATAGCGAAGACGCAAAAGATTTTCTCTCGGTTTGCATTGCGGAAGCGGGCATTGACACAAAATCAAAACGCTTTCCAAAGCCCGAAATCCTTCACGGCATAATCTCTTACGCAACCAATACAGACGCTCCCATAGAAGATGTTCTTATTCGTCGTTATCCATATTTTGAACCATTGGCACAGCAAATCAAACGTATTGACGTGATTTACATGGAGCGAAAACGCGAACGCAATGTTATGGATTACGACGACCTGCTGTTGAATTGGAAACGGTTGTTAGAGGAAAAACCTGAAATCTCAAATCATTACGCCGAAATGTTTCAACACATTCTCGTTGACGAATATCAGGACACAAACAAACTTCAGGCTGAAATCATTGACCTGCTTGCGGTCAAACATAAAAACGTGATGGTTGTAGGCGACGACGCGCAGAGCATCTTTGCCTGGCGCGGTGCTGAATTTACAAACATCTACGAATTTCCGAAACGCTACGCAGAAGCCATTACATACAAACTCGAAACAAACTATCGCTCAACGCCTGAGATTTTAGGGCTTGCAAACGTGAGCATCGCCTCAAACAAAAAACAGTTTCCAAAAGTTTTACATGCGGCGCGAAAATCAAATGGCTTTCAACCTGCGCTTGTGCCTTGTTCGGACGCAGACCAGCAAGCCGCTTTTGTCACATCACGCATTTTAGAACTGCGTGACGAAGGCATCGCATTAGAAGAAATCGCTGTGCTTTATCGCTCGCATTATCATTCGCTCGAGTTGCAATTAGAGCTAACGCGGCGCGGCATTCCCTATCAAATCCGAAGCGGCGTTCGCTTCTTTGAGCAAGCACATATCAAAGACGTGATTTCTTATCTTCGCATCATCACAAACCCACGCGACGAACTCGCATGGAAAAGAATTTTGAAGATGATTCCGCAAGTCGGAACGGCTACGGCAAACCGTATATGGGAACAAATCGCGTTTGCACAAAATCCGTTAGCACTTATAAAACGCGAAGACTTTCATGCAGCACCACGACGCGGAAATGGCTGGCGTGATTTTATAAACCTTCTGGAAAAATTAACTGAGGACGAAACACGCACAAACCCCGCAAAACAAATCGAACTGGTTTTATCATCGGGCTACACCGAACACTTAAACGAAACCTATGAAAACGCAGAGGCTCGAATCGAAGACCTTAAACAACTCTCGCTCTACGCCGCACATTATGATTCAACCGAAAACTTTTTATCCGAACTCGCTCTATTATCAACCGAAAGATTCAATGCGCCGCAAAACATAACGGGCGAAGACGTTGTAATGGGAAGCGACGAAGACGAAACTCTCACGCTCACATCAATACATCAGGCAAAAGGTTTAGAGTGGAAAGTCGTTTTTATCATCTGGGCTGCAGAAGGAAAATTTCCGTCGCCACGTAGTTTACGCGACGCTGAAGGCGAAGAGGAAGAACGCCGTCTCTGGTATGTTGCCCTCACACGCGCACAAGACCAGCTTTACATCACATATCCCTTGATGACCACTGATTACATGAAACAGACAATTATTCAAAAGCCTTCACGCTTTGTCACTGAATGCCCCGCAGACCTTTATGAAATCTGGAGTTTGGAAGAAGAGTTTGAGTCAGTTTCAGAAATTGAAGAAAACGAACCTCGTGGGTATATCAATTAACAATGTGTCTGTTGAAATTTCGTTTTCCGCAATGTTAGAAAACGATTTTGTCGCCAACGGCGACAAACAATATAGCCTAGCGTGAAACGCTACGAACTGAGGTTATATGATTTTCCGTCGCCGAAGGTGACGAACATTTATCGTCATTGTGTTCGTCACCTTCGGCGACGGATTTGTTTATTGCTTCATTCGTAGGGTTTCGGCTTCACCTTCACCCTACGCTATAATTTTAGTCGCTTTCAGCGACAAATGTTGGTGTTTGAAGATAATTGGTTTTGACATTGATAAAGAGGAGATTGTGCAATGGAAGAAGTAAATCAATTACGCGATGTCATCGAAAAAGTTTTGCAGGAACACGCTGAATTTTATCGGACAGCCAACGCTCAACATAGTGACGAAAACAAGGTTGAATTAGTCTTTGACCGTGTACGCGACCATTACGTTTTATTCAACATCGCTTGGCATGGCTATGATAGAACACATTACGCCGCAGTTCACACGGACATCATCAACAGCAAAATCTGGATTCAAAAAGACAGCACTGAAGAAGGAATTGCAACAGACTTGGAAAACTACGGCGTTCCGAAAGATAAAATCGTCTTGGCTTTCAAATCTCCGTCTCTGCGAAAGTACACCGAATACGCCGCGGTTTGAGATTGCATAACGAAAATACCGAACAAACAATAATCTAAAAACCTTCGCGCTTTGTCACAGAATGTCCCGCGGAACTCTACGAGATTTGGAATCTGGCAGAAGAGTTTGAAGAACCTTTACAGATTGAAGAGAACGAACCGCACGGATACATCAATTAAACTTTTCTCATAAAGCAACACGGATGAAAGACTCTGTATCGAAGTAATCACAAAGCTCCATAAAACTTTTGTGCAAATTATTCGCGGTACTTAAAAACGCGAAAAGGAACAGCGACTATATGAGAAAACCACTTGTTCTCAGTTTTGTTCTTTTATTTCTTTGTTTCATTCATTCATCTTCGCAAACCACCCAACAAAATAAACTTCCTTCGGGTGCAATTGAAGGAAAAGTTATTGTACGTCTTTCGGGTCAGCCTATTGCGGGTGCGGTTGTTAGCATAGAAGACAAGGCGGAAACTACTACGGATACGGAAGGGCGTTATCGTCTTGAGATTTCGCCCGGAACTTACGGTGTTCGTGTCCGTGCAAGCGGTTTTGCTTCGATTGTCATCAGTGAAATCAGCGTGACGGCGAATCGCACTCTTATCAATGATGTTCAGTTGGAAGTAACGATTAAAGAAGACGTTGATGTTCGGAGCGAAGTCTTTACTGCTACGGCTGAACAGCCCGTCAGTAACACTACGCTGAATCGTGCGGAGATTCGCGCAACGCCCGGAACCGGCGGCGACCCGCTTCGTGCCGTTAATTCGCTCCCTCAGGTAACAATCAATTCAGCCGAATTTGCCGATTTGATTGTGCGCGGCGGTTCGTTTGGCGAAAACCTCACATTTATAGAAAACATTCCCGTCGCGGATTTTACTTATTTCACAGACCAATATGACAACGGACGCGGCGGACGCGCTACGATTCTTGCGCCCGATGTAATTGACCGCATGGATTTTTCTGCGGGCGGTTTTGGTGTGCGTTACGGCGACAGAATGTCATCTGTGCTTGATGTTCGTCTTCGTGAAGCTGCGCGTAACCGTGTGCAGGGGACAATTTTTGCGGATTCGGGAAATGCAGGATTAAGCGTCGAAATACCTTTGGGAAAACGTGGCGGATGGCTCGTATCTGCGCGACGCAGTTACATTGATGTTGCTTTTGACATAGCAAACATTGGCGACATAGGACAGCCGCGCAATTTCGATTTTTTCAACAAAGTCACTTACGATATTTCGCCGCGTAACACCATAAACTTTACGGCGATAAATCTCTTTGAAAGATTTACCCTGAACCGTGAGCAAGCCACACGAACCGGCAGACGAATTGACGCTCTTGAAACTGTGCGAACATCGCAACGCACAATTTTAGGTTTGACTCTAAACACCGTTTTGGGCGCGAAAACACTTTCCCAAATTACTGCTTGGGGCAATATTCAACACAACGACGGGTCATTTCTTCGCACGGATTTTTCGCACATACTGCAACGCGCACGCGATTTAAGAGATTCGCAATTCGGAATAAAAGAAGAGTTGACCGCCGCAATTTCACCACGTTTCCAATTAGCTCTGGGCGGTGGTCTGATTTTCGACCAATCAAACTATTTTACTTTTGAGCGAACGGGCTTTGGTTTCAGCCCGCTTGAAGAAGAGTTCAACGCGCCGACGCGCAGTAATCGCCTTCGTCTCGAAACAAAAACTTCGGCTTACGCTTACGCACAAACTACATGGCGACCAACTCAACATTTTTCAATAACGCCGGGCATTCGCGTTGACCGTTACGGATTGACGGAACAGACGCTTTTCAGCCCGCGTCTGAGCGCACGTTTCGATGTAAATTCAAAGGTCGCTTTGACATTTGCAAGCGGCGTCTATCGTCAACCGCCAAGCCTTTTTGTTTTTTCTCTTGCACCAAACAATCAAAATTTGAAAGCTCAACGCGCTGTTCATTTTATCGGCGGCATCGAATGGCTTGCGCGTGAAAACGTGCGCCTGAGAGCAGAAGTTTTTAATAAGAGTTATGACAATCTGGCGGTTCAGCCCGTGCGCGGCGTTCCGAATTATTTCAACACGGGCGAAGGATACGCACGCGGTTTTGAGATTTCGGTACAAAAAGCCTTGAGCGGAAAGTTCGCCGGACAAGCCTCTTATTCTTTTGTGCGTTCGAGAAGAAAATTTAATCCGAACGGTTTTGAATTTCCGTCCGATTTAGAACGCCCGCATCAATTGATTTTAATCGGCATCACGCGTATTTACGGTTTCACGGTTGCGGGGAAACTTCGCGTTGCCAGTGGTTTGCCTTACACACCGCGTGTGCCCGTCGAAATTTTCCCTTTTACATTCTTGCAACGTATTGCCCGCCCCGAAGACACAAACACGGCACGACTTCCAAACTTTGCAAGCTTTGATTTGCGCGTCGAACGCCGTTTTAATTTCAAACGCTTTTCATTTGCACCTTATGTTGACTTTTTTAATCTGACCAAACACGCAAGCACGACTGAGCTAAGCTACGAGTTTTTTTCACGCCAACCGCTCTTATTGCAAGAGAGAGACATGCTTCCGATTTTCGGTTTGAAGATTGAATTTTAATAAGCCTTATAAATACAGCAACCGAGAAAATTTTCCATACATGACTTAATCTTGCGGCGTGATACGAGGAATTTCGATTTTGTTGTTCTCTGAAAACATAAACCTGAAAGCGGCAATGATAAAGGCGAACGATAAAACAAATAGCATGATGCTGACCTCAGACCAATATTCAAAATCAAGAAATGGTTGACGTGTGATAACGACATCACAACAAGTATAGCAAGGGTTTGTTTCGTAACCCTCTTGACCTGCCTTCATTGCCAAGTTGAAAGCTACGCCGCCTGAAACTATTAATGCAATTGTAGTCTTGCTGATTTTCATGGTGAGGCTTTAGACAAAACAAAGAGAAATTTGTTCCTTTGTTTTCTATTGAATTGTCAGTTTGAAAATGTATGCGGTTGTGCTTCGTCGGCTTTTTGTTCGGATGATGACTTTGAAATCGCCTTCTTCGCCCGCAACGAAAACGTCCGATTGCGGGTCTTCTTCTTGTGTGCCGTCGGGGTGTACAAAGACAAAACCTGAAAGTTGTTCGTCCGTTCCTTTTCTATCGCCGAGCCATTCGACAGTTACGGTGATTGATTGATTCTCTTTTGCGCGAAAGATGTAGGTGTCTTGTTTTCCTGCCGCGACATTACCTTTGATTGATGTTGATGTTTTGCCTTTGGCAAATTGAACACGCTTTGTTATGCCGCTTTTCTGTGCATTTGCCGGAGCGCAAAAAGCGAAGAGCAAAAGACAAAGGGCGGATATGATTACAACTCTTTGTTTACAGATTAAATGTACATCGGTCATCAGTTTATTTAGTTCTCCTATCGTTAAGAATCCAATACGTCACGGACGCCTTTTGTAAGTGTGTATAAAGTATAAGGCTTTTGGATAAGTTTAACGCCTTCGTCCAAAACGCCGTGGTTACCGATTTCGTCGTCCGTGTAACCCGACATATAAACAACTTTCATATCCGAACGCAGTACTGTAAGTGTTTCTGCAAGTTCGCGCCCGTTCATTCCGGGCATCACAACATCCGTAAGCAGAAGATGGAGCTTATCTTTGTAGGATTCGCAGATTCTTATAGCGTCTTTGCAATCCACTGAAACTAAAACTTTATAGCCAACCGCTTCCAAAAACTCCTGTGTCATTTTGCGAACGACTTCGTCATCTTCAGCCAAAAGGATTGTTTCGTCCCCATGTTTTATATCTACAACCGAGATTCGGTTTGGTTTTGCTTCTTTGTTTTCATTACTCAATCTAGGCAAGAAAATTTTGAAGGTACTTCCCTTTTCAACCTCGCTTTCGACAAATACCCGCCCGCCGCTCTGTTCAATGATTCCGTAAACTGTTGCAAGCCCCAAGCCCGTACCTTTACCAACATCTTTTGTCGTAAAGAAAGGCTCGAAGATGCGTGCTTTTGTTTCTTTGGTCATACCCGTTCCTGTATCACTGACCTTTAAGAAAATATAGTCGTTTGGCGGCAGCGATTCTTTTGTTAAGGGGTCGTTTTCGTCAATTGTGGCATTTGCTATTTCAATGGAAAGTTTTCCGCCTTTTGGCATTGCGTCGCGTGCGTTAACCGTTAAGTTCATCAAAACTTGTTCGATTTGCCCCTTATCCGCTTTGACCTGCCACAGAAACGAAGAGAGTTTTGTTTCCAGCATTACGTCTTCACCGATAAGTCTGCGTAACATCTTATCCATATCTGAGACGATTTCGTTTAAGTCTAAAATTTTAGGTTGTAGAATCTGTTTGCGACTGTAAGCAAGAAGCTGATGGGTCAGAGTTGCGGCACGGTCTGCGGCTTTGTGTATCTCTTGAAGATTGCGGCGCAAAGGGTCATCCTGTCGCAGTTTTCGCAAACCTATTTCACTGTATCCTATGATGCTTGTAAGAATGTTATTGAAATCATGAGCTATACCGCCCGCAAGTCTTCCGATTGCTTCCATCTTCTGAGCTTGGCGGAGTCTTTCTTCTGATTCACGCAAAGCCTCTTCGGCACGTTTGCGTTCCGTGACGTCACGAAGAATTCCCGCAAAGTAATGCTTCCCGTCTTTGACAATTTCGCTAAAGGAGATTTCAAGCGGTATCTCGTGTCCGTCTTTGTGCAGTCCTGTAATTTCAACGCTGTTCCAAGGGATATTACGTTTGCCCGTTTTAATATAACGCTTTATGCTTTTGAGGTGTCTTTCCCACAGATGTTTGGGCATCAACATTGAACTTCTCTGTTCTAATAGTTCATCAACAGCGTAGCCGAAAATTCTTTCCGCCGACTGATTGGCAAAAAGTATTTTACTCTCTTCATCTATAGTGATAATGGCGTCTGTCGCTGTTTCCGCGACGATTCGATAGCGTTCCTCGCTTTCTTGCAGAGCTTTTTCTGCAAGCTTTTGTTTGGTTATGTCTTGCGCCGACCCAAAGATGCGGGTTACATGTTGTTCTTTTTCATCCCAAACAGGTTGCGAGTAGTTGCGTATCCAGCATATTTCACCGTTTCGTTTTACAAGACGTATCAAACTAACATCTTTATGACCACCTAGAACCGCTGCAAAACTCTTGTCAAAATCTTCAAGGTCGTCTTTGTGAACTAAACTCCTCACTCCTCCTCGCTCCCTAAGCTCCGCTTTTGTAAATCCCATGGCGCGTGTGAATGTATCTGAGATAAACAGAGAAACAACCTTTCCGTTTGGTTCGATGCGAAAATCATAGACAAAATCGGAGATAGCCTCTGTAATCATACGAAAAGTTTTTTCACCCTCGGATAAAGCCTTCTGAGCGCGTTTGCGTTCGGTGTTGTCTGAAAATACGGTAAGAACAGTATTGATGTTGCCGTCTGCGTCTCTGAGGGGTGCGGCGGACACAGATATTTCTACGGGCGTGCCGCCTTTGTTCATGCGAACTGTTTCGAGATTTTCAATTGTGTAACCTGCCAAAAGTTTCTTTCGTGCCTCTCTGAATTCTTCAAAATATTCCTCAGGAATAATTTCCAAAAACGGTACATCAACAATTTCTTCTTTAGACCATCCGAGAATCTTTTCCGCAACCGAATTCCAAGCTTTAATCTGGTTATCAAAAGTTGCAACCATGATTCCCACAGGGGCAGATTGAATAAGAGCATTGAGGGTTTCATTTATCTCTCGCAAACTCTCTTGGGTCTGACGAAGCGCGGTTATATCCATTTGAGTTCCCCAGAAACGCAAAAGCTTTCCGTCATTTACAATCCCGACAACATTGTTAAGAAAATATTTCACTTGCCCGTGCCTGTCTGTCTCGTTTGATTCGGCATCTGTTATTCGATAGCCTGACCTGATTAAATCTTTTAAGTGAATAATGTTCTTTTCGTTTGATAACGGAAGGAGGTCGCCAAAACGTCTGCCAATTATCTCTTCTGCTCGTTCATAACCATACATTCGCGCCATTGCGTCATTGCATTCTGCGAGATAAGCATAGCGACAAAACCATTCAATTTGTTCATCTTCGGTAAGCTCTGACGGACAAGGTTCTTCAAACTCATATCGCCATATTGCTTCCAGACTGTTCGTAATAAATGCCCTATAACGGTCTTCGCTTTCGAGCAAAGCTTTTTCGGCGCGTTTTCTTTCCGTGATGTCGCGTTGCGTTCCCCAGGCGCGAGCCATATAGCCGTCTTCTACTATTCCGACCAAATTACTCAAGAAGTATTTTATGTTTCCGTCTTTATCGAATTCTTGGGATTCGGCTTCGGTCAGGTGATAGCCCGAAAGAATAAAACCCTTAAGGTATGCAATATTGTCCGGATTTGAAATCGGCAATAAATCGCCCAACTTAGCACCGAGCAAGTCTTCGGCTTTTTCGTAACCGTGCATTTTTGCCATCGCATCATTGCATTCGGCCAGGTATGCGTGTTTGTAATACCAATCTATCTGTTCTTCTGCGGAAAGAGAAACGGGGCAGGGTTCTGCGATTTCAACACGCCAGATTGCTTCCGAACTGTTTTCAAGAAAAGCGCGATAGCGTTCCTCGCTCTCTTTGAGCGAAGTTTCGGCTTTTTTGGCTTCGGTTATATCAGTTCCTGAACCAATCCACTCTCTGATTTTTCCGTCAGGATTACGCAAAGGTATGGCGCGGGCTATGACGTGTCTGTATTCGCCGTCTATGTGAAGAAGACGATATTCATTGACATATACCTCACCTGTTGCCAAACAGTGTTTCCAAACTTGTTCGGTACGTTCACGGTCTTCCGGATGTATCAGATCTATCCATTTCCAGCCTTCTATCTCTTTTCCTTCTCTGTTGGTTAATGTTACCCCTCTGTGAAATTCTTTTACGTAACCGTCGCTGTCAGCCGACCATACAACTTGAGAAGTTGCAACAGCCAAAGAGCGATAACGTTCTTCACTGAGTCTTAAATCTTCTGCCGCACGCCTTTGGTCTGTGATGTCATCTGATAGCCATAAAATACAATCTTCGCCGCTGATGTTCAGTTGCTCGGCTGAAATTAAAACAGTACACGGTTTGCCGTCTTTATCATACAGGTCTGCTTGATAACCGCGCACAAAACCCTGCTCCAAAAGAAGCTTGACGATATTTGCGCGGTCGTTCATGTCAATCCAAAGATGTATTTCGGGTGATTTGCGTCCGATTGCTTCTTCGCGTGTGAAACCGCGTCGGCGTAAAGACGTTTCGTTTAAGTCCAATATCGTTCCGTCGGATATTTTAGTAATAGCAATCGAAACGGGACTTGCGTTGAAAGCTTTATAAAAACGCTCTTGTGAAGCTTGAAGCTCGCTTTCGGCTTTTTTACGTTCGGTGATATTACGTGATATTCCCAAAACCCCTACGGGCTTTCCTTCACGATATATGACCCGTGTGTTCGCTTCCATCGGAATATGAGTCCCGTCTTTTGTTATGAGTACGGTTTCGTAGATGGTTTTGTCAGCTTGTCCTTCAAGTTTCAGAGCCATCATTTTGAGCGAACGCTCGACGCATTCAGGCGGCATGATGTCTGAAAGTTTTAGATTCTTGGCTTCTTCCGTACTGTAACCGGTTATGCGTTCGCAGGTCTTATTTGTTGTAATAAACTTTCCTTCGAGATTTACTATGTAAATCAAATCTTCCACATTATCGAAAATCTCGCGGAAGCTTTGTTGACTCTCTTGTAAAGCTTTTGAGGTAAGGTATTTTTCGTGCGCCAATGAAAAGGCTTGTGTGACAGCCTGTAAGAGTTCTACGCAGGCTTCGTCCCAAACGCGCTCCTGAACGAAATCATCAAAACATATGAACCCGAAAAACGTACCGTTCACAATTAAGGGCAAAGCGAGAATGGAAAGAATACCCTGAGATTCAAGAAACTTGTGTTCGGGTTGACGTAGCTCTCTAACAATATCGTTGATAACATTGCCTTGCGACAAAGCAGCCAGCCAGTGGGGGGGTAATTCTTCGTAAGACATTGCTTGTAAAGTCGGATTATCAATCTGAGGTTCTATGCCTTCGGCACACCATTCAGCTTTTTGGTGCATAAACAAGTGTCCGTCCTTATCGCGGCTGTTCTCAAAAATATAGACACGGCTTGCAAGCGTTGTTCGACCCAAAATCTCAAGAGCAGATTCGTATGCCTCGCCCGGATTGGTCACCGTGAGAAGTTTTTGCTGAATATCAACAACAGCCTTCAAATAGAGTTCGAGGGTAGCTTCTCCTGTCGTATCAGGCAGAACATTTTCAGTGTCATTTTGGACGCTGTTAGTCATCTTTTTCCTTGTGTCTCGTTTTTTGCAGAAGAAAATTTTGTAGCAATCAGACTTTACCAAATTTTACCCTTGAAGATGAAGCGGATTTTACAGTGCAAACTTATTTCTGATTTTCACTGTGCGTTCCAGCCCGTCAACAACTTCAAGAACTTTCAGGCGTAAATCTTTATCGAGCGTTTTCTCTTCATCCAAAAACTTCTGCACAATCTTTAATGCTGCTTCGTTTTTTTGTCCGCCGATAAAAGCCGCGAGCCATCCGTTTACAAAAAATATCTTTCGTGTCCGTTTGAGTTTCGGCAGTTCTTTGAGCGCAGACTCAAGATAAGGTTGCGTCAATTCCGATTGCCGCGCCGTGTTGAATGTCACAAATGCAGATTCAATCCAGCTTTCGGCTACGTTTGGATTGTTGGTGAAATCATCGAAATACTTCTTCTTGTTTTCAGCCGTAGCGCGTGCCGCTCCCATTGCGTAAGCGTAACGCTTTGCGTCGTCGCTCGTTTCCGTTTTTGTGAAATCATTCAGGAGCGATTCTACATCCTTGTCGTTCAAAATAATAAGGCGCGTGATGATGTCCGCCTTATCGCGCGCACGCATTGTCATTCCGTTTATTTTCAATTCGCCACTCAGGAGCTTTTTCAAATCCTCGCGTGCCGCATCCGACGAAACCACATTCAAAAACGCACGATAGAAAGTTATGCGTTGTCCCAAAGTTTCGGCGTTCGTCATTCTTTCACGCAAAAGTTTTTCCATCTGCGGGGCAAGTTCTTTCGCTTGTTTTTCGGAAAGGTAATTACCAAACGCTGTCGAGACGCGATTCAAAAGCGTCTGAATTGTCACTTCGTCTTTTTCGATAGAGATGTTTTTGATAACGAGTTCAACGTAATCTTTCGGTGCAAGTTCAGCCTCGCGCACGCTGTCCCAAAGACTTCCCCACAACATCGAACGCAAGAACGCATCATTTTCTTTTTGCAGGTTTCGCAAAAAATACTCGCGGCTTCTGTTGTCAAGCAAAAACAGCCCGTAGCCATAATCCTGATAATTCGGGAAAGCTGCGACGGGCATTTCAAGCGCGTTACAAATGTTTTGCGAATCGAGCAAGACTTTTTTTCCGTCGAATAAAACTTCTTTGGGATAATTTCTGCTATTCAAACGCCCGCCGAAAACCACAAGCGATTTAAGGCGCATCTTCCAAACGGCTTCATCTCCCAAGACACTTGTTTGTTCGAGATGACTCGTCTCAACACATCCATCTACTTTTGTGCTGACACGGACAACGGGCATTCCTCTTTGCTTTACCCAAACCTCTGCCCAGGCTTTCAAATCTTTTCCAGTCGTAGTTTCAAACTCTTTCACCAAATCCGACCACTCCGCATTTTTGAAAGCGTATTTTTTAACAAAATTCTGAACGGCTTTTTGAAATTTATCTTCGCCCAAGAAAAACTCAGCCTGTCGTAAAAACGAAGGTGCTTTGCGATAGACAATGTTTCCGTAAGCGGATTTCGCGGAGTTTAAGTTTGGAATCTCCTGGTAAATCGGTGTTGTGCCTTTTGTTGAATCCGTAAGATATGCAAGCGGTTTGTTCCGTTCGTAAAAGGCTTTCCAAGCGTTAAATTCCGGCATGACGGCTTCGATTGCTTTGTAAGACATAAATTCAGCAAAGCCTTCTTTGAGCCACAAATCATCAAACCATTTCATCGTTACCAAATCACCAAACCATTGATGCGCCGCTTCGTGAAACATCAGATTCGCACGCGACAAATAATCATTGGCAGTCGGGTCTGTCGGAAATAAAATTCTCTCTTCTCTCAGAAACGTCGCGCCCGCGTGTTCCATCCCGCCGTAAGCAAATTCGGGAATAATTACAAGGTCGTATTTCGGAAACGGAAACTTTGAATCAAAATACTTTTCAAGATATTTCAAACATTCACGGTTAAGACGGAATATCTCTTTTGCCTCTTTTTCCATTCGCTTCGCCTGCGATTTGCGAACATAGATTCGCCCTGTCCCATCGTTAATCAAAATAGGTTCTGACGGGCTTGACCTTTTTGTGGCGTATATCGGTGAGACAACCTCTTTTTCGCTAAACTCTACAAACTCGCCCACCGCAAATGCGAAAACGTAAGTGCTGATTGGTTGTGTTTCCTGAAAAGAAAACAACCAATGTCTTCCATTGATAACTCTGTATGTTCCTTCTGTATTACTTATTGCTTTAGGAAATGACTGACTTTGAATTTGAAGTTTGAACTTCGCCTTCAAATCGGGCTGGTCGAAACATGGAAAAGCCGTGCTTGCGTCGGACGGGACAAAGAGCGTGTAGATATATTCCGAGCCGTCTTCGCGGTCTGTGTATCGTGTGACTGCGCTTCCTTGCGTCGCAATCGGTGAGGCGAATTGAATTGTGATTACATTCTCGCCTTTTTTAAGATAACCGTCCGGAACGGTGATGTGTTCGTTTGCTTCCTGCGTGAGAATGTCAAGTGCGTTGTTGACGCCCACTACATGAGCGAATGGTTTATCCTTCGCATCTTTCGCCTGTTGATTTACGCGCCAATCAAGATAGAGATGATTCTTCGCGCCTTCTTCATCCAAGGTCACACGAATTTCAAGTTCGCCTTTCATTTGAGGCGCACCTTTTTCGAGCGTGATGTTTAATTTGTAACGCACATCGCTGTAATGCTCCGCACGCCAGCGTGCCAACTCTCGCGGCACGCCTGCCTTTACAAAATCCTGTGCGCTAATGTTCATAACAAAAAAAGACAAGAGAAAAAAAGCAAAGATAAATTTCATCATTTCAACCTTCAAAGACGAACGTAATTGCCGGGAGCGCGGACGTCCACGTCCGCCAACGAGCGCAAAGCGCGGGTAAAATCGTTTCGCTAAAATTCGACGCCGAATTTAATTAAAGTTTTTAAGCTTGCCGGTGGCAAGCTTTGGCAGACAAGATGTCTGCGCTCCCGGCTTTAACTTTCGCTAAATCATCAAGACTACTTTTCCGAAACTCTCGTTTGATTCGAGACGCTTGTGCGCTTTGCGAATGTCTTTTATCTCAAACACGCTGTCAATCGTGGGGCGCACAGAACGGTTTGCAAGAAGCGGAATGACTTCATCGGAAAATAATTTTGTAGCCATAGCTTTTTCTTCTGATGAACGCGAACGCAGGACTGTTCCGATTATAGTCAATCTTTTCCTCATAGCTTTGAAAAATTCAAATTCGGCTTTTGCTCCCGCAGTTGTACCAATCAACATAAGCCTGCCGCGCTTTGCCATAGCATCAAGATTTGGCGAAAGATAATTTCCGCCGACTAAATCCAAAATCACATTGACGCCCGTCCCGTGTGTCCAGACTTTTATTGAATCAACAAAACCCGTAGTGTCATCTCCGACTGTAACGCCGCCATCGAGTCCGTACATTTTCGCTTTTTCAATCTTGTCTTTTGTGCGTGACGTGCCGTAAGAAAATGCGTTAATCGCCCTTGCCAACTGCACAGCCGCAAGCCCCACGCCCGAACCAACGGCGTGAATCAAAATGCTCTCGCCCGTCCTCAAACCCGCCTGTGTCATCATGGCATCGTGCGCTGTGATAAAGGCTTCGGGAACAGCCGCCGCTTCTTCCCAACGTAAGGTTTCGGGGATTAAAGCCAATTCGTTTTCAGGCACACAGACAAATTCGGCTTGCGCCGCGCCACCCGTTATGCCAAAAACTCTGTCACCGATTTTTAACGAACGAACATCTTCACCTAGTTTTGCGACTTCGCCCGCGAACTCTAATCCGGGGATGTCTTGCGGGAATCCTTGTGGCGCGGGATAACGCCCTTTTCGTTGGAGCAAATCCGCACGATTCAATGCCGCCCCGCGAACTCTCACAATCACATCGTTTGTGCTTTTGATAAAAGGTCTTTCGACATCTTTTATTTCTAAAACTTCAACGCCGCCATGCGCCGCTATCACAACGGCTTTCATTTTTTCGTTCATATCCAACTCTCGAATTTACACGGGATTTCTTTCGATTCAAGCCAAATTTGAAAATCGGAACTCAGTTTGAATTTTTCTTTAATCAACAAAAGCAGAACTGTGTCTTTCCATTCATGCGAAACAGTCAGCCAATACTCGTAATCCGAATCGCCCCAAAATTCCTCGACCGAATCTCCAATGTCATAACCCTCTAAAAGAAGATTGCCCGATTCATCAATCTTTGCATCAAGGTATCTTTTATCCCGTTCGGTTATCTCGCGCAGAAGCTCAACACTCTTTATTGGCTCGTTCATGGAAGAAAGCTTATACCAAAAGGCAAGAACGATAAAAATCTTTAAATGATAGATGGAAAATGACAAACGACAAATGGAAAATAAAACTTTGTCGTAATCGGTCAGTCATTGGGGTACGACGGGCTGTCAGCCTGTCGCTTTGGGGTACGACGGGCTGTCAGCCTGTCGCTTTGGGGTACGACGGGCTGCCAGCCTGTCGCTTTGGGGTACGACGGGCTGCCAGCCTGTCGCTGTTCTTTTTTCTTTCGCATTTTTTCGACAGGCTGGTAGCCCGTCCTACTTTTACACCCAATAACTGACCGATTACACTTTGTCCTTTGTGTTTTACCTTTTGATTTCAGTAGAGTGTCGCGCCGAATGAGTTCCCGAACCTTAATCATCATAAACTTCAAAGCCGCACGCGCAAACGAATCTTGGCGCGATATTGAGCCGAAACTTAAAGCCGCAAATGTGCCTTTCGATTCGCACGTAACAAAATGGGCGGGTAACGCTACCGAAAGCACAAGAAAAGCCCTGCGCGAAGGCTACGACACAATTGCAGTCATCGGCGGCGACGGAACATTGAGCGAAACGGCGGAAGGTTTTTTTGAGTTCAACGTTGAACGTCCAAATTTCAAAGCTGAAGAAGATTCACCACATTCCATAAATCCTCATGCGGTGCTTGCAATTTTACCTAGCGGTACGGGCGATGATTTTGCACGCGGGCTGTCAGGAAAACGTCTGCCGCGTAATCATTGGATTGATATGTTTGTTGCTTATTGCATCAAAAAAGCAACTCAGCCTGCAATCGAAAAATCGGCAATCCGCAATCCGCAATCCGCAATTAAAACAATAGATTTGATTCACGGTGTTGTTGACGGCGGCGCAAAACAGTTTGTAGCAATCAATATGGCTTCGATTGGCTTTAGTGCAGAAGTGGTTCAAAGAGTAAATGAACAAACGGGAATAAAGAAAAAATTGTCGGGTGAAATGCGGTTTGTAATGTCGGCTTTAACTTCGCTTGCAGTTTGGCGGGAAAGACGTGTGCGTGTCTCGATTGATGAAGATGAACCAAAAGAATTTTCAACAAATCTTCTTGCAGTTGCCAATAATCGCTTTGCGGGTAGCGGAATGATGTTCGCGCCCGATGCAAAAACTGATGACAGGCAGTTAGACATAATGCTGACGCATGACATAACGCGACTGACAATCATGCGCGAGTTAAAGAGAATACGCGAAGGACTTCATCTCAATAATCCAAACATCGAAATTCAAAAAGCCCAAAAGTTCAAGATGGAAACGATTGATGCAAACGATTCTTTGTTGATAGAGGCAGACGGAAACTTGCGCGGACGAACGCCTGCTGAATTTCACGTTATGACGAAGGCTTTGAATGTCGTCTGGATTGGTTCAATTTAGTAAGAAAAGAAAACCCCGAATTACTGCGAATTAGCACGAAATTCTTCTTCAAAACAATTCGTGCCAATTCGCAGTAATTCGGGGTTTCAAACTCACTACAACCTGACTACGAACCAAACTTAAAGTTTTGTTTCGGCGGAGTGCAGAAAAGCGGAAGGTCAATAGCTGTCAATCCCAAATAACCAATCGGGGTTGTCATCGGATAACCAAGAATTGCGTTTTGTGCCATTGGTTTACGCGGCAGTTTTTCGTTCATCATTGCTGTTGAATAAACAAACGCCGCCATCAACGTCGAAGCTTGTTTCAAGTCTTCTTCCTGAATACGGTCAAGCACGTCTTGGTTTGTGTGCCAAGAGCGCGTGAAATATTCGATTTCGTCTTGAATAAACTGGAATCCGGGAACGCCTATGGAATCAAACGGAACGTGGTCTGTCGAACCCGTATTTCCGATGGTTAATGTGGTCGCGCCCAAATCACGATACGGGTTTAACCATTCGCGGAAAATCGGACGAAGTGCTTCGTTGCCCTGCATATAGACGCCACGAATTTTTCCAGTGCCGTTGTCCAGATTGTAGTAAGCGGAAACTTTGTTGTATTCGGGTCCGGGCGTGATTGTCGTCGGTGCGCCTCCTGTCATTGCCCCCATCGTAGCTGTAGCTGAACCGTCGCCAATTGTTCCGATATGTTTCGCAACGTAGGCACGCGAACCGTAAAGCCCTTGTTCTTCACCTGTCCAGAGGGCGACACGAATTGTTCTGCGGGGTTTCAATCCCAAAGCCTGAATAATACGAACCGCTTCCATTACGGTGGCGACTCCTGCACCATTGTCGGTTGCACCCGTTCCGGCGTGCCATGAGTCAAGGTGCGCGCCCAACATTACGACTTCGTCTTTCAAATCCGTTCCCGGAATTTCTGCAATCGTGTTGTATTGCATTAAATCCTGCGAGTGAAATTGAGCAGCAATCTCGACGCTTATTTTCACCTTTTCGCCTTGTTCCAAGAGGCGAACAATGCGGTTGTAATGTTCTGCGGAAGCGACGACTTGCGGAATAATTTTCGGGGCGTTTGCATCCCAAGCACTAATTCTTCTTGCTGAAAAAGGATTGCCGTCGGCTGACGGTGGTTGCGGTACGCTTGCACCCATTACCCGAACTGTTCCGCCGTCAAGACCAAAGCTAGGGTCAATCATCAAAGCAACGCCTTCGTCTTGGAAGAACTGTGATTTAACTCCTGAAAATCTGAAAGCGGCGAGTGCTTCGGGCGAGTATTGTCTTCCGCCTGTTGGCGCACTGCCTAGTCTTGTTGCCGGTGAGGCGTCAGCTAAAGCCAAAAGTGCTTTGTCATCACGCCGCGAAACCAATGCTTCAAAACGAGCTTTAATATCACCCGAAGGCGACGTTAAAACAATCGCTCCTTTAAGTTTACCTTTGTAAGCCTGAAGCTCTGCTTCGGTTTTGGCGTTGATATAAACGACTTCGCCGGTAATCGGTCCGTTTGTGCTTGGCGACCAAGCTTTCGGGTAAGCAATTATCGGCATAAATTGCGGCTCCACGACTTGAGCCGAAAACTTTTGTAAAGACCATCCGCGTCCGAAAGGACCCCAAGCTTCAAGCGCGGAATTTTTCAAACCCCACTCAGTGAATTTGTCTCGTGTCCATTCGTTTGCGCGTTTCAAAGATGGCGACCCTGTAAGACGCGGACCGATAACGTCCGTGATGTAGCTGATTGTCTTCATCACTTGCGAACGCTTCATGCCCTCTTCTTTGATTTTCATTAAAGGGTCATCGCTGGCAGATGGTTGTGGTTGTTGTGCAAAAGCAGACGTGCTCGACAACAAAAGTGTATAGAGCAGTAAACCTGCTGAAAACTTTCTTAACATGGCTCTTTTTTCTCCTGAAGGTTTGGGGAAACTGTTTGTATTCTAATTCGATAGACGCAGACTGAACAAGCGCGGTAACAGATTCGTCGAAAGTTTGCAGAAGTCTGAACCGTAAGCTTTGCAAAGCATGGTGTAAAAGAGATAGTCTTACACCAAGTTTTCAAAAAGTTTTGAGTACAGGCTTTAGCCTGCTTCTTTACTGAGCGAAAGCCGCCTGAAGGCGGTATTCAAAACTCTTCTAAGAGTCATTCATGTACGACCGCACTGCTAGTCTGTCGCACACCCTGAAACGGTGAAAATATTCGACAGGCTGGCAGCCTGTCGTACATTTTTTGAGGAGAATTTTATATGTCAGTAATTCGCCCTTTTTGTGCAGTACGCCCAATCGCGGAACGCGCTCACAAAGTTGCAAGCGTGCCTTATGACGTTGTGAACACCGAAGAAGCACGCGCAATCGCCGCACATAATCCGTTGAGCTTTTTGCACGTCTCGCGTCCCGAAATTGATTTGGCGGACAGAACGGATATTTACAGTGATGAGGTCTATGCACGCGCCAAACAAAATTATCAACAACTTATTGACGAAGGAACGCTAATCACAGAGGATGCGCCAACACTCTATGTTTATCGCCAGGTTATGGGCAATCATTCTCAGGTCGGTGTCGTCGCAGCTTACTCGGTTGATGAATACGACAATGACTTAATTAAGAAGCACGAGAAAACACGCAAAGACAAAGAAGATGACCGCACTCGACATATCTTAACTTTAAGGGCGCAAACGGGACCCGTGTTTTTAACTTATCGTTCTCAAGATGAAATCAACGAATTGGTTGCCGCATTTATGGAAGGCGAACCGCTTTATGACATCACGGCTGATGACGGAATCCGCCACACGGTTTGGGCTGTGCGTTCGCCTGATGCTTTGGTCGAAGCCTTTACAGCAGTTCCATCTTTGTACATTGCGGACGGACATCACCGCGCCGCAAGTGCGAGCCGTTCGCGGGCGGCATTGCGCGAAGAAAACGGAAAACATGACGGAAGCGAAGAGTACAATTTCTTTTTAGCCGTAGCATTTCCTGACAATCAGCTAAAAATCCTTCCTTACAATCGCGTCGTTAAAGATTTGAACGGGTTATGGGCGCAAGAATTTTTGGACGAAGTGAAAAAAGCTTTTGACGTGAGCGAAGACGGGATACCTTCGCCTGATACTTCTGGCAAATGGTCAATGTATTTGAACGGCAAATGGTACGGCTTGACGTTGCCAGATGGAGTTGAAAAGCCAAACGATGCTGTCGCAGGGTTGGACGTTAGCGTTTTGCAAGACAGAGTTCTCGACCCAATCTTAGGAATCAAAGACGTTCGCACAGACAAACGTATTGATTTTGTAGGCGGCATTCGCGGCACGGACGAATTAGAAAAGCTCATTGATAGCGGCAAAGCCGCTGTTGCGTTTTCAATGTTCCCGACAACGGTTGATGATTTGATTTCGGTTTCTGACACGGGCGGAATCATGCCTCCGAAATCAACTTGGTTTGAGCCAAAATTAAGAGACGCGCTTTTGATTCATGCAATCTAAATTCAGAAAGCCCACAGTTTCACTGTGGGTTAATAATATGTCGCATGCTTCGCTGGCTAAAATGTGATTAAAAGTGTTGCACATTAGGTAACCATCATTTTGTTAGAAATAATGATGGTCTGCTTTATAAAGGCATGGTTGTTCCGAACCAAATACTTTTTGTAATCAGCTAAACAATCTCGGCAGTCTTCGTCGCCAACCTTTTGGCAGTAAGACTTCGATTGCGTCGTCAACCGTGATGATTCCTAGGATGTCGCCGTCATTATCAACTACGGGTAAGGCAAGCAGGTTATATTCGGCAATTTTCTTGGCGACTTCTTCTGCCGTGTCGTCTGCGTGTGCAATCTGATATTCGCCGCGCATGGCTTCTTCCAAAGATGTGGCGGGGTCTGAAAGAATCAAGCCGCGAAGTGTGATGACGCCGCGAAGTTGCCAGGAATCTTTTTCTTCGACAACGTAGATGTAATAAATCATGTTCGGCGTCTCTGCCATCTCTCGCAGATGTGCAAGGGCTTCGCCAACCGTCAACGATTGCGGCATTGTGAGAAATTCCGTAGTCATTAAACCGCCCGCCGTGTCATCTTCGTAAGGTAAAAGTTCTGCTACGTTTGCCTGCTCTTCTCCTTCCATCAAACCCAACAATTCTTCGGCTTTTTCTTCGGGCAAATCACCCAGAACGTCTGCGGCTTCGTCGGGCGACATCCATTCCAAAATGTCTGCGGCGCGTTCTTCGTCAAGTTCGGACATGATTTGCGCCTGTGTTGCCGCACGCATCTCTTCCAAAGTTTCAGCGGCGGTCTCATCATCCAGTGCTTCAACAATTTCAGTGCGATGATAAGGTGCGAGAGATTCTGCTAACTGCGCGATTTCAACGGGATGAAGACGCGCAAGTTTTCCGCGTGAAGATTTCAACTGAACCGTCGCCGCATCCGTCGCAAGATAACCAACGTCAGCCCAATCAATTACTTCAACAGCACGATTGCTTCCGTAAAATCCTGCGGGCATCAAACGGCGCATGAAACCTTGAAAACTCACGTCTGCGCCCGTCACACGCCATTCATAACCGACATCAATAATCTGAACATCATTGACGCGAACGACGCGCTTGCCGTCAACGTCAATCAGTTGTTTATCGAGCACATCTTTCGCTAAAAGGACTTCGCCTTCGCGCCGTGTGAAAGGGCGCAAATCAAGAATGTCAGTGTTAAGTCGCGCACCTTTTTCGCTAAACTCTTTGACGCGCTCACGACGCAAGAAAAAATCTCTGCGACGATAACGCGCCACAAGCCCCACAAGCGGCGGATGGTCATCTTCACCAAGCCGCACAATCACATCTTTGATTGTGGCAACGTGTTCGCCTTCGCGGTCAAAAATCGGGCGACCAATAATTTGTGACAGATACAACATAAGCAAAGAATAAACGAGTCTTGCGAGTCTTGCGAGAAAGACTCGCTAAATTTATGTACATCTGTGACGGATAGTGAAAGCATCAATCAATTATGCCAATGATGTAAATCATGCGTGGCAAAGTAGAGAAAGGGGGATAAACATGAACAAACGTAATAATTTTTCGATAATAACGCTTGCTTTGATTGCTTGTATCGGTCTGTTTGTATGTGGCGCATTTCAAACCATAAACGCACAAAGCAGAGCCGACCAACTTCTACTTAACAGAGCCGAGAACATTTCGGGCGATAGATTTCAAGTATCAACCAGAACCTCGCGCGGCGTCAGAGTCTTTGCTGTTAATAAACCAAATGCGTCAATGCTAAATGCAATTGACAGCGGTTTCGCAGACCTCTTTTCAATTGCCAGACGGCACGGGTACAACAAACGCCTTAACTATTCCGATTACACTGTTTTTATCGCACGCGCCGACAGGAAAAAAGATAGCGCGGGAAATTATTCGCCCGACATAGCAGTTCCCGTCGGACAATACGCGGGAAGCATCTATGACCAGGGCGGTTTTGTTTACGCCGCCGGAATGGTAGCGGCATTTAACCCTTCCGCCTTTATCATCGCGGAACATGAAAAAGATTTGAGACGGGTCTCAACCGTTGTTCGTTACGAAGGCGAACACATAGTTCTTTATTACAATGACCGTGACCTTTACAAAAAAACGGAAGACCACAGCAGAGGCGGCGGGCATCCGATTCTGCAATAGGCTTTTAATTGAGGTAGCCAGAAACGGCTACCTTAAATTTTATCTTCTTCAATATGCCTTATCTGCAAAGTAAATGTATCATTAACCTGACACTGTAATTATTCTTAGGTGAATTGAAGTTGAGTCCCATTACAAGGGCATTTTTAATCATCGTCGGAAGCATATCCTTAGGTTTAGGAATCTTGGGCATTTTTCTGCCCCTTTTGCCGACTACGCCTTTCTTACTTTTAACTTCTGCCTGTTACATACGAAGTTCGGACAGGCTTCACAAGAAGTTAATGTCAAACAAGCATCTCGGCGGGTACATAAAAAACATTCAGGAACGTCGCGGCATTCCATTAAAGACCAAAATCATAACACTGGTTGTTTTGTGGCTTTCGCTTTTCTATTCGATGTACAGAGTTAATATCTTCTTTGTTCAAGTGGCATTGGTTTTAATGGGATTCACGACAAGCACGTTTCTTTTAAGAATGAAAACTCTGAAAGAAAGTGAAGAATAAAATGCTGAAACATTCTACTCTTCATCCTTTTTTCAAGCTGTGATAATTTGCGTTCAAAAGTTCGTTTACAAATTCTTGAGATAATCACAAATTGCCCATGCAAGAGAATCCCGAAATCAGCAAAGATAAAGTTCATCGTTACCCGTGCGTAGTCTGCGGCGCAAATCTGGTTTTTGAGCCAAAGAACGGGAAATTAACCTGCCCGTATTGTAGTCACACCGAAATTATTCCGACCAGCGCAGAACAAATCGAAGAGCATTCTTACGAGGCTTTTCTTCGTCCGCGTCAGGAGATGCTGCAACCAATGGCAACAAACGCCATGCAGGTTTCATGTAATAGTTGCGGTGCGGTCATTACGTTCACTCCGCCCGAAACAGCGAAGCAGTGTGATTTTTGCGGCGACAAAATCGTAGCTCAACCAAAAGCCGCTGACCCTTTGGTTGCGCCCGAAGGCGTTTTGCCCTTTTCGGTTACGCAACAACAGGCTTCTGCAAATCTGAAAACCTGGTTGTCATCGCGTTGGTTTGCTCCAAGCGCGCTAAAGACGATGGCGCAAACTGATAAATCTAGCAGCATTTATATTCCATACTGGACTTATGACGCTTACACAACGAGCCATTATTCCGGCGAACGCGGCGAGTACTACTACGAAACAGAGTGGTACACGGAAACTGACGCGCAAGGCAGGCAACAACAGAAAAGCAGACAGGTTCGCAAGACAAGATGGTATCGTGCTTCGGGAACAGTCGAGCGTTGGTTTGATGATGTGACTGTGCCAGCTACGAAATCTCTGCCGCAAAACTACCTTGAACAATTAGAGCCATGGGATTTTGGCGAGTTGAAAGCATATGAACCCGCCTATCTTGCAGGACACAAAGCGCAAACTTATCAAGTCACTTTGGACGAAGGTTTTGAGCGTTTCAAACAGGTCGCGGCAAATGTGATTGACGGTGATGTTCGTAATGACATTGGCGGCGACGAACAGCGCGTTCATAATATCTCGACAAATTACACCGCAATTACATTCAAACATCTTCTCTTGCCCGTTTACGCAGGGGCATATCGTTTTAACAATAAGGTCTATCAAATTGTTATCAACGGGCGAACAGGTGTTGTTCAGGGCGAACGCCCTTACAGTGCTTTTAAGATAGGGTGTCTGATTTTTTCGATTATCGCTGTGATTATTTTTATAGTGCTTTTCTTCTCTGCAATCGCCGCGATTAGCAACTAAATCAAACCACAAAAGATAGGGACAGAAGATATTAGCCGCAGATTTACGCGGACGGCGCGGATAATTGATTTTATATTCTAATCCGCGTCCTCTGCGTAAATCTGCGGCTAAATTCTATTTGTGCCAATCCCGATTGTTCTGATTTAGAAAACAGGGACGGCATTGTGTAAGGACTGTCCCTGTTTTCCGGTAATTTTATTTTGGCGTAGAAGCCGGTTTTGAGTTTGTTGACGAAGGTTTGCTGTTGTTTGAATTATTCCCTGAGTTATTCGTATTTATATTCGTATTTGAGTTGGCATTGGCGTTTTTGTTCTTATCTCTGTCGCGGTCTTTCTGAATCTCCGTGACTCGTTTCTTTCCTGCTTCCGCTTCTTCAAGCGCGTCGCCTGCTCTGGAATCGTTCGGGTCTAGTTCAAGAACTTTTTTCAATACGCTGACCGCTTCGGCATATTTGGCAAGCTTTATTCTAACCACTCCTAATTCATACAAAGCATCAACATAATCTTCCTGCAAAGTGTTTGCTTTTACCAGAACTCTTTCCGCCTCTTCGGGTTTGCCGCTCTTGTTGTAAGACCAGCCTAAATAATAGTAGCCCTTTGCATCTTTCGGGTTTTCATCAACGAATTTTTTGTAGGCTGTTATGGCTTTTTTATAAGCCTCATCCGCCTTTTCGTCTTCGCCCAAAGCCGTGTAAGACATTCCCAAACGAACGTAAGCCTCGGTAAAATTCGCGTCCATCTTTATAACCTGCTCAAACGCACGCACAGCCGCTTCTTCTTCGTCATTCCTTTGAAGCTCTACGCCTTTGTTAAATACGGCTTGTGCATCGCCTTCAAACGGCGTCGGCGATGGTTTAGCTTTAGCATTTACATTGCCATTAGCGTTCGTGCTCGCATTTTTATTGCCGCAACCGTTAAGAGCAAAAGCGATGCATAAAACCAAAAGGGACAGGAATGTTTTTTTCATTAACGCCTCGTTCACAAAGAAAGAAATTTGACAGATGACTTTTTAAAAGTCTTGTCGAAAGAACTAAGTTTTTCTTGGGGATAGATTTGACAGAGACTCTTTTGCTCTGTGTCCAATAAAAAGTCAACCGCAGAATAATAATAGAGTTCAAAGTGCAAAGTTCGTCAAATAGAGTTTGAGCTTTGAACTATTTTATCCCGGGGGCCACGATAAGGTTCTGCCGCCAATAATGTGTGCGTGAATATGAAAGACCGTTTGCCCCGCGCCTGTGCCCGTGTTAAAGACGGTGCGAAAACCGCTGTCGGCAATATTTTCCCGACGCGCAATTTCGCCGCAAATATAGAGCAAATGTCCGAGCGTATTTTCATCCTCTGTGCTCATATCTTTAATTGAAGCGATATGCTTTCGCGGAATAACAAGAACGTGCGTCGGTGCTTGCGGGTTGATGTCACGAAAGGCTATGCAACTTTCGTCTTCGTAAACGCACACGGCTGGAATTTCACCCGCCGTAATTCGACAAAACAGACAGTTTGTTTCTGACATTTGATTGACCAATTCTCTTTCTGTTCAAGTGAAAATAACCATATGCTTAATTACTTCACTTGAAAAGATTCTTCAACCATATGGATAAAAATTAACACTCAAGGTTTTTTGCCCGTCTTTATCAAAGCAAGCCATGAACATCGGGTTTGATTTTACTCTCAAACGTAAAATGCAACTTTAATCTTTCAACTTACGTTGAGTTTGCTATGATTACGACGACAAATTTGTAAAGAACATGAACGATACCGAGAATATATTTAACAAAGAGTCTGAAACAACTGTAATCACGCCTGCATTTGATTTGACCGCGTGCGAACGGGCGCGTCGTGTTGTAGCTTTGCCGACAAATGTTTCGGAAGAAGCGACGCAAATCAAAACAAAATTTCAGACAGTTTCAAACAAACCACTCCCGAATATTCCAGACAAATATGAAAAGATTGCTACTGCTCGAAAACCAAAGTCTAAATCATTCTTGAAGTATTTTTTGGTAGCAACGTTTTTTGTCTTTGCTTTGTGTGCGGGCGCAGTGCTGGGTTTTGTTCTGGCGCAATATCAAAACGCAACCGAAGAGAAACCCGGCTTGGCTTTTGTTCCGCACCCCGCATTAAAAGACCCGAAAGGAATGCCAAAACTTGAATTGGAAGTTTTTGAAGACCCCGACGAAGAAGATTCAGACGAAGAAGCAGATAACGACCCGGTAATTGAATATCCTTATCCAGATAGCCACTCGATTGAACCGACTCCGCCGAATCCCGAAAGAACGCCTTCATCATTGCCGCAAAACGAAAGACGCGAGCGAAAGATAGAAAAACCTACACAACCCGTTGTCAAAAATAGAAAGCCTAAACAGCAAACCACCGAAGAATACACGCTTGAACAATTACGAAAAATTCGTGAGCAATTGGAAAAAATCCTGAACTGATCTTCCGGTTAAAGATCAGTCAAACTGACAAGCGAAAGCTTACAATCAAAAATCGCTATTGACTCAATTTCCAAGAGCATGGCATCATGCTTTCACGGTCATCTCGAACCATCGTCCCTATTCTGATGCCCGGCCCCGAACCTCTTCCCGACGTTGAAGCCCCAAGTTGAAATTTCGAGGAGTAAACAACTATCGCGCTTTATTAAGCGTGAAGGGAGTTTTATAGGGTTTATGAGCAAAAAGGTATATCGTGAACGCGAATGCATTCATAAGAACGAGGGCGCAGAGGGCGAACTCTATAACGGCGTGCTTTATATCAAAGCGATTCAAAGTCTTCCAAGTATTGAAGCCGTAAAGATTTCTCGTCGAGTCGAACAGTTCTACTGGTCGGATGCAAGTGACATAATGGTCTGGCTTTGTACTGATTGTGCTAAGGCTTTGCACTTAAACGAATCGCCGCGGGCTGTTGTGTCTGTAACACAACAACAAAGGCGCGTGAATCCCTACTAACAGATACGGCAACAGCCAAAAGTTAAAACGGACTGCGCGTCAAAATGCGGTTTGGGGTAAAGTCTATGCAGACGTAAAATGAAACGTGAACGCATAGACAAACTGCTGATGACGCGAGGTTTTGTTCAATCGCGCACAAGGGCGCAGAGTCTAATAATGGCGGGCGTTGTTCTTGTCAACGAACAGCGTGTAGGAAAGCCTTCTGAGATGTTTGCCCCCGACGTGAACATTCGCATTAAAGGTAGCGACGACCCTTCATCACGCTACGTCGGACGCGGCGGCTTGAAATTGGAAACCGCGTTACGTGAATTTACGATCGATGTTACGGGTTTTGTCTGTCTTGATGTGGGTGCTTCAACAGGTGGTTTTACCGACTGTCTGCTTCAACACGGAGCGCGTCACATCACAGCGATTGATGTCGGACACAATCAACTCGATTGGAAACTCAGAAACGATAACCGTGTTGACGTGCGCGAAAACATAAACGCACGCTATCTCACACAAGAAGATTTCAACACAAAATTTGACCTTGCGGTCATGGATGTTTCTTTTATTTCTGCTACGAAAATTCTTCCTGCAATAGTTCCCTTGTTGACCGAACAGGGACGCATCATTACCTTAATCAAACCGCAATTTGAAGTGGGCCGTGGTGAAGTCGGCAAAGGTGGCATCGTGCGCGACGTGGAAAAACACGAGCGCGTTATTGAAGAAGTAAATTCATTCGCAGAAAGTTTGTGCTTGAAAGTTTGCGGTGTTATAGATTCACCAATTCACGGTGCGGACGGCAATAAAGAATTTTTAGCTTTATTCGAGAAAGTAGTTGAGAATCTTTATAACAGTTGATTGGTTATCAAAACGATTAAGGAGACCATTAAACGAATCCGCATTAGCGGATGACAGAAAGTAGCCCCGTATGAAGCGAAGCGAAATGCGGGGTACGGTATTTATAGGTTTCAAAGCCCGTGAAGCGGGCGACACAAGATAATGTCTGTTCTAACCGCAAAAGAATCATCTGCACTCGCACAATTACAGCGCGTTAAGAGTTCGTATCAAACCTTTATCAAAATTAACTATGAACACTCGGCTGATGATTGTCGCACCTGTCAGACACCCGGACTCTGTTGTCTGGACGCGCATTTTGTAAACATACACATCACACGCCTTGAAGCCGTCGCAATCCGCGAAACTTTGGCACGCACGCCGCGCCTATCAGAAGAACAACGCCGTGCTGTATATGAAAGAGCAAAAGAAACCGTTGAGCGTTACAATTTGAAAACTTCAGGCGACACTTTCCAACAGACTTACGCCTGCCCTTTGTTTGAGCCAAAACTCGGTTGCCTAGTCCATCAACGTGCAAAACCCGCGCCTTGTATCCAACACGCCTGTTATGAAAATTGGGAAGACCTTCCGCCCCTCAATCTTCAAACACGAACAGAACATCGCGTCGAACAATTAAATACAGAAGTTTACGGTCAGGCATGGACATGGCTATCAACGCCTGTGTGGTTGTGTTTGATTAACCCTTTTGAAGATGGAAAAGAACTTGAAAGAATGTGCCGGATTTGGAATTCACAAAGAAAAGACCTTGCGAGCAAAAAACGACAGATAAAGAGTAGAATGCTCGTTAATTTTTAGGCGGTATTGCTTTGTGCGTTGTCAATTGATAATTCTCAACTTTGTGAACCGTCTGTGAAATAAATACGCAAACTCATAAAACGCAAGCTCTCTATCGGTCTTTTCTATCTGCAAAGATTCAAAAATAGCGGTAGTGTCCGGTAACTTTCCAATCAAATAATCTGTCTTCAAGTCGTGCGCCTGCGCCTATGTTGTGAACTATGATGTAACGCTTTGTTTCTTCCGACCATAGATTTGTTACTAAACCGATGTGGGGCAATCCGCCGTCGTTTAAATTCCAAGTTACTAAATCACCCGGCAGATAATCTTCCGCCTTATCCGTGACAGCAAGCGATTTTCCTTTTCGTGCAAAGAATTTTTGAAGATTCGGAACGCGGCGGTGGTCAATGTTTGTGTCCGTTTTTTTCAAGCCCCAGATTTTCGGATAGACAGAAAAATTTGCTTTCATATCTTCGTGGACTTCTTTCTGCAAATCAACATTACCTTTGCGGAAAGCGCGAATCACAACGTCTGTACAAACACCTTTCTCAATCGGTACATCACCGTTCGGATATGGAATCGAGGTATAAGCGGGGTCATACTCGTTTGTTAGATTTGTTTGTTCAATGCCGTAATCAATCACTTTTTGCAGTGCGGGGTTTGTGGTCTTTGGAAGTTCTTTCTTTTGCCAGGGATTTGTATCTTTGGTTTTATTTAGTTTTTCTTTTGAAACTGTCGGTGTTGAATAACCGTTTCCCGAATGACAAGCTAGGGCAAAGACGGTTAAAGCGATTGATAAAAAACCAAGAAGAAGTTTTACCTGACGCATCTTACGATTTACCTCCAAATAACAAAAAGCAGAACCAAAGATGAAAGTTTACGGTTCATGCGATGCCTGACAGGGCTGGATAATATCAAATCTGTCAATAATCACGTTCTAAAAAATTATTGTTGACAGATTTTAATTACACGCCTACTATATCGAAGTTCGATATATCGAGAGTTGACCTAAATAAATTTGAAATCATGGCGAAAGATAAAAACAATCCCGATTCATTACTGCCGTTGACTCCATCGGTCTTTCACATTTTGCTTGCGTTGTCTGACGGAGATTTGCACGGCTACGGCATCATGCAAGAGGTAATTGAACATTCAGAAGGTCAAATCAAACTTGGGCCCGGGACGCTTTACGGCACAATCAAAAAATTGTTGAGTAATGAAATGATTGTCGAAGTAGATGAGCGTCCAGACCCCAAAACGGACGATGAACGTCGTCGCTATTACAGGCTCACGGATTTCGGTCATCGTGTTTTGAAAGCCGAAGCGCAACGAATGTCGAAAATGGTTTCCGTAGCGCAAAACAAAAAATTAATTCCTAAAACACAACATTGATTTTATGTTATTGGCAGAAAGAATTTTCAAACTTTTATTGTTGGCGTATCCGTCGGAATTTCGCCGTGAATACGAACGCGAAATGGTTATAGTCTTCCGCGATTGTTTGCGGTCCGAATCGCAGCAAAACGGGAATTCAGGCATATTGCGTTTGATATGCAGCAGTTTTGGCGATGTGATTTTGACATCCGTAAAAGAGCGGTTTCAAGCCGCACAAAAAGGAGGCAAATTTATGAAACCCGTTCGGACAATCGTTATTGCTTTGCTGGCTTATGTTGCAGTATTCGCGCTCGTCGTTCCGTTTTTTATGAAGATGAGAGGGCAAATGCCTTTCTTCGTAGGTTCATTGTTCGATGCATTTATAAGCATTGGTCTTGGGTTTAGCTTTATCTTTCTTGTTCTGGTTTTGCCGCGATTTCTTGAGCCCATCCGCGCCGTTTATGCGACGGGAATCGGTATAGCATCATTGCTGATTCTGTCTTTTATTTTGTTCACAGTCTTATTACCACCCGAAGGGCGTCCAAATTTAACGGTACTTCTAGCGCAATTTTTGAGTTTTGTTTTCTGGTTTGCAGTTCATTTTCTCTGGGCAAATAAAATTTCCAACACGCAGGCAACAGCCTGACAACACTTAAACAATAAACATCATTTCCGACAGACCGTAAGAAATCGGTGCGGGATTGGTGTGTCTAAAAACGGAGGTACTCGAAATGAAAAATAGAAACAGGCGACTTTTCAAAAATGTCGTAACCGCTTTTCTTGTTTTATCGTTTGCCGTGTCGTCTTTCGCCACAAGTAAAGCAGATGATTCATTCGTAGGCGTATGGTCTGCGACTTTGCCAAACGGTCTGCGCGTGGCAACGATTACAGTCGTTCAAAACGGCGATAGTGTAACGGGAACTTTTGTCGGTTACGATTACGACAGACGCATTGACCCTACAAAGCCAATCGAAGGCGACAAACCGAAAATCGTGCGACGGACTACGGCACTGTTTACAGATTTGAGCGTGAAAGGCAATGCTCTGACGTTCAAAATTCAGCCGAAAATAGCACCTAAGCCGGATAAAGAAATGCCTTCATTTGAAATGAACGGCGAGATAATAATCGTTAGCGAAGGCAACGCCGATTTGAAATTACAGGTTGCCGGAAAAGACAAACCAATGATTTTGAAACTTACGAGAGAGTAATTTGCTTGCAAAAACCAAGAGGCAAAAGTGAAGAGATAATTAAACTTCACTTTTGCCTCTTGGAAATTGCCTTTTGTTTTATGCCGCCGAGCCGCTAACGACTTCAATAATTTCTTTCGTAAGCGATGCACTGTCTATTCTGTTTTAGACAAAAGCTTGACTACAAATTATGCGGGGCATGACTGCCTCACCTTCTTTTGTTCTTCTCGTGGCGAGTGTGTCCATTCGGTGTGTGTAATAAAGATTGCTGAGACTTTTGAGTAAACTTTCTCCAGCTACATTATTTCGGCGCAAAAGATTTAGTTCACGAGCAATTGCTATTGTGATAGGGTTGCGTAAAGCCTTTTCTAAAATGCTTATTTGTCCTTTCAAATCTTCGTCAATTGTTTGCGAGAACATCAAACGTAATTCACGCAACGCATAATGCTGACCGTGTGTAAGCGAGGTTGAGTGTGCGAGTTCAGCCTGACGTTTTTTTGCCTCTACCGTAAATTGTTTCAGAACATCATTGACACGGTTGTTATAACCTTGCGGCAAATTTTCTGTTTGAGTTTCCGGCAGACATTTTAACAATCCCAAAATGCGTGGTGTTTCGCGGCAAATAATTTCTTCTTTCTCATTCAAAAGATAAAGTTGTTGATAACGCCCCGATTGACAAAAAACGAATTTACTTTGTTCAAAAGAAAGCCTCGCGGAACGTATGCCATTGCGTAACGATGCGATACGTTCATATTCGGTTTTGTTCTCGCGTCGCAAAGCACGCAAAATCTCTTCGGCTTCATTCAAATCAAGGTATTCGTCTTCATCTTCAAACAAACTAAGTTGTCCACTACGTTGTTCATAAATTGCGTACATAGCCTCTTCATTTAGTGTTTCTGTTCTGTCGGGAATAGCCGCGTCTTCTCCAATTGTGTCGTGAATTTCCTGAATGCGATTGTGTAGCCGCTCGCGTAATGCCAAATTTCTATCAATCCCTCTTTCCGGTAGAAAGTTGAAACCGTAAACAACTTCATGTTGTGTGCCTATGCGGTCAATGCGCCCGAAGCGTTGAATCAGACGGACGGGATTCCAGTGTAAATCGTAATTGATGATTATATTGCAATCTTGAAGATTCAAACCTTCCGATAAAACGTCCGTAGCGATGACTATATTTAGTTCTTCATCGCCCGCTTGAAAAACGTATTCGGGATTCGCACACGGGGCAAAGCGTCCGGCAATCCTCGATTTCTTTTTGCCGCTACTGTAAATGACATCAATATCTTTTCGCTCGTCTTCGGGGTTCAGGCTCTCGTAAAGATAACGCGCTGTGTCTGCATATTGCGTAAAGATGAGTTTCTTTTGTCCAGAGAGCGGCGATTGCAGAAGCCTGTGTTTCAGCGTTTGAAGTTTCACATCTTTATCAGGCGTAATTGGTTCGACTAGCTCAAGCATCGTTCGCAGAATTTCTACATCATGCTTTATATGTTCTTTGAGTTTATCCAAATGAAAATCTTCCGCACGGTATTTGATTGAGACTTGGCGCAGTGCATCTATTAAATCTTTTTCCTCTGCGTCGTTTGGTTCGTATAGAATTGTTTGCGCGTCGTCGCCTGCAGGAATGATGTTTTGTGATAAAGCTTTTGCAAACATTTCGTGTGTCTGTAACAAACGCCTTACTGTTTCCATGAAAGCATAAACGCTTGACTCAAAACGCTTGAACAGTAACACGCGAATAAGCCCGCGAAGGTTTGCACCAGCGCGTTGCAGGTTTGTGTAAGGCTCTTGTTTCTTTTTTTCAGCCTTTAGATAGTGCCAAAGCCCGTAGCGTGCGTAAGTCAATTCATCCGACAATTTTTTGAGAGTTTGCTTCGCGTCTTTCCCCTTCTTTTTCGATTCGGCTTTCCCTGGAAAGTCACGCAGACGTTCATAAATTCCTCTGTAAGTTTCTTCTATGCTGTATTCGATTGTTTCGGGTTCGCGTTTGGGAAAGAACTGATGTTTGCCGCCGACTAAAACATAAGCGCGACATTTTCCCGATGCGTAATCCTGAAACCGTGTAGGGTCTAAAGGCTCGTTCGTCTCTGCATCGTAACCGTACCAACGCAGTATGTGATTGCGCGTTGGGCGAACAAGGATGTTTGCGAGAAGTGAAGGTAATTGTCTTTCGCGGTCTTCAATCATGCGAAAGTAGTCTTTCAAATTTGGCGGGTCAATGGGCAACGTAGTCAAATCGTCTTGATGAAAAAGTTTGATTTGATGATAGACATCCCAAGCGGATTTATTGCGCGGCGTTGCTGTCAAAAGACAACAACGCTTTCCCGTCGAAAGAAAAGTCTGAACCATTTTGTATCGTTGCGTGTCCGAATGACGAAGGTTGTGGCTTTCATCAATCAAAACAAAATCCCGGTTGGGGTATTTCGCAAGCAATGAATTGAAAGCAGAGAGTTCTTCAGAATCATTTCTCAAGTAGCTATCCCGCAACAAACCTATTGAAACGACCCGCGCATTTAGCGCATAGACTTCGTTGTAGCGTTCCCACATTTCAACCAGGGGTGCGGGACAGATAATCAAAGGTCTCGCATTGTAAAGTTCGCTCGAAGTGTTTGACGATAGCCGCGCCTATAAAAGATTTGCCAAGCCCAACCACATCCGAGACAAAAACCCCACCGTAATCTTTAATCATTTGCAACGCCTGATACACAGCGATCTTCTGAAACTCCGCTAAGCGCGTTGTGATTTCATCTTGCCAGAGAATCTCTCTATCGTCTTCGCCTTCGAGACGGTCACGAACCAGCGTGTAAAGCGTCTTCATGTAAATATCGTAAGGACTCACGGGGCGTGCCGCCCAAGACGATTTCATCTCGTGTATTAAGGCTGTGTCAAATTCTTCGGCTTCGTTCCAAAGACTTTCAAACCATTCGGAAAGCATGTTGTGATTGCCGTTTCCGTGAACTACAACATTTAATTCCGTGTTGTGGCTCAAACCCGAAAGCGTAAAATTTGACGAACCTGTTATAGCAATTCCTTTTTCATAACGCCCGTCTTCGCGGTAATCAAAAACGTAAGCCTTCGCGTGGAGCATCCCTTTTGTATAGACACGAACTTTCAAACGCTCTTCTTCAATCATGCACGAAAGATTGCCGGTTAAAATCTCCGCATCGTCCGTCTGTTCCATCAATTCAATGCTCTCACGAACATTGTCTGCGGCTTCTGCGACCATGCGGCGCGTTTCAGCGCGTTTCGGGAAATTGAGCGATTCGACTTCGCGCTGTGCAGATTCCAAACGGCGATAACCTTCCGCGATTTGTTCCAATGTCTCGCGGTTCGTAGTGTTGCCGGTTAAAAGACGCAGTTCTCGCAAACCATCTAATTCTTTTGCTATTGCTTCAAAGCCCGAAAGAAAAAAATAACCAATGGCAAAACGCGACGCATCGCATGACGGTAAAATGCGTTTTATATGGTCAACCAAAAGCTCTTTGCGGTTATCAATGATGTCGTTTGCAGGCATATTCGTCTCAGTGTTTTAGGTAATAACGTCTTGCGGTTGCCAAACCGTCAGGCTTGCAATGTGCGCGAAGTCGCCATCATCTGTGACGATGTTTGTCAAAGGCACACTGTGATTTGTCATCGTGTGTATGTGCAAAGAATCTCCCGTCATCAGCACGTAACTACTGCGTTCGTGTTTGCTTTCAATGATTGTCTTTCGTGAGATACGCAAGACTTTAACACCAAATGTCAAAACATCTTCGACTTGTTGCTGATAATCTGTCAGCTGCAACGCAGAGGTTCGGTCTCTCACAAAAAGTTTTTTCAACTTCTGATGATTTGCCGATGTAATAAGACTTTTCTTGAATGCTTCCGCGCACATTGATTTGTGAAGAAGGTCTGAAAGAACTTGTGTGTTGACGTAAGCGTTGACCTCACCTAACGCAATTCGTCGCATCAATGCTGAACAAGCGATTGACCTGCTTTTGAAATGTAAATCGAAGATGATTGTGTCAACGAAAATGTTTGAGTGCAGCGCAACAGTTGCGAGGTCTTCAACGGGCATTTGGTTCATCCTCACTTTCCTCAAAATCAGGCACACCTTGCCAGATGCCTTGCGTTCTTTCCACCGCTTCAAGCCGCTTGTTCATGCCGTGCTTTTCGGGTTTAAGACTTGAAGCTTTCTTCAACCTGTCTTCAACAAGCCTGATAACAGCTTCATAAACGCCATCGCGCTCGCCTTTGGTTAATTCAAGAGTATCGAAGATAACATCATCAAGCGCGTGCCGGTCTTCCTTCTCTAATTCTTGTTGAAAATCAAGAGCATCTCTTTCGGCAACTTCTCTAAACAAATTTTCGATTTCATATGATTGTAGATTTTCATTCAGAAGAAACAACTTTATATCATTGCCCGAAAACTTTAATTCTCCATCACCCAAATTTACCAAACCTATTATTTCTCTTTGCAACACAGCGAAGGTAGAGTTCATTTGTGCCGCGATAGAAATTTCTTTTGCTTTATCGTGTGGAATTATTTTGTAGAACTCTTTTCCAAAAACTTCTCCTTCATTCCAAGCAATGATATGTCTTGAGCCAAATGTTCGTGGAAATAATAAAGGTGCAATAATACGAGAGTTTCCGTCTTTCTTTACCCCATATTTGACGGACGCCCTTACTATTTTTTTCAGAGAAATACAACTTAGGTTTTTGATACTTTTAATGAATAGAGCTTCTGGAAACTGTCCTCCTGTATTGTTGTCGTGTATGTATCCTTGTACTTTACAAAGTAGCGGGAGTTTTGTGAGTCCAATGTTTTGCTTTTCAGCAATTGTCCAATAAATCTCAGGTGCACCTGAGATTTGCCGCCCCATTTGTTGCCAATGTAGTGTGCGGCTTTTACGAGTGGTGCGTTTGTCTTCTGTTTTGTTTTTTTCGCGATTGTTTCTTCGTCTTCATCGCTTGCGGCTTCGATGCCGTCTTTGAGAAGTTGTTTTTGGTTGATTGGAAAGACGCGGTATTCGGGGGTCATTTTTCTTTCCTCTGTTTCTTCAATCTCTTCAAACACAATCGGCGAGAGGACGTTTTCAAAATCCGTCTTGAGCATCACGAACCGCGTCGAGTGTTCAAGCATCGGGTTTGTCGTGTCGTCTTCGTTTGTCTTCGCAGTCGGCGGGGAAAGAAGCGTGATGACTGTATTTACGTCCGCAGATTCAAACGAACGCTTTGCGGAATTGTCTATCACGAGTTTGACATGACAACGCTTCAATAAAAACTCTTGTAGGCCTGCGCCATAGCCAACATCAAGCCATGAATTTGATGTGATAAAACAGAACGCGCCTTTAAGATTCAAACGGCGCAACGTGAGAAAATAAAAGTAGATGTATAGGTCGCTCTTTGCATCGGGTTTATGTTTTGCTGTCTCCTTTTTCGCATTGTATCCGAAGAAATGCGGAAACGCCTGATAGACCGCACGCTGTAATTTGCCTTTGTAAGTCTTCTTTATTTCAGTTGTAATTTTCCCGCGCTCTTCGTTTGGCGGAGCAATGTTTTCCCGCTCGCACATAAGGAGGATTGCCAAGCACAATATCAAAGCCACCATCTTCGCCCGTGAAGACTTCGACGAAAGCAATGTCCCAAACAAAAGGTACATCTCTGACCGTCTTCAAAGCCTCGCGTGCGCTTTTTACTTTCTCCAAATTCTCTTTGAGTTCTTCAAGGTCTCTTTGCAGTTTGATTTCTTCCAGACTTCGCTGCCGCGCTTTGGTTTCAACCGTGCCTGTAAGTAATCCTATCTGTTCTGCAACGGGATGTTCGATTTGATTCTGTAATTTGAGAATCTCTTTTTCGAGATTGATGCGGCGTTCATCCAAAATGTCGCGGAAAAGATTCAACTCTTCCTGCTCAGGCATGGTTTTACTTTTGAATTTGCGTTGCGCCTCGTTGTTGTAAAACTTCATCTTCTCATTTTTGAGATTCGTCACACGCACCTTCATGCTTTGGGAAACAACTGACGTCGCGTACGTCGCGTAAATTCGCAAGCGATAATCCGCCTATCTCTTGAACAAGACTATCGCCGCACCGAATCTTAAAACTGAAATGCGGCAAGAGTGGTTCGTTGCGAATAGAAAGTTCTTCCGTAGTAAACTCCGCATCAATCACAAGAGCAAGCCACATACGAAGTCCGGCAACGTGCGCCGCCCAATCCATCACATCAACGCCGTAGAGACTCTGTCCTATAATTCTTTTCTTGCGCTCAAAAGCATTTTCTTTTTTCTTGAGTTGCGCCCGCAAGCGCGACATTGCAAATCATCAAGTACATAAAGCATCCCGACGAGAAACGAACCCGAACCGCAGGCTGGGTCAACAACTGTTATCTCCCGAAGGCGTTCATCAATTCTTTGCCAAAGATTTGCTTTTGTTATGGCTTCATTTGCACTCTGTTTTTCTTGCGGTTCAAGCGCGAAGACCATTTCGTAAAGAAGATTTTTATGCTCTGCGCCAAAATGGTTTGTAAGGTTATCAACCAAAGCCAGACGGCACATCAAATCAATCTCCGTTCGCGGTGTATAGAAAATTCCCGCGTCACCGCGTTCGTCCGCTTCTGTTGAAACATTAACGAGGCTTTCATAAACCTTGCCAATCATCTCAGGGTCAACCGCAACCTCTTGGTCAAGCGGGCTGTGTTGCGTGATTGTGAAATTGTATCGCTCAAGAAAATTGAATATCTGTTTGAATCGCTCGTCTGTTATATTGAAATCGTAAGATGTTTGGTCAAGTTCATTTTCACTAAAAAGCCCGCCGTTCAAATATGGCGCACGCCAAAGTGCTTCGCGTAAATGTTAAGGAATGTATTCGCGTTGTGTTGAATTGAAAAGCGTCTTTTGATTATTGAATGCCTCAAAGAAAAGAACATTAAGCCAATCTTGAAAGAAAGAATCTTTCTTCTGATTGCTGTGCTGATAAGTTTCCCAAAAGGTTCGTAAAAACTCAGTGTCATTGCCAACCCAACGCTTGCGTTGAATGAAATAAACGAACATACAGCGATTCAAAAAATGCAACGCGTAATCATGCGCCCAACGACGGTCTTTCGTTTGTTTCGTCAAATCTTCCTGCAAGATTGCATAGACGGATTTGTATTCGTTGAAGAATTGTTTTGTGACTGCCCCGACATTAAAGGCTTCATCATGGCGTGCTTGAATTTCAAGAGGCGAAAGACTGAAAAGGTTCTTGTTGATGCTTTCAAGGTCAAGCATCGCAATCCGTTCACTCGCAGTTCGCAATCTTTCATCTGCGCCAACTGCAATACGACGAAACAAACGACGCTTTTTATTGTCCTTATCGTAGCGAACATTAACGAAATGCCAGCGGTCTTGATTTCGGTTTGAGAAAACAAATAAAGAGTATGGATGGTCTTTGAGTAGTTGATTGATTATTTCGCGCTCCGTGCCACGCAAGAGTTTTTCATCCTTGAGTTGTGTGTGAACGATGCGAAACCCCTTATCATTACCGCCTGTTGCAAAAACATTCGGAGCATTAAACATCTTTTCACTTAAAGCGTCTGACCAAGAACGTATCGAAAGATTTTCGCCAACGTAATCGTAATTCAGTTCTGCTATCAAACTCCGCAAAGAATGGTGTCCGTTGAAATTCCTGAGAATATTCTGAATATCTTGCTGTCTTTCGTATGTCGTCATATTGAGCCATCACAGGGTTTATTTTGAACAGAACTTTAATAAGCAACGCAACTTTACCCTTTAATTTAGAAATTCATCAAATCCTTTGAGTCAAAATAGAAAAGGCAAAATTGAAGTCTGTTTATCTCTTCACTTTTGCCTTTTCTATTTTTGAGCTTTGGCTTTTGTTTTATGCCGCCGAGCCGCTAACGACTTCAATAATTTCTTTTGTAATCGCCGCTTGGCGTATGCGGTTCATGTTTAGCGTCAGAGTGCTGATAAGCTCGCCTGCATTCTTCGATGCCGAATCCATTGCCGTCATGCGTGCGCCTTGTTCCGAGGCGACAGATTCAAGCATTGCACGAAAGATTTGTGTTTCAATAAGCTTAGGAAGAAGTGTGCTGAAAATCTGTTCGGGTGTTTGTTCATAGATATAATCAACAGAACTGACAACTGTGTTTGAAACAGCTTCGCCCTCTGCTTCATCCGTTGTTCTTGCAACAGGCAATATCTGGTCAATAACTGCGCGTTGCGACAAAACGGTTTTGAACTCGCTGTAAATCAAAAAGACCTTATCAATAGTTTCATCTTCCGTAAATCGCTTGATGATTGTGTGCGCGACATCTAGCGCATCTGCAAATTCAACGCGCCCTTTGCCTGTCAATCCGATAAATTCTCTTTCAAAAACAAAACCGCGACGAACAAAAAAGTCTTTGCCTTTGCGTCCGACGGGCATGATTTCAATTTGTTTATCACTGTTCTCTTTGATGAAAGCCTGAGCGGCTTTGATAAGGTTTGCGTTAAAAGCACCGCACAAACCTTTGTCGCCCGTCACCAAAACCAACAAGTACTTTTGGTCGCCACGTGCATCCAAAAGAGGATGACTGAAATTGTCGCTTGATTGTGTGGCGAGTTCGCTCAGGATTTCCATCATCTTGTTTGCAAACGGACGCGCCGCGACAACTCTATCCTGTGCACGTTTCAACTTCGCCGCAGAAACCATCTTCATTGCTTTGGTTATCTGCTGTGTATTCTTTACCGACCTGATGCGTCGGCGCATATCTAACAAACTTGGCATATCTCTCTAAGTTCTAAGTTCTCGGTTCTAAGTTCTGAGTTCTAAGTTCTAAGTTCTAAGTTCTAAGTTCTAAGTTTCATCCTTGAACTCAGAACTTAGAACTCAGAACTGTTTTTTAGGCTTTCGCGATTAATGCGTTATCGCTCCAGCGTGTGTTCTTAAAGTCTGCAATAGCCGTTTTCAAATCGGCTTTGATTTCGTCTGTGATTGATTTCTTTTCACGGATTGCGTTCAAAACGCCCGGATGTGAATTTTCGACGAAGGCTAAAACTTCTGTTTCAAACTTGCGAACATTTTCAACAGCAATATCGTCCAGGTGTCCGTTTGTTGCCGCCCAAATGGCAACAATCTGTTTTTCAACAGGAACGGGTTTGTATTGCGGCTGTTTCAAAATTTCGGTCAGGCGTTGACCGCGTGAAAGTTGTGCTTGCGTTGATTTATCAAGGTCAGAACCGAACTGAGCGAACGCAGCAAGTTCACGATATTGCGCGAGTTCGATGCGGAGCGTTCCTGCGATTTGTTTCATCGCTTTGATTTGTGCCGAACCGCCTACGCGGGAAACCGAGTTACCCACATTGATAGCGGGACGAATACCGGAGTTAAACAAATCTGACTCAAGAAATATCTGTCCGTCTGTAATCGAAATTACGTTTGTAGGAATATAAGCCGAAATGTCGCCTGCTTGTGTTTCAATAATCGGCAAAGAGGTTAACGAACCTCCGCCTTTTTTGTCTGACATCTTTGCGGCACGCTCTAACAAGCGTGAGTGCAAATAGAAAACGTCGCCCGGATATGCTTCACGACCCGGAGGACGGCGAAGCAATAAAGAGATTTCACGATAAGCCGCCGCCTGTTTTGAAAGGTCGTCGTAAATCGTAAGAGCATGGCGTCCGCTATCGCGGAAGTATTCGCCCATAGCGACTCCGGCGTAAGGCGCGAGAAACTGCATAGCCGCAGGGTCAGAAGCAGATGCGCTGACGACGATTGTATATTCCATCGCACCGTAGTCTTCTAAAGTCTTAACAACTTGCGCCACCGTCGAAGCCTTTTGACCAATCGCAACGTAAATACAAATTACGTTCTGACCTTTTTGGTTGATGATTGTGTCAATTGCGACAGCCGTTTTACCTGTCTGTCTGTCACCGATAATCAATTCGCGCTGACCGCGACCAATCGGCACCATTGCGTCAATAGCTTTAATACCTGTCTGAAGCGGTTCTTTAACAGGTTGTCGGTCAATAATTCCGGGAGCAATACGTTCAATCGGATTATATTTATCTGTAACAATCGCGCCCTTGCCGTCAATGGCGTTTCCGAGAGCATCAACAACGCGACCAACCATCTCATCTCCGACAGGAACGCTCATGATGCGTTTTGTGCGTTTTACTGTGTCGCCTTCTTTAATCTTTTGATAGTCACCGAAAAGCACCGCGCCCACTTTATCTTCTTCAAGGTTAAGGGCGAGTCCGCGAACTCCGTAATCGAGTTCCAACAACTCGCCTGCCATGACCTTTTCAAGTCCGTGAATTTCCGCGATGCCGTCACCGATTTTTATAACCGTGCCGACCTCTTTTACAGTCACGCCCGTATCGAAGTTTTCGATTTGTGCGCGGATAATTTCGTTAATCTCGTTGGCTTTAATCGCTTCCATATTATTCCTTTGAATATAAGTTTTGAGTCCCGCCTTCAGGCGGCTTCTTTTTCAACTTTTAGCCGCCTGAAGGCGGGACTCAGAACTCTAACTACTAAGTTTTTCTTTTAACTGATTTAATTGATTTTGAATTGAACCGTCATAAAGCGTAGAGCCGATTCGCGTCACTACGCCGCCTATCAAATCTTCTTTTGTCTCAAAACTCAGGCGAACTTTCTTCCCCGTCATCGTTGTCAGCTTTGCTTGCAGAGCCGCTTGCTCACCTTGCGAAACAGGACGCGCCGTTGTTATTTGAGCCGCAATGAACCCTGAACGCTCATCAAGTTCTTGCTCGAATCTTTTATTGATTTCACCAAGTTCGGAGATTCTTTGATTCCTTAGAAGTACACGCAAAAAATTTGCAGTGGTGCGGCGAACTTTTGTTTTCCCGATAAGGCTTTCAAGAACATTGCTCTTTTGTTTGTGTGCAATCGTCGGATTTTTCAAAGCATCATCGAGAAGAGAGTTCGACTTCATCATGTCGTTCCATGCGGTCAACTCTTCTTTTACTTCTTCCGCCTCTTTGTTTTTAACAACCACATCTGCCAATGCCGAAGCGTAACGACGTGCTACTGTTTGAACGCTCATCTTTTAATTTCTCCCCATTTCTTCGACATTCAATTTGAAAAGGCGTGAATCATCTTCGGGCTTTATCTCGCGGCGTATGATTTCTTCTGCAAGTTGAACACTTTGATTTGCCGCAAATGCACGGAGTTCTTGTTTTGCGACTTTGCCGGCGTTTTCGATTTCGCGCCTTGCCTGTTCGCGCAGTTTTTCAGCATCGGCTGTGGTTGAATTGGAAATGCGTTCCTGCTCTTCGGCGGCTTCTTTCTTTGCCTGCTCACGAACGCGTGCGACCTCTTCGTCTAAAGTGGCAAGCCGCGTTTCGACTTCTTCTAACTTGGCAAGCGCGGCGTCCCGCTCTTCCTGAGCCTTAATCAACGCGGCGCGAATCGTATCGCGTCTCTCTTTGAAGGCATTGCTTACGGGTTTGCGAAGAATATAGAAAAGCAAACCGACAAAGATAAAAAGATTAAGAAACTTCCAAGCTTCAAAACCCGGATAGTTCAAAAACCAAGGAAGCCCTTTTGCTAAAAGTATTGTTGAAATAAATAGAGAAGACATTTTCTTATTGAACCTATCTTAAAATTTTAACCGTTAAACCGGACGACGAAGAATCTGCGAACTGATTTTTGCCGCCAATGTGCGAGCCTCTTTGCCTAAATTAGCACGCGCTTCATCAGCCTGTTTTTGAATGGATTCTTTCTCTTGCGTAACTAAATTTTCGACCTCATTACGAACCGATTCCAACTCTGTTTCTCTTACGCTCATGGCTTCGTTTCGCGTTTGCTCAAGCAGTTTATAACCCGCATTCCTGGCGTCGCGCATGGTCGTCTCATAGTGCGTCATCTTCTCGTCAATGCTCTCTAAAATTTCGCCCGCGACGCCCGCACCTCCGCCCGTTTTCTTTTCGCGGTCTTCTAAAATTTTGTTGATTGGTCTGAACACAGTTCGGTTCAAAATGAAAATCATTAAAAGGATTAAAGCGATGTGTAAAAGAAGTGTGCCGTCAGGCACAAGTTGAATAGCACTTCCTGCCAAGCCTAGAAAATACATAATTTCTTAATCTGTTCGTCTGAAATAAAACTGCTATATGCTTTGTTGTGAAAAAGCACACTCATTCAAAAGACGGGAGTTTACACGCGAACCTGTTTGAGCGTCAAGGCGAGCCACTTTCGGTTTTATTAGGGTTTTAAGAAAAAACCAGGGTTGATTTTGAATAAGTTTGAGTTTGCTTTGTCTCTTAGGTGTGTTTATGGCGGAGGGAACAGGACTCGAACCTGCAAGCCCTTACGGGCGGTAGTTTTCAAGACTACTGCGTTACCAATTACGCTATCCCTCCACGAACACCTTACCAATTACATTATCCATCCACGAAACTTTGCGCCCTTTTATGCCGGAAATATAGGCAACCATATATTTTCGGCATAAACTCACGGTGATTCTCTTTGCCTTTTCAGTAGCCCGATAGCGGTTATGTTTTCAGCCATACTAATTCAAATGAACTTAAACAAGTTATCCGCTACAAATTATGCTACCCCTCCGCATGAAGAGAAGCGAGACTATACAGCAGAACCCGCGTTTTTCTCAACCGCCAGAATACGGACTTCTTGCCCCACAATAATTTTTCCTTCTTTCAAAACTTGTGCGTAAAGGCGCGACCAGCAGTAAGCAGTGAGCGGTGAGCGGTGAGCAGTAAGCAGTGAGCAGTGAGCGGTGAGCGGTGAGCAGTGAGCAGTAAGCAGTGAGCAGTGAGCAGTAAGCAGTGAGCGGTAAGCAGTGAGCGGTGAATGGTGAGTAGAAAATTAGTAGTTTGCTTTTCACTGAAAACAAAGATCGCTCAATGTTCATCGCAAATAAATACTGCTCACCGCTCACTGCTCACTGCTTACTGCTCACCGCTCACCGCTCACCGCTCACTGCTTACTGCTCACTGCTCACCGCTCACTGCTCACTGCTTACTGCTCACCGCTCACCGCTCACTGCTTACTGCTCACTGCTCACCGCTCACTACTCACTGCTTACTGCTCACTGCTCACCGCTCACTTGCTCACTGCTTACTGCTCACTGCTCACTGCTCACTGCTTACTGCTTTGGTTCTTCCGATGCAGGTACGCGGGACTTGTCCGGGTTATCGGGCGAAACGTGAACTTGTATGACTTTCCAATCTCTTACGACGCGACGAAATATAAGCGTAGTGCGTCCCGTTGATGTTTCGGGTTTGTCGCGGAATGTTTGTGACTGAGTCCACATATACATAACAACTGCGCCGTCTTTTCCCATTAGTTGTACGCGGACATCGCGTGCATCAAGGACTACGTCTTTTGTTTCTGCAAAAGACGCTTCGCGGTTTTTTCTCATCTGTTCCCAACCGCGCGTGACCGTTCCGTTATAGTTGTAAAGTGTAAGTTGCGGCGAGTTCCAGTAAGCGTTTGTCACATCATCAACATTAACATTGCGAATGCCCTTTAGGATTTTGTCGAATACGGCTAAGACCTCTTTTGCCACAGGGTCTTTTGGTGTGTATGCGACTTGTGTTGTTCCTTTTGTATTATCAGTCGTTTCCGCTTTTGGGGTCGGAGCCGGCGTTGGCGTGGGAGTTGGCACAACCTTGGGGCGCGTTTGACTGCCGCCTTGCGCGTTTGCAATAAATGCACAACTGCAAACAAATAAGATGATAACTAAAAACTTTTTCATTTAATGAAAACTCCTTAATCGAAAACTAAAATTATCTTTAATACTAAGCCGACAAAGTGCGCGAAGCAATCTGAGCAAGAAAGAAAAAACGCATAGTTCAAACTTAGTGAAGTTTGAACTATGCGCGGTCTTATTTTGCTCTACGGTTTATGGTTTCAAACTTATGGGCTTATATTTGTTTATAAGCTCTTGCAAACCCGTAAGCGAGTTGTTATGACGATATTTATAGTAAGTCTCAAGGTCTGCGCGAATCTGTGCGCCTACGGCTTGATACTGCGGATTTCCCTCTGCCATAGCAACGGCACGGGCGTAATAATCAATCACAGTATCAATCTGTGTGTTTGCTTTTACGAGAAGGTCATCACGCTGTTTGCCCGATTGCGACGCTTGATAGGCTTTCACGGTTACTTGGTATTCCGAATCAACAATAAAACCCAAAAAGTAGTAATTTATTGGGTCTGTAGGGCTTGCCGTCTTTGCTTTTTCAAATTTTGTTCTGGCATCAGTGGGGTTATTGGTCATCATTGAAATCACACCCGAAGATTGATAGAGCACCCCGATATATTTCGTTTTGTAGCTTGTCCAAGTGGCGTCATCCATATTGGCAGGCTTTTTATCGGCTTCAATCAATTCGATTGCTTTATTTGCGTAACCGACTGTTTGTTTGGCGAATTTTGTGTTGCCTTGTCTTAAAAGATTTGTTCCTTTGATGCCCATCTTTGCAAGAATGGAGACATCGTCTCCGTGTCTTGACAAAAAGTTTTCTGTAAGTTGAAAGGCTTCATCATATTTTTTTGAATCCCAATAACCGTCCAGCAAGTGAGGAATCACTTCGTCTTGTTCACTTACTTCTGTGAAAAGGTTGAAAAACTTTTCTCCATATGTGACTTTTTGCGAAGCATCTTTCACCCCGGCAACTTGGTCGGCAAGATGGCTGGCAAGTTGTGGACGAATCGTGCTTTTCGGATATTTTTGCAAAAATGCTTCCGCCGCCGCGAACTTTGCATCAATAGTAGTTGCTTTCTCAATTGGTTCTGCGGCTTTTGCTTCGTCTTTTGAAAGAGTTGGTTTGGTATTTTGCTGATTGTTACCGCCTTGTGCCAAAGTCGCGCCCGCTATTGCCAACACTACACACAAAGCCAACAGCACGGCTTTAATGTGATACAAATTTCTCTTCATCTAAATCCTCGCTTAAAAATTATTTTAGGTATGCCGAAATTAAAACAGACGAACGAGTTTCAGACAAGGAAAGAAAAAGAAAAGTTGCCCGAAAGATTTTTATACACGGAAATAAAAATCCTTTTTTGTAAATAGTTACTCAATATCTTCTCTTTCGACGCCTTCGATTTCTAAAATCAAATCCGCGCCATATGCTCTCGCAGGCGTTTGAAAACCTGTTGTGAAATTTCCGTCCAACACTTTCTGTGTGATTGCCAAAGCGGTCAATGCGGTTAGTGTGTAGCCTTCGGGTCCGCGTTGACGCGAGACGACTTTATTCCCCTCTTTATCACTTGCTTCGCCGTAAAGAAAAGTTTTTCCTCTTGCGCGTTCTTTGTCGCTTGGTCCGGCGGGTTGCGCCTTGATTCTGCTCTTCAAAAAACTCTGTATTGGCGAGGTGGCGAGAAACCAGCCGATATAGTTGCTTGCTTTGAGCATTGTTCGTGCCGATGATGGAAGAGCAGAATAGACTTCTATGTTTGGAATACGCGTCGTATGATAGGCGGTTGCAACATCGCCCCAAGGTATTGTCGTTACGATTGTTTTCCCATTCCCCAAATCAAGTTCCCGCGTTTTCCAAGCCGATGGAACACTTGTTATTTTTCCGTCGCGTCTGACGGCACCGCCTTGATTTATTTTCTCAACCATTGTCGTAGCCGTTCCATGTGAGATTCTTCCAAGCCCTTGAAAAGCCAAAGTTAATTTTGTTGCAGTCGGAAGTCGTCTTTTCAAATGTGCCGCGAGACAATCCGAGGGCACAACATCAAATCCAACGCCGGGCAACAACATTACGTTTGCTCTTTTCGCTTGCTCATCGAGTGCCGCCAAAGATTCAAAAACGGTTAACTCCCCCGTTATGTCCAAATAATGAACGCCGTTTCCTAAACAGGCGTCAGCCATCGGTTTTGACGTTCGGCTAAACGGTCCGGCGCAATGAAGAACTACGTCACAATCTCTCAAACCTTCATCAATGTCTTTCGCAGCATCCAGAGAAAACGCACGATATTCAAAACCGAAACGCTCTGCCATTGGTTCGATTTTATTTTTATCGCGCCCCGCTAAAATTGGTTTGATGCCGCGCTCACTGCAAATCCGCGCAATCAAATCACCCGTGTAACCATTCGCACCGTAAAGTAGAAAGTTTTTCTCCATATTTGTTTCACCCAGGCTTACTGTTACTTTGTGATTTACTCTTGGTCATGTGTTCCGTATCGCGCCACCTCTTTGATTTTTTGTGATTCGTATATATGAACACCCGACGGTTTCGCCTTAGCCATTCGTACCATCGCTTTTGCAACTTCAAGCGAATCAATCGAACGATATTTTCTTAAAGAACCGACAAGTAAAAATTTGAATATCGTTAAAAAGAATTCCCCCCACCGTTCGCCCGAACGTGTTTCTTTTCTTTCACCAAGCAATAATGACGGGCGAAAAATCTGAATGCTTTTGAAATCAATTTTACTGATTGCTTCTTCGGTTTCACCTTTGACGCGATTGTAAAAAAATAATGATTTGGAGTTTGCTCCAATCGAGGTCACTATTAGAAATTGCTCAGCACCGTTTTGGCTTGCGATGTGTGCGATTTCGGTTGGATATGTAAAATCAACTTTGCGAAAAGCCTCTTGTGAGCCAGCTTTTTTTATTGTCGTTCCGAGACAACAAAAAACGTCATCGGCTTTGATAAGCTCTTTCGAGTTTTCGAGAGCATCAAAGTCAATGACGTGCTGAATTAGTTTTTCATCATCACGGTCGAGCGTTCTTCGCCCTAGTGTGATGATTTTGTTGTAGGCTTTGTCTTTAAGCAGTAAGTCAAGGCAGTGTCCGCCAATAAGACCTGTTGCCCCGATTAAAAGTGCAGTTCGACCATTCATACCGTTTTTTAGCGGCTGATATTATGTCGAACTGCGTTTTATGTCCAAGTTTGAAAGTAGATTATGTGGAGGCAGGGTTTTTATCGCTCCATTTTGACGCAATCTTTTCGCCTTTTTTAGCTCGGTTGAGAAATTTCAGATAACGCTCACGACTCGATTCATCAATTTCTATTATCTGCATCCCTATAATAAAGCCTGTAGTTTTTATGTATCTTGATGCACGGCGAAAATGAATGGGTCTTGTGTGCAGGCGTGTAACGCCCCCCGGAAGGTCTAAGGCGACCACCAGTTTATTGCTTTTCTTTATTAAACTTCTTCCACCCAGAGCTATATCGGGCAAAACCAAAGCTAAACCCGTAGAACTTAGATTGAAAGTGTATCCGCTCATTATCGGGACGATTTTTGTCCCTTTATTAGTGAACTCAAGCAGTGAAACTCTAACGGGGACACGCGAAGAAAAACGCTTTGCTTGCTTCCACTGACGCATAAAGTTGCGAAAGCTGTCTTCAAAGGAACGAATAATGTTCCGCATCGAATTGTTTCCTTTTGTTTGGTATCGGAAGGACGGGCAAGACCAAAGACATAATCTACTAAGTCGCGTATTTAATGCAAGCACTTTTTTCAAATCAAAAAACGAATGTAGCAATGAAAGCCATTAACCGCGAAAAGCTACAAAATGAAGTGTGGAAAAGACAGATTAACTTTTGCCTTTTAACTTTTAATTTTGTTGATGGTGGAGGCGTCGGGAATCGAACCCGAATCCAAAAGCCGACGCCGCAGGAATCTACACGCTTATCCGTTTCTCCTTTACCCTAAAGGGCGATTTCGCATCGCATCGGGTAAGTGAAACGACAAGACCCCGACACGACGCTAGTCCGACTTTAATCTCGCACGTCCTCACGGACCGAAAGGACGCGCCAGCCTAACTAAGTGACATTTCACTCCACGCGCTTAGGCAACTTGTGGCGAAACGCTTGTGCTATTTATTAAGCAGCAAGGGCCAATTCTTGATTATTGGCAATTGTGTTTTCTACAAGTGTTTTAACGAGCTACTCATAGAAGCCCGACGTGCATCCGTACCGCGCTCCATGCCCCTGTCGAAGCCTGTCGCCCCCACGAATGAAAACGATTATGCCAGTTTGAAATCAATCAGGCAATTATTCGTGTTTTCAATGCGCGGTTCAGATGAAATAAAATTCAACGCTGTTGTCCTTTTCTTTCAAATACAAGAAGCGCATCGCTCACGGGTCTTTCGCCCGTCTGGTCTGATGGTTTATTGACGATTTTGTTTTCAACAACCATTGTTGACGACCCGCCGCCGTCCAGGTTTATGGCTTCCGTTGCGCCGAACTCCAAAAGGAGATTCGCAAGTTCGGTCAAAGACATTCCGACGCTGTAACCGGGTTGTCGCCCGTCAACTACGACAAGCAAAATTTTTCCGTCTTTTGTTTTTGCAATAGCAGTTCGCGGATGGCGCGTTGTGGAAAAACTTTCACCCCATTTTTCCCGCTCAAACGTGATTTCAATTTTGCCGTTTTTAATTAACTGAGGTCCGCCGCCTACAATATCTTCTGCCATCAGCCATTTTGAATTTTGAATTTGCGAATCCTCAATTGAGATTAGTTTGCTTTGAACATTTAATTTTGTTCCCACTTTCAAATTCTTCAAAACCCAATCTCGCGCCGTGCCGGCTGCGGAAAGAACAAATCCGTTCTCGGGGATGCGCGAACTTCCTTTTTTATCATTAACTGAAACGATGCGGTTGTTTTGAATTCCAACTTCGACGCCTTTTGCATCGGTTAAAGTAGTGCGGTGAAATTCAGATGTGTAAAGAACAAGTTGGTTTTCAACGCGCGGACAATTGATGCAGTTCAAATCTAATTTTTGTTTTTTGTCTGTTTCGATAAAACCTTCAAACTTCAAATGCCCTAAGATGATTTCGGTTTGATTTTCTTTACGAATAAAACCAACGGCGGCGCGGTTGTTGTTTGTTTCGCTCAAAATTTTTCCGTCAATTTTTATGATACCCGCAGAATCACCGCGATATGTTCCAGAGGTGCGAAAAAAGCCGCCATTTATTGCGGCGACTGCGCCGTAACGCCCTGCCAGAGAACTCGTAGTTTCCAACCCAACCGCCTCATCCATTGCACGGTGAATTTGAATATCCGCCTTTGCTAAATCCACACGCAAAATGTTTATTGTCCACACATCTGCATCATTTCCTTTTCGTTCAAATTTCAAATACTCAACGCCGTCTTTGACCCTTTGAAACTCCTGCGCTGTTGCAGGGGAATTCAAAAACAAAACGGCGCAGATGAAAAACACTTTTAAGCCTAAGCGTGTTATAAAATTTCGATTGTTCATATTTTGGAAACTCTGCGAACTCTTTTTTCTTAATTATGATTCTTGACGAACGCACAACACTATTACAGCAAGGCGAAGAAAATCCAAATGCCCGTTATGTGCTTTACTGGATGCAGATGTTCAAGCGCACGACGCACAATCACGCACTCAATTTTGCAACCCGTTTGGCGAACGAACGCAAACTTCCTTTAGTCGTTTACGAGGGCTTGAAGTATTACTATCTTTGGGCGAGCGACAGGCTTCATACTTTTATTTTGGAAGGCGTCGAAGAAAAACGAAAAGAGTTTGAACGGCGTGGCATACGTTACATCTTTTATCTGCAACGCGATAAACACAACCCGCGATTTACAATCAGGCAAATCGCAAAAGATGCGTCAGCGATTGTCACGGATGATTTCCCTTGTTTCATCATTCCTCATCACAACAGACGCATCTGCGAACAAGTTACCATTCCCGTTTATGCTGTGGATTCAAACGGCATGATTCCGATGTCTAAGTTTGAAAAAGAAGAATACGCCGCTTATACAATTCGCCCGAAAATAAAACGCTTTTTGCCCGATTATCTCGCCCCCGTTAAGACGGAAAAAGTAAATATCAAAGCTGCGAATCTAAAGGTTGAGTGCCCCGAAACAATTGTTACAAACATAAAAAAACTTGTCAGCGAATGCGCGATTGACCACACGGTGAAACCTTCGCCGCTTTATCACGGCGGGACAAACGAAGCGCGAAAGCGATTGAAGCACTTTGTAGAAAATATCCTGCTGCATTATGACAAGACGAGAAACGAATCATCCGTTGACGGTTCGTCGCGTCTTAGTCCTTATCTTCATTTTGGGTTTTTGTCCGTCCATGAAATTGTCGAAGCAGTAAATTCAAACACGGATATTCTGCAAGAATCACGAGACAGTTTTCTTGAAGAATTAATTGTGCGCCGCGAACTTTCGTATAACTTCACGCGTCACAATGCGAAATATGATTCGCTTGAATCTTTGCCGGTTTGGGCGCAGGCAACAATGCGCGAACACATTGACGACATTCGACCCGATATTCAAACGCCGGAGCAAATCGAAGCGGGAGAAACATATGACGAACTCTGGAACGCCGCTCAACGCGAACTCGTGCAAACGGGTTTGATTCATAACTATATGCGAATGCTCTGGGGAAAACTTGTTATTCAATGGCGACCAAATTATGAAGAAGCGTTTGCTTTACTTGAACACTTAAACAACAAATACGCTTTAGACGGACGCAACCCGAATTCCTACGCAGGCATTCTCTGGTGTTTCGGCAAACATGACCGCCCATGGCCGGAGCGTCCGATTTACGGCAAGATACGTTACATGACTTCGCAAAGCATGGCGCGAAAGATAAAAGCAAAAGATTACATTGCTTGGGCAAAAAGCTTTTCGGAATAATAATCGCCGTTTTAAGTTTTGAGTACAGACTTTAGTCTGCCATTGTTTAGTAAAAGCAGACTAAAGTCTGTACTCAAAACAATTGTTACGAAAACTCTTTAATTCCTGAATAATTTTTTACGATTGAAAACTTTCTTTCAGCTACAGCGAAGAACGGAGTTTGAATTCATGGTTAGAAAACTTAAAGCACCCGATGATGGTCAAGGGCGTGTTGAAACTGGCGCAGTCCAATTCGGTGATGATTGGAATGGTTTATTTATTAGAGGCGATAATGCTATTGGTTTGCGTGGTTCAATTCTTACTTTACTTGAGTATTTAAACCAATATCATCCTGAAAAAGATTTGCTTCTCAAGTTCGCAATTAACGAATTACGATACTACGCCGAAATAATTGATTCCGACGTGGATGAAAGAAACACAAATAGAAAACCCCTTAAATCCCGGAAATGACAAAGCCACCCATCTACGACAAAATTGCACCGCGTTATGACGCGGTTTTTGCACCGTTGGAGAAAAGATTTTTCGTGCAATGGCGCAAGCAAACTTTATCTTTGCTTCCCGAAAATTGTAGTGTTTTGGAAATCGGCGCAGGGACGGGTTTGAACTTCTCTCATTATCCGAAAATCTCTTGCGGCGTTGCCAGCGAACTAAGTTTCAAAATGTTGGAATTTGCGCGTGAGAAAGAAAAGCCCGATGAATTAAAACTCGTTCAATCTACAGCAGAAAAAATTCCTTTTGCAGATAACAGTTTCGACGCGGCTTTTGCCACGCTTGTTTTTTGTTCCGTAAAATCACCGCAAGAGGCTTTCCTAGAACTCCGCCGTGTAGTAAAACCCGAAGGCAAAATAGTTTTGCTTGAACACGTTCGCCCGAACGGGCTATTGCTTGCGCCCGTTTTTGATGTTCTGAACTTTTTCACCGTGCGCCTTTTTGAAGACCACTTCAATCGCCGCACCGTGGAGGAAGCAAAAAAAGCGGGCTTGCAAATTGAAAGCATCAAACAAAAAGCCGCGAGCATTATCAATATCATCGAATGCAAAGTAACGAAATAAACCAAATCACCAATCACCAATCACCAATCACCAATTGCCATGTCGGTTGTCAGGGGTGGAACTACGAGGATTGGATAACAAAAGTCGGAGGCAATGAAATTTTTTATCCTCATGGCACACGCACGAATGAACTGCTTGGTGTTTATGCAAAAGCGTTCGATACAGTCGAAGTTGATTCCACGTTTTACGCGATTCCGTCGGAAAATTCTATCGAAGGCTGGTACAAAAAGACTCCCGATAATTTCACTTTCTCTTTGAAATTATGGCAGGCGATAACACACGAACAATTTCTTCATCGCGGAAGTTTTCCGATTCTTGAAGAGTTTTGCGAACGTGCAAAAGGCTTGAAAGAAAAACTAGCCTGTGTGCTTATTCAACTCCCGCCGCAATTCGTCGCGAATCCTTTTAACGTAACTGCGTTGACGGAATTTTTGCCCGTGTTGCCGCGTGATATTCGTTTTGCAATCGAGTTTCGCAACCGCGAATGGATACACACTGAAATCTTGGAGATGCTTTCAAAACACAATGTCACGCTTGCGCTTGTAGAAGGTCAATGGCTCGCGCACGAACAGGTTATGTATTGTGCCGAACAGCCTACGGCGGATTTTGTTTATATTCGTTGGATGGGCGACAGGGATTTAACCGCGTTCGATAAAATCGTTCGACCACAAGATGAAAACCTATTGACGTACAGCAAAGCAATAAGGCGTTTGAGTTTTCGTGTTGAAGAAATCTACGCAACTTTCAGCAATTTTTACGAAGGACACGCGCCCGCAAGTGCAAATAAATTAAAAGAACTTTTGGGACAGACAACCGTTGAAGCAGATGATTTGGAAATCCAACCGTCCTTGTTCTAAACCGCCTAAAAAAACAGTCCACACTTTGGCCTCAATCAAGCCAAACATTTTTGTCTCGCAGATACAGACCGTGTTAAAGTTCGCTCAAACCGACGACATTCGATATTCAAGTCTCCCCTAAATTTGTTTTGACAGGAAATCTGTCAAGAAAGGACGAGTTTTTTATGCAAGCGACACAACAATTTGCGAATTTGGTTGATGTTCCAAAATTCAAAGAAAGTTACGATAATTTTATTGGCGGCGAATCGGTTGCTCCCATTAAGGGAGAGTATTTTGACAATATATCGCCGATTGACGGCAAGCCATTCACAAAGGTAGCGCGTTCGACAAAAGAAGATGTTGAACTCGCGCTCAATGCGGCACACAAAGCGTTTCCAAGTTGGTCAAAATCTTCTGCGACAACACGCAGTAACACCCTGTTGAAAATCGCCGATGTGATTGAACAGAATTTGAACTATCTTGCGGCGGCTGAAACGGTTGATAATGGCAAACCGATTCGTGAAACGCTTGCCGCAGACATACCCTTGGCTGTTGACCATTTCAGATATTTCGCGGGCTGTATTCGCGCCGAAGAAGGCTCGGTTTCAGAACATGACGAAAACACTCTCTCGATTCAACTGCACGAAGCAATCGGCGTGGTTGGACAAATCATTCCTTGGAACTTTCCCGTATTGATGGCGACGTGGAAACTCGCACCCGCACTTGCCGCCGGTTGCACAGTCGTTATGAAACCCGCAGAACAAACACCAACATCTATTTTGCTGTTGATGGATTTGCTTAAAGACGTTCTGCCGCCGGGTGTTGTAAACATTGTCAACGGTTTCGGACCTGAAGCGGGAAAACCGCTGGCACAATCACCACGCGTTTCCAAAGTGGCATTCACGGGCGAAACAACAACAGGACGTTTGATTCTTCAATACGCTTCGGAAAATATAATTCCTGTCACAATGGAATTGGGTGGCAAATCACCTAATATTTTCTTCCCGAGTGTGATGGAAGCAGACGATGAATTTTTCGATAAGTGTCTGGAAGGCGCAACAATGTTTGCCCTTAATCAAGGCGAAGTCTGCACATGCCCGTCACGCATACTTGTTCACGAAAGCATCTATGACAAATTTATTGAGCGCGTGATTGAACGCACCGAAAAAATAGTGATGGGGCATCCGCTAAACCCTGAAACGATGATGGGCGCACAGGCATCGCAAGACCAGTACGAAAAAATTCTGAACTACATTGACATCGGCAAACAAGAAGGTGCAGAAGTCTTAACGGGCGGGAACGCGAAACAAATTCCAGGACTCGAAGGCGGATATTACATCGAGCCAACCATCTTCAAAGGCAATAACAAAATGCGTATCTTCCAAGAAGAAATTTTTGGACCCGTTACATCCGTTACTACGTTCAAAACTGTTGAAGAAGCAATTGCGATTGCCAACGATACTATGTACGGTTTGGGTGCAGGTGTCTGGACGCGGGACGCGCACGAACTTTTCCAGGTTCCGCGTTCAATTCAGGCGGGTCGCGTTTGGGTAAACTGTTATCACAACTATCCGGCACACGCTCCGTTTGGCGGCTACAAAAAATCCGGTTACGGACGCGAAACGCATAAGATGAGTTTGAATCAATATCGTCAGACAAAGAACATTCTTGTCTCTTACGATAAAAACAAATTGGGGTTTTTCTAAGCTGAATCGTTTAGAGTACCGATTTCGAATCGGTACTCTAAATGTCAATCAAGGATAGGAATCTTACTTTTTTTTCCATTAGCCCAACCGTTCACGGTTGGGAACTGATGGTCTAATCCAATTTTCAGCCCCGTTTACGGGGCGAAAGATGGCTAAAGCCTCTA